>JAAUXY010152988.1_pt1 | contig 22478 bp, 18 predicted proteins | sample 7278121 | NCBI WGS metagenome assembly JAAUXY01 (sample SAMN14350117, study PRJNA611818) | marine sediment metagenome | isolation source: surface marine sediment (1.8m) | place: French Polynesia: Moorea | collected 2018-08 | reverse complement strand
TGAAAGTCCTCCTTTCAGTGTTGGCCTGAGGTCAGAGTAGTCACCGGCGCCTGCAGGTTGGTCAGAAAAATGTAAGACAGATGTTTGGAGTTCTTCAGAAGTGTCGTGACGTACCGAGGGAAGCGGCTGAAGGGCTGGGTGGCGCGAAATCGTCCTCTGGAGAGGACGATTCGGCCCGAGGATCGAGCGTCTTGGCCCAAGAATGGCTTGAAATCAGGCTGGCACGGCGCTTGCGATATCGATCGGCGGACGAACCAAAGGAGGTCCCCCGATGAACACCCACCGCAAATTCACGACACTGCTTCTAGCTCTACTGATGATGGCTGCCTCGGCGGCTTCTGCCGAGATCTATAACTCGACGCCGCAGAAGATCCGCGAAGTGCCGAACTATCCCGAGGTCGACGTCGAGATCTGGACCAACCGCGGCGACGGCTCACGTTATTGCGCGGGCGAGACGATCGAGGTTTTCTTCCGTACCAACTTCGACGCCTGGGTGGCGATCTACAACGTCGATACCCGCGGCCGGCTGAGCAAGCTGTTCCCCAGCCGCCACGCCTCAAACAACTTCGTCAGAGGTGGCGTGGTCCATCGGTTGCCCGCGCGCTACGGCTATCACTTCGAGGTCGAGGGGCCGTCGGGCTGGGAGACGCTGCGCGCGGTCGCCTCAACCGATCGCTACGCCCTGAGCGACCGCGGCTGGATCGACCCTCGGCCGAACGACCGGCGCGGGTATGATCACGGTCGGCCCGGGTACGATCACGACCGTCGCTACGGGCCCGCGTCGTCGTCGAGCAACGTGATCCCGGTGCCCGACGCGATCCGCGAGGTCCCCGACCGTCCACGGCACTATCCCGAGGTCGCGGTGGCCGAGACCCGGCACTACGTGCGCGACGGATACCGCTGCCGAGCGCCGAGACCGCCCCGTCCCTGGTGGCATCGCTAGTCAGTCCTTCAGGTAACCAAAAGGGCCGCCGACTCGGCGGCCCTTTTTTTCAGACGCCGTCGATGGGCGGGGAGATGCGGTCGTCGCCGCGGCCGGCGCCGGGATGCCGCTGGCGCTGACAAATCACCTGGGATGCCGTGTCTAGATGGTGCTGCATCGGCCGTTTCCTGACCCTCGGGCGCGGGGTGGTGGACAAGCCGGGGCGGATGTCGAGGTCGTCGTCGCGCCGTTCCGTCGTAACGGTGGGTGGTAGGATCTTCGCGACAACAGGTACGACCTCGGCTTGCTCAGGAAACGAGTTAGCTTGTGGATCAGAGAGCATTGGCTCGAGAGGCTCAGCCTTCCGCTCGGCCTGCCCACTGTCGCGACTCGGGAGGGACGGCGTCTCGGGTATCTGTACAGCGGCCTGGAGGACGAAGAGCGCGCAGGCGGCAGCCATCAGGGGAACGCCGACTAGCTGCCATCGCGGATAGATACCGGGTCTTGCCGACGTCTGGGCAGGACGGCCGGAGTCGATCCGGGTTGTCCGAGCCGTGTCCGGGCGGCCGACTCGCGGGATCGCGGCCAACCTCTGCTGACCCCCTTCAGACACCAGCTGGCGATCGACGTGTCGTAGGTTGTCCAAGTCTTGGCGACAATGGGCGCACCTTGCGAGGTGATGCCGGGCAGCGAGCTTGCCGAAGCGCGAGCCCTTCCCGATCACAAAATCGACCAACTGCTGTTCGCTCAGGTGTCTTTTCATGGCTGATTCCTTCTCTGGCCGCGACGGGGCGCGCCCGAGGATCGGTCGTGTTTCAAGCCGGGGACTCCTGGTTGAGCCCGTCGGTAAGGATTCTCGTTAGTGCTTTGCGCGCTCGCCGTCGCCGCTGCCGGACGAGGGCCGTCGTGATGCCGAGCCGTGCTGCCGCCTCGCTCTGGTCCATCTCCTTGAGGTCGCACAGCAGAACCTCGCGGTAGGTGGGTTTCAGCCGTTCGATGCAGCTGCGGACGAGGGCCGATCGGCGGCCGTCGTCCATTGTCCGGATGAGCTCCTGCTCGGGAGTCGAGAGAGCACTTGTGGGCGGCGTCAGGTCACCGTCCTGGGGCAACTCCTCGACGATGGCCTCTTTTCGTCCGCGCATCTTGACCCGATCCCGCAGCCGGTAGCTCATGCCTCGCAGAACCCAGCGCATCGGGCGGCCCCGCGTCGGATCGTAACCGGCGATCCGCTCCGTCCTCGCCAACCAGGTCTCCTGCATCACCACTTCGATGTCGTTCAGCTGGACCTGGAAGTTGGTCGCGCGGCGGAGATTAGCGGCCATCAACAGGACAAGCTCCCGCTGCTGGGGTCGATGAAACGGCCACTCGAAGAAGTCGTCGACCTGTTCCGGGGTCCACAGTGTCCCGAGCTTCTCGAAGTAAGGGATCGGCAGGTCGTCGACCTCCGACACCCGCGCCTCGAGACCGCGGAGCCGTCGCGGTTTCCTGCCCAGCCGCGGCCAGTTGAATTCCCGGATCCTGGTTCTGCGATGTAAGCCTGCGGCGACCGTCGAGGCGCTCAAATCCGATCTCCTCTGATGATCTTAGGACGTGGTGAGTCGAGACGTGACACGATCAGTCCGACCCCTTCACCACTTACATACGGCAAACGTGTCACGGAGATCGAACTCTTGTCCTATTTTTGTGGGATGGCAGACGAGCTGCCCCCGATGAAAGCTTTGGCAACCAGACGAAGCCTTGCGTCGGCCCTGACCGGCCCCTGAAACCAGCTACTGATTCGCCCTGGAGAAACCATGCGCCGCACTCTGCCCATTGTCTTTTTCTGCATCCTCTTCACCTTCACGTCGACGCTCGTGGCTCAGCCTTCCTCGGAAGGCGAGACGCGGCTGCTGCGATTCCCCGATATTCATGGCGATCGCGTCGCATTCACCTACGCCGGCGACATCTGGCTGGCGCCGGCATCCGGCGGCGCCGCGGTGCAGCTGACCACCCATCCCGGGGTGGAGGTCTTCGCCCGATTTTCCCCGGACGGTCAGTGGATCGCCTTCACCGGCCAGTACGACGGCGACGAGCAGGTCTACGTCGTCCCGGCAGCGGGGGGAATTCCCCAGCAGCTGACCTACTATCCGGCGAGCGGTCCGCTGCCGCCGCGCTGGGGCTACGACAATCAGGTCTACGGCTGGACACCGGACGGCTCAGCGGTGCTCTTTCGGTCGTTTCGCGACGGCTGGGACCTCGGTGATACGCAGCTCTTCACCGTCAGCGCGCGGGGCGGCTTGCCGACCGCCCTGCCGATGCCCGAGTCGGGAGGCGGTGCCTTTTCCCCGGACGGTGCTCGGGTCGTCTATTCGCCGGTGACCCGCGACTTCAGGCACTGGAAGCGCTACCAGGGAGGCTGGGCGCAGGATCTGCACATCTTCGACCTGGAGACCTACGAGAGCCAAAACATTACCGCTGATCCGCGCAGCGATCGGGATCCGATGTGGATCGGTGAGACGATCTATTTCGCGTCGGATCGTGACGGCAAGCTCAATCTCTACGCCTACGATACGGCCAACCAGGCGACTCGACAGATCACCCACGAGCGCGAGTGGGATGTCCGCTGGCCGAGCTCGGACGAGGCGAGCCGAATCGTCTTCGAGCAGGGCGGCGGCCTCAAGATTCTCGACATCGCCTCAGGGGAGGCCAGTGCGATTTCGATCCGAGTGCCGAGCGACGGCCTCGCCAGCCGCCCGGCGCGAACCGCGGTCGGCGATCTGATCGTCGATTTCGGGCTTGCCCCCGAAGGTAAGCGAGCGGTCTTCGCCGCCCGTGGCGATATCTTCAGTGTGCCTATCGAGCATGGCCCGACCCGTAACCTGACCCGTAGCTCCAGCGCCCACGACCGGCAACCCGCGTGGTCTCCGGACGGCCGGCAGATCGCGTTCGCCTCCGACCGCAGCGGTGAAGAAGAAATCTGGGTGATGGCGCAAGACGGACGCGGCGAGGCCGAACAGCTGACCGGCACGGGCGCTCCCTCAACCGGCCTCCACTACGATCTGGCCTGGTCGCCCGACGGACGCTATCTCGCCTATCGCAACCAGCAGAATCGACTCTTTGTGCTCGAGGTCAAGAGTCGCGAGGTGGTGGAAGTGGCCGACGACGGCGTGCCCTTCGGCTTCAGCTACGAGTGGTCTCCCGACAGCCGATACCTGGCCTTGACCCTGGTCGAGGATAGCGGCTTGCGGGCGATCCACATCTGGAGTCGAGAAGACCAGAAGCTGCATCGGGTCACCGACGGAACTTTTGGTGAGGATTCGCCGAGCTGGGATCCGGACGGCGAGTACCTCTTCTACACCAGTCGCCGCGAGTTTCATCCTCAGATCGGCCAGGCCGAGTTCAACTATGCGGTCAATCGCGCGACTCTGGTCTACGCCCTGGCCCTGCGCGAAGACGTGGCGCACCCCTTTCCGCCGCGCAGCGATGAAGTGACGGTGGAAGATTCGGACGAAGACAAAGAAGCTGACGATGAGAAGGCCGAAGGCGAGACCGAGGATGAAGTCGAGCCCATCGCCATCGACTTTGACGGTCTCGCCGGCCGCGTCGCTCGGGTGCCGGTGGGCGCCGACAACTGGTTGGGGGTGGCCGCGGTCGAAGACGATCATCTGGTCCTGGTTCGCGGCGGAGCCGCCTACTACGGCCGTCAGAGCGATCGTTCGGCCGAGCTGGTCCTATTTTCGATCGAGGATCGCAAGGAGACGCTGATCACGGACGATCTCCAAGGGCTCACCCTATCGCCCGATCGCAGCCAGATGCTGATCCGCCAGAACGGCGACTTCCTGCTCTATGAAGCCTCGCCCGACGGCAAGGACTCGGTCAAAAAGGTGTCGACCTCCGGCATGATGGCCGATCGGGTGCCCGCCGAGGAGTGGGAACAGATCTTCGACGAGGTCTGGCGCCGTTTCCGTGACTTCTTCTACGCCGAGAATATGCACGGCTACGACTGGCCGGCGCTGCGTGAGCAGTATCGCCCGTTGCTCGAGCACGTCGGACACCGCTCCGATCTGAACTATGTCCTGAGCGAGATGATCGCCGAGCTCAACGTCTCCCATGCCTATGTCGCGGGTGGCGATTTCGAGATTCCGCCGCGACCGCGGGCCGGGCTTCTCGGCGCTCGCTTCGAGCTCGACGAGGCCAGCAACCGCTACCGCATCGCGCGCATTTTTGTCGGGCAGAACGAAGAAGATACCTATCGTTCGCCGCTCACCGAGGTCGGCGTCGGCGTCGATGAAGGCGACTATCTGCTCGAGATCAACGGCGAAGCCCTCACCGGTGAGGACAACCCCTTTCGACTGTTGCGCCATGCTGGACCAGGACCGGTCGAGCTGCTGGTGGCCGAAGAAGCGTCAGGTACGGACGCGCGCAGCGTCCTGGCGAATCCCATCGCCAGCGAAGACGCCTTGATCTATCTCGCCTTGACCGAGCGTCGCCGGCGCCTGGTCGACGAGATGACCGACGGGCGGGTGGGTTACATTCACCTGCCCGACATGGGATCCAACGGGATCCGGGAGTGGGTCAAGTGGTTCTACGGCCAGATCCGCAAAAAGGGCCTGGTGATCGACGTTCGCTCCAACGGCGGCGGCAACGTGTCGCCGATGATCCTCCAGCGCCTGCAGCGTCAGGTCATGGGCTATGACTTCGAGCGCAACATGGACATTCCCAACACCACGCCGGGGACCGCCTTTCACGGTCACCTGGTGTGCGTGCTGGACGAAGACACGGCCTCTGACGGCGATCAGTTCGCCTGGGGATTTCGAGAGGCGGGCCTCGGCCCGCTGGTCGGCAAGCGGTCCTGGGGCGGCGTGGTCGGCATCTATCCGGGGCGCACGGCCCTGATCGACGGTGGACGCACCATGGTCCCCGAGGCGGGCAGTGCCGGCGCCGATGGTGAGTGGGTGATCGAGGGTCATGGTGTCGATCCGGACATCGTGGTCGAGAATGATCCCGCGGAGGTTCTCAAAGGTCGCGACCCGCAGCTCGAGAAAGCCGTCGAGCTGCTGCTCGAGAAGCTCGAGAAGGATCCGCGAACGATTCCAGAACGGCCGGAGCCGCCGATCAAGACGGAGTAGCGTCGGGGTCCGGGTGCGGGGCTCTCATGCCCGGCGGGGTAGCCCCAGCGACTTCCAGGCTACCCCCCGGCGGAACAGCACTACCCGCTGGGGGATGGGAGCCGCTGGCGGGCGCCGATATTTTTAAGAGTCGAAGATGGCTGGAGCAAGGGACTCCGGCCCACTGACTCTTCAGGCGAGGTTTTGCCGCGGACGGTAAAGCCAGCATCGGTGGCTCAGGAATCCGAAGCTCGACTCGAGAGCCAGGCACTTCGGATTCCAGGGCCGCTCGAAGGGAGACGAAGATGCGATTCGAACGAATCCTCATGCCGACCGATTTTTCTGACTGTGCCAACGCGGCACTGACACACGCTGTGGCCCTGGCCCGCCAGTTCGAGGCGGAGCTTCATCTCCTGCACGTCACGGTTCTCCATGAGGGAGCCTCGGGGCCGTCTTTCCCCGGTTTCGAGGAGCTGCATAGCCGCCTGGAGGAGGCAGCGTCTTCTCGCATCAGTACGATGATCGACGAGAGCAAGATGAAGGGTTTGACGGTCTTCAAGGCTCACACTCGGGGCGTGGCAGCAGCGCCTTCGATCCTTGACTATGCGGCCAAGGAAGCGATCGATCTCATTGTCCTGGGGACCCACGGCCGTCGTGGCCTACGCCACTTCTTGCTCGGTAGCGTCGCCGAGGAAGTGGTGCGCTCAGCGCTCTGTCCGGTCTTGACCCTTCGCGACGAAGGGAAGGTCCGACGTCTACATGAGTTGGATCGCATCGTCGTGCCGTTCGATTTCTCCGACGACTCCCGCCGCGCGCTGGACTTCGCCGTCGAGCTGGCGGTGATGTTCGGCAGTCGGATCGATCTCGTTCACGTGATCGTACCGTCGGTCGATCTCCACGCCGAAGTCGCGGTTTGGGCGGGCAGCGTCGAATTCGACCGTGGAGAATTCCAGCGTTGGGCGCAGAGCCGACTCGAGGAAGTGGCCGCTATGGTGGAAAAGGTTCCGGTCAACATCCAGGTTCTTGACGGCCATGTAGCGTCCGCCTTGACTCGGTTCGCGAGCGAAGAGAAGGCAGATCTCATCGTGATCGCGAGCCACGGTCTGAGCGGTCTGCAGCACTTTCTGCTCGGCAGCGTGGCGGAGAAAGTGATTCGCTCCGCCTCTTGTCCGGTGCTGACCCTGCGCAGACCGGCTGATACCGAATCGGCGTAGTAGCTGGCCCGCGGGCGGGGCTCAACCGACTTCGCGCGACCAGAGCCAGCACGTCAGCCGTCACGGCCCGGGTCCTTGTACTTCCCCACCCCCCCACGGTTCTGTGTCTTTTCGGTTCGGCGCCGCCCGACCGCGGCGGGCGGCGCCGCCGTATGCGGGCATAGCCAGCTGCTATGATGCGCGCTGCCCGGAGAGACGTCTCTTGACCGAAGAAAAAGAACCATCGGAAGCGGAGGCACCCGGCGAAGGAGGGCTATCTCTCTGGCGGCTTTTTCGCAGGTACCGCCTGCGGATCATCTTCACCTGGCTCCTGGTGTTTGGCGAGTCGTCCCTGACGCTGCTGTTTCCGCTATTTATGGGCATCGCGATCGACGACTACCTGGAGGGCTCCTTCGTCGGTCTATCGCTGTTGGCCGGTCTCGGTCTGCTATCGCTGGCGGTCGGCGCCGGCCGGCGTTTCTACGATACCCGTATCTACTCAGGGATTTATGCCACGATCGCGCCGGAGTTGGTCGATAAGGAGAAGGCGCGCGACGCCTCGGTGTCGGTGGTTTCCGCTCGGACCAGTCTGGCTACCGAGTTGGTGGAGTTCTTCGAAAATTTCTTTCCAGCGATCATTAACAGTGCGATCGGTCTCGTCGGGACTCTGCTGATTATTCTCTACCTCAATTTCAATATTTTTGTCGCTTGTTTGATCTCGACCGTCATCATCGCCTTGGGCTATCTGGCGACGAGCCGGAAGACGTATCGCTTTAACAGCGAGTACAACCAGGAGCTGGAGCGACGAGTCGACGTTCTCTCGCTGGACGATCGTCCCTCGATCGTCGATCATTTCAAGAAGGTGATGCGCTGGAACATCCGTCTATCCGATCTCGAAACGACCAATTTTTCTCTCAGTTGGGCGCTGCTCATCGGTGTCTTGGTCTACTCGATCGTCGCGATCATCGACAGTGGCGTTACGTCCCACGGGAAAGTGCTGTCGACGGTGATGTACGTGTTCCAGTACACCGAGAATGCCGTCATTTTGCCTCTGTTCTATCAGCAGTTCGTGAGGCTCCATGAGATCTCCCACCGGTTGGACGGCGAACCGGCGGAGTCATGATCGAATTCGTCAGCCTATTCCTCGGCCTCCTTATCGGCCCGCGTCCGGTGGAGCTGGCGGTGGACAACACGGTCGCGGCGATCGAGCTCTCGCTCGACGGTCGGCAGGTCGCGCGGCTCGACGGGCCGCCATGGTCGACGACCGTCGACCTCGGCCCTGAGCTGTTGCCGCATCGTCTGGAAGCTCATGCTGGCCACCTAGCTGCTCTAGGGACACCGTATTCTTGAATTTTGAGTCAAGTTTGCGGTATCCCTGGCCACCGATGCGGGCTTCGGCGTCTGAGGCGAAGCCTCGCTAGAAGTAGCGGGTCCACCGCAAGGTCAGGTGACTGTCGTTTTGCAGTTGCGAAACGAGCGGATCTTTGCCGCCGTCGATGAAGCGGGCCTCGGCCTCGAGAAGCACGGTCGAGCCGAGTCGACGCTGGAGCTCGACGGAAGCGATGACCGCGGAGCTTTCTGTGTCTATGATGGCGCCGGCGAGGACTTCCGTGTCCTGAGTGTCGTTGAGCGCGATTCGAACACCGGCGAAGGCGTCATTTTCGAAGAGGGCGGTTGGGGCGAGTGCCGGGTCGCGTCCGTCGTACAGGTACTCGCCGATGAGCCCAAGATCGAGACCGCGCCCTCCGACATTGAAGAAGGTGTATTCGAATCCTCCCACGGTCGAGACGAAGTCATCGCCGCCTACGTTGACGCCGGCCGCTTCGAGCTTCAGCAACCAAGGTCCGCGGGTGTATTGAAGGTCGAGCCCGCCCTGCCGGAGTTTCTGGTAGAAGGGCGCCAGCCTGGCCTCGGTTGCTTCGAAATCGAAGAAAGGATTTCGACTCGTACCGTAGAATGCGTGCAGTCCGAGGTCGAAGGCGCCGAAACGGCTCGTCCATCGGAGCGCGACGTCGCCGGCCCACTCATCGTTGTTGCGCTCGAACTTGGCAGCTCCAGCGTCGACGGCGGGATCGAATCGCAGGCGACCCTTCTCACCCGGGAAAGAGCGTTCCCGGAAGAACGGGAGATAGAAGGCTTCGATCGTCCCGAAACCGATCCTGCGGGAGACGCGCAACATCGGCTGGCCGAGTTTCTCACCGTCGTCAAAGTCCTCGACAGCGTCAAACTGATTGATGACGTCGACGACATTGCGAGACTCGGCAACGCCCCAGAACACTTGGCTGATACCGAGTAGGATGTCCCAGTCACCGCGCCGCATAGAGACGCTGGCTTCACGAATATCCGCGTAACTACGTTCGCCGTCATCGCTGTCGAGCCGAACGTACGGCTCGAACAAGACCCTCGTCTTTCGGTCCTTGCTTGTCCAGCGCAGGTCGCCAGAAAGGATAAGCCCGCCCTGAAGTGTTTCGAGCTGATCGTCGAATCGAGGCGGGTCGGGAAACCCCCGAACCTCGATTGCGACCTCGGGCGTGAAGCGAAATGACTGAGCGTCGGCGGAGAAGCTGAGCAGCCCGCCGAGGCCCAGCAACGAGGAAATCATGCGATGCATGAGTCACTGCCGATCGAGAGCGGACGGTTCGAAGTCCCGAGTGTCGAGATCGACGCCGAACTCGAAGTCGCCAAAGTCGAGGATCGTCTCTTTGCCGGTCAAGTGATTGATCATCACCTGGCGATGTGATCGCCAATAACCGCCGGGGTATTGGCGGTAGTCCTCGAGCGCCAGGGTTTTCAGGAGCTGACCGCCTCGGTCGAAGAACTCGATCTTGCGAGGCTGAAACACCTCGGTGTCGAAGTAGCAGTAGAGCTTGGAGTAGCCGGATCGCTCGTACAGCGGCTGACACTCGAGCTTGTCCATGAGCAAGCCGTCACCTCCGACAGTCTCAAGGTAGGTGTAGCGATACTTTCCGAGCTCGTTGGCGGTCAGATCTTCGAACGCGAACTCGGAGCCGACGAATGGGCCGGACTTGTTCGCCGATGAAATGCGCTTGACGCGACGCAACGCCGGCAAGTAGAGCCATTGATCGTCCGGATCCAGAATCTTGGCGTGGGAAAGGAGCGCCGTCCCCTCGACGTCGGGGGGCGTGAAGAACCGTGTCAGCGACTTGTCTCCGTTGCCCTCACCCGCCTTCTCGAGGATGTCGATGGTGAGCTTCCGTAGGGTTTCTCGCCCGCGAGGATCTTTGAGAGTCATGGTGAGCTCGACGGAGCTTGTACCGAAACCTTCGTCCGTCTTGTCCGAGCGTTCGGCGATGGCGAATCCCTTCTCTTGCGGCGTTTGAGCCTGGACGGGTGGCGTGGTGGCAGGTGCGGTCAGCGCGACGATCGCTATGTAAGTTCCAGCCAGAGCTGATCGGATCTTTTTCATGATGCTTTCCTTGTTATGTCTTTGAAGATGGAATGGGTGATGCTTTTCCGCCGACCGTGAGAAAGAGAGCCGGCACCAGGAGAAGATTGGTCAACATCGCCAGGATGACCGCGGTTGCGGTCAGGAGGCCGAGGTCGGCGTTCAGCTTGAAGCTCGACGTGACGAGCACCGCAAACCCGGCGGCTAGAATGACGGTTGTTAGAAAAATGGCCGCGCCGGCGGTTCGGAAGGCGTAGCGCACCGCGTCCGCGACACTCGCCTGGTCCTGTTGGCGAGCCCGGAAATACTTCGAAAGAAAGTGGACCGTGAAGTCCACTACCAGGCCGACGGCCACCGCGCCGACCGCCGCCACCGAGAAACCCACCACGCCGACCAGGATCGCCCAGATGCCGAAGGCGGTGACAATCGGTAGTGCGTTCGGAATCAAGCTGGCCAGACCGACGGTCAGGGACCGGAAAGAGAGGGTCAGGATCAGGACGATCGCCAGGACCAGATAGAGGGTGCCATCGAGCGCGGCCTCGATGTTGCGCTGGGCGACGAAGGCGAAGAGGACCTTGCTGCCCGTGATCTCGAGGGTGTAGGGCCCGCCGTTTGCGTCGAACCAATCGCTCGCGTCGGCAATGAGCTCCCGGGTTTCCTCTGTAGAGATGTCCTTCATCGACGCCGTGACCCGGGTCGATCGGCGTTCGATATCGACTCGATTGTTGAGATCGAGGCCGTAGGGAAGACTCAGCTCATAGACGAGCAGATACTGACTGGCGACGGTTCGATCGTTGGGAATCCGGTAGAAGTCGGGGTTATCCCCGTTCAGGTTCATGTTGACGCGCTTCATGATGTCGGAGAGCGCGAAGACATGCGCGACGTCGTCGGTCCTGGTTCGAAGCCAGGCTGTGAAGTCCTCAACTGTCCTGAGAAACGCGGGCTCGGTCACCGCGCCGGGGGCGCCGGGGTCGAGAATGAACTCGATCGCATCGGATCCGAAGTAGGGATCGCTGGCGTCGATCGCCTGTCGGAACTCTAGACTCTCATCGAAATAGCTCGACCACTGGTCGTTGATCACCATGGTTGGAAGAAACGTGATGGCTCCGAGACACAACGCGAGGACGGTCACCAGGGTCGCTTTCGGATGGGCGATCACCGTCTCCGCGACGCGATCCATGACGTTGTTCTTCACCTTCGAATGTGCGGCGCCCGGGAACTTCGTCGGCAGTATTGCCAGGATCGCCGGCAAGAAAGTGATCGACAATAGCCAGGCGGCTGCGATGCCTGCAGCGCTCATATTGCCGAGGTGATGAAACGGCGGGCTGTCGGAGAAGTTGAGGGTCAGGAAGCCGACCACCGTGGTGATCGATGTCACCGTGATCGGCGCGAAATTCAACGCGGTCGCTTCGACGATGGCCTTGCGCTTTGGTGAGCCGTCGCGCATTCGAGACCGGACTCCGGTGAGGATATGAATCGCATCCGCCACCGCCACGGTGAGGATGATCGTCGGTGCAGCGAGCGAAATCGGAGTCAGCTCGACGCCGATGAGGCCGCCTATGCCGACGCCGACGAGAGTGGATAAGAAGATGATCAGCACGCTGCCGACAACGCCGCTCACGGAGCGAAAGGCGAGCAGCATGGCCACGACGATGAAGGCATAGACCCCTGGAATCAGGGTCGAGGAGTCCCGAACGCCGGCCTCTTCGAATGCGGCACTTAGACTCGCGACGCCCGTGATGTGGAGGTCGACGCCAGGATGATCCTCGAGGATCTGATCGCGAATGCCTCGTGCCGCCTGCACCACGACAGAGCTCGCGTTCGGGATGTTGCGCGGCAGTTGCACCACGGAATTGACGACCGTCGCCTCGCCATCTCTGGAGACGACGAATCCGTTGAGCAGAGGCTCGCTCGAGGCGATCCGGCGGATCCGCTCAAGGCCTTCGTCGTCGAGGGTGGAAGGATCGACAACGAGGTCCTCGACGAAAAGATCGTCCTCGACGCCGCGGGTGTTCTGGAAGTTGGTCAGGCTGTCGACACGGGAAACGTATGGCAACCGCGTCCACGCGGCTTCCGTGAGCGCGTGGATCGCGGTGATCGTGTCTTGGGTGTAGATGTCGCGGTCTCGCGGGATCATCACGAAAGCGATGTTGTCCGGCTTGCCAAACGTCGATTGCGCGTTCTCGTTGGCGACGAAGTCAGGATTGTCTGGACCGAAGAAGACGCGGTAGTCGCCGGCGAATCTCAGAGAAGCCGCCTCCATTGCAATCAGACCGCAGATCAGGAGAGTCAGCGGAACCAGGAGCCACCGCAGTTGAATCGATCTCTCGGCCAGCGATCGGCCGACGTTCTCGGACCAGGTTTTCGTGCTCATGCTGCGTCCTTTGGGTAAAAGTGAACTGTACCGTACTGTTCACTTTCCTGTTCTTCGGCATCCGACTGCTGCTGGATTCACTTCGCGTTAGGGATGAGTTTGCACTCCACTTCCAGCTCAGCCGATCCGAGGGGGACCCCTCGCAGCGCGGCTCGACTTTGCCTCGGGCTGCTAGAATCGGCGAATCTTGGCCGTCCTCACAGGACCGACCGGACTTTCCAAAGCAAGATGGGCGCGAACCCATGACTGAGCCATCCAAGAGACCCCCGGAGCGAATCATCGCCGCCGGCAGACGCCTGTTCTTCTCTGAAGGCTTCACCAAGGTCTCGACCGACAGGCTGGCGAAGGAAGCGTCGGTATCGAAGGCGACGCTCTATAAGTACTTCCCGAACATGAAGGCTGTGCTACGCGCGGTGGTTGAGCATGAAGGGAGAGTCTTCGAGAGCATCGTGCCGTCGGAGGTATCGACGCGGGAAGAGCTCATGGATGCACTGATTCGCTATGGCTCGAGCCTTCTGAGATTCCTGAATCAGCAGGAGATCATCCAATTCACTCAGCTGATGTACGAAGAGGCGCGAGCCAACCCGGACATCGCGTCCACCTTCTACTCGGCCGCTTATGACAGGTCCCACAAGACCCTCAGCGCGATGATCGAACGTGGTCTGGAGCAGGATCTGGTCTCGTCACCGCTGAGCGCCTCGGAGCTCGCGGAGCAACTGATCGGAATGTGGGAGAGCTTGCGTTTCATCCGAGCGATTCTCGGCCTGACGACCACGCCCTTCGAGGACTCCGGAGACTGGGCTGAGAAATGCGTGAAGACGATGTTTGACGGCGCTCACGATCCGCCGCGCTGAGGCGGATTTGAATCCGCCTGGCCATCAGGCCTCTACCTGCGAAATCGCGAGCAACTCGTCGCCCTCAACCTGCGACGCGGGAGCGAGGAGATCAGAACTGCAACCGCGGGTGAGTCGCTGAGTTCCCAGCTAATAACCGGGTGAAGACTGGCTGGTCTCGCGGGTCTCCAGCCCCTTGTACTCTTCGAAACTCTGACCCGAGGCGAAGAACATCAGTGATCCGATGAAGAGTGCCAGATAACCGGCGGCGGTCACCGTCGCGACCGTCCATCCGAAGGCGCGCCGGGAATGGAAGCGATAGGCGAGATTGAGTGCCGCGGGTGCCGCCAGGGGAAGGTTGTGAGGCCCGAGAGCGATCAGGAAGAGGGCCAGCCAGACGTTGATGCCTACCGACCGGCTATCGGTCAGCTGGTCGTTGTGGATCGCACGGTATGCGAGCCACCCCGCGGGGACCGTGAGGCCGACGCCGAGGGGCAGGAGCAGCCAGGGCGATCCCTCGAGCGTGCCCTGGAAGATCTTGATCGTGACCGCCAGCAGGTGGCCTGATCCCATGACGCCGATCATGCAGGCGTAGAAGAGGTTCATTGCCGAGAGGACTCGTGCCGTGCGCGGCAGCTCTCCGCGGGCTTGACGGATCGCGAGAGCCCCGGCAGCAATGAAGGACAGCAGCATGGCAACAGGCATCCACTTGCTCTCGCTCAGAACGAGCTCGATGATTTGCTCTAGCATGGTCTGTGCTCCGTGTGTCCAGTTGATCGAGGTACGAACCCTGCCTTCGAAGGGTTTCAGCCGCTGGATGTTATGTCTCGTCCGCAAGCGCGTTGAATACTCTGACCTCAGATGCCGTAACTAAATTTGCCGAGAACTGTTGACATACTGAAATTGGCTGCCTCTAAATCTTCATGGAGACTCGACATGGCCGACGCACAGATGGACAAAGATGGCGTTCGAAAACCACTTCGGCTATGGCCCGGCGTGGCCCTCGTGACCGTCCAGTGGCTGCTCTGGCTGGGCCTGCCCATCGTCATGCCGGAGCACGTTGTGACCGTGATCATCGGTGCGGTCATTCTGGGTTTGGTGGTCGCCTTGTGGTGGTTGTTCTTCAGCCGAGCGCCCTGGGCCGAGCGTCTCGGCGCTATCGCGTTGATGATCGTTGTGCTGTACCTGACGCCTATTGTGCTTCACGAGTCGATCGTCAACGCGGGTCAGGGGATGCTGTTTTTCATCTACGCGATCCCTGTCTTGAGCCTGGCGCTGGTCGTCTGGGCGGTCGCTACTCGGCGTTTGGCAGAGGGGCCGCGGCGGGTGGCCCTGGTCGCGACGGTTGTGCTCGCCTGTAGCGGTTGGGCATTGTTGCGCACCGAGGGGACTTCGTCGGCAGGATCGCAGTTCAAGTGGCGGTGGACGCCGACCCCCGAAGAGCGGCTCCTGGCGGAGGGTGAGGTCGAGCCGGCGTCGGCGGTCGTCGAGCCAGCCGCCGGCAGCCTGGAGGCGTCGGGTCCCGAGTGGCCGGGATTTCGCGGCCCGCGCCGTGACGGCGTCGTTCGCGGCCCGCGCATCGCCACCGATTGGTCAGCGTCGCCGCCGGTCGAGCTGTGGCGCCGTCCGGTCGGGCCGGGCTGGTCGTCGTTCGCAGTCCACGGCGACCTCTTCTATACCCAGGAGCAGCGTGGCGACGACGAAATGGTCTCCTGCTATCGGGCCTCGACCGGCGAGCCGGTGTGGAAGCATGGCGATGCCGCCAGGTTCTGGGAATCGAACGGCGGCGCCGGTCCGCGAGCGACACCGACGCTCAGCGGAGGGCGTGTCTATACCTTCGGTGGCACCGGCATTCTGAACGTGCTGGACGCCGCTGACGGTTCCGCGGTCTGGTCGCGTGACGTCGTGAAGGACACTGAGATAGAAGCCCCATACTGGGGATTTTCCGGCTCACCGCTATTGATCGAAGATATCGTCATCGTCGCCGTCGCCGGCACTCTTGCCGCCTACGATCTAGCGACTGGCGAGCCGCGCTGGCAGGGCCCCGAGGGTGGCGTCAGCTACAGCTCGCCCCATCTCTTGACCCTCGGCGGCGTCGAGCAGGTCGTACTGCTCAGCGCCAAAGGCGTGACCAGCGTCGTGCCGGCTGACGGCACGCAGCTCTGGCGGCATGAGTGGTCGGGCTTCGGCATTGTGCAGCCGGCTCTGACCGGCGACGGCGATCTCCTGATCGGCGCTGATCAGGTGGGTACCACTCGTCTCGCGGTGAAGCAGGGGGCCGAAGGGTGGTCGATCGAAGAGCGCTGGACGTCGAACCGGCTGAAGTCCAACTTCAACGACTTTGTGATTCATGAAGGCCACGTCTACGGTTTCGACGGCACCATCCTGGCGTGTATCGATGCCGAGGAGGGTGAGCGTCAGTGGAAGGGTGGGCGCTATGGCCAGGGGCAGCTCGTGCTGCTTCCCGAACAGGATCTGCTGCTGGTGATCACGGAGAAGGGGGAGCTGGCGTTGGTGCAGGCTACACCCGAAAAGTTCACCGAGATCGCGCGCGTGCCGGCGATCGAAGGCAAGACTTGGAATCACCCGGTGCTGGTCGGTGACCTCTTGCTGGTGCGCAACGACCGAGAGATGGCCGCGTTCCGGGTATCGATGTCTCCCGTCTAGCGCCCTGCGTCGTAGGGTGGCGCTAACTCGTGTCGAGCCGCCAGGCGGAAAGCCTTTAACTTAAAGCCTTAGAGGCTTCGAACTTCTTCATATTCCGCGTAAGATGGGGATGGAAAGCCCGAACTTCGGGGGATTTGTATGAGAAAGATCGTCTTCGGGGTGGTTTTGATGCTGATGGCCAGCGCACCGTGTCTGGCCGAATCGGCGACCGCGGAGATCCAGCGGCGCGGCAAGTTGGTGATGCTCTGCTTCCCGCACATGGACAGCGAATTTGTGCGCCCGGTGCTGAGCCGTGGCCCGACTCGCCGGGTCGGTACTCGCGCTGACTTCGAGGGCTTCGATGTCGACATGATCGCTAGCTTCGCCGAATATCTGGGCGTCGAGCTCGAAATTCGCAGCCTGGACACGCCGGGCTACAGCCCTCTGATCCCGGCCTTGGTCGCCGGCAAGGCCGATCTGCTCGCCAGCTCCCTGAGCATCACTCCGGAGCGGCAGAAGATCGTCGACTTCTCCGAGCCCTACTATTCCGGCTTCCAGGTCATCGTCACGCGCAAAGGCAGCAGCATTGATTCCCCTGAGGATTTGCAGGGTCGCGTCGGCGTCACGATCGACGGTTCCAGTCACCAGGAGTTCCTGTTGAAGATGGGGCTGGCCGCGAACGACCTGCGGCACGTGGAATTCACCTCTGAGTACTTCAGCGCGATTCTCGAAGAGGAGCCCGAGTTCGCGTTGATGGATTCGAATACCGCCGCGAGCGCGCTCCGGATCTACTCGGATCTCGAGATCGCCATATCGCTCGAAGGGGATGACTCCTACGGCGTCGCGGTACCCAAGGGCAGTGACCTGCTCGAGCAGCTGAATAGCTTCCTCGAGCTGGCCGAGACCCAGCGCGAGCTCGAGCGGCTGGTCACCCGCCACCTGCAGTCAGCCGAGGATTGAGAGTCGGGCGAGAGCTAAGCTCCGAGGGGCGCTGATGGGGTCGGCGGCCGAGATCCTGGCGCATGGCAATGCCGTCGAGCTGGAGAAAGCGGACTGAAGCATCAGTCCGGCGGCTCAGGGCTGGTGAGCAGCTTCCAATAGCACCAGCCCGCCAGGCCCCATACCAGGGAGAGAGAGCCGATCAGGAACAACCATCCCCAGATGGTCATCGCTCACCTCCCGTCTCGCTCGCCAGGTTTCGGAGTGGCTGTCGGCCATGGAGGTCAAGCCCCTCGGCGCGCCAGCGGCGCTCGCCCTGGCGTACACAGGCGATCAGCACCGCCAAGACTCCAGCGATCAGCACCAGAGCACCCTGGGCCAGCGGTTGGTCGGCGATCTGCTGTATCGATGCCGGCAGGTTCGAGACGCTGAACGCGATGAGAACGACCAGCAGATAGGCCGGGGCGACAAACCTCATGATCCAGCGGAAGAGCGCCGGAACCCGGATCTGTGCGCCCCGATGGATCTCGTTCCAACCGACGTCGACGCCGAAGACCCAGCCGAAGCAAAGGATCTCCAGCAGCGCCATGATCAGGATCAGGAAGGTTCCGACCCAGAAGTCGATCGTGCTCCAGAAGATGCCGCCTTCGGTGTAGTAGATCACCAGCAGTGATCCGACGAGGCAGAGAGCGGTGACCGAGAGCGCGCCTCGACGTCGGTCGAGGTCAAGCGTCTCCTGAAGAAAAGTGACCGCTGGCTGGTACATCGAGATCGAGCTGGTCACCGCGGCCAAGAAGAGCATGAAGAACCAGACCGCGCCGACCAGCGGGCCGATGGTGCCCATCTGCGCGAAGACTACAGGCAGCGTCTGGAAACCGAGACCGTAGGTGCCGGTGCTGACCGCGGCGAGGGTTCCACTGAGGCCGAGGAAGACGAAGGAAGCGGTCAAGGTGATCAGGCCGCCGAAGCCGACCTCGAATACCTCGTTGGTGGCGGCGGCGGTGAGGCCTGAGAGGGCGACGTCATCCCTACGGCTCATGAAAGAGGCGTAGTTGATGATGATTCCGAAGCCGACCGAGATACTGAAGAAAACCTGCCCCGCGGCGGCGAGCCAGGTCTGGGGATTGGCCAGGGCGGCGAAGTCAGGCTCCCACATATAGGCGAGGCCGCCCATCACGTTCTGTTCGGGTAGCGACGGATCCGGCGTTCCCAGGGTCAAGACGCGGATCAGAACGACCAGCGCGCAGACTGCCATCAGCGGCATGGCGAAGGAGACGAACTTTTCGATGCCTTTCGAGATACCCCGAAGAATGATGACGAGATTCAGGGCGAAGGTGATGACCCAGAAGACGACCGTCGGGACCTGTAGCGGCCCGAAGAGGAATCCGTTGCTGTCATTGCCGATCAGCTCAGTGTAGAACGCGGCCGACGCGGCGGTCTGGTCGGCGATCGCCATCGAGGCATCGATGCCGGTCGTCCCCGTGAGATAGGCGTAGAAATAGCTCAGACACCAGGCGGCGACGAAGGTGTAGCAGAACGACACGGCCAGCGGAATCAGGACACCGATCACCCCCGCGTAACGCCAGAAGGAGCCCCGGCCGATCACCCCCAGAATCGCGGGAGCGGAGTGGAAGCCGCGAGTGCCGCCGTAACGCCCCATGGCCCACTCTGCCCAGCAGATGGGAATGCCGAGGCAGATCAAGGCGAGGAAGTAAGGGATCAGGAAAGCGCCGCCGCCATGGGCCGCCGCCTGGCCGGGAAAACGCAGGAAGTTTCCGAGACCGACCGCCGATCCGGAGGCCGCCAGGATGACTCCGAGTCTCGATCCCCAGTGCTCTGTGCTGCTGATGCCACCGCTCATAGTCGACCCTCCGCAACTCACCTTGGGTGCTCCTCGGGTCGCGGAATTGCCGCCCGAGGTGTCTTTTTCACGGTAGCCAGATTGGCGAAAAATCCCGAGATCAAACCTGGGGTAATCTCGGGTCAACCCAGGCGTAAAAGTGAATTGACCGCCGCAACAGCGGGGCAAGTTAGGATTTACTGCACAGATGAGCAGTTCTTCGAAGCAGCCTACCGACCGCGGGCGACTCATTCTCGAGCGTCTCGCGGAGCTGTCGATGTCGATTGCGGAGGTCGAGCGCCGGACCCCGCTGACCAAGAATACGATCAGCAACGCGATCTACGGCCCGCGCTCGCCCCAGCGCAAGACGATCGAGATCCTGGCCGACGCTCTGGATCTTCCGGTCGAGACATTGACTCGGATTCCTGATGGCCAGGATGCGCCGGCCGAGCTGGCTCCGAGCGGCGAGACGTCCTTTGGACGCTGGCTCTTCCGGTGGCACAACCAACTGTTATGGATCAGTGTCGTCGGGTCGCTGGTGACCGCCTTCTTTCTGGCCCAGAACCTGGGCGATCGTGCGATCTCGCCGGCGGTCCAGGGAACCCAGTTCGTGGTCATCCTGCTCTTGCTGACCCTGCTGCCCCAACACTGGATGGCGCCGGAGCTTTACCAGAGTGCCAGTCATCGTTTGAAGGTGGCGTCCAAGGCGACCCGGGACTTTCGCCGCTACTGGGGGCTGGCCTGGCTGTGCTGGATGTTTCTCTACTTCACCCTGACGGCCGCGACCTGGCAAGGCGTCCTGCCCCCACCCATCGACGAGACGCCGGTGGCGCCGGGTGTTCGATGGACGTGGCTGGTGCTCAACCTATGCCAGAACAGCGGCACGGTGCTGCTGTTCCGCTGTTATGAGGTGGTCGCCCGGCCGACGATCCAAGACGATCTCAGCCGCAAGCAGGTGCTGCCGACCGAAGCCTGGTTCGCGCTGGTGGCGCTGGCCACCGTCGCCGAGGGCATCGTGCTCTGGACCGGATCCTGGGGTGATCAGCAGTGGTTCGGATGGCTCAGCGGTTTCGGCCAGGGGATGGCGCTGGCTTTGCTGGTGGGGCGATTTGACAGCAAATACGTCGATCCGCCGGCGGTTACGATCGGCCTGCTCTACTTCTACGCGGTGATTCAAGGAGCCTGGCCGGTTTTCCGTTACGAAGACGGCCTGATGCTGGTCCTGACCTTCGTCGCGCTGGTTCTGAAATGTCTGCTCTTCTTATTCGTCTCGTGGCTCTTCGAGAGTCATGTCATGCTCTTCTACCTGGGGCGGATGCGTGAGCTGGACCAGACGGTGAGACAGGATCGGGCGCAGTTCTTGAGGCGCTACGAATCCGGGGATGTCGAACGCTTGTGAAGCAAATTCACTGGCTCCCTTGAACCTCACGTAACGTGAGGCTCTACGCTACTTCTGGTCCTACAATGTGCGATCGGGCAGAGTCCTTGAGAGCCTGCCCGAGATATGATGCCGCAAGCTCGGCCGTCCTTCCCAGCGCACATCCCTTATGGCTCTCGATCTCACCGCTCTACTCATCGTCCTGGCCTGTGCCTTCGGCTGGGTCGGCCTCGACCTGCTGCGCAAGCTCCTGGCGGTTCAGGGCGGTCCTCTGCCGATGACGTTCCTCCTGGTCGCCGCCCAGTTGCCTCTCTTCTTCGCCTGGGCGGCGGTCGACGGCAATTGGAGTGTCGGTGCCGGCTACCTGCTGCCGGGTCTGGGCTGCATCGTTTTCAACCTGACCGCCAACCTCACCTATATGAAGTCGGTCAAGCTGTCGCCGATGAGCGCCACGCTGCCGCTTCTGTCGCTGACGCCGGTGTTCACGACGCTGGCCGCGCTGCCGCTACTGGCCGAGCTGCCGCGACCGATCCAGGCCCTGGGCATCTTGATCGTGGTGCTGGGGGCCCTGGTGCTCAACGCGGATCCCAAGGCGGGAGGGTTCGCCGGAATGTGGCGTGGCTTGCTGCACGAAAAGGGTGCCCTGTGGATGGTATTCACCGCCCTGCTCTGGTCGATAGCCCCGCCGCTCGACAAGATCGCCATGCGCCATGCGGCGCCGGCGATGCACGCTTTGATCATGGTGGCCGGGATCCTGATCGGTCTCGGCATCGCCCTCGCCGGCCAGGGGCGTCTCGGGGAGCTCGGCGGACTCGGGCGTCGTAGCTACAAGGTGTTGTTGGCCTCGGCCGTCGTCAGCGGCGTGGCTCTCTTTTTTCAGCTGTTGGCAATCCAGATGGTCTTTGTGGGCCTGGTGGAGACGGTCAAACGAGGGATCGGTGCGGCCATGGCACTGATCCTCGGGCGCCTGGTGTTCGGAGAAGAGCTCAAGAATCGGCACATGGCGGCGGTCGCATTGATGATCGTGGGTGTCTGGTTGGTCTTGATGTAGCGGTCATGACTCCCCGGATCGGGTCGCTTTTGGCAAGCCGGTCAGGTGCCAGCCTTTGTCGTTGGCCTTTCAAAACAGCGGAGCCGGTTGTTGTACAGTGATCAATAAAGATCAGTACGATGCGTCTTTACGTCTCTTCGACTTCTGACGACCTTGAGCGCTACCGGGTAGCGGCCTTCGAGGTGGCGCGGGAGCTGGGTTACGAACCGGTCGGCCGGCAGCCTGCCGTCCGCCGCGAGCTCAGCCGGGTCGAGGCCTGCCGCTGGCAAGTGGCCGGTGCCGACCGGCTGCTGGCGATCATCGGCTGGCAGCGTGGGGAGATGCCGGGGCCGGAGCTCGGCGGCGACGGCGAGCGCTCGTGGACCGAGTGGGAGGTTCAGACCGCCTTCGGCCAGGGTCTGCCGGTCACAGTGTTGATGGCCGGGGACTCGTGGCCCGAGCGCGCGCGGGAGACGGACTCGGTGGCCCGCTCCGCGGTTCGAGACTTCCGCGGCGAGCTCGACCGGCTGGCGGTTTGCTTCGACGCCGAACCCGCATCCGATAGGCCCCCGCCGATGGTGTTGATGGATGACTTCAGGGAACTCGTAGAACGCCAGCTCACGGAGGCTCAGAGCGATGGCCGAAAGGCCTCGCTCCCTTCCGGGGCGTCATTGCGTTCGTCCGCCAACTCGGTCCAGGGGCTGCAGCTGCGTCGCTGGCCGCGGCCGGAGCTGCCGTCGAGGCCCTATCCGCTGCTCCTGCCGTACAGACACCCGGACTTGATGGCCGGTCGCGAGCGAGAGCTCGCCGAGTTGCGCGAGCTGTTGACG
>JAAUXY010028286.1_pt1 | contig 22490 bp, 18 predicted proteins | sample 7278121 | NCBI WGS metagenome assembly JAAUXY01 (sample SAMN14350117, study PRJNA611818) | marine sediment metagenome | isolation source: surface marine sediment (1.8m) | place: French Polynesia: Moorea | collected 2018-08 | reverse complement strand
GCGTCCTCGAGCGCGTTGGTCTTGAAGCGGATCAGCCCGGGGGACTCCTCGCTGTGCACCTCGATCTCCCGCTCGATCTTGGCCAGCAGCGCCTTCTTCAGGAACTTCGGCGCGGTCAGCAGCTTGCGGTAGCGGCGCGACGGCTTGCAGCCGCTGGTCAGGTAGTTGAACAGCTCGGTCAGGTCGTGGCCGATATCGTCGTCGCAGGTGAGCAGGCCGAGGTCCGAATAGATCCGCGCGGTGCCGGCATGGTAGTTGCCGGTCCCGATGTGCGCGTAGCGGCGCAGGCCGGCATAGTCCTGGCGAACGACCAGGATCGACTTGCCATGGGTCTTCAGCCCGATGACGCCATAGGTGACGTGGATCCCGGCCTCTTCCAGGCGGTTCGCCCAACGGATGTTCGCCGCCTCGTCGAAGCGGGCCTTGAGCTCGACTGCCACGGCGACCTGCTTGCCGTTGCGTGCGGCCTCGATCAGGTACTCCAGGATCTCGGTGTCGGCCGAGGTCCGGTAGAGCGTCATCTTGATGGCCCGGACCTTGGGGTCCTGGCTCGCTTCCCGGACGAAACGCTCCACCGAGGTTGCAAAGGATTCGTAGGGGAAGCTCAGGAGAATCGAGCCGGCCTCGCGGATCAGGTGGAAGATGCTCCGCCGGTCCTGGAGCTTGACGTTGGTCACCGGACGGTGGTCCGGATCGTGCAGCTCGGGGAAGTCCAGGCCGGCCAGCTCCATCAGATCACGGATACCCAGGAGGACGTCGGACTCGAAGACGTCGGCGGCCTCGTCGAGGCCCAGCTCGGCGGCCAGCATGCCGCGATGGAGCTCGCCCATCCCGGCGCTGATCTCCAGCCTGACGAAGGGCGCGAACTTACGGTAGCGCAGTTCCGTCTCGATCATGCTCAGGAGGTCTTCGGCCTGATCCTCTTCCAGCTCGGTGTTGGCGTTGCGGGTGACCCGGAAGAACTCGCAGGACTCGACCTCCATCTCGGGGAACAGCAGGTCGAGGTTGTGGGCCATCACCTCCTCCAGCGGGATGTAGTGCTGGGAGTCCCCGATACGCAGGAAGCGGGGCACGCCCGAGCCCAGCGGAACCTTGATGCGGTTCATGATCGGCTCTTCATCGTCCCGGTAGCGCAGGGTGACCAGAAGGCTGAGCGACAGGTTGGAAATGAAGGGGAAGGGATGCGCCGGGTCCATGGCGAGCGGTGTCACCAGGGGCAGGATGTTCGTCAGGTAGTGCTCGCGGACGGCTTGTTTCTGCTCGTCGGACAGCTCCTCGTACTCGGCGATCACGATTCCCTTTCGGGCGAGCGACTTGACCAGCTCCAGGTAGATCTCGCGCATCCGCAGCTGCAGCTCCTTGACCGCTGCTGTGCATTCGGAGATCTGCTCTTGCGGCGTCCGGCCGTCGACCGTCAGCTGGTGGACGTTGGCGGCCAGCTGCTGCTTCAGGCCGCCGATGCGCTTCATGAAGAACTCGTCGAGGTTCGAACTGGCGATCGCCAGGAACTTGAGCCGCTCAAGCAGGGGAATCCTCTTGTCCTGCGCTTCGTGCAGCACCCGGCTGTTGAAGCTGAGCCAGGTCAGCTCGCGGTTGAGGTAGAATTCCGGCGCGCGGAGGTTCATTGCGGGCGGCGCGGGCCGGGGCACCGGCGCCTCGGCCGCCGCGGATTCCGGCGTCGCTTTCTCGACCACGGCTTCCTCGGGCGAGGCAGCTCCGGCCTCCGCGGCCTCGGGCTCGGTTGCCGGCGCGGCCGCGGGCGGCTCCGCCGGGACGCCGGGCAGGCGACGCCGCACGCGCCCGTCACCGGTCCTCAGGGGCGTCACGGTCGAAGCGGTCTCCTGACTGCCGATGTCACCTGTGCCTGTCCTGGGTCGACCTGCCATGTCTCCTGTGTCCTTCTGCTAGCTCGCCCTGAGGCCGAGCGTTCGGCCGGCGCCGCGCCGGCGGACCGCCTATTCGGCGGCTTGTGGAACCTCCGCTTCGGCTGCTTCCAGCCACTGGGTGCGGGCGATCTTGCGGCTCATCCGGTAGATCCGGCTCAGGGTCTCGATCATCTCCATCTCGCGCGTGAAGGTCTGTAGCCGGTTCGGCTCATCCGCCACCAAGCGGCTTAGCTCGTATCTTGCGGTCTCTTCGGCCAGGGCCGCCATATCTTTCTTCATACGTTTGACCTGCCAGGCGGCCTTGCTGTCTTGTTCCCGCACCGACCGGATCGAGGCCTTGAAGGCCTGCGACACCTCGTCGAAGTAGTGGCGGATGACCTCCATGGTCGCCTTGCTGATGACCACCCCCTCTTCGATGCGGCGGCGTCCCGTGGTGACCAAGTTGGTCTCGATGATATCGCCGATCTGCTCCAGGTGATTGGCCACCTGAAGCAGCTCCATAACCTCGGCGGACTCCTCGCTGGTCAGTTCTCCAACGCTGATCTGCCCGAGGTATTCCACAATATGACCGTGGAGGGTGTCGATGTCGCTGTCCATATTGGCGAGGTTCTGGAGATCCTCTTCGGTCCCCGCCGTCATTGCCGGTAGTGAGGCATCGAGCATTTCGTCAACACAATCGCCCAGGCGACCGACTTCCCGGCGCGCCCGGTCCAGGGCCAGCGGCGGTGTCGAAAGCAGCTCCTTATCGAGATACTTGGGCTGGATCACGGCCACGGCCTCCAGGGGCCGGTCGGGAACCACCCATTCAGCGAAACGGGCGACCAGGCCTGCGGCGGGCAGGAACAGCGCCGAGAAGAAGATATTGAAGGTCGTGTGCGCGTTGGCGATCTGTCGGGGCGTCTCCGCGGCGAGCTTGTCCATGCCGACGGCCCCCTCCGCGACCGGCGAGAAGGCTCGTACGAAGTCCGCAAGGTAGGGGATGAACCAGACCGCGACGGCGACGCCGGCGACGTTGAAGGTCACATGGGCGACCGCCACCCGCACCGCTTCGCGTGGCTTGCCGATCGCCGCGAGGGCGGCGGTAACGCAGGTCCCGATGTTGGCCCCCATGATGAGCGCGATGCCGCCTTCGAGTGTGATCAGGCCCTGCGAGGCCATGGCGATCACCACGCCCGTGGTCGCCGAGGAGGACTGGACCAGGCCGGTGAAGGCTGCCGCGATTAGGATTCCGAGAGCCGGAGCCGAGACATCCTGCATGATTTGGATGAAGGGCTCGTAGCTGCGCAGCGGCTTCATGCCGGAGCTCATGATCCCCATCCCGAAGAAGATCAGGCCGAGCCCCATGACGAGACCGCCGTATTGCTTTATTCGCTTGGTCTTGCCGGTGAAGATCATGACGAAGCCGACGGCCACCAGAAGCAGCGCGTAGTGGGTGACCTTGAAGGCGACGATCTGTGCCGTGATCGTGGTGCCGATGTTTGCGCCAAAGATGACCCCGACGGCCTGCGACAAGGACATGAGGCCGGCCGTGACGAAGCCGACCAGCATGACCGTGGTCACCGATGATGACTGGATCACGGCGGTGACGAAGGTGCCGGTCAGAAGGCCCATGAAGCGGTTGGTGGTCAGCTTGCCGAGGATGTCCTTCATCCGGTTGCCGGCGACCCGCTTCAGCGCGTCGGCCATCTGTTCCATGCCGAAGAGGAAAATCGCCAAGCCGCCGAAGAGCTGCATGGCCATCCTGAACCAGTCGATCCCCTTGCTGTCGGAACTGGCGGCGAGGGCCGGCGCGGCGAGGAAGAGGACGAGCGGCAGGAGCAGGAAGAACAGGGCGATCCGCCAGTCCGTCCGCCACGCCGACGCCTCCCCGAGCGGCGCCGCCGCGGTCCGGCCCCGGAGGGCCACTGCCAGCCCGATAGGGCGGCCTGACCTTGCGTTTGTCTTATCCATCTTCCGCCTCCGCCTTGACGATCGTCACCGGGAGCGCCGCGCGTTGCACGACGCGTTCGGCCTTCGAACCGAGCAGGAGGTGCGGTAAGCCGGTGCGGCCCTTGCTCCCCATGACGATCATCCCTGCGCCCTCTTGTTCGGCGACCTCGAGGATCCTCGTCTCGGGGATGCCTCGGACGAGTTGCGTCGAAACGGCATCGAGCCGCAGCTCGGGATGGGTCTCGCCCGTCTTCTCTATGAACTGTTTCAGCATTTCGGCTGCGACATCCTCCATCGGGCGGAGCGCATCCGCTTCCGACCTCCGGTAGGACCCGGGCGTCTCGATCGGGTCGTGTACGACGTGCAACACCAGGACCGCCGCGCCGACCTGACCGGCGTATTTGCAGGCCCAGACTAGAGCGGCCTCGGAATCCTTCGAGAAATCGACGGCGACCAGAATCGGGCCTCTGCCGACCGGCGAGCCCTTCTGTCCCTGCGAAGCGTCCTTGACCAAGATATGCCTCCCCACCCAGGACCCAGACGGCACAGCCGCCCGACTTGAGACACGACACGGCGACCTAGCCGTACGGCCCTCGCATCGGGCAGCCTGCGATCTATCGGCCTAGAGCTTTGCTTGTCCCTGCGAGCCGCCCCGCAGCGCCTGCCGCCCCGAAAACCAGACGATCTTGCTCGACGCCGCTTGGCCCGTTGCTCCGACCGATGACTGGGAACTCAGACAGGTCGGCGCCGACATTTCCTTGACCTAGGTCAATTTATTGGCGTGGCCGCCGAACTATGATCGCAGTGGAGAGTTGCGAGACCCGACAGGTCGAAGGGTCGGTCGGGCATCAGAGAGTATCGGGTCGAGCGGTGGCCGCTCAGCGATGCGCCCCGGTCCGCCCTCCCTGATCGGCCTGGAGGGCCGAGGCTTCTGATGTCATGATGGTGCCTGTTGGCTGGCGGTATAGCGCGCGAGTAGGTCCGAGCCGGAGGGCCATGCAGTCTGGAATCTTGGGCTGACGCCCGACCACCGTATCCGATCACCTTCGGCACGCAGGGCCCGAGCGCAGGGAGACGCAGATGGAGGGGGCTCTCGATCAGCTCGAGAGGTACTGGGAGGCGGTGGGGGTCTTCTTCGCCTTCGACACCTCGCTGCTGGCCGAGCCCGGCATCATCGCCCTGCTCATCCTCCAGGTCTTCCTGCTGTGCTGTTCGGCCTTTTTCTCGGGGTCGGAGACGGCTCTGTTCTCGCTGTCGCGCCTCGACCTGCAGAAGCTGCGGCGGGATCGGCATCCACGATCTGAAGCCCTGCACGCCCTGCTCGACCAGCCAAGGCGGCTGATCATCTCGATCCTCTGCGGCAACGAGTTGGTCAACATCGCGGCGACCGCGAACTTGGCCGGCATCCTCGTCGTGCTCTACGGAGAGGATCGTGCCGGATGGATCAACGTGCTTGTGATGTTTCCGCTTCTCCTGCTGCTGGGCGAGGTCACGCCCAAGACCATCGCGGTCAGTCACCCGATCAAGATCAGCGCCGGTCTGGTCGCCGGGCCGCTCAGCGCCTGGGCCAGGCTGATCACGCCGCTGCGGCGGGTCGTCCGGATGGCGGCGGAGAAGATCACCACCTGGATCGTCGGCGAGGAGCGGGCCCGGGAGAACATCCTCCAGGTCGACGAGTTCCGCACCCTGCTGGCCGAGGTCGCCGACGAAGGCATACTCGATGCCACAGAGAGGGTGCTGATCGACAACCTCCTGGAGGCCGGCGAGACCGAGATCGTCGAGATCATGACACCGCGCACCCGGGTCAATTTCCTCAGGGACGACATGAGCGTGCTGGAGGTGGTCGACCATTTCCGCGGCTTCCGCCACCCGCGGGTGCCGGTCTGCCACGAGCACCACGACAACCTGGTCGGCTTCGTCCACGCCGAGGATGTCCTGCGGCTGATCCTGGACGGCGCCGATCTCTCGAAGCTCACGCTCGAGCAGCTCCTCCATCCGCCGGTCGTGGCGCCACCGACCAAGTACGTCGACGAGATGTTCGACTTCTTCCAGGCCAACAACGCCCGCGCCGCCGCCGTCCTCAACGAGTTCGGCGGGATGGAGGGCTTCATCACCATGCGCGACATCATCAGCTTCATCTTCGGCGAGGTCTCCGAATCGGCCCCGGCGCAGGCCCTCTACGAAGAGCGCGACAAGAACATCTTCGAAGTGCCCGGCGACATGAAGCTCACCGACTTCGACGACCTCACCAACTTCGGCATCGAAGACCCTCGGATGACCACGATCGGCGGCGTGGTTTTCCGCTACCTCGACCGCCTGCCGGAGGTCGGCGACCAGGTCGTCATGGACGGCCTGATCGCGACCGTCCTCGAGATGGACGGCCACCGCCTGGCCCGCGTGCGCATCGCCAAGGGCACGCCTGGCGAAGACGAGGAGGCCGAAGACAAGGGCGACGACGAGGACGTCGAGGTGGCCGAGCCGGACGCGGGCAACGCCGAAGGGGATCGGGCGAGCCAGCCCGGGCCGGAGCAGGCGGCTTCCGACGCGGCGCGACCCAGCGCCGAAGTCGTCGATCTCTCCGCCATCAAGATCGGCGGCAAGGCCAAGAAGAAGGCGCGGCGGGGCGGCAAGGGCCCGCCCGGATCGCACGACAGGGAAAGGGGCTAGATCATGGACCTGGTCCTCGCGATTCTGGTGATGTTCGTCTTTCTCCTGCTGAAGGGCTTCTTCTCGGGCTCGGAGATCGCTCTGGTCAGCTCGGACAAGATCAAGCTCCGGCACCGGGCGAAGCAGGGCGACCGCGGTGCCAGCCTCGCGCTGAGGCTGTTCCAGACCCCCGACGTGCTGCTGAGCACGACCCTGGTCGGCACCAACATCTCCACCGTCGTTCTGACCACGATCGGCGCGCTGCTGATGATCCAGCTCTTCGGGAGCAGCGGCGAGTTCTATGCCTTCCTGGTCCTGACGCCGCTGCTGCTGATCCTCGGGGAGATCGTGCCGAAGAGCGTCTACCAGCAGAAGTCGGACGAGCTGACGCCTGTCATCATCTATCCGCTGCGCTGGGCGTCATTGCTGTTTTATCCGATCGTCTTCGTTTTCTCGCGCATCGCCCGCACGGCCGCCCGCCTCGCCGGGGCCGGCAAGATCGATCAGCCCTTCTTCATCACCCGCGAGCAGCTGCGCACGGTGGTCGACATGGCCGAGCAGGGCGTGTCGCTGGACGCCTTCGGACGCGGGCGCATTCGCCGGGTTATCCGCTTCGCCGAGACCACGGTCGCCCAGACAATGATTCCCATCGCCGAGGCCACGGTGATCGACCGGCGGCAGACCACCAAGACCGCGATCGAGCTGGTCCGCCGGCACGGCTACAACCGCCTGCCGGTCTTCGAAAACAGCACCAGCAACATCGTTGGCCTCGTCACCCTGACGACCTGGGACCTGATGGATCGGGATCTGGCCGAGCAGGACCTGGCCTCGCTCATCCAGCCGGCGCTCTACGTCTCGCCCCTGCAGACCATCGATCAGCTGCTGCCGATGCTGAACCAGCGCCACGACCACATGGCCGTGGTGGTCGACGAGTTCGGATCGAGCATTGGCATCATCACCATGGAGGATATCGTCGAGGAGGTCGTCGGCGAAATCGACGTCGGCTACGACTTCGAGGAGTACCTGCCGAAGCGCAAGCGGGTCTACGAGAAGCTCGCGGAAGACATCTACGTCATGGACTCACGGCTTTCGATCGCCGAGGCCAACGAGATCCTGCGGACGGGCTTGCCGACCACCGAGTTCCACACCGTCGGCGGCCTGGTGATGGCGCGCCTGCGGCACATCCCCCGGGAAGGGGAGTTCATCATCGAGGAAGGCTACCGCTTCACGGTCATCGAGGCCAATGAGCGGAGCATCGAAAAGCTGCGGGTCGAGCCGGAGTAGGGCCCGGCCCTGTAGCGCGGCTCAACCGTAGCGGCCTTCGATGTAGTCGGCCGTCTCCTGCTTGGCAGGCGTGACGAACATGTCCTCGGTCGGGGTGTGCTCCACGACCCGGCCCATGAGCATGAAGATGCACTCTTCGCTGGCGCGCCGGGCCTGGGCCATGTTGTGGGTCACGATCAGGATCGTGTACTGCCCGCGCAGCCCCCAGATCAGCTCCTCGACGGCTTCCGTTCCCTTGGGGTCGAGCGCCGAGCAAGGCTCGTCCATCAGCAGCACCTCCGGCTTCACGGGTAGCAAGCGCGCGATGCAGAGCTTCTGCTGCTCCTCCAGCGAAAGCTCCGTGGCCTTGCGGTCGAGCCGGTCCTTGACGTTGTCCCAGAGCAGGACCTGGCGCAGCGCCTGTTCCACGATCTCGTCCTTCTCGCTGCGGTGCATCCGCTTCTTGCCCTCGGCGTGCAGCTCGAAGCCGAAGAGCACGTTGTCGCGGACCGAGATCGGCAAGGGATTGGGCCGTTGGAAGACCATGCCGACCTGCTTGCGGACCTGGGCGAGCTCGACGCCTTGATCGTAGATGTCGTGTTCGAGGACCGCGATCGAGCCCTCGATGCGGACATAGCCCAGCCGCTCATTGATCCGGTTCACGCTGCGCAGGTAGGTGGTCTTGCCGCAGCCCGAAGGGCCGATCAGCGCGGTGATGATCCCCTTCTTGATGTCGAGGTTAACGTCGTAGAGCGCCTGGAAGTCGCCGTACCAGAGGTTGAGGTCCCGGGTCCGGATGGCGAGGCCGTTCTGGCCGTTGGTCGTCTGCGCGGTCTTGTTCATGATCAGCAACCCATGAGCTGCGGTTCCGGTCCGGCCGACCTAGCCGAAGCGGCCCGCGATGTAGTCCGCCGTCCGGCGGTCGGCGACATCGCCGGTGAAGAGGCTTTCGGTGTCGCCGATCTCGACGCAGCTGCCCATCAGGAAGAAGGCGGTGCGGTCGGCGAGCCGGCGTGCCTGCTGGGTCAGATTGGTCACCAGGATGATCGTCATCTCGTGGCGCAGCTCCTTCAGCACGTCCTCGATCCGCATCGTGGTGACGGGATCGACGGCGATCGAGAACTCGTCGAGCATCAAGAGCTCGGGCTCCTGGGACAGCGCGCGGGCGATGGTCAGGCGCTGCTGCTGGCCGCCGGAGAGCAGGCTGCCCAAGGAATGGAGCCGGTCCTTGACCTCGTCCCAAAGCGCGGCGCGGGTCAGGCAGCGCTCGACGATCTCGTCGAGGTCCGCCTTCCCGGAGACTCCGGCCAGGCGCGGCGCCAGGGCGACGTTGTCGTAGACGGTCATGGGCAGGCCCACGGGCAGCGGGAAGACCACGCCGATCCGGCTGCGCAGGGCATAGACGTTGCGCCAAGCGCGGACGTTGCGGCCGTTGAACAGGATGTCACCGGAAACCTGCATGCCGGGGTTGAATACGTCCATGCGGTTCAAGGACTTGAGAAAGGAGGTCTTGCCGCTGTTGGCCGGGCCGATGATGCCGAAGATCTCGTTCTCGCGGATCTCGAGGTTCACCCCGACCAGGGCCGGCTTGCCGTGATAGCTGATCGAGAGGTCCCGAACCTCTAGCTTGATCGGGGCGTCCTCGGGAAGGGCCGAGGCCGACGGGGCGCGGTCCCGCCCCGGCTCCAGAACGGTGATCGTCTCTACCATTTCTTCTTCCCCCGGAGGTACATGCGGAAGCCGATCGACAGGGCGTTCATGGTCAGCACCATGGCGATCAGCACCAGGGCGACGCCGTAGGGCAGGTGGTCCGGGACGTTAGGGACCTGGGTCGAGACCACGAAGAGGTGCAGGGAGAGCGCCATGGTCTGGTCGAAGACACTCTCCGGCAGGAAGGGCAGGAAGAAGGCGGCGCCGGTAAACATGATCGGCGCCGTCTCGCCACTCGTCCGAGAGACCTCGAGGATCACCCCAGTCAGGATCCCGCTGACGGCGTTCGGCAACACGACGCGGCGGATGGTCTGCCAGCGCGTCGCGCCCATGTTCCAGCAGGCCTCGCGGAAGGCCAGCGGGACCGCCTGCAGCGACTCCCGGGTCGCCACGATTATCAATGGCAGGGTCATGATCGCCAGGGTCAGGCTGGCGGCCAGGATGCTGGTGCCGAAGCCGAAGAAGATCACGAAGGCCCCAACCCCGAAAAGCGCGTGCACGATCGAGGGCACGCCGGCGAGGTTGATGATCGCCAGGTTGATCGTCCGGGTGAACCAGTTGTCCGGCGCGAACTCGCTGAGATAGAGCGCGGCCGCCACGCCCAGCGGCACCGAGACCAAGAGCGCGACCGCGACCAGCCAGACCGTCCCGACTAGGGCCGGGAAGATCCCGCCGGCGGTCATGCCGTCGATCGGATCGGCGAAAAGGAACTCCCAGGAGATGGCGGGCCCGCCCTTATAGATCAGGGTGCCCAGGATCATCATGACCGGGAAGATCAGCAGGATCGTCATCATCATGAAGAGGAGGCGAACCAGCCGCTCCGTGCGCCGGTTCTGGATGTTGATTTCTGTTGCTGCGAACATGACTGGTCCCTCGTCCCTTACCCCTGCGCGCTCAGCCCTTCTTGATGCCGCGGACGATCAGATCCGCGGTCAGATTGATCAGGAAGGTGATCACGAAGAGGAAGATTCCGATCGTGAAGAGCGCCTGATAGTGGTCCGAGCCCACCGCGGTCTCGCCGAGCTCGGCGGCGATGGTGGCGGTCAGCGCGCGCACGGAATCGAAGATGCTGTCGGGCAGGTTGATCGCGTGACCGCTGGCCATCAGCACGGCCATGGTTTCGCCGAAGCCGCGTCCCACGCCCAGCAGGACGGCGCCCAGCAGGCCGTTCTTGGCGGCCGGCAGCACCACCTTGAAGATCACCTGCCAGCGACTCGCGCCCATGGCTTCGGCGGCCTCGCGGTAGCGGTCCGGCACCGCCTTGAGGGCGTCCTCCGAGATCGAGGTCATGATCGGTGCCGCCATCAGCCCGAGGATCACGCCGGCGTTGAGCACGTTCAGGCCGACCGGCACGTCGAAGAGCTGGATGATCAGCGGGTTCATGATGGTCAGGCCGATGAAGCCCCAGACCACCGAGGGAATCGCCGCCAGCAGCTCGACCAGCACCTTCAGGACCTCCCGGGTCTTCCCGGTCGCGAACTCGGCGATGTAGATGGCGGCACCCAGCGAGAAGGGGATCGCCACGAGCATGGCGAGCCCGGTGACGCTCGCCGTCCCGGCGATCAGCGCAAGGATCCCATAGGTGGTCTTGTATTCCGAGGTCGGCTTCCACCTCGGCGAGCCGAAGAACTCGGCAAAGTCGAAGGGGCCGACAAGGAAGCCGAAGCCCTCCTTGGTGACGAAGACGAAGATGCCGATGATGAAGATGATGGCCGAGATTCCACCGATGAACACCAGGATCTGAACGACCTTGTCGATGTACCAGTCGGCGTTACGGCGGTCGAAATCCAGGCCGTCGCGCCTGACGGCTGACCGGGCAAGTACCGGTGAGCTCTCGCCAGTGACTTCCGCCGCACCGGCCACGTCTTTTGCCGTGTCGACCATTTCAATCGGCTCCCTCGCCGCGCAGGGTCTCCATCAGGTCGCGGACCCTGACGGCGATCTCGCGGTACATTTCGACGTAGCGGTCATTGGCCTCGGCCTCGCCGAGTCCCTCCGGCGGTGTTCCGACGTCCCAATCCAGGAACACGGTGCGAAAGGGCTGCTGCGGCAGATAGGTGCCGACATCGCCTTGCAGGCTGACGACGACATCGTACTTCGCGACCTTGTGCGGATCGGGCTCGAGGGCGGTCGTCGTGATCGGTTCGGGCGCCAGGCCGTGCGTCTCGAGGAAGCCCAAGAGTCCGGGTTTCAGATCGACGCCGTTGCGCCGACCGGCACTCTCGTACTCGCCGCTGTTGGGGAAGGTCTTGCGGGCAACGGCCTCGGCGATCTGGCTTTGGCAGGTGTTGTCCTCGTCCAGGAACAGGATTCTGTAGACCTTGGGCGGCTTGGTCTCGCCGGTCACCGTGAACAGGGTCTCTTCGCAGATGTTCTTGCACCTGTCGCAGACCCGCTTCAGCCGACCGATCAGGATCAGGGCGTCGAAGAGATACCGGATCTCCTCGTGAGAGGTCTCGCTCTCCTGGACCAGTTCCTCGAAGACCATGTCGCCGTGGCCCTTGGCCTGGGCGGCGATCGCCTTGGTCTCGCGTGCGAGTTCGGCGTCCTTCTCGTTGAAGGATTTCATCGATTGAAGCAGGCAGGTCTGCGCCTGCCGGGCCATGTCCTCCATCTCCTGCTTCAGGAGTCCCGTCGGCAGGTGCGGAAGTTGCAGGCCCTCGCGTGCGATGGTGGCCGCGTAGTCGCCGATGCGCTCCAGCTCGTTGACCAGCCTCAGGATCGAGGAAATCAGGCGCAGATGGCCGGCGCTGGGCAGATGGGTCGCCAGGAAGCCGTGGCAGAGACGGGTGATCTCCCGGGTCTGGCGATTGATGGGATGGTCCCGGAGGATCGTCTGGTTGGCCAGCTCCTTGTTGCCGGTCAGGGCCGCCTGGACTGCGTCCTCCTGGGCCTTCTGCACAGCCGCGCTCAGGGAAGCGACCCTTTCGCGGATCCGGGCCATGTCGTTTGACAATCGCTCTTCGTAGAGTGGCATAGCTGGATGCTCCGCCTTTACCGGGTGCCCCGTTTGGATAGGGCACGTCTAAAGAGGGCTGTGGTTTCCGGCCCGTTGCCCGGCTTTGCCGGACGCGCGGCGACCAGGAAAGAGAGGAAAGAGAGAGAGAAACGCCGGGCCCGGCCCCCACCAGGCCCGGCGGGTCGGCTCAGTTGCAGGTCACCTCGCGGACCGGCGCATAGCCCTTGTCGCGGATAATGCACTGGCCCTCATCGCTGAGGATGAAGTCGAGGTACTTCTTGATCTCGCCGGTCGGCTCGCCGTTGGTGTACATCAGCAGCGGGCGGGCGATCGGATAGCTGCCGTCGGCGGCCGTCTTGACGCTCGGCATCACGCAGTCTTTCCCGTCCTGGGCGACGCAGGCCAGCTTGACGTGGTCGGTGGCGTAGGCGAGGCCGCTGTAGCCGATCGCGCAGGGCGTTTTCTCGACCAGATCAACGACGTCCTTCGAGCCGTGCATGTCGCGGGTCCCCATGCGGTAGTCCCGCGCTTTGCCGAGGACAGCCTTGCGGAAATAGGCATAAGTGCCGGAGTTGTTCTGGCGGCTGACCAGGACCATCTCCTGGTCCTTGCAACCCGGAACCTCGAGCCCGATGTCCGTCCACTTCTCGATGTCGCTTTCCTCACCGTAGATCTCTGCCAGTTGGGGGATCGAGAGGATCTTGGCCGGGTTGTCCTTGTGCAGGAAGACGGCGAGCGCGTCGAAGCCGACGGTGTGCTCGACCGGGTTCTGGCCCTTGGATTTGGCGAGCTCCAGCTCCTTACTCTTCATCGCCCGGCTGGCGTTGGCGATGTCCACGGTGCCGTTGATCATCGCGGCGATTCCGGTCCCCGAGCCGCCGCCGGTCACCGCGACGGCGACGTCGGAATTGACCTTCTGGTAGGCCTCCGCCCAGGCTTGGGCGACATTGACCAGGGTGTCCGAGCCTTTGTTCTGGATCAGCTCGCGGGCCTCCACCGAGACGCTCAGTGAGACGGCGCCCGCGGCGATCATGGCGGCGACGGAAAATCTGGCGGTCTTGTGCATGGTTCCTCCCTCATGCGGCCGGGGCCAAAGGCCTCGGTCCGCAGCGATCCAAGAATGCGCTAGATCAATTTTCTCTGGGGAGACTGCCAGGCGTTTGTTATGGATTTGTCATGAGGGTGAAAAATTTCTGTCATATTCACCGCGGTCGGGAGGAAAGCCCTTCAATGCTTCCGCGCTTTCGCTAGCCGGCCTTGGAGAGTTCTGCCTCGGGTTCCGTGCGGACTCGCGATCCCGGGAAGTGGCAACTGAATGTCGTGCCTTTGCCCACGTCGCTGGCGATCCTGAGCTCCGCCGAATAGCGGTCCAGCACCTGCTTGACGATCGCCAGACCGAGGCCGCTTCCGCCGGAGCGGCGCGATCGCCCGGCGTCGACCCTGTAGAAGCGCTCTGTGAGCCGCGGCAGGTGGTAGGCGGCGATGCCTTGCCCGTTGTCCCGGACCGAGAGGCTGGCGCCTTCGGTGTTTCTCTGCCAGTCGATGTCGACCCGGGTGCCGGCCGGCGTGTGCCGCACGGCGTTGAAAATCAGGTTCGAGAAGGCGCTGCGCAGCTCGCCTTCCTCGCCGAGGAGCTGGACGGTCGGGTCCATCTCGAGCCGGAGGCTGTGCCGCCTGTCGCCGCTGAGCATCCGGGCCTCGGCCAGGATCTCGGCCAGGATCTCGGCGACCGGCACCGCGGCTTCGGCCAGGGGCCGATCCGCCATCTCCAGGCGCGACAGTGTGAGAAGATCGTCGACCAGCGCCTGCATGCGTTCGGCTTGCTGGTCCATCTGCGCCACCGGAATGCGCCACTGCGGCTGTTCCACCGCCAACTCCTGCAGCGCCTCGAGGTAGCCGCGGAACACCGTGATCGGTGTTCGCAGCTCGTGGGACACGCTGGCCAGGAAGTCCCGGCGCGCCTGCTCCAGTCGGAACACCGGGGTGATATCCCGCGCCACCAGCAGGCGTTCGTGCTGGTTGCCGAAGGCCGCGGTGATCTGGAGGCTCAGCATCCAGGCGCCATTGGCCGGGGAGGGCACCTCCAGGGGCCGCGACGACCGGCCCGCAGCCAGGTCGTCCTCCAGGATCGGGTGAACCACCACCCCGGTTATGTCCTTGCCCAAATCGGCGGGCCAGCGAAGCCCCAGGAGCTTTCGGGCGGCGGGATTGAACCAAGAAATTGCACCGGTCTCGGAGAGGACGACGATGGCATCCGGCAGAGTCCCGGCGGCCTCCCGGTAGTCGGAGAGAAAGCCGATCAGGCGCCGCCCGCGCCGCCGCTTGCGCAGCCGCTCGCGTTGCAGGCCATCGAAGACCGCCTCCCAGACGCCCAGGGAGACCGGCAGGCGAAACCCTCGGCGCCGTCTGATCCAGGATTGCAGGAGCAGGAAGTTCGCCAGGTGCCAGCCGAGGTAGCCGATCAGGCCCAACCCCAGCAGGAGCCGGGTGCCTCCGAAAAGCAACCCCAGGAGGACCAGCGCCAGGCCGACGGCGGCGACGAAAGCGAGCTCGTTTCGCCAGGCCCGGATCAAGATTGGCCCCGGGTCGAAAACCGGTAGCCGCTGCCGTGCACTGTCTGGATCAGCCGGTTGTGTCCGCTGGCCTCGAGCGTCTTCCTCAGGTTGCTGACGTGCATGTCCACCGTGCGCGGGCTGACGTGGATGTTCCGACCCCAGACCAGGTCGAGCAGCTGATCGCGGCTGTAGACCCGCTCCGGGTGCGTCATGAGGACGTGGAGCAGGCGGAACTCGGTCGGTGCGAGGTCGAGGTCCCGCTCGCCAACCGTGACCCGGTGGCTGACGGGATCGAGCAGCAGGCCGTTCACCTTCACCGTGTCGTCGGTCGCTTCGGGCTTCATGCGGCGCAGCACGGCCTCGATCCGCGCCACCAGTTCCTTCGGGGCGAAGGGCTTGGTGACGTAGTCGTCGGCCCCGTCCCGCAGGCCCCGGACCTTGTCCTCTTCCTCGCCGCGCGCGGTGAGCATGATGACCGGGATCGATCTTGTCGCGGGATCGCGGCGCAGCAGCTTGACGAAGTCGATTCCCGATCGCCCCGGCAGCATCCAATCGAGCAGAATCAGGTCGGGGGTGTCCCGAAGGATCTCCGCCTCGGCCTGTGCGGCATCGCCCGCCTCCGCGTAGGAGAAGCCCGCCCGCGACAGGGCGAAACCGATCATCTCACGGATCGTCGGCTCGTCGTCCACCACGAGGATCTTGCCGGCCATCGCTCAAATCCCGCTGCCCCCAGTGCGCCTGTCTAGAGGCAGACCTCCCTGTTCCGCCACGTCGAAGCGCCTCCAAGCGGACCCGAGGCAATGCTTCGACAGTCTCGCATAGGTGTCGCTGATTTGGATCAATTTATCGGGTCGTCCGACGGAGGCGCTGGCTGTCCAGTCGCGAGAGGTCCGCCTACGTCCCCCGGTCCAAGAAACCAATCGAATCGGCTCAATTCTCGACAGTTCCGCCAAAAATTGATCAAGGTCAAAACTTTCTTGGCCGCTATCCGCTACTCTTCGATGACAAGCGGCGAAGTCAGACCTCGACTCTTGAGGTCTCTTCAAGGCCGGCTTGGGGGGCCAGCGTCCGATCGCCGTGTGCCGGCGCAAGCGCTGGAAGCTGAAGCAGGAGGAGGATAGTCGCTCATGGCCAGAACCAGTCCCTTCGCAAGCCTGTTCGGCCGTTCGCCGATCAAGCCGATGCAAGAGCACATCAAGGTCGTAACCCGCTGCGCCGGCGAGGTGCCGGGCTTGTTCGAAGCGCTCTGCGCTGGGGATCAGGGCAAGGTGGCCGAGTTCAAGGATCGGATCTTCGCCCTCGAACAAGAGGCCGACGACATCAAGAACGAGCTCCGCGCCCATCTGCCGAAGAGCCTTCTGATGCCGGTCGACCGGCGCGATCTACTCGAAGTGCTCGACATGCAGGACTCCATCGCCGACACGGCGCAGGACATCGCAGGGCTGCTCGTCGAGCGCCCGATGGAGGTCCCGGACAGCCTCAAGGAGCCGCTGGTTGCCCTGGCGCGCCGTTGCGTTCAGGCCTGCGACAAGGCGGCCGAGGTGATCGGAGAGCTCGATGAACTCGTCGAGACCGGGTTCCGCGGACGCGAGTCGGAGCGAGTCTCCGAGATGGTCGACGAGCTGAACAAGATCGAGGACGACACCGACCAGATGGGCATGGACCTGACGCATCGCCTCTTCGCGCAGGAAGACGAGATGAAGCCCGTCTCGGTGATGTTCTGGTACCAGCTGATCCAGTGGATCGGCGACTTGGCGGACTACGCAGAAAAGGTTGGCAATCGGCTGCGCCTCTTGCTCGCCAGCTGAGGGAAGTCCGAACGACAGATAGGGGGAGGAGCGGCCATGGAAGTCATCAATCAGTACGGTATGATCTTGATCACCCTCGGCGTGGTCTTCGGTCTGTACATGACCTGGGGCATCGGCGCCAATGACGTGGCGAACGTCATGGGTACCTCAGTGGGATCCGGTGCCATCACCGTGACCACGGCGATCATCATTGCCGCCATCTTCGAGTTCGGCGGCGCCGCGCTGGCCGGGGGGCACGTGACTGCGACGATCCGCAAGGGCATCATCGATCCCAGTCCCATCGTCAACACGCCGGAGGTTCTGATCTTCGGAATGCTGGCGGCGCTCTTGGCCGCCGCAGTGTGGCTGATGATCGCCTCCTCGCGCGGTTGGCCGGTATCGACCACCCATTCGATCGTCGGCGCCGTGGTCGGCTTTGCGATCGCCGGCATTGGACTGGACGCCGTCAAATGGGACAAGATCGGGCAAATCGTGGCCAGTTGGGTGGTGTCGCCGGTGCTCGGCGGCACGATCGCCTTCATCCTGATGATCAGCATCCGCCGCTTGATCCTGAACACCGACAATCCCTTCCAGAGCGCCAAGCGTTGGGGCCCGGTCTATGTCTTCCTAGTCGGCTTCGTCATCGCCCTGGTGACGCTGTTCAAGGGACTGAAGCACCTCAAGCTGGATCTCACCATCCCCATGAGCTTCCTGGCAGCGGCCGTCATCGGGCTGATCATCGCGGCCATAGGCTGGGCCCTGATCAGTCGTGTCAAGGTCGACGAGGCCGCCGATCAGGACTACCACTTCGCCAGCGTCGAAAAGGTCTTTGTGCCGATGATGCTGTTCACCGCCTGCGGCATGGCCTTTGCCCACGGATCGAATGATGTCGCCAACGGTGTCGGCCCCCTGGCCGCCGTCTACGGCCTGGTCCAATCAGGCGGGGAGGTGGCCCAGAAGTCCGAGCTGCCGATCTGGATCCTGCTGCTCGGCGGGTTCGGCATCGTCGTCGGGCTGGCGACCTATGGCTACAAGGTGATGCGGACGATCGGCACCAAGATCACCGAGTTGACGCCGACGCGCGGCTTCAGTGCGACCATGGCGGCGGCCGCGACGGTCGTCCTGGCTTCGCGGACCGGCATGCCGGTCTCCACCACGCACATTGCCGTCGGTGCGGTGATGGGTGTCGGTTTGGCGCGCGGCATCGGGGCGATCGACCTGCGGGTCATCGGTGGGATCGTGGTGTCCTGGATCGTCACCCTGCCGATCGGCGGCGTGCTGGCGGCGCTCTTCTACTTCACACTGAAGGGCATATTCACCTAGGCTCACGGGCCCGCCCCGAGGGCGGGCCGGGCCATCAGAACTGAAGGGGTTGGGCCGGTCCGGTCCGGCCCCTTTTGCTTGATGCGCTAAACGGCGAGGGCCGCCGGCTCCTGCTCCTTGACCTCGAGCGCGTTGGTGAGGTCGAGCAGGGCTTCGGCGGGGTACTCCAAGGGGACCAGGTCCTGGCCAAGCCCGACGAAGACCGCCAAGTTGTGCGGGTTGGCGCTGTAGACGATGTGGTGGTTGCGGATGTTTCCGGCGTCCAGCCAAAGGGTCCCTTCGGGCGACAGGGGCGTGTGACCGACGATGAAGGCGGTGTCTTCGTCGACGCCGAGTCTGGTCCTGAAGGCGTTGACGTGCCTCTTGCCGTAGCCGCCGGGATGGTTGGGCCGCCGGACCCGGTTCCAGATGATCTCCTGCCCCAGGCGGTGGCGGCTGCGGATGTTCACCAAGTCGGACACGGTCACATCGCTGCGCGGTGGGCCGCCGTGGCAGGCAATGCAGCGCTTGGACCTCACCACGTAGGGCAGCAGCTCGAAGAACTCCGCCAGCGCATCCGCATAGGCCGGGCCGCGCAGCTCTTTGGCGCGGCGCTTCAGCAGGACACCCTGCGGCACGCCGCCCTTGCCCACGGACTCGTCGAAGCTCTCGTGGTTGCCCCGAAGGTAGAAGACGTTCCGCGGCAAGCGGGCCTTCAGCTTGAGAATCAAGTCCAGCATGAGGAGCGAACCGTCCATCTGCGTCAGGTCGGTCTCTCCCTGCGGATGAACCGCGTCGCCCAGGAACACCAGGTTGGCTTTGCCTTGTTCGAGCAGATCCAGAAGGGCGTTTTCGCTCAGGACTTTGAGAAGGTTGTCCAGGTTGGCGTGCAGGTCGCCGACGATCACAGGCGACGGCCCGTCCGGCAGGCTCAGAAGGCCGCCTGGCAGGCCCAGCGAATCCCTCGGTCGATAGGCTTCGTCTCGCAGAATTAAGTTGACCCCGCGCAGCGCCATCAGCGCCTGCTCCGGCGCCAGCAGCTCGATCGGACCGCCGAAGATGCGGCGGATCTCCCTGAGGCAGGCGCGGCGCCGGCTGGCCGGACCGTCGATCCCCTCGGCAGCTCCGACGCGCGAGACATAGGTCTCTCCGCCGGGGTCGAGGCGGGTGATCGTGATCCGGCCGTCCTTGTTGGCGATCTCGAGCTGCCTCTTCGCAACGCTCTTGGGGAACTTGAAAAGCCGCTGGCAGGTCTCGTCGCCGCGCCCGAGGCGGAGCTTGCTTCCATCCCGGATCCGCAGGAACCCGGCAACCGTCTCAGCGCAACCCTCACGCTCGGCCAGGATCCAGTCCCTGGTCGTCCGCCGATCGCCGTCGAGTTGGCATTCGGGACGAAGCCAGAGAGACCGGCCCCCCAGGTCGAACTGGACCGCTGCGACCTCTGCCGACACAAGGAGACGCCCGACCAAAAGCTGCGGCTCAGCCGTCAGCGACACCGCATCCTTTGGGTCGGTCTGAAAGAACAAATCCCGAACCCGGTCTAGCACTGTCCCGCCCTTTGCTCTCCCCCGTCCTGCGCTTAGAGCGTTCAGTCCTCCCTGGCAGGCATGGCTAAATCCTTGGGCAGGCCCTCGAACTCGTCTCTGACATAGATCAAAATTCCGGCCCGCTTGAAGTGTAGTGCGGCCTGACGATACACGTCCAGTTGCTTCTCCACCTGCGCCAGGGTCACGTCCCGATCGATGGGGTGGACTTCGCGCTTCTGCCGCTCCAGGCGCCCCTCGAGGATCTCGGCGGCCGGCGGTATCAGGAACTCGAACACGAAGCGCGCCCGCCAATTGGTGGAAAGAAAGTGAGTTTTCGCAGGCGGTAGGAGAATCCGGGCGTGGTCGAGTTCGGGTGGCGGATCGGCCTCCAGCCACTCCCGGTCGAAGACCGTCAGGGCCTCCTTGTGTCCGACAAAGGGAAATCCAAGGTGCACCTCCCGCGGGCGAAGGGACAGGGCCTGAGCCCGCCACCAGATGTCCAGCGTGAGGTCGATGTAACCCTCCTCCGGCCAGCCTCCGATCTTCCGCACGAGCCGCGACTTCCCCGACCCGGGCGGTCCGGTCAGGATCAGCTGCCGGTACTTTATGCTCTTCGGGAAAGGAACCCCTTTGATGTCCTGAAGCTCCGTGATCGGCACCAGGTCTAGAAATGCTGACCCTTGGGTGGTTCTCGGTTCCGGATCGGCGGCCATCATGGAATTCAAGCAGAACCTACTTCGGCAGTGACCTTGCCCGATGCCGGGAACGAACCTGCGGTCCGGGCGCCGGATCGGGTAGGGAAAGCGGGTAAAGCCTGACGGGGTCGTGGTGCGGCCAGGCGGCTCTCCGGACCCGGGAGCCCCAGTGTTATACGCCCCGGCGTCCGTCTCCGCAAAGACGTGACAGCCGGCGGTCCCTTCCGTGCCCTCGAAGGGCCTGTTCGAAACAGGTCCGCCGCCCGCTAACATGAGGCGTCGTGGGCCCTTCGGACCCACAGATCCGAAGACCGAGGCAGATGTCATCATTCTGCAACACAGGCATCACAAATCCTTCAAGCCTGGGGGCTAGGATTAAAAGGTTTAGAATCTTTGATTTAGGTGCAATTGCAGCAGGTCTCCATGAATCAGATCGTCGATACCTTGGTAAGGCCAGACAGAGTGAGGGACGAAGCCACGACTCCGGCGCCTGTCCTGGTGGCGGTCGAGTTCTCCAAAAGCTCGGAAGCCGCCCTTCGCTGGGCCTGCGACCATGCAGAGGCCGTCGGTGCCCCGCTCGAGATCCTCCATGTGATTCACGATCCGGCCGACTCGCCGGGCAGCTACAAGCCCGACGTTGGAGATCCGCTCGAGCCGATAGCCGACGTCGCCGAACGACGGCTTGCCCAATACCTGGACAGCTTCGGCCGCGACAACGCACGGCTCTCCGGCCTTGCCGGCGCGAAGCGGCTTTGCGTCGAAGGGCTGCCGGCCGCGAAGATCCTCGACGTCGCGCGGGCCCACAACGCTTGCCTCCTGGTTCTGGGCAGCCGGCCCCGCAACGGTCTCGGGCGGCTCGTGCACGGCTCGACCGCGGTCCAGATCGCGCGGGAGGCGGCCTTGCCGGTGACCATCGTCAAATCCGACGGCTGATGCTTCTGCGCCTGATCGATGGGGGGCAGTCCTCGGCGATCGACTTTCCCCTTTTCAACGCGGTCCTCGACAGGACCGGCAGGCGGCAGCTCAGACAGCTGGTGACGCTGGTGGCAGCCACGCGCGGTCAGGTTCTGGCTAGCCAGGGTGAGATCGGGTCCGACTTCCTCGTGCTGGCTGACGGCGTCGCCAAGCTCTGGAAGGTTCTGCCCGACGGGCGGCGCCAGATCGTTGCCTTCCGCGCCGCCGGGGACCTGATCCCGCTGCATCGGCGCGATACGCCCTGGCCGGTCACCGCCCAGGCCGTCTCAAACTGCCGGCTCTTCCGGCTGGAATGGAAAGCGCTGCAGCGTCTCGCCGATCGCTACCCGGTGATCGACCGCGCGCTCCTCGATCTGGCGAGCGACGAGATCGCCGCCCTTCAGGACCGTCTTTTGACCCTCGGCCGGAAGACGGTCGAGGAGAAGCTTGCGTCTTTCATCCTCGAGTTCTGCCGTCCCTCAGCAGCGCCAACGAGCCTCGGCCGGGAGATTCACCTTCCCATGCGCCGCTCTGAGATCGCCGAATACCTCGGCTTGACGACGGAATCCGTTTCGCGCGAGTTCTCACGCCTCAAGCGAGAGCGTATCCTGTCGATGCCCCGACCCAGCCGCATCGTTCTGCTCAACCGCCCGGCGCTGGAGGCTCTGGCGACAGGAATGCCGGGCGTAGCGCAGCCGCAGGTCTGGCGGGGCCAGTCAGCGCGCTTGGACGAAGGTTCCGGGCCCGCCACCGCAAAGCCGAACGGCGGTGTATCCGGGCACCATCAGGAACCCTTGCCGAGCACGACGCGGCCAGCCGTCCGCTAGGGTCCGCCCTGCGGCGGCCGCCCGCGGCCGTCCGAACGAAGATCCCTGGACGGTCGCCTTCATCTGCCGGAAACTGGCATAGATCAATGCAGGTCCGGCCCCGGGCCGTAGCGTCGGGCCGGCGTGTCTGGGCGGGCGGAAGGCGGTGCTGATGGGCGAAAGGGTTCCCGGCAAGGACGAGTCTGCCGAGAAGTCGCAGGCCGCCAAGGCCATGGCCGCGGCGGAGACGGGCCTGCGCAGCCCGCTCGGCCCGGTCGGGAAGCTCTTGGCCGGCGTTGCCTTGGCCTGGTCGCTGTTTCAGCTGTGGATCGCGTCCCCGCTGCCCTTCCTTTTCGCCGACGTCCTGCCGGTCCTGAACGACACCAAGACCCGCTCGATCCACCTCGCCTTCGCGGTCTTCCTGGTCTACACCGGGCGGCCCGCCCTCAAGCGCTCGCCGCAGGATCGGGTG
>JAAUXY010002183.1_pt1 | contig 22509 bp, 16 predicted proteins | sample 7278121 | NCBI WGS metagenome assembly JAAUXY01 (sample SAMN14350117, study PRJNA611818) | marine sediment metagenome | isolation source: surface marine sediment (1.8m) | place: French Polynesia: Moorea | collected 2018-08 | reverse complement strand
GGCATCCCGGTGCTCGGCATCGACCCCGCGGACGGGCCGGCCAGGGCCGCGGAAGCGGCCGGGGTTCCCACGCGCAACACCTTCTTCACGGCGGAGCTGGCGCGACGGATGCGAGACACGGAGAACATCCAGGCAGACCTTTTTCTGGCCAACAATGTGCTCGCCCATGTGCCCGACCTGAATGGCTTCGTCGCCGCCATCCGCGTCGTGCTCAAGGACAGCGGGCTCGCCGTCATCGAGGTGCCGTATCTGGTCGATCTCATCGATCAGCTTGAGTTCGATACGATCTACCACCAGCATCTCTGCTACTTCTCGCTCACCGCCCTGGTACCGTTGTTCAAACGCCATGCCCTGTTTCTGAACGCGGTCGAACGCACTCCCATCCACGGCGGCTCGCTGCGTCTGTTCGTGGCGCCGGTCGAGGCGCCGGATTCGAGCGTCGCCGCACTGCTGGCCGCGGAAGCCGAGGCCGGCGTGGACCGCTTCGACTATGTCCGGGATTTCGCCGATCGGGTGCGACGTCTGCGCGCCGCGTTGATTGATCTGTTGCGGGACCTGCAGGCCCAAGGTGGTCGCATCGTGGGCTATGGCGCCGCGGCCAAGGCCACCACACTGATGAGCTACTGCGGCATCGACGGCCGCCTGCTCGACTACGTGGTCGACATGAACCCGGTCAAACACGGCCGTTTCATGGGCGGCAACCACCTGCCGATCCACCCGACAGAGCGCCTGCTGGAGGACCGCCCGGACTACCTGTTGATCCTGGCCTGGAACTTCGCCGACGAGATCATGCGCCAACAGGAAGCCTACCGCCGCCGCGGCGGGCGGTTCATTCTGCCGCTGCCGGAACCCAGGATCGTCGCAGGATGAACTCCGCGAGCAATCACCCCTGCCCCAGCTGCGGCGCGACAGGTTTGTCGGTGTTCTATGAAGTCGCGGGCGTGCCGGCGCATAGCGTGCTCTTGTTGCGCTCGCGGGACAGTGCGGTCGGCTTTCCCTCGGGTGATATCGCCCTCGCCTTTTGCCCGACCTGTACCTTCATCTGCAATCTCGCCTTCGATCCCGCCCTCGAACAGTACGGCGGGGGCTATGAGGGCACACAGGCGTATTCGGCAACCTTCAACGCCTTTCATCGTGAATTGGCGGAACGGCTGATCGAGAAGCACGGCTTGTACGGCAAGACGATCATCGAGATCGGCTGCGGCCAGGGAGAGTTCTTGAGCCTGCTGTGCGAGATCGGAGGGAACCGGGGGATCGGCTTCGATCCGGCCTACGAGAAGGACCGCGCCGGTTCGAGCCTCGCGGAAGGCAGCACGGTGATCGCCGACTTCTACTCCGAGCGCTATGCGGACCGGCCCAGCGATTTCGTCTGCTGCAAGATGACCCTGGAGCACATTCCCGAGACCGCCGCCTTCGTCTCCACCGTGCGCCGTTCGATCGGCGCGCGTCCAAATGCCACAGTGTTCTTTCTGGTTCCGAACGCTCTACGGATCCTCGAGCAGATCGCCTTCTGGGACATCTACTACGAACACTGCTCCTATTTCGGCACGGGCTCCTTGGCCTACCTGTTCAACCGGTGCGGCTTCGACGTGCTGGAACAGGGCACCGCCTACGACGAGCAGTACCTGATGCTGGAGGCGCGGCCGAGCACTCGCGCCCGGCCGCCGGATCCGCCCGCTGGCCAGACCGCCATCGCCGCCGCGGTGCAGAATTTCCGGGGGCGTAGCACGGACCGCATCGCCGCCTGGAGAAACGCGATCGCGGAACTGTCCGGCCAGGGGCGGCGTCCGGTGTTGTGGGGCGGCGGCTCCAAGGCGGTCGCCTTCCTGACCACCCTCGGCATCGGACCCGAGATCGCGGGCGTGGTCGACATCAATCCTCACAAGCACGGCACGTTTCTGCCCGGCACCGGGCATGAGGTCTTGCCGCCCGAGGCGCTGGCGCAAATCCGGCCCCAGCTGATCGTCGTCATGAACCCCATCTATCTGGATGAGATCGGACAGCAGGTGCAGCGGATGACGCTTGCGCCGGAGATCGTCCCGGTGACCGCCGCGCCGTCCGATCTGCTCCGCCGGATGGCCAGCGGACCTGCCGATGGATGAGTCGAGCTGCATCGTCTGTGACGCGGCGCAGCTGAGGCTTGTGCTCGAGTTTGGGCCGGTCCCGCTCCACTGCAATCTGCTATTGGCGACGGCGGATGCGGCACGGGCGGTACCGAGCGGCACCATACAGCTGGCGTTCTGTCCGGACTGCGGCCACCTGTTCAACCGGAGCTTCGACCCGGCACGATTGAGCTACGACGCGGACTACGAGACCTCGCAGCATTTCTCGCCCCGTTTTCGGCGCTACGCCGAAGAGCTTGCCGACCGGCTGATCGCACGCTACGGCCTGCGGGGCAAGACCGCCGTCGAAATCGGCTGCGGTCAGGGCGACTTCCTGGCGCTCTTGTGTGAGCGGGGCGGCTGTCAGGGGTTGGGCTTCGACCAGAGCTACGCGGCCACCGCGGATGGCCGATCGCTGCCCGAGGCGGTATCCGTATCGCGGGAGACCGCGCCGCCGCAGGCCGTCTATGACCGCGCCGACCTGGTCATCTGCCGCCACGTGCTGGAGCATCTTGCCGAACCGCACGAGCTGGTGGCGGCGGTCCGCCGTGGCATTGGGGACCGACCTGAAACGGTGGTGTACTTCGAGGTTCCGAACGCGCTGTTCACCTTGCGCGAGCTGGGCATCTGGGACCTGATCTACGAGCACTGCTCTTATTTCACGGCGGCCTCGCTGTCCCGGCTGCTCGAGGATGGTGGGCTCTCTGTGGCCTCGCTGGTCGAGGCGTTCGGTGGGCAGTTCCTCGCCGCCGAGGCGTCCCCGACCGCCTGCAGGCCGCGCTTGGCAGACCCGCGGACCGACGTCCTGGCGGAGACCGCGGCCCTGGTAGGCGCCTTCCCGGCCCGGCTGCAAGCCACCCTGAAGCGCTGGCGCACGCTGTGCGCCGATCTGACCGAGGCCGGGCAACGGGTCGCGGTTTGGGGCGCCGGATCCAAAGGGGTGACCTTTGTGAACCTGGTCGCCCAGGAGATACGGCCCTACGGGATCGTCGACCTCAACCCACGCAAGCAGGGCCGATTCGTACCGGGTACAGCCAGCCCCGTCCTCGCACCCGCGGCGTTGCGTTTGGAGCCGCCCGACGTGATCATTGTCATGAATCCGATCTATGAGACCGAGGTGCGTCGCGAATCGGACCGGCTGGGGCTGGGGGCGCAGGTGATGAGCGTCGGATGACCGAGGCCCGCTGCGGGGCGCGCGGGATCGGCTTTGCGAGATTCACCGAGTGGAGGTATTCTGGTGAACTCTGGAAGTCGTCTGTCCGAAGTCTTCACCATGCGTGAGGGAATTCTGAGCCTACACGTACAGTCTATCACCGATTATTTGGCGTGTAGGGTTTCGGGAAACACTAGTTAAGATGTTCGGTGTTGCGCCAACAACACAAGCAACGAACCTTTAAAGACTTTGTCATAAAATTTTCGTTTCAGGAAATAGCGCTTTCATGCTAGAATTATCGCTAACTTAGAAAAGCGATCAAGTTCTTCTCTGATACCGTGTGCTGCCAGGAGGGCGCACGTACATGCCAAAGAACGGGGTTTCCAAGGGGGAAAGCCTGGGGAGTGAGCTGGGGAGATCCCCAGCGTGGGCGGTTGACAGTGGCCTTGCAACAAGGGTCCACACACCGTCCGACGGCGAAGTAAGCTACGCCGACCCCGCGCCGTCTCCCGCGAAGCAGGATCCGTATGCGCACTCGGCAGCCGCCGAGGCGCGGCCCGGCGGTCGCGAGCTGACGGTCGACGAGCCGTACATGATCGGCTGCAGCCAGCCCATGCGGGTTGCCTTCGATCTGATTCGTCGTTTCGCGATTACCAACGCCCCGGTTCTGATCACGGGTGAGAGCGGCACGGGCAAGGAACTCGCGGCCCTGGCCATCCACGAACGGTCCGAGTACCGCTCCGGGCCCTTTGTGGCGATCAACTGCGCCGGCCTGCCGCCGACGCTGATGGATTCCGAGCTATTCGGTTATGAGAAGGGCGCGTTCACCGGCGCGACTCAGCGCAAGATCGGGCGGCTGGAGGCCGCCAACGGTGGCACCGTGTTCCTGGACGAGATCGGCGACCTGCCGCTTGAACTGCAGTCCCATATGCTGCGCTTCCTGCAGGAGGGAATGATTCAGCGGTTGGGCGGCCACCGGTCGATTCCAGTCAGCGCGCGGATCATCGCCGCGACCAACAAGGAACTGTCGACCGAAATCGGAGCCGCCCGGTTCCGCGAGGACCTGTTTTACCGGCTGAACACCTTGATGCTGGAACTGCCGCCCCTGCGCGACCGGGGCGACGACATCTATCTGATCGCCACCTTCTTCCTCAAGAAGTTCGCCACAGAGATGAACCGTCCCGTGGACGGGTTCGCCGATTCTGCGGTCCAAGCCATGCAGGAGCATGACTGGCCCGGCAATGTTCGCGAGCTGATCAGCCGGGTGCGGCGCGCCGTGGTTATGGTGGACGAAGGCCGAATCACGGCCAGTGACCTGGATCTGAGCGCCATTGGCGGCGCGAGAGGCCGGTCGACCGCCGCTTTGTCAGGCCCTGGTGTGGCGCCAACGGCCGCAGCGCCGCAGAGCGGCTTCTCGGTCGCCTTCGGCGAGGATCTGCCTACTTTGGAGACGGCGCGCAACACGGTTGAGAAGGCCCTGGTTCAGCGGGCTTTACTTCATTATTCGGGCAATATCTCCAAGGCATCCGGGGGTCTGGGCGTCTCCCGGGTCACGCTGTACCGTCTGATAGAGAAATACCAGCTCCAGACCGATTAAACGGCGCAAATCCGGCGACGGGCTTGCGAGGGCTCCCCTTTAGGCGTGTACCAGCGGGTTTACAAGTGTTTCCCTATCGCCACGGTCCAAGAGAATCTTTTGCACGTTCGGCTTCGACTGTGGCGTGGCAACATTGAACTATGCTAGGACAACTTTCGGGTACGCTTGACCTCAGGTCGGCAGCAACAGCCGGTGTTGCGTGCATTCGGGGGACCGGACGTGGGCATGAAAAAAAGGCAAGAGTCTCGGCAGGCGTGGCGGGCGACGCTGATCGGGTCCGCGGCGCTCATGGCGTTGCTCTTTGGAACATCGGTTTTGGCCGCCGACGAGAAGGCGGACACGTCGCAAGTCACCTCACAGGACCTGCAAAAGCTGCTGGACATCGTTGCCAGGCAAAACCAGAAGCTTGAACAGCAGCAGAAGCTGTTGAGCAATCAAACCCGGCGGCTCGAGCAGCTGGAAAAACAGGTGCGCGTCCGGCCCGGCTCGGCGGGGCCGAAACGGGCCGTCTATCGGCCTAGCGCCGGCACACAGGGCGGGTCACAGACGCGGCGGGCCGCGGAGCAACAGAAGAAGCAGCCCGCGCAGAGCCAGCAGGGGACGCCGCAGAAGCCGGTTGGGGAGGACCTGAAGAAGAAGGAGCAACAGGATCGCCGCGAGCTTGCCGGTGTGTACGAGGCCGGCGGCGTGCTGACCACGCCGGGGACCCTGGTGATCGAGCCGTCGGTGGAGTACTCGCAATCCAACATCAACCGGTTCTTCTTCCAGGGCCTGGAGATCGTCGATACGGTCCTGATCGGTCAGATCGAGGCCACGGACTCGGACCGGGACAGCATCATCGGCCGGGCCACCTTCCGCACTGGCATCACCAACCGCTCGGAAGCCGAGATCCGGATCCCCTATGTGTATCGTGACGATCGCGTCACCTCCCAGGTGGTCGGGGCAACCAGCACCTCCCAGACCAACAGCCTGGATGGCAACGGCATCGGGGACGTCGAGGGCTCGGTGCGCTACCAGATCAACAGCGGCCAGGAAGGCTGGCCGATCTTCGTCGGCGCCGTTCGGGCCAAGAGCGATACCGGCAGGGGCCCCTTTGAGGTCAGCCGCGACGCCAATGGAATCGAAACGGAACTGGCCAGAGGATCGGGCTTCTGGGGCGTCGAACCGGGTCTGACCATGCTGTTCGGCACCGACCCGGCGGTGTTCTTCGCCAATACCAAGTACCTGTTCCACCTCGAGCGCAACGTCGACAAGGTCATTGCCGGCCAGCGCATCGGCGATGTCGATCCGGGCGATGTGCTGAGCATCTCCTTCGGCATGGGCATCGGGCTCAACGAACGCACCTCGATCAGCCTGGGCTACGAGCACAACTTCATTTGGGAAACCGAGACCGAGCGGGACGGCGTGACCTTCAGGTCCCAGGATCTCGATGTGGGCTCGCTGCTGGTCGGCTACAGCTACGCGATCAGCCCCCAGGTCTCCATCAACCTGAGCGTTCAGGCGGGCGTCACGGAAAACGCGCCGGACGTCGTGATGACGCTGCGGGTACCCTGGAAGTTCAACGTCTTCTGAGCACGAGCATCCTCCGGCGGCTCAGACGCCTGCCAACCAGAGCGGATTTTCCCGGGACCCACGTACCGCGCTGTGCGACGTGGCACAGGGGGCGTTTGTGCGGTCAGGTCTGGGGTTAGAACGCCGTTCCTGTCTTGACGGGATCGGCCCCGGCCCGATCCCACCCGTCCGCCCCAAGGATGCTGCCATAGGTGGCCGTGCCGAGCGCATCGGCGCAGCCGATGCTGGCTCGGTTGTCCAGCGCCCTTCGGGCGCGACGACCACGGCAATGGGCGGCGGTGCTATGGGCGGCGGTGCTATCGAAATCGATCTAGCCGCCCTTTATCCGTTTCGAATCAGGCCTCCAGGCCGCGGGAGTGCCTGGTAGCCGCGGGAGTGCCGGGTAAAGGTAGAGGCTGCGGGCATGGGCTCGACACCCGCCAGTGGAACGCCGCTACCGACGGTGCGCCATCGCCGCTTGGTTATGATCTGCCCCGGCGGACCAGGCGCGATGGCCCTGCGATGAGCGGCGGCCGTTGCTGCCTCCCGAGGCCTGGACCCCTTTCTGCCAGTGCCAGCCCGCAGCCCTGGCCTTCCGAGGTGGGCAGAAATCCAAGGAGTGCGTCGGGCCCCGTTTCTCGCGGCGGCCGAGTCTCACACTTGAAACAGCGCTGTACCAAGATGATACAGCTTGGACGCCGCCAAGGCTCGCGGCCGTGATCGAATTGGTTAAAAAACAATGACTTGCCAGGACAGACACCGGTGGTACAATGCTTGCTTGCAAATGGACGCGAAGGCCAACAAAGGGCCCGCGGATCAATGGAGTCGGTGGGCTCAAGAGGTATGGGTATGAACACAAGATCTTTCTCCGGCTCGCGTGCGGAGCGCGACAGAAGCGCAATCAGCCTCGGCTGGCTGGCCGCGACGGCCGCCTTGCTTGCTGCAATGGGCCTGTCGCTCGAGGCGCAGGCGGGCGATGTCGGATCGGCGCCGCCGGCGGAGCTGCGTCTCGGTGCCGCCGTTGCCGAACAGGACCTGAGCCGCCAGCGCGGCTTGGGATTGGAGGAAGAGGACCCAACCGGCGCGCAGGATCCGGGCGCGCAAAACGATGGCGCCCTGCCGGACGGCGCGGTTGCGGCAACCGAGACTGGCCTGACCAGCGGGGTTGGCAGCATCGGCGTCTCCATCAACAGCGGCTCGGTCGCGATCAGCAACGTGACACTCACGCAGTCGTCGATCAACCAGACCGCCACCTTTACCGGCGGCATGGGTGGTGCCGGCGGCCTGGGAAGCGCGGGCAGCGGCGCGGGCGCGCTCGGCTCCGCCGGCAACGCCGCCGTCAACAGCGCGGGCAGCACCGCCGGCTTCTAGCGCACTTTCCGACCATAGAGAACTCGGCTCGTCTGCTGCGATTCGGGCGTGGCGGAGTGCGTGTCGCCGCCCCTCAAGGCGATCAGATCGCATCGGATGAGGGCAGCGGCAGCGCAGATGTCCGCTGCCGACGGCCCCCTCGGCGGCCCGTCATGGTATGGCCGGAGCGCGCTCGAGCCGGCGCCACGATCTGAACATCATCCGAGCAATGATTTGCGCGCTGGGCGGAATGGCCTGTGCGGCCCCGCTGCCCGCTCCGACGGGGTCCCGTTCTCCGGCAAGGCCGGCAGCATCCCCGGCCAGGGGCGTCGTCTTTTCGAGTTGACCGACAAAAGTACTCGGGCGGCCAGTGGCCGCCCGAGCGCCTCCCCCTCGGTCCTCGGCCGTTCCCCGTTCCGTCAGCGAGCGATCGAGCCGATCAACGCATCGCGCATGCTGTTCTGCATGCTGCGCACCGAGTTCGTCTTGATGCCGGTCTCGACGGTGCCCACGAAACCGTGTGGATCCGTAACGCCGAGAATGATGCTGTTGATCTGCAGGACGCTCACCCCGCTCGCGGTGTTTGTGACGATCGTGTTGACCGTGCCGCCGCCGACTTCGGTGACGACCGTCGTCTGGCCGCCGTTGAGCTGGTCCTCCACTGTGAACGGCTCAGGAGAGTTGACGTTGGTGACCGTCGGGCTAACTGGCTCCGCCGCAGCCGCAGTCGCCTGCGTCTCCGGAGCCGGGTTGCTGGGCGGCGGCGTCCCCCCCGTGGTCTGCTCGGCCGACACGCTGCCGCCGCCGCCGCTCTGCTGAACGCCCGATTGCAGCTGCACCGAGAGCGACCTGTTCACGTCCTGGGTGATCTCTTCGTTGAGGCCGGCGACGTCGCCGACCATGTTGAACACGTTGTGAACCTGAAGCACGCCGTCGACGAACGTCTTCACGTCAAACCCTACGGCGAACACCCCAACATTGGTGATGAAGCCGCCGCGCAGGTCGTCCAGCTCGCCCGCCGAGGCGATCTGTACAGGCGCATCGTTGTCGTACTCCGCGGTCGCAGCCGCGATTTCGGCAAGGATGTCGTCCGATGCCGCCGTGTCGATTCCGGTCAAGCCATCCTGCTCGGCCTGATCGGCGATCTCCGTCACCGGTGTCTCGCCGCCGCTTCCCGCGACCCAGGTCAACGGCTGACTCTCGCCCGGTTCCAGGACCGCACCCAGCGGCTCTTGGGAAACCCCACTCAGCGGAGCCGTCGCAATGATCTGCGGTGTCGGCTCCGTGGGATCGCCGAAGACCACCTCGACGATCGATTGCCAGGTCGAACAGCCGCTCAACGAGATCGCTGCGGCGGCCGCCATGAGAGTCGTTCTGAAACCTCGGCAAGACACGGGTCGAAACCCGGCTTGATCTTTCCTGATCATGTCTCGCTCCCCCTAGAACTCGCCCGGGCCCGAGGGCAGCGTGGTAAAGATGCTGAGCCCGTCGCGCTCCATTGCATCACGCAACGGCGCGTTCGGCTGCACGCCCCAGTCCCGTTCCTTGTTGAAATTCGCTTTGGCGACCTGCGCGCGATTGCGAATCAGAAAGACCACATCGCTTGCCATGATCGCCTCGAGCTCGGCCCGCTTGTAGACCTTGACGCCCAGCGCCGGATCGCCGACCACAACCTGGTCGCCGCGGACGCCCTTGATGACGACAAAGTGGCGGTAGCCGCGCACGTTGATCAAAACGATGGCGGGCACGCCCACCTTCTCGATCACGTCGAACTTTACGCGATAGCCGTCGGCGCGATAGCCGCGGGCCTCGAGATACCGCTTCATATCCAGGAGGGAAAAGCCCTCTCGACGGATCTTCTTCTTGTTGCCGACCGCCCACATGGCCTTGAAGACCTCGGCCTCGGTGGTCTGCTTGTCGTAATGGTAGGACAGCAGCGTGGCCACTGCGGCCGAGCCGCAGCTGAAATCGTACTGCTGTCTGATGACCGTCTTGAAGCGGGCCTCGCGCACCGTGGTCACCGGCACCGAGTAGTTTGCCCCACCCACGCCGGCAAAAATGGAAACTTCGCCGGCCTCGGCGAAGCGTGCGCTGGTCAACCCCGCAACGCTGACGGAGCAGAAAACGATCAGTCCGATGGACGCGGCTCTCATCATCTCATCCCTCCCCTACTTGGTGGGCCGTGCCTTGCATCTCGCAGCCGGCGGCCATCGCCGCCGAACCGCGGGTGCGGGCGCTACTGCTGGATGATGAGGTTGAACGATATGTTCGCGCCCATGATGTTGTCGTCTCCGGTATTGAACATGCCGACCGAAAGCGTGTTGTTCGAGAGGGATCCGACGATGGCGCCGGTGTCCTTGTCGATGTTGCCGCCACCCGAGTTGAAGGTCATCGTCTGCGTATTGTGGCTTTGCTCGCCTTCTGCCGACGAAACGCCGATGGCGACATCGTCCAAGTCGATCTCGATGTCCACTTCCGCCATGGCCCGCTCGCTGTCGAGCACGTCCACGGACACCTCCGCGCTGGCGAAGGTCACATCGATCACCTCGCCGCCCGGTGCAAGAGCATCCTCGTCGGCAACCGCTTGGCCGCCGCCCAAGACGCTAAATGCCAGCATTACCGCCGGCACACATCCGCACTTCACAAGTCTATTCACGGTCGTGTCTCCCTGACTTGATCCGACAACCTTCGGGAAAGGACGCCGGCGGGCACGCGGCCCGCCGGCGTTGAGGTTTCCCGAATGTTTATTGGATCGTGCCGTTGGCCACGTTCACATTGACCGTCCCCATAGACAGGCTGTTGAGGCCCGAGGTGACGCTGTTCACCGACACCGTCAAGTCGTTGAACGAGCTGGTGAACGACATGCCACCGGTGGCGAACACGATGCTGCCGCCGTTGCCGCCGTTGCCGGCCGTGGCATCACCGTCGGCCGTGGCGCTGACAGTGGACGACGCCGACTGGCCGTTGACGATGTTGGACGGGCCAGCCGTGGCCGTGCCGCCGTTGCCCGCCTCGGCATTGGCGCCCGCGGTCTGGTTCTGGGTGGTGTCGTCGATCGTGCCACCCGTCGCCGTGCCGCTGCCGGAGCCACCGTTGGTGGTGTTGCCGGTGGTGGCGCCGGCGCCGTTACCGCCGTTGCCGGAGTTGCCGTTGCCGCCGGCCCCGGCCGCACCGCCCGTGGCGACGTTGCCGCCGTTCTGGCCGCTCAGGCCGCCGTTACCGCCGCCTTCGCCCTCGCCGCCGATGGAGACGCCGTTGTTGGTGCCGCCTTCGCCGCCGACCGAAACGGCAATGTCGTCCAGGTTCAGGATGGAACCCGCACCGCCGTTGCCGGTGCCGTTGCCGCCCTGGCCGCCGGCACCGCCGTTGGCGGTGTTGCCGCCGGTGTCGTTGGAGCCGCCGCCCGCGGCAGCGCCGTTGCCGCCGTTGTTGCCGTTGCCGTTCAGGCCGTTGCCCACGCTGACCGCGGCCGAGGTGTTGCCGGTGTTGCCGTCAACCCCGTCGTTGTCGTTGGCGTCGGCGTCGGCGTCGGCTTCGTTGACGCCGAAATTCCCGGCGTGGGCGACCGCGATGCCATGGCCCTCGGCGTCCGCGTTGGCGTTGGCGTTGTTTGTCGCCTGGTTGAAGGCCTGGCCCTCGGCTCCGGCGCCGCTGGCCGCAATCGCGCTGCCACCCTCGGCCCCGTTGCCGCCGATGAAGGTGGCGGTCTGGACGATGCCGATCTGGTTGAGCGTGGCCGTGCTCACCGCCAGGCCGATGTCATCGATGCTGATGCCGATGTCAATCGAGTCCGTGGCGATCGCGAACATGCCAGCCGCCGCGTTGTCGGCCGCAACGGCGTTGCCGTCGCTGTCGTAGAAGGCCGCCACGCCGGCGTTCTGTCCGCCGCTCCTGGCGTTGTTCGTGCCGAACTGGTTGTTGTCATCCAGGTTGATCAGGCCTTCCTGGACATCATCGCCGGCCTGGTTGCCCGAACCGTTGACGTTGATCGGGCTGCCGATGCCATTGGAGGCGTGGCCGTTGTTGGCCTGCAGATCGCTGCCGACGCCGTCGGTCGAACTGCCGGCCCCAGCGCCCGTGTTGACCGGGCTGCCGACGCCATTGGAGTTGTGGCCCGAGGTGCTGCTCTGCACGTCGTTGCCGATGGCCGGGCTCAGAACGCCGTTGGTGTTGGTGACGCCGTTCTGGATGTCCGAAGCAAACCCGTCGGTCTGCTGACCGCTGTTGTTGTCGTTGCCCGGGTTGCTGACATTGGTATTGCTCGAGCCAATCTGCTGATTGGTGTCGTTGCCAGCGGTGTTGCCGCTGTTGATCGGCTGGGCCCAAGCCTGACCCATTGCCAGCACCAGAGCCAGCGCCGAGGCCGTTCCCAAGAGAGTGTTTTTCATTTTCATGTCCTCCGTCTCGAATTCGTTACTGGATGGTGCCGTTGGCCACGTTCACGTTGACCGTGCCAAGGTCCATGTTGTTGACGCCTCCCCGCACGCTGTTCACCGACACGGTCATGTTGCTGAACGCGCTGGAGAAGCCCATGGGGTTGACAGCAAAGCCGACATCGCCGCCGTTGCCGCCGTTTCCGGCGGTGGCGTCGCCGTCGGCCAAGGCACTGACATCCGACACTGCGGTCTGGCTGTTGTCCACGTTGGCCGGATTGGCCGTGGCGGTGCCACCGTTGCCGGCGCTGGCGTTGGCCGCCGCGGTCTGGTTCTGGGTGGTGTCATCGATATCACCCGCCTCCGCCACACCGCTGCCGGTGCCGGCGTTGTTGGTGTCACCGGTGGTCGCACCCGCGCCGTTGCCGCCGTTGTCGGCGTTGCCGTTGCCGCCGGCCGAGGCCGTGCCGCCGCCGGCAAAGTTGCCGCCGTTCTGGCCGCTCAGGCCGCCGGTGCCGCCGCCACTGCCTTCGCCGCCTTGGGAGAAGCCCTCGTCGTTTTCGCCGCCGTCGCCGCCGACCGACACTTCAATGTCGTCCAGGTTCAGGACGGAGCCCGGGCCGCCGTCGCCGGTGCCGTTGCCGCCCTGGCCGCCACGACCGCCGTTGGCCGTGTTGTCGCCGGTGAAGTTGGCGCCGCCTTCGGCCGCGGCCCCGTTCTGGCCGTTGTGGCCGTTGCCGTTCAGGCCGTTATGCGCGCTGACGGCGTAGGAGGTGTTGCCGGTGTCGCCGTCAACGCCGTCGTTGCCGTTGGCCTCGGCGTCGACATCGGCCTCGTTGACGCCGATATTGCCGCCCTCGGCCTGCGCAAAACCTTCGCCTCCGGCCGACGCGTTGGCGTTGGCGTTGTTTGTCGCCTGGTTGAAGGCCTGGCCCTCGGCCCCGGCGCCGCTCTCGGCAGCCGCGCTGCCGCCCCAGGCGCCCTCGCCGCCGACGAAGGTGGCGGTCTGAATGATGGCAACCTGGTTGAGCTCGGCCGTGCTCAGGGCGATGCCGATGTCACCGATGCTGACCGCAATGTCAATGTCATCGGTGGCGATGGCCAATCCCATCCCGGCGGCCGCGTTGTCGCCCGCAACGGCGTTGCCGTCGCTGCCGTCGCCGTTTTCGTTGCCACCACCGTTGCCACCACCGAAGGCCGCGACGCCGGCGTTCTGGCCGCCTTCCGCGGCGTTGTTTTCGCCAAACTGGTTGTTGTCCTCCATGTTGATGGTGTTTTCACCACCGGTCTGGACGTCGCCGCCGGCCTGGTTGCCGTCAGCGTTGACGTTGACGGGGCTGAAGATGCCGTTGGAGGCGTGGCCGTTGTTGGCCTGCAGATCGCTGCCGATACTGCCTTCGCCGGTCGAACTGCCGGAGCCGGCGCCGGTGTTGATCGGGCTGTCGACACCATTGGAGTTGTGGCCGCCGTCGGTGCTGGTCTGCACGTCGTTGCCGATGGCCGGGCTCAGAACGCCGTTGGTGTTGGTCGTGCCGTTCTGGATATCAGCGGCGGCCCCATCGGTCTGCTGACCCGTGTTGCCGTCATTGCCCGGGTCGGAGAGGTTCAGGTTGCCGTTGCCGACCTGCTGATTCGTACCATCCCCGGCCTCATTGCCGCTGTTGACAGCCTGGCCCCAGGCCTGACTTGTACCCAAGGCACAGATCAGGGCAAGCGCCGAGGCGGTCCCCAATAAAGAATTCTTCATCTTATGTCCTCCGTCATGCGTCCTCTCTTAACCAAGTCTCAGGCTCCTATCTGGACCCTCTCTCGAATTGGGAGGCCGCGTCGCGGGTAACGCCCTGGTGCCCCGCTTTAACCAGCGGATTGGGGTTGACCCCTGCACTGCGCGGAGCGGGCGATCCCGCTTGGCAACCAGCGCTAACCGGAGCACACCTCCCTGCTCTCGCGGTTAAGGTAGCAAGAGCCGTGCCAGAACGAGCCGCGGGATAAATACCTGACATTTAGGAAGAATTTTCGCGGCTCCTCGGCACCGGTCCGATTCCGAGACGGAGCCTGTTAATGGCGATTAACAGAGTGTTAAGCAGATGAACAGTCGTTAACCATTTGGCCGCACTACGCTCTTCCGACCGTGGCCGCGCGCCGCGTGCGGCCGGCCGGCGCCGATCGACCCGCAGGCCCGCCGCCGGGCGGCTGTCCGAAGGGCGTTTCTCGCGGCTTCACGGACGGCCCAACGAGGCGCGCCCGAGGCCCCTTGGCCCGGCCCCGCGCAGCCCCGGAGCCGTCCGGATTTCGCATGAGCTTTTCTATTGGTGACAGGAGCCCGCGGAGCCGGCAGCCGGGCGCGCGGAAAGGGTGGAGCGGAACCGGCCGACCGCCGGCCCATTCCGCCCCGCTGCGCCGAATTGCGGATGCGCCCTTAGCGGCCGGCGCCGGTGACCGAGTTCACGTTGACGTTGCCGCTCAGCGTCATGCCCGGATTGGTCGTCGCCGGACCGTCGGGATAGTCGTCCCAGAGGATCACGGCCACATCGCTGTTGCCGGGCGCGCCGCTCAGCGCGGCGGGCGAGCCCGAATCCAGTCCCGCACCGCGCTGTTGTTTGAGCTCGTCATCGAACACGGCGTTGGCACCCAGCCCAAGCTCGTCTTGCTGGACGAGCCGTACGGGCGCCGCCTGCGCCGTTGTCGCGACGCTGGCCACCGCGACAAACGCAGCGCCGGCGAGCAGACAACGGCCTCGTCGGTAACCTGACGTATCGAATAGTCTGACCACGGGTCTCGAAACTCCCAATTGAAAAGCGCGCGGTCCCCAGCCGCCGCGCCCCCTTCATTTACTGTTAACTATTTGCAAAGCCCGTGCCATGTCAAGCCCGACATGGGCAATCCTTTGATCCAGCTAGCATTTTGGCCGGATTCGGCGGCTTTTTGGCGCTCGCGCCGCGGGCTGGCCGTTTCACGGACTATACAAATTTGTCACAGGCAAGAGAAATCTGTTTCAGATACGAACAAGCGGCCAAAGCACCCTCCCGCCGCCCGGGCGGTCCGACTCAGGCCGCCGCCTGGGTGCCCGCCGCCGCGGCCGCGGGCGCCGGCGCGGCGGTGACCCGGCCCTCGAGCGCCTTTGGCACCGGCCCGCCGGTGGCCCAGTCGAGCAGGGCCACGGTATGCAGGATCGGCAGCTCGGTGCCGGTCGCGATCTGGGTCATGCAGCCGATGTTGCCGGTGGCGATGGCGTCCGGCATCACGCTTTCGATGTTGGCCACCTTGCGGTCCCGCAGGCGGGTCGCGATCTCGGGCTGCATCAGATTGTAGGTCCCGGCGGAGCCGCAGCAGAGATGGCCTTCCGGCACCTCGCGCAGGGCGAAGCCCGCGGCCGCGAGCAGGTCCTTGGGCGCCCGGGTGATCTTCTGCCCGTGCTGCATCGAGCAGGCGGCGTGATAGGCCACGGTCAGCCCGGTCTCGATGACCGGCGGTTTGAGCCCGTGCGTCGCCATGAACTCGGTGATGTCCTTGGTCAGCCCGGCGATGCGCGCCGCCTTGCTCGCCCAGGCCGCGTCGGTGCGCAGCATGTGGCCATAGTCCTTGACCGTGGTGCCGCAGCCCGAGGCGTTGATGATCACGGCGTCGAGCCCGGCGCCCTCGAGCTCGCGGGTCCAGGCGGCGATGTTCGCCTTGGCCGCCGCCAGCGCCGGCCGTTCCTTGCCCATATGGTGGGTCAGCGCGCCGCAGCAGCCGGCGCCTTTGGCGACCACCACCTCGACACCGTGCCGGGTCAGCAGGCGGATGGTCGCCTCGTTGATGTCCGGCGCCAGCACCTGCTGGGCGCAGCCGGTCATCAGCGCCACCCGCGCCCGGCGCGGCCCCTCGGCCGGAAAGGTCTGCGGCCGGTCGACCGGGCTGGGCGATGGGATCGAAGCCGGGGCCAGCGCGAACATCGCGCCGAGGCGGCCGGGCAGAAAGCGGGCGAGCGGCCGGCCGAACCAGGCGCCGATCAGCGCCAGGCGAAAGCGCGCCGGGCTCGGCAGCATAAAGGCCAGAACCGTCCGCAGCGCCCGGTCCAGGAAGGGTCGGGTATAGGTCCTTTCGATATGGGTGCGGGCGTGGTCGACCAGGTGCATGTAGTGCACGCCCGAGGGGCAGGTGGTCATGCAGGATAGGCACGAGAGACAGCGATCGATGTGCTTGACGACCTTGGCGCTGGCCGGGCGGTCGTTCTCCAGCATGTCCTTGATCAGGTAGATGCGCCCGCGCGGCGAATCGAGCTCGTCCCCCAGCAGCACATAGGTCGGGCAGGTGGCGGTGCAGAAGCCGCAATGGACGCAGGTGCGCAGGATCTTCTCCGAATGCGCCACCTCGGGATCGGCGAGCTGCGCAAGGCTGAACTTGGTCTCCATGGCGTCCCCTCCCCTGGATCCGCATGCGAGCGCATCGCATCGCGGCGCCAGCAACGGCGCCGCAGTCCGTCCATGTCAGGATAATGTCTCAGCCCGGCCCGCGGTCAAGTCCGGGCGGGCTTACCCGTCCGCCGCGACGTCGTGATCGGCCAGCGCCTCCAGCGCCCGGACCATGGCCGAATGGTCCCAGCCGGCGCCGCCATGGGCAACGCAAGCGTTGAACAGCTCCTGCGCGGTGGCCGTGTTGGGCAGGCTCACGCCCAGCGACCGGGCGCTCGCGAGCGCCAGGTTGAGGTCCTTCTGGTGCAGCTCGATACGGAAGCCGGGATCGAAGGTGCGGGCGATCATGCGCTCGGCGTGCACCTCGAGGATCTTCGACGACGCAAAACCGCCCATCAGCGCCGTGCGCACCTTGGCCGGGTCGGCGCCCGCCTTGGCCGCGAACACCAGCGCCTCGGCGACGGCCTCGATGTTCAACGCGACGATGATCTGGTTGGCGACCTTGCAGGTCTGGCCGTCGCCGGTCGGGCCCACCAGGGTGATGTTCTTGCCCATCAGCTCGAACAGCGGCTTGACGCGGGCGAAGGCCTCTTCCGAGCCGCCCACCATGATGGTCAGCGCCGCGTTCTTGGCGCCGACCTCGCCGCCGGAGACCGGCGCGTCCACATAGTCGCAGTCGAGTGCGGCAATGCGCTCGGCGAAGCTTTTGGTGGCGATCGGCGAGATCGAGCTCATGTCGACGAAAACCTTGCCGGGGGACAGGCCCTCGGCGATGCCGCCCTCGCCGAACAAGGCCTCCTCCACCTGGGGCGTGTCCGGCACCATGGTGATGATGACTTCGGCCTCGGCGGCGACCTCCTTGGCCGAGCCGCAGAGCGTGATGCCCTTCTCCGTCAGCCAGTCTGGGACCGGGCTGCGGCGCACCGCCGTGTAGAGCTCGTGTCCCCCGTCGATGAGATGCCCGGCCATGGGCGCGCCCATGATGCCGAGGCCGATGAAGCCGATCTTTGCCATTGTGCCAGTTCCTTTTCTTGTGTTTGTTCGCGGTGTTTGCGTCCTGCTCCGACTTTTCTGCGCCCGTCGTTCGACCGTTGCCGTCCCGGTTACTCCGCCGCGGTCGCGGATTGGCGTTCCGCGGCCTTGAGCCAGCCGAGCCCTTCGGAGGTTCCGGCCGCGGGCTTGTACTCGCAGCCGATCCACCCCCCATAGCCGATCCGGTCGAGAAAGTCGAACAGGAAGGGGTAGTTGATCTCGCCGCTGCCGGGCTCGTGCCGGCCGGGATTGTCGGCCAGCTGAACATGCGCGATGCGGCCAAGGTTGGCCTCGATGGTGCGGGCGAGATCGCCCTCCATGATCTGCATGTGATAGATGTCATACTGCAGCGCCAGGTTTCCGGCGCCTGTCTCGTCGATGATCCCGATCGCCTGCTCGGTCCCGGTGAGATAGAAGCCGGGGATGTCGATGGTGTTGATCGGTTCGATCAGGAGCTTGATCCCGGCCTCGCCGAGCTGCGCGGCGGCGAAGCGCAGATTGTCGACGAAGGTCTGCCGCGAGGCGTCAGGGTCGGCGTCCTCCGGCGCGATCCCGGCGAGGCAGTTAACTTGGCTGCAGCCGAGGGCCGTGGCGTACTCGATGGCGCGGCCGACGCCGTCCTGGAACTCGCCGGTGCGGTCGGGCAGGCAGGCGATGCCGCGCTCGCCCGCCGCCCAGTCGCCGGCCGGCAGATTGTGCAAGACCTGCACCAGGCCATTGGCCGCGAGCGCCTCCGCCAGCTGGTTCTTGTCGAAGTCATAGGGAAACAGGTACTCGACACCGGCGAACCCGTCGCGGGCCGCGGCGGCGAAGCGGTCGAGGAAGTCATGCTCGCCATAGAGCATGGTCAGGTTGGCAGCGAATCTGGGCATCTTGAGCGTCTCCTCCAGACCGGGCCAGCGCCCGGTCGGTTCGCGGTGGCTGTGAGCCTTCACGCGTCGCGTTGTGCAGGCTGCGGTTCCTCGGCATCGCGCCCCATGTCGACGGGGCGTTCGAGCGAGAGGTTGGGATCGAGGCACAGGATCTCCTCGAACTCGTTGATGTTGTCGACTTCCGTGCCCATCGCGATATTGGTCACGCGCTCGAGGATGAACTCCAGCACCACCGGCACCTGGTGCTCCTCCATCAGCGCGTGCGCGCGGGCGAAGGCCTCCTTGAACTCATTGGGGCTGCTCACCCGGATCGCCTTGCACCCGAGCCCTTCGGCCACGGCCACATGGTCCACGCCATAGCCCGGCGGGGCGTCACCCGCCTGGCCCTCGACATTGATGTTCTCGAACGCCAGGGAGACCTCGAAGTCCATCTCGAAGCCCCGTTGCGCCTGACGGATCAGGCCGAGATAGGAGTTGTTCACCACGACGTGCAGGTACGGCAGCTTGTGCTGCGCGCCCACCGCCAGCTCCTCGAGCATGAACTGGAAGTCGTAGTCCCCCGACAGCGCCACGATCTTGGCCTCGGGTCGGGCGGCGCGCACGCCGAGCGCCGCCGGCAGGGTCCAGCCCAGCGGACCGGCCTGCCCGCAGTTGATCCAGTGCCGCGGGTTGTAGACTTTCAGAAACTGGGCGCCGGCGATCTGGCTCAGGCCGATCGTGGTCACGTAGACCGTGTCCCGGTCGAACTCCTCGTTCATTTCCTCATAGACCCGCTGCGGTTTGAGCGGGACTTCGTCGAAATGGGTCTTGCGCAACATGACCTTCTTGCGGTGGCGGCAGCTCTCGACCCATTTGCCGTAGTCCTTCAGCGATCCGGCGGCCTTGCGCTCCTTCGCGATGTCCACGAATAGCTCCAGCGCGGCTTTGGCGTCCGAGACGATGCCGTAGTCGGGCGGGAAGACGCGCCCAATCTGGGTCGGTTCGATGTCCACATGCACGAATTTCCGGCCCTCGGTGTACGTCTCGACCGAGCCGGTGTGCCGGTTGGCCCAGCGGTTGCCGATGCCGAGGACGAAGTCCGACAGTCCGAACGTCGCGTTGCCGTAGCGATGGCTGGTTTGCAGACCCACCATGCCCGCCATCAGTCCGTGGTCATCGGGGATCGTTCCCCATCCCATCAGTGTCGGTATGACCGGCACGTGCAGCGTTTCGGCCAACTCCACCAGCAGATCCGACGCGTCCGCATTGATGATCCCGCCCCCCGCCACGATCAGCGGGAAGTCATGCGCCAGCAGCATGTCCAGGGCTTTCTCGCACTGCGCCCGCGTGGCCTTCGGTTTGTAGACCTCCATCGGCTGATAGGTGTCGGGATCGAAGTCGATCTCGGAGAGCTGCACGTCGAGCGGCAGGTCGATATGGACCGGGCCGGGTCGGCCCGACTTCATGATGTGGAAGGCCTTCTGAAAGACGAATGGAACCAGCGCCGGCTCCTTCACGGTGACGGCCCACTTGGTCACCGGCTTGGCGATGGATTCAATGTCGACGGCCTGGAAGTCCTCTTTGTCGAGCTTGGCACGGGGGGCCTGGCCAGTGATGGTGAGAATGGGGATTGAATCGGCGGAGGCTGAATAGAGCCCGGTGATCATGTCCGTGCCGGCCGGCCCCGAGGTTCCGATGCAGACGCCGATGTTGCCCGCAACCGCGCGGGTATAGCCTTCGGCCATGTGGCTGGCGCCTTCGACATGGCGCGCCAATATGTGGCGGATCGAGCCGCGCTCCTTCATTGCGGCGTAGAACGGATTGATCGCCGCGCCGGGAACCCCAAAGGCGCAGTCCACGCCCTCCTTCTCCAGCACGATCACGGCGGCTTCGGTGGCCTTCATTCTGGGCATCGGGCATCTCCCTGCGGGACTGTTGGGTGTCTTTGCTGCCCCCTATATGCGGCAATCCGGTTCGGAAGTCAAGTTTTTTGGAAATATGTTCCGCATTATGGAATGTCAAAAAATGGCTGTTTTTAAACCGCAATGCTTGATCTGAGTGCGATTGACATTATTTTTGGAATGGCGTACTGAATTGAATGATGGGTCAGCCAGGGGGATGGCGACGGACCCGCGACAGGAGGAGCACAGGCCTTGGCACGGACGAACGGAGCCCCCCGCGGCGGCGCACAGGCGGGCCAGGTCCAGTCCCTCGATCGGGCGCTGAGCATCCTGGAGCGCCTGTCGGAGGCGGACGGCATGACGCTCACCGATCTGGCGCAGACCGTGGGTCTGGCGCCCTCCACCACGCATCGTCTGCTCATGACCCTGCAGCAGCGCCATTTCGCGGACTTCGACGAGGAGCACGGGGTCTGGATGGTCGGCGTCGGCGCCTTCAACGTGGGCAGCGCCTTTCTCCGCAATCGCAAGGTGGTGGCGCTGGGCCGACCGGTCATGCGGCGCCTGATGGAAGAGGTCGGCGAGACCGTCAACCTGGCCGTGGCGGATGACGGCGAAGTGGTCTACGTGACCCAATTCGAGAGCCACGCGCCGATGCGCGCCTTCTTCCGGCAGGGGCGCCGCACCCCGATGCACGCCTCGGCAATCGGCAAGGCGATGCTGGCGGAGATGCCCGAGGACGCGGTGCGCGCCATTCTGCACCGCCAAGGTCTGCCCCGCTTCACCGAGCATACGCTGACGACCCCGGCCGCGCTCCGGGACGAGCTCGCCCGCATCCGCGGGCGCGGCTGGGCCGTGGACGAGCAAGAGCACACCATGGGCATGCGCTGCGTGGCGGCCACCATCCACGACGAGCACGGCGACGTCATCGCCGGCGTGTCCGTCTCGGGTCCCAGCGTCCGGGTCACCGAGACCCGTCTTGGCGAGCTGGGCGCGCGTGTCGTGCGCGCGGCGGCCGAGATCACCCGCCAGATCGGCGGTCGCGTGCCGGAACAGCAGGCGCGCGCGGCCTCTTGAAGCTCTCTGTCAGGTGTTCTCGAGCGTCTTGAGCTGACGGCGCATGATCTTGCCCGTGCTGGTCTTGGGCAAGTCCTCCACGAACTGCACCGCGCGCGGCACCTTGTAAGCGGCCATATGCTCGCGGCAGTAGGCGACCACTTCCTCCTCGGTCGCCGTCGCCCCGGGCTTGAGCACCACATAGGCCTTGGCGATCTCGCCCTTGACCTCGTCCGTGAGGCCGCCGACGCCGACCATGGCCACCGCCGGATGGCCGGAGATCACCCGTTCCAGCTCGGCCGGGTAGATGTTGTAGCCGGCGGTCAGGATCATGTCCTTCTTGCGGTCGACGATGTAGACGTAGCCGTCCTCGTCCTGCTTGGCCAGGTCGCCAGTGTGCATCCAGCCGTCCGGCTCGATGGTCTCCTTGGTGGCCTGCTCGTTGTTGAAGTAGCCCTGCATCACGATGGGCCCGCGCGCCATGAGCTCGCCGACCTCGCCCGCGGGCAGGGTCTTGGCGGCGTCCTCGTTGTCGGCAATGCGGCATTCCACATAGGGCAGCGGGATGCCCACCGAGCCGTGTTTGTTGAGCCCATACAACGGGTTGCAGGTGCCCGGGCCGGCCAGCTCGGTCATGCCCCAGAGCTCGAGAATGGGGCAGCCGAAGCGCGCCTCGAACTCCTCCGCCTTGGCGATCGGCATGGTTTGGCCGCCGACCGAGCAGCGGGTCAGGGACGAGAGGTCGTAGTTATCGAGATCCGGATGGGCGAGCAGGTAGAGGAAGGCCGTCGGCACGCCGTCGAACATGGTGGCCCGGTGGCTCTGGATCGCGTCGAGCACGAGGATCTCCTCGAAGCGCGGGATCAAGACGAAGGTCGCGCCGTAGAGGAAACAGGCATTCATCACCACATTGCCGTAAACATGGGCGCAGGGCAGCGCGGTGGCGACCACGTCCTCGCCGGTGCGCATGTGCATCATCGCGGTCATCGCCGTGCTGACCAGGACCGCGGTGTGGCTCAGCATCGCCCCCTTGGGATGGCCGGTCGTGCCCGAGGTGTAGCAGATCGTCGACATCTCATCGGGCTCGGGCGTCGCCGGGTTGAACTCCGGGTCGCCCGAATCCAGCATCTTCTGGAAGGCGCGCGCGCCGGC
>JAAUXY010028360.1_pt1 | contig 22536 bp, 20 predicted proteins | sample 7278121 | NCBI WGS metagenome assembly JAAUXY01 (sample SAMN14350117, study PRJNA611818) | marine sediment metagenome | isolation source: surface marine sediment (1.8m) | place: French Polynesia: Moorea | collected 2018-08 | reverse complement strand
TGCCAGAAGAATTCATTGCCGAACTCGTCACGCCATGCCCACGTTCTGCGGCTGAAGTGATGCAGGCGGTGCTCGTGGGTAAAACCCATTGCGCCGTGAATCTGATGTACCTGCTCCGCCGCTACGGTTACCGCTTCGCCGATCCGCGCTTTGCTGGCGGCCACCTCGACCACAAAACGTTCATCACCCAGGGCATCAACGGCCGCATCCGCCGCACGGCGCGCCGCGGCGACTTCGCTGGCGACGATCGCAAGGCTGTGTTGAATGGCTTGAAACTTGGAAATCGGACGGCCGAACTGCTCGCGCTCGCTGGCGAAGATAATGCCGAGCTCGAGCAGCGCCTGCAGGCCACCCGCCATGAGGTTGGCGCGAGTCAGCGCCAGCTGCGCAAACGGGTCATCCGCCACTTCCAACGGCGTTGCATCCGATGCCAGGCGGACGACGTCGCGGGGCTCGCCCGCCATGTTGACCGACTGGCGCAGCACCTCGGGAGCGTCGATGGCAAGTACCGACCCGGTTGCGGGATTCAACGCGATCACCGCCTCGGCGCGGCGTCCCCAGGGCACATCGATGACTTCGTCACCTGCGACAATGCCGATGCTGTAGACGCCATTGCCTGGCTCACGCCAGTTGTTGACCAGCAGCGTTTCCGCCAGAGGCAAAGGGACCGCGTGGCGGCCGCAGGTCATCAGGAACGCGTAGAGGTCAGCCGCGCTCGTCCCACTGGCTGGCGCACCCAGGTGATGGAAGCCGTTCGCGGCGATCTGCTCCCAGAGCGGGGCCGCAAATTCACCCTGCTCCGCCGCATCGAGCAGCTTTTTGTCGCAAAGATCGCCAAACATCCGCTCGGCGGTATCGAGGATGATCTGCCGTGTTTCCAGTGCTTCGCTCATCGCAGACCCAACCCCCGCGCGATGACCCCGCGCAGAATTTCGCGCGTGCCCCCGCGTAACGTGAACGACGGCGTAAGCAACATGGTTTCTTCGAATGTCTCCCGGAACGCGCCTTTGATTGCGCTCTCCGGCGCCGCCAGGCGGGCTATTTCAGGCAGCACCTTTTCGAAGTTGTTGCCGAGCTCCTTGACCAGAGCTGCCTCCACGGCCACGTCTTTACCGCCTTCGAGCATGCCGGCCACCGAGATGGACATGCGCCGCATGGTCATGAGATGCGCGGCAATGCGGCCAATGGCGGCAGCCTCGTGGGGCGCCGGCTGCGGTCCGCAGGCACGCACCAGCTCGACAAACACGCGGAACGCCGAGAGAAACCGCTCGGGCCCGCTGCGCTCGTAGGAAAGCTCCGAAGTCACCTGTGTCCAGCCGTTACCCGGTTCACCGACAATACGATCCGCGGGAACGAGCACGTCATCGAACACCACTTCGTTGAAATCTTCTCCGCCGGCCATGTTGGCGATGGGCCGCACGTCCACGCCGTCGTTTTTCAGATCGACGATGATCTGTGACAAACCATCGTGGCGGGTGGCCGACGGATCGGTGCGCACCAGACAGATGATGAAGTGGTTGCGATGCGCGTCCGTTGTCCAGATCTTCGTGCCGTTGATGCGGTACTGATCGCCTTCTTTGATTGCGGTCGTGCGTACCGACGCCAGATCCGAGCCGGTGTCGGGCTCACTCATGCCGATGGAAAAGTAGGATTCGCCTGCAATGATTTGCGGCAGAAAGGTTTCTCGCTGTGCTTCGGTGCCGAAGCGCAGGAGCAGCGGGCCGCTCTGACGGTCCGCTATCCAGTGCGCGCTGACCGGCGCACCCGCGGCAAGCGTCTCTTCCGTTACGACATAGCGCTCGAAAAACGTCCGCTCCCCACCGCCGTAGCGCTTCGGCCAGGTCATACCTATCCAGCCGCGCTCGCCGAGCTTGCGGCTGAACTCCGGATCATGGCCCGTGCCAAAATCGGAGTTGGGTGTCGTGAAATGACTTTCGTTTTCTACCAAGAATTCGCGCACTTCCGCCCGCAGCGTCTCGGTATCGCTGTCCAGGTTTACGCGGTCAAATTGCAGCATGTGGGGACGTTGTTCTTGCTTGGGAAATTTTCCAGCAGCAACCGTACTGTCCCGCGACTACAGATGCAATAATGCGCAAATGAAGGAACAGTTTGCTCCCGTATTCGCCGACATCCGCGAGCGTTCGACCGTGGCGGAGCGCTTCATCGACCGCAACCTTTACAGCATCTACATCGCCACGCTGTGGGCGAACGTGGTGCTGTCACCCGAAGACGTCGGGCTCCTGGAGGAAGATCTCGAGGACCTTCACGACGTGCTGGTTGAGGAGATGGAAGACGTGCTCGGTGCGGGCACAACCCTGCAGGACATCTTCAAGTTCGTGACCTCCAAGGACGGCGAGCGCGCAATGGGTGAAGCCCGGCTGACGCAGTCACACAAAGATCTGCTGAGCTATTTCGCCAGCATGATTCTGGATCCCGAGGGACATCGCCGCTACATGGATCATATCCGCGACAAGCAGCCTTAGGACATCACGTTCACCACAACCTCACGCCCGCCCGCGCGGTGGCGGTGCTCCCACAGAAATATGCCCTGCCAGGTGCCCAGCGCCAGCCTACCCTGCATGAGTGGGATCGAGAGATTGGTTGCCGTCAGCGCAGCCTTGATATGCGCCGGCATGTCATCGGGACCTTCCTGAGTATGCGTGTAGAGTGGATCACCTTCCGGCACCAGCCGGTTCAGCCACGCTTCGAGATCCCGGCGTGCCGCGGGATCCGCGTTTTCCTGTATTAGCAGACTCGCCGAGGTATGCCTGAGGAAAAGTGTGACCAATCCCTCACTTACGCCGAAACCGTCAACCGTTTCGATAACTTTGTGCGTGATGTCATAGAGGCCCTGGCCGCCCGCCGATACGTTGATGATGGCGTTCAAGGATGGCTCCTGCGCATTTAGCGTAAACCGTATGATATGACATCAATCGGCTGGCGAGGTCTGCTCGCAATCTGCATTTTTTTCGGGCTGACGGCCGGCACGGCCGCCGGCGCGCTGCTGATGCCCGCCAATCCGGACCGTCTCCTCCACATCGCGTACTTCGCGCTCGCCACCTCCGCCATCACCGGACTCTGCGCCTTGATCGCAACGCTCGCAGGCCGTCGTCATATCGAGTCAGCCGACATCTCGGCCGCGCTTGCGGACGCGCCCGGCGGTTTCCTCATCGCCAATCGCCAGGGCGTCGTCGAGACCGCCAATCAAACCATTTGCGAAATCGTCGCGCACCCGGAACTAAAGGATCCGGACGACCTCTGCGGCCACACGGTAGCCAGCCTCCTGGGCGGCGCCGCGTGGGAAGCGATGACGAGCCAGCGCGAGGTTCTGCAACAGGGTCAGGGCACGGACGTCGAGCTCGAGCTGCAGCGTCCACAGAAGCCACGCTGCAAGCTGCTCTGTCACGTCCGCCTCAACCGTGGTCCGGGCTGGCGGCAACGCTACCTGATCCACGTTACCAACCTGACCGCAGCCCATGAGGCCGAGCGCGCGGAGGCATCCGCGGGTCGCCTCCTGCGCCGCATCATCGGACAGAGCTCCGACTTCATGCTCCTGACCGACAGCAAACTCGCCATCACCTACGCCAATCCTTACGCCTGCCACAAGCTTGCGCTGAGCGAGAGCGAGCTTCTCGGCAGCCCTGTCTACCGCATGCTCGAGCAAAACAGCCGCAAGCGCTTCATGAAAGCGCTCGAGCACTTCGGTCAGCGGCATCGCAATACGGTAAACGTGGATCAGCTGTACCTTCAGGGCAGGACCGACACCGCGGCAACCGCGCACATCATCCGGCTGACGGGCACGCGACCCGCCGGCTACGCCGTCATCTTCGACATCGACGGACGCGCCCACGACTGGCAGGGCGTAGACGCCTCGATGGCACGCTTCTCACAGATCTTCCACTCGAGCCCCGACGCCATCCTCGTGCTGCGTGCGGAAGACACGACCATTCTCGACTTCAACGACGGTTTCAACCGTCTCCTCGGCTACCAGCGCGAGGACGCAATCGGCGAGACCGAAGCGAGTCTCGGCTTCTGGGCAAACGCCACGGAACGCGCCGCCGTGGTTGAAAGACTGCGGGAAGACCATGAGGTCAGCCACTACGAGACCATGCTCAAAACCGCAGCGGGCAAGCTTGTCCACGTCGAGATCTCACTGCGCTACATCGACATCGACAATACGCTGTGCGTGCTGTGCATCGGTCGAGACATCACCAAGCGCATCTCCGCCGAGGCGGCGCTCGTCGAGTCTGAGCAGAAGTTCGAGAAGGTCTTCAGCCAGAGTCCGGACGGGATTGTGATCCTCCGGCACACCGACGGCGTGATCACCGACCTCAATCACGCCATGCTCTCGCGCAGCGGCTACGAGCGCGACGAGATCATCGGCCAGTCGATTTACGACTTCCCGGAGTTTCTCGACACGAAGGAGCTCAAAGAAGCCACCAACGACATTGCCAGCGACGGCAAGCTCGCCAATCAGGCGGTGACGTTCCACACCAAATCCGGCGAAGCGGTGCCGTCACTGGTTTCCGCCACGGTCCTCGAGCTTTCCGGCGAAGCTTTTGTCATGGTCATCGCCAAGGACATCAGCAAGCAACGCACCACGGAGGAAAGGCTGCGCCGCAGCGAAGAGCGTTTTCGCGGCATCTTCGAGAATGCACCCATAGGCATTCTGCTGGTCGACATGCAGGGCCGCATTTTCCAGGCCAATCATACCGCCGCCAATCTGCTCGCTTACGACGAACAGCACATGAACGGTATTCACGTGTCGCGCCTGGTACCGGCAAGCGATCGTGCCAAGCTGAAAGAGAGTCTGAGCGGGCTGACGTTGCGCGACGACAGGGCACATCGCTCCGAGCGCCGCATGATCTGCCAGAACGGCCTCGAGATCTGGACCAACTTCCACGTCGTTCTGCAGCGATCCGGCAGCGGTGAACCGCTCTACTACATCGTCCAGGTTGCCGATATTACCGACATCAAACAGGGTCAGCAGCGCATGGAACGCATGGCCTTCTACGATACGCTGACCAACCTCGCGAACCGGCGGCTCTTCCACGAACGACTGAGTCATGCGATTGAACACTGCGTGCGCAACAACTGTATCAGCGCGCTGCTGTATCTGGACCTCGACAACTTCAAGCGTGTCAACGACACGCTGGGTCACCAGATGGGTGACGATCTTCTACGCGAGGTGGCAAGCCGCCTGCAGCTGTGCGTGCGCGGTGAAGATACGGTGGGACGGACCGGCGGTGACGAGTTCACGATTCTGCTGGCTGACATCGGCAGCCCGACCGATGCGGGGGTTGTGGCGCAGAAGATCCTGAATCACCTGCGCGAGCCCATCACCATTTCCGGCCAGCCGCTGGTGGTCACAACCAGCATTGGCATCACCGTGCTGCCGGGCGACGGTCTGGATCCGAACGAGCTCCTGCGCAACGCCGATCTTGCGATGTACAAAGCCAAGGAACGCGGCCGCAACAACTATCAATTCTACAGCGAGGATCTGAACACCAACGCCGTGCAAAGGCTGCGAACCGAGTACGAGATCCGCGAAGCGCTGGATAAAAAACAGTTTGAGCTGTACTTCCAACCCAAGGTCAGCCTGGTGGACCATCAGATTGTCGGCTTTGAGAGTCTGATCCGCTGGAACCATCCCGATCGCGGCCTGTTGACCCCGGACGAGTTCATCGGCGTGGCCGAAGATACAGGCATCATCATCGACATCGGCGCCTGGGTCATCGAGGAAGCCTGCGGCGCCGCCCGGAGCCTGAGCGAACAGCAGGGTCGACCGATACAGATTGCCGTCAACATCTCACCACGCCAGTTCCGCGACCCCAACCTCGTGGCCACGGTGCGGCGGAGCCTCAGAGAGGCGGAGCTTGCGCCCGACGCCATCGAGCTCGAGATCACAGAGACCATGTTGATGCAGGACGTCGAGGCGGCCCAGGCAACCGTGGAGCGGCTGTCCGAGCTGGGGGTTCGCCTGGCCATCGACGACTTCGGCACAGGTTATTCATCACTGAACTACCTGAAGCGCTTCCCCATCAATACCGTGAAAGTCGACCGCAGCTTCATCATGGACATTCCCGACAATCAGGACGACGTGGCCATCACACGCGCCGTCATCGCCATGGCCCATCAGCTGAAAATGGAAGTCGTCGCCGAAGGCGTCGAAACCACGGAACAGCTGACCTTCCTCGCGCAACAATCATGCGAGTATGCTCAGGGATGGCTTTTCAGCAAAGCACTCCCAGTCGCGGAGGCGAGCAAGCTCCTGGGCACCAATCTAGGCGTTGCGCACAACGGCTGAGGTTCATTCGCTGCGGCCCGTATTGAGCAATACCGGCAGAAGAAAAACGGTAAACACCAGCAGGAAGCCGATTGCCACGGTCAGCAACAAACCGATCGATGCAGTCCCCGCATGTGGCGAAAGGGAAAGCGCGGCGAAGGCGCCGATGGTCGTCAACGTCGACAACATCACCGCACGGGGCGTGCTGGAGTGCATGAGATGATCCATGTCACCCTCACCGAGATAGCGGTCAACTACGTGAATTCCGTTGTCGACGCCAAGTCCGAATATGAGCGGTATCACCAGAATGTTGGCCATGTTGATCGGCACGTCGAACGCAACCGACAGCGCCAGAGTAGACACGGTGGTCAGAACCAGCGGGAGGAGAATCAGCATGACCATCCGCGCGTTGCGCAGCACGAGAAACAGAACCAGCACAATGGCGCCTATGGCAAAGAGCAGCGCCTGCTGAAACGCGGAGATGACTATACCACCCACACCCCACTCGATGACCGGCCTGCCCGTCGCGTTGGGCTCCACTTCGCGCACGGCGTCGATGAACGCGGACAGCGCCGCAACCGGGGCTATGTCTTCAGCCGGAGTAATGACGCTCAGCTGCTGACCCTGCGCGTTGACCACACGTTCTCTGACGCGCTCCGGCAGATCAGCAAACTGGACCTCGGTAACGGCAACGCCGCGACGCAGCCAGGCGAGCTCGTCCTGCAGGTTTTCGATGACACCTCTCTGCCAGGCCATCCAGGCCGCATCTTCCGCTCGAGCCATGGCGCCCAGCGCCGCCTGGAATTCTGCAGCTGTCGACGCGGCAAGCTCTGCCTGACCGCTCGCAAAGAGCTCCTCCAGCGCGACGCCTTGCCGCCTCAGCTCAGCAACGTCCGGTGGCGGCTCTTCACCACGCGGATAGAGCGCACTCCACAGCATCTGCTGCAGATCTTCCAGCGCCCACATCTTGTCTTCGACGTCCGCAGGCAGCAGGTCGTCCGGCACCAGAACATCGTCTACCTCCGGCAGCTGCTCGAGCCTCGCGGCATCGACCGGTGCGGGTGCCACAACCGCAAGCTGGTAGTCGGTAGCCAGACCCTCCCGCTGCAGAAGCCGCAGCGTGCGCATGGATTCGGACGTCGGGTCTTTCAAGGCGAGCACGCTGTAGTCAAAGTGCGACCGGGCGGCAACCGCTGCCGCAGATACGCCCCCAATCACCACCACGACGATGACCCACCGGCGGTGACCAAACAGCCAGTGCACGATGCCCTCGCTGGTGGGCAGGTCCATCTCGTGCGCGCGTGGCGGGCCAACCAGAGCGTAAAACGCCGGCAGAAAGGTAAACGTCAGAAACCAGGCGACAGCCATTCCCCCGGCGCTGATCACGCCAAGGTCCGCCAGACCCTGATAGGCCGTGGGCCAGAAGCCGAGAAAGCCGAGCGCGGTGGTCAAGGTGCAGAGCGAAATCGCGCGTCCCACGCCTGTGACGCTGGCCGCAAGCGCGGGAGCCACATCACCCCCGTCGCGATTGATCGCCTCCTGATAACGCAACGAAAAATGCAGCGCAAAGTCCACGCCGAGGCCGAAAAACATAACAATGAACACAACCGAGAGCGTGTTGTACTCACCAACCGTCAGCATGGCGTAGGCTGAGGTCCAGACGATTCCGATCGCCAGCATGGTAAACGTGGCAATGATGATCTTGCCCGAGCGTACCCCGACGATGAGGACGCAGAAGAGCAGCACCAGTGACAGCCAGCCGGCAAGGGTGACTCCGCCGACAGCTGCCTCGAGCTCTTCGTGCTGCAGCACAATCTCACCTGTCAGCCTTACCGTTACCCCGGCGGTTTCTGCTCCATCCTCCAACCCGAGCGCGGTCACCATCTCGCGCAGGGCTTCCACGACATCTGCGTCGGTGACGGGCGGCTCCTGATCCCGCGCAGCTTTGACGTAGACGAGCTGATGACGCTCGGCTTCCAGCGCAAAGAGCTCATCGGTCCAGACGATGGCGGCATCCTCACCCGCCGCCGCACGACGCGCTGAGTCAGCCAGGAGCTCCAGCACTCTCGCAAACCTCGGCGGCGCCTCGTTTCGCGCACCATCTTCGACAAGATCCAGAACGCTGCGCAGGCTTGGATCGGACGCCACGGCGCTCAACCATGGTTGTGCCTCGGCGAGCCGATCTCCCATGTCGTCGAGCTCATCGAAGCTCATGTATAAAAACGCATGATCGCGAAAGAACGGTTCGCTGCCGGGAGCAGCCACCGCGCTGAAAAGTTGTGGATGCGCTTCAAGGTGATCGACGATGGCGCTGGTCGTTCGTTCGAGATGGTGTGCGGATGAGCTTGTGACCACAATGACCGCGGTGCGCACGAGGTCTGGAAATCCGGCTTCAAATCGATCGAAGTCATCACGCCAGGACGCTTCCTGGGTGATGAGGTCGCCGAGCTCCGCGTTCATGTGAAACTGGGTGATCGCGATCCAGGTGCAACCCGTCGTCACCAGGCTAAGCAGCAGCAGCGTCAACCGGGCACGCTTTATCACCAGCGCAACCCAGGCGCTCAACCAGCGGCTAACCATCGTCCGCGTCTTCGAATTCTTCGAATTCCTCGAACTCGTCGAACAGGTCTTCCAATGGCGGACGGCCGTCATACACGAGGAACTTACGGCGCTGAAAGTAAGCGTCGCGCGTGAACGCGTACGGGTCGAGCGCGCTGGCGTCGCGCACGTCGGTTGCGCTCAGCAGGTCTGCCCTGGTGCTGATGGCGTCCACGGCGCTGACGCTCCAATGGTACTCGCTGCCCAGGATCAGCCGTGGCACATAACTGCGCACGAGCGTGGTGGGCAGATCGCGCAGAGTTGAGGGTCCGAGAAAGGGCACGTAAATGTAGCGCGAGCGGGTTACACCCCAGACCGCCAGGGTCTGTCCGAAATCCTCTTCCTGATAGCGCAGATCCATGCGCGACGCGACGTCGAAGAAGCCACCGATGCCTACCGTCGAATTGATCAGAACCCGGGCGAGGTCAGTGGATCCGCTGCCGGGCTTACCCTGCAGATAGCCGTTGAGCGCGCTTGGTACCGTGCGCATGTTCTGGAAAACGTTGGATATCCCCCTTTCGAGCCAGCCGGGGGTGATCTTCTGGTAGCCGCGGGCTACCGGGGTCAACGTGTGCCGATCCACGGCATCGACGACGTCGTAGACGACGCGGTTGGCGTCTTCGTATGGGTCGTATACCGCGTATTCCTCTCCTCCCAGGCTGGCGCACCCGGCAACCCCGAGCCACGCCAGCGCTGCGAGCAGGCGTTTCACCCGTTCCTCGCGGCAGCCGTTTTATCGCGCAGGTGCTGCACCAGGCTGTCGTAGCCTTCCTGCTTCAGGATGCTGTTGTAGTCGGCACGCCGCAGAGACAGGTCGCTGACGCCGTCGGCTATGACGTTGAAGATCCTGCCGCCTTTCAAGACATAGTCCAGCCGCACGTCGTCATCGTCCGTGCGCAGGAGCCGCGTCTGCACCACGACGTTGGCCTGCACGGTCTCCACCGCGTCGGTAACAAACCGCTGGTCGTTGTAACGATCGAATCGGTCCGCGTAGGTTGCAACGACAAGGTCCATGAGGAGCGTGACGAAGTCGTCCCGTTGCACGTCATCGAGGCTCCGCCAGGTGCGGCCCAGACTGATCCCGGCAATGCGGCGTGCGTCGAACGTGTCGGTGATGACCGGCCGGAGATACGCTTCGCGGGTTGGATGATCTGCCATCTGCATCGCTTCCAGCAATGCCGTGTGCAGGCGCTCCACCGGTTCCGCGCTCTCACCGTATCCCTGCAGAGGTACGAGCAGGAGGAGCAGGAAACCAAGTCGATGCATCAGGAAATGAGCCCCAGGCTCAGAACGGGAACGTACGTAATCAACAACAAGGCAATCAACAGCACCACCATGAACGGCCATGCCGCCTTGTAGAGATCCAGCAGCGGCTTTTCGAAACGGTAGCTGGCGATGAACAGATTCATACCTATCGGCGGCGTGAAGTAACCAATCTGCATGTTGGCAAGGAAGATTATCCCCAAATGCACGGGATGGATACCGTAATTCGCCGCAACCGGCAGCAGCAGCGGCACCATGATGACAATCGCCGAGAAGATATCCAGAACCGCGCCGAGCGCAAGCAACAGTATGTTCAGTAACAACAAAAAGCCCAACGGGCTGCTGATGTACTCTTCCATGAACTCGAAGAGCGTCTGCGGCACTTCAGCGTCAACCAGGAAATTAGTGAACGCAAGCGCAATACCCAGGATCAGGAGAATGCCGCCCACCATGACCATGGACTCGACCATGACCCTGGGAAGCTCGCGCAGGCTGATCTCGCGGTAGAGAAACACCTCCGAGATGATGACGTACAACGCGGTGACGGCGGCAGCTTCGGAGACGGCAAGAAAGCCGCTGAACACGCCACCAAGCACGATAAACGGCAGCGGCAGCTCCCAGCGCGCGTCTTTCAGCGCCTGCCACACGTTTGGCCAGGCGAACGGCGTGCGCGGGATCTTCCCACCGCGGTGTAGCCACAGCGTCCAGGACGTCAGGAGCCCGAGCATCAGGAGCAGCGGCACAATCCCGGCTATGAAAAGATCGACGATCGTGAACGGTTCGCCGACGTTCATCTGCTGTGCGATTACCCCGTAGAGAATCAGCGGCACCGACGGCACGAGCAGAAGCCCCAGGCTGCCGGAAGTGGTGACGAGCCCCAGGCTGAAGCGTTCGCTGAAACCCGATTCTTTGAGCGCCGGCAGCAGCAACGCGCCAAGCGCAACGATGGTCACGCCCGACGCCCCGGTGAGCGCGGTGAACACGGCGCACGCCACAAAACCAACCACCGCAAGACCGCTCGGGAGAAAGCCGAATACGCTCTGCACCAGATTGACAAGCCGCGTTGAGGTATTTCCCTCGCTCAAAAGATACCCGCTGAACGTAAAGAGCGGCAGCGCAATGAGAAGCGGCGTATCGACTATCCGGTAGAGCTCAATCGCAATGATGGCGAGGTCTATTTCGGCGCTGTAGAAGCCGAGCATCGCAGCACCCAGGAGGACCGCAAAGAGCGGTGCCCCGGCAAGCGCAAGCAGAATCAGCAGAATGACACCAAGCAGAATCATTTGGGCTTGACGGTCAATATGGCGTAACGCAAAGCCATGACAGCGGCGCCTATGGGCATGATGATCTCGCACATCCAGGCGGGAATCTCCGCAAATGCCACGGTTTGGTCTTCGTATTCGTAGCGCACGAACTCCGCGCTATGCCAGGCAAACGCACACAAAAGTGCAAACACGCTGAAGTTGACGATGCGGGCGACGTGAACCTTCATGGCCTCGGGTAGATAGCGGCCGGCGAGGTCTATGCGGATGTGCTCATCGCTGCGCGAGGCGACCATGGCGCCCAGCATAGCCACCCAGAGCACCATGACGCGCACGGCGCTGTCACCCCAGTAGAGACCGGTGTCGAAGAAGTTGCGCAGCAGCACCTGGGTTGCCGCCACGCCGATCATTGCAGTCAGGAGCAGCGCGAGGAGCGCATCTTCGATGCGCCGCAGCCAGCTGAAGAGGCGTTCAGTCACCCGAGTCGCGGAACTCCGTCAGGAGATCCAGAGTTTTCTGATACAAGCCGGCGGAAATGTAATCACCCGCCACCATGTCGCGACGGGCATCGTCTGCCAGGCTCAACCACTCCGTAGCATCCTCGTTTCCAGGCTGCAGCCACTCGATGCCCTGATTGGCCAGCGCCGCTTTGGCGCTGTTGTGGTCCCTGCGCGCCGCGGCATCCACCTCTTTGACCGCCGTCTGCATCTCTTCGCTGACGACAGCCTGATGCTCGGCCGAAAGTCTGCTGAAAGGACGCTCAGCCATGGCAAAGAGCCCGTATATGTAGAGGAGCGGCAGCTCCAGCGCGTAGTCGACCTGCGTGTGCCACTGCAAAGCAATCGCGCCGATCGGCGGGGACGCGATGCTGTCGATGAGCCCCGTCTGCAGCCCTGCCAGCACGTCGGCAATTGGCAGTGGAATGGGCGATATGTCGAACGCTCTGAAACCCTCGAGCGAAGCCTGATCGTTGTCGGGCGTCCAGACCTTGCGCTGGCGCATCGCGGTCACGCTCACCGCCGGCTGCTGCGACATCGGGTAGGCAAAACCCACTTCGGCAAATCCGAAGCCGACGTATTTCTCCGCCCGCAGTCCTGTCATGAGCTGATTGTCGAGCGCCGCTCGCACGTGATCGATCTCCGCCTCGCTGCGGAACAACATCGGCATGCTGTAGAGCGCAATATCGGGATATACCTGAGCGAGCCCGCCGGAAGTCACCACCGCGCCATGCAGCTGCCCGACGCGCATTTTCCGCATGACCGCCTTGTCGTCGCCCATGACGCCGCCGGGGTAGAACTTGAACTTCACTTCGCCGTTGGTGCGTTCCTCGATACGTTTGCCGTACTTGCGCAGCACCTTCATCCAGCCCGAACCTTCCGGAGAGAGGGTCGCTATCTTGAAGGTTGCAGCCTGTGCCGGCAGCGACAGGCAGCCGGTGCACAACACCAGGAGAAAACCAAACCGTCTAAAAATACTCATCCGCTGAATCCAAAAGTTGTTGAGCCTGTTCCTGCGCCACCGTGTTCATCAATGTCATACCGGGCGCTCTGACAGGCGCTGCCAGCACCTCACCGAGTAGCTGGTCGTGCAGCTCCCGGTCGAAAACCAGTCTGGCGTACTGCTCGGCATAAAGCACCTTAGCCATGAGATTGGTGCCTTCGGAGCGTACCACCGCCGTCTCGAAATACTGCTTCCCGAGCTCAGGGTTACCACCCATGGCAGGCGGGAAGAGCGTTTCGAATACCCCTAAGTATAGATACACGCCGCCATTGTCGTGACTGTCATCGAGCTCCGCCACTTTGAGCATCAACGCCTTGACCCGTGCCAGCTCCGCGATGGCGTTGAAATCATCGCTGTTCGCCTGGATCCAGCTGGCCCAGGTTGTGCCCAGGTCGTAAAGCGCCGGTACTTCTTTCAACTTCCGCCGCTGCACCCAGTCGTCGAACTCGCGAAACGGCCGCGTATCGAGGCCGCAGGCCTGCTTGAGCCTGATGCAGGCGGCGGCCAGCGCCTGACTCCTGGCCTTGTCATGCAGGAGCTTCGCGCGCTTCTCGTCCATGACAAACGCCGCGGCGTAAGCAGAGTGGAGCGACGCCGACTGCTGCAGCATGTAGGCGTCATTGGGCGAACGGGCCACGAGGCTGTCGACCAGGATCAGATAGGACGGCGCGCCATCACGCACCATGGCCAGGTCTTCGTTGTCCAGGATCGCCTGCGACAGATCATCGGCAAAACTCTGCGTCACCGAGCTGACGAGGGACGAGCAACCGGCCAGGCCAAGGCATGCGGCCAGGAGGAGCGGGAGATGTAGATACCGGCATTTCATGGTGCGGCGCATTTAAGCCAATGGGGCCCGGTGAAATCAACCGGGACCGCGCGTTTTTGCGAATTATTTACCGCGCCTTTTGTCCGACCAGCCGTTCGACCGACAGCTGAGCTAGCGCAGCGCCGCTTCAACGTCTCCATACAATGCCTTGAACGGCGGTCTGCGGCGGTAACCGGGCACCGCATACTTCGCCTTGATCGTACCGTCGGGGCTGATGAGGAGGATTCCGGGATGGGGTATGCCGTAAGCACGGTGACCTTCGTCGTATTCTTCGTTGCGAATACCAAGCGCATTAACGTGCCTGGCATTCTCGTCCTTGAGCAGCGGATAACCAAGATTCTCCGCAGCATGAAAGTCCGCCAGGATGCCAACCTCGTCATAGGTCATACCCGCTACGTTAATACCCAGACCAGCAAATTGATCACGCCATTCTTCCAGCTGCACGAACTGGTGCTTACAGAAGGGTCACCAATCCGCCGAACGGTTCAGGAACAGCAACAAACCCTGATCGCCGCTGAGGTCGGCCAGCGCGCGACGCGTGCCGTTCTGATCAGGCGCATCGAGGACGGGCAACGTGCTGCCGACCGCCGGACCCCAGCCGGCCGTATATTCGTCGGCCGTCGCGATGAGGCTCACGAGCAACACGCCCGGCAGCAGGATCGACCAGCACCACAGCTCAAGTATGCGTTTCTTCATTCGCGATCCCTGCATCCCTAAACCGTTATACCGTCCGCTCTACTCGCTCTAAATTCTCAGTTACCGTGCCGGTCGGCGTGTTTGCCGCCACCTGCGGATCCATCAGGGTCACCTCTGGCAAGCCCAGCGCGCTGAACGCCTGGCTGAGAGCCGCTTCGACACGCCGTGGCTTCACGTTGAAACATCCGTCAGCCAGACGCACGATCCGTTTGTCCATCTTGGTGATCTGTAGATCGATGTAACCGACCACGGTTCTCACCACGGACTTCTTCACATTGACCCGGCCCGTCGCACGCTTCAGAGCGCGCAAACCGGCGCGAGTGCGCAACGTGTCCGACATTTTGTCCAGGTACCACAGCTGCGCCTTGGTTTTTTCTGACAGTCCGCCGCGAAAAAGTTCCATCTGATGCGCCGTCAGCTGCACCCATTTGTGAAACTTGTCGCTTTCATTGTCCAGCCAGGCGACCACGCTGCCGTCCGCCGCATGCTCACGCAGCGCGCCCGCCAGCCGATGCCCCTTGCGGTAGCTGCGCGCGACACGCTTGAGAACCTCATCATCTGCCAGCGCGCGGAAACTGTCCGCGGCGCGCCAGCACGCGCTGTCATCGGTGAAGAGATCATTCAGATCATCCCAGGTCAGCGGGACTTCGCTCGGTAGCTTGCGCGCAACCTTGAGAATGGCTTCCGCCTCGTCGTCTTCGCTGGCAAGCGACGCCAGCCGCAGCGCGAGGCGGCGGTTGGATGCGGCATCCGTCAACGCCCCTGCGGCTTCCCGCAGCACCTTGACATGCTCGCCCATCGTCCCGTTCACGCCTTTCCAGCCGGGCGCGGTCAGGGCCCACATGCTGGTGAGACGCCGGCTGTCCCTGGCCAGCAGGCTTTCGGCGTAAACGGTGTGCATGTCCGCCGCGACCGTGTCACCCTGCTCAGCCGCAAGCATGCTGCCGCGGGCATCACATTCGGCCAGGTACCGCAGACACCGGTTGTTGATTTCCAGGCTGTAGCTTACGACGAAGTCCGCCAGCCGCACCGTTTTCCCCCAAGTTTCTTATGCCTCAATTGTACACTCATTCAGAGGTTCCCTAGACTGACATTTTTGTCTGCAAAATATGTCCGTAATGGGGGGCTTCCATGAGCGACAACCTGGTATTGATAGACCGCGATGACGGGGTAACAACCGTCACATTGAACCGAGCCGATGCGCTGAACGCGCTGTCCGCGGCGCTGCGCAACCGCATCGCCGAGGTGTTTGACGAGCTCGCGCAGGATGAGCAAACAGAGGTGGTCATTCTCACCGGAGCGGGACGGGCGTTTACCGTTGGTCTCGATCTCAAGGAACTCGGTGGTGAAAAGTCACCGGAGGAGGCGCTCGGCAGCCGTAACCTGTCCGATGCCATTGCCGCGCTCAACAAACCCATCATCGGCGCCATCAATGGTTTTGCCATCACCGGCGGCTTCGAGATTGCGCTCATGTGCGACTTTCTCATCGCCAGCCCCGAGGCGAAATTTGCGGACACACACGCCCGCGTGGGTGTGGTGCCGGGCTGGGGGCTGTCGCAAAGATTGCCCCGACTGATTGGCATCAACCGGGCCAAGGAGCTCAGCCTCACCGGCAACTACCTGGATGCCGAAACCGCCTGCAGCTGGGGTCTGGTCAACCGCGTTGTGCCGGCGGACGAGCTGCTGCCAACCTGCACGGCACTCGCCCGGGACATCGTCTCCACCGAGCCTGTCACGCGCGCCGAGATCCTACGTATCATGGACGCCGGCTGGCATGACACGCTGGCCAACGGGTTGACGCTGGAGGACGCTGCCAGCCGCGCACACCGCGTGCAGGCGACGGACGTCTCCGATCGCCGCGCCGGCATCCAGGCTCGCGGCCGCGATCAGGCGCAGTCATGAAAAAACCGTTCCTGTTATTCCTGCTTGCAGCGCTCATCGCGCCCGGGTCGGCGCCTTTCGCCGAGGTGCCGTTTCAACGCCCGGCGGGGGCCGGAGAAGTGAGCGAAGCGGCAGCCGGATATGCCGCGCTCTTCACCTGTTCAGCCCACTTTTTTGCCGGCAGAGCGGCAGATGACATCCGCCGTCTCGAGCTGGTTGATCTGGCTGAGCTAAACCTGTCTGCGCCTGTCATCGACACCCGACGTTCTCTGGTTCGCGCATCTCACAGCGGTCATGAGGCAATCGCCGCGTATCGTGCGACCATGGGATGCACGCTGCTGCCACCACACTGGTCCGCGCGGGATGTGAGCCGCCTTCCCTATGTCGCCTACCCTGTGGCACCAGATCTCAGCGATGTGCCGTTTCCAGCCGGCGACAAGGCGCGGCCGCGGCCCAACGCTGAGCAGCGGGCGGTGCTCGAAACAGCCTTTGACGGCGAAATGTACGGCGAAGGCACGGTTACTGTGGGGGTTGTCATCGTCAAAAACGGTGAGCTCGTTGGCGAACGCTACCGTGACGGGTTTGGCGTCCACAGCGGCTATCGCACGTGGTCGACCGCAAAAAGCATCAGCAGCACGCTGATTGGCATTGCTCAGCGTGATGGTCTGCTGGAAGTCGGCGCGCCGGCGAACATCCCCGAATGGCAGTATCTCGACGACCCGCGCCAGCAGATTACGTTGGAGCATCTGTTGCACATGTCTTCCGGGCTCTACAGCGAGGGCGCAAACACAAACGCCATTTACTTCGCCGGCCAGGACGTCATCAGCGCGGCGACCACCACCCATCTGGAGGCTGAACCGGGTGCGCGCTGGAAGTATGCAAACAACGATACGCTGCTGGCTCTGCGAGCGCTGCGCGCAACGCTGGGCGACGACCTGCGTTATCTACGCTATCCGTACGATGAATTGTTCCACCGCATCGGCATGCACCACACGAGAATGGAGACGGACCACCTCGGCAACTTCATCGGTTCGAGTCAGGTGTATACAACCGCGCGGGATCTGGCGCGCTTCGCGCTTCTTTATCTGCAGCGCGGCACCTGGGAAGGAGAGCAGATTTTCCCCGCAAGCTGGGCCGACTATGTCGTTCAACCCGCGCCCGCATTACCCCGCGAGGCCGGCAAGCAGGGTTACGGCGCACAGTTCTGGCTGCTGGACATGCTGCCCGGGGTGCCGCCGGGCACCTACACCACGGCGGGTAACAAAGGTCAGTACGCCACCGTCGTGCCTGCTCACAACATGGTGATCGTCCGCACCGGCATCGACCCCAACGGCAAGCGCTGGCAGCACGATCAGTTCATCAGCGATGTGGTGGCCGCCTACGGCTCATAAAGGCAGTGCATGGCGCCGAGAAGACCCGCATTGGTCTGCGTGATCAGGTAGACCGGCACGTCGGCCACGACGGCACTCAGATCGCCGCGCTCCTCGAAGCGCCGCCGCAACGGGCTGGTCCTGATGAAATCGGCCATGCGGGGCGCTATCCCGCCGCCGATGTAGACGCCTCCCCAGGCTGCCACCGTCAGCGCCAGATTACCGGCTGCTGCACCCAGCAGCGCATAAAACGTCTCGAGCGTCTGGTGACACACCGGGTCGCTCATGGCCAGCGCGCGGCTGCTGATCTCTTCCGGCGTCAGATCTTCACCGCGCCCGCCCCAGACCGCACACATGGCGTGGTACAGATTGACCAGGCCGCTGCCGCTCAGCACGCTCTCCCAGCAGACGTGCCCGTGGCTCGCTTCGAGCACACTCCAGAGCTCCAGCTCCAGATGATTGCCCGGCGCAAGGTCCGCATGTCCACCTTCCGATGGCACAATCAGCCAACGGTCACCGTGGCTGACCAGCGCCGCCATGCCAAGCCCCGTGCCGGGACCGAGCACCGCTCTGTTACCCGCAGCGACCGCAGCAACGCCGCCGAGCTGCTCGAGCTCCTCGAGGTGCGGCACCGCGCGCGCCAGCGCATAGAAGTCGTTGACCAGCCGGCAGGAACCACCGAGGGCCTGTTCGCAGGCTGCAGGCGCAAACTGCATGCCCGTGTTGGTGACTTCAATCGCGCCGTCGGCAGCCGCCGGGCCGGCAACGGCAAGTAACGCTTCCCGGCAGCGGTCAACGTCGAGCGCCGCCATAGCCGCGCCGAGCAGCACCTCCGCCCGCTCGTATTCGGCCATCGGCAGCACCACGGCATCGCCGTCCAGAGCACCATCCGCACACTTCTGAAAGCGCGCGTTGGTGGCGCCAATGTCGGCGACAAGATCCTCTTTCATAGCCTGTTTTTAGTATGCTTGAGCCTCGAAGTACAGGTATTCCAATGCGTTTTCAGCCACGTTATCTCCTGGCGCTGCTGACGGTGGTGTCGCTCCAGGCATACGCTGCGGCGCCGCTGCACATCGGCAACACCGGCGAGCCACAGACGCTGGACCCGCACCGCTACAATCTGCGCCTCGAAGAGACGCTCTTGAACGATCTCTTCATGGGCCTGACCACGTTCAGCGCGCGCGGCGAGATTGTGCCCGGCGCCGCGCAGTCCTGGGAAACGAGCGCCGACGGACTCACCTGGCAGTTCCAACTACGACCCGATCTCGCATGGTCCGACGGCAAGCCGCTTACGGCCCATGACTTCGTATATGCGTTCCGGCGCCTGCAGGCGCCGGAGACGGCGGCAAGCCTCGCGTACTTCATGTACATGTTGAAAAACGCCGCGGCAATCAACCGCGGGGAAATGCCGGTTGACGAGCTCGGCGTCAGCGCCGCGGACGATCACACCCTGGTGCTGACCCTGGAGCGGCCCTACCCGTTCCTGCTCGAGCGCCTTCTCTACCCCACCGCTTTTCCCGTCCCGCAACATGTCATCGAGCGGCACGGAGACGCATGGGTGAAGCCGGCAAACTGGGTCTCGAACGGCGCTTATGCGCTGACCGAATGGCAACCTCAGGCCCACGTCGAGTTCAGGGTGAACCCGCATTTCGTCACGCAGCCCGCCATCGACACCGTGAGGTACCACGCCGTAGCCACCGAGCAGAGCGCGTATAACCAGTACCGCAGCGGCGAGCTCCACGCCATCGGCGCCTTCCCCATCGGCGAGCTCGACAAAGTGCGTGCAAACACCCCCGGCGCGCTGCGTCTGTCGGGTCTCCTGTCGATGATGTACCTCGTCTTCAACACCGAGCACCCGCCGCTGGGCGACGTTCGCGTACGCGAGGCGCTTGCACTTGCCATCGATCAGAGGGTCCTGACGGACAAAGTCCTGCGCTCCGGCAGCACGCCGGCGTTCAGCTTCACGCCGGCGCTTCTCGGCGACTACCAGGGCGTTCCCCAGCCGCACACGGACACACCCATGCCCGCCCGGCTGGCAAAGGCCAGAGAGCTTCTGGCGGCGGCGGGCTTCGGCGCGGACAATCCGCTGGAGCTGACGCTCCGACACGTGACCGGCAGCGAGCAGAAAAAGGTCAACCTTGCGATCACCGGCATGTGGCGGCGGGTGGGCGTGCGGGCGGAGCTGCACCAGAGCGAGCTGCGCAACCACTTTGGCGATCTGCGCCAGGGAGATTTTGAGGTCGCCTGGGCAGGCTGGGTCGGCGAAAACAATGCCGAGCACTATCTGGGCCTGCTGCAGACCGAGACGGGCGACGTCAACTACGGGCGCTTCAGCAACGCCGAGTATGACGCCCTCATGGCCGAGGCGCAGCGCACAGCCGACGCCGAAGCGCGCAATGCGCTGCTGCAAAAAGCCGAGGCGGTTGCTGCCCGACTGTATCCCGTTGTGCCGCTGTACAGCACCGCGGTCAGACGCCTGGTGCATCCCGATCTGCAGGGCTGGCACGACAATCCCCGCGACGTTCATCAGGTTCGCTACCTCAGCTGGCCCGACCCCGCAACGGACCCATGACCGCCTACCTGGGCAGCCGCGCCCTGTACACGCTGCTGACCTTCTTTGTGGTGGTCACCGTCGTGTTCGGGCTGCTGCGGGCGGCACCCGGCGGACCCTTTGACGGTGAACGCCGCCTGCCGCCGGAAATCGAGGCGAATCTGCAGGCGGCGTATGGGCTCGACCAGCCGCTGACAACTCAGTATGTGCGGTACTGGGGTAATCTCCTGACGGGCGACCTTGGCCCGTCTTTCAAGCAGAAAGACTTTACCGTCCGCGAGCTCATCGCGGCGGGTCTGCCGATCAGTCTGAGCCTCGGCCTGTCGGCACTGGTTTTGGCGCTGGTGCTTGGCATGGGCATCGGCATCACCGCAGGGCTGCGTCCCGGCAGCAGCCTGGATCAGGGCCTCATGGCGGTGACCAATCTGAACCTCGCTCTGCCGACCATCATCGCCGCGCCGCTCATGGTGCTGGTATTTGCAGTAGGGCTCGCCTGGTTCCCGGCCGGCGGCAGCGGCAGCGCCCGGCACTTTGTGCTGCCCGCCATTGCGCTGGCCCTGCCCTACGTTGCGGCGATTGCACGTCTCATGCGCGGCAGCATTGCCAGCGTGCGCCTCGAGCCCCACGTGCGCACGGCGCACGCCAAGGGCCTGTCGGAGGTCCGCGTGGTCTGGCGCCACATGTTGCCCATTGCGGCGACGCCTCTGATCTCGTTTCTGGGACCAGCGGCTGCGGGCTTGTTGACGGGCTCCGTGGTGGTCGAGCAGATTTTCGACCTGCCCGGCATCGGCCGCTATTTCGTTCAGGGTGCGTTGAACAGAGACTACACGCTGGTGATGGGTGTCGTGATCGTCTACGCCGGCGCCATTCTGCTTTTCAACCTTCTGGTTGATCTCGCCTATGGCGCGCTGGATCCGCGCATGCGGGTGCGCCGCTCATGAGCTCCCGCACGCTGCGTCCCGGCACGCGCCTCATGGCGTTCGCGGCGGCACTTCTCGTCATCATCGTATGCGGCGCCCTGATTGCCCCGGCGCTCAGCAGCTGGGACATCGAAGACATGGACTGGGACGCGATGGAAGCGCCGCCCTCGGCCACACACTGGTTCGGCACCGACCAGGTCGGGCGCGATTTATTCGTGCGCACCATGGCGGGCGGCCGGGTATCTCTGGGCGTGGCACTCATCGCCATCAGCGTGAGTCTCTGCATCGGCGTTCCCTGGGGCATGCTCGCCGGGTACGTCGGCGGACGCACCGACCAGATCATGATGCGCATTGTCGACGCGCTATACAGCCTGCCGCTGATCCTGATCGTGATCCTTCTGGTAGTCGTCTTCGGGCGCAATCCTTATCTACTCTTCATGGCCCTCGGCGCCCTCTTCTGGCTCGACATTGCCCGCATTGTGCGCGGCGAAACGCTCAGAGTCCGCCATGCGGCATTCATCGAAGCCGCCCGTGGCATGGGCGCCTCCACGCCTCAGCTCCTGCGCCGCCACGTGCTGCCGAACGTGATGGGGCCCGTGGTGGTTTACGCAACCCTTGCTCTGCCGGGTGTCATTCTGGCGGAGAGCTTCATCAGCTTTCTCGGACTCGGCATTCAGGAGCCGTCCACCAGCTGGGGGGTCCTGGTCGCTGACGGCACCCAGGTCATGGAGTCTTCCCCCTGGATGCTGGTTTTCCCGGGCCTGTGTCTCGGCGCGACGGTGTGGAGCTGCAATACCATCGGCGATCGTTTGCGGGACCGACTGGATCGCAGGGATAATCCCACCTCTATCTGAATCCACTTCATCGGGAGGAACGGCATGGGCATTGGCGCCGGGATTGGCATTGCCAACTTCAGCTTCGACGACGCACGGGGATTCTGGCGCTGGGTGGACCTGTGCGACAACGGCGGCGTCGACTCGATCTGGCAGAGCGACCGCATCATCGACTCGGCACCCAACCTTGAAACGATGAGCGTCATGGCAGCGCTGGCCGGCGGCAGCAAACGCCTCAAGTTCGGCATGAACGTGGCAAGCATGGGCCTGCGCAACCCCGTCATCATGGCCAAGCAGTGCGCCACCATCGACGTTCTGAGCGAGGGCCGGCTGCTGCCGGCGTTTGGCGTCGGCTCGGCGCTGTCCAAAGACTTCACCGCCACCGGCACGCCGACGAAAGGCCGCGGCAAACGCACTGCCGAAGGCCTCGAGATCATGGCGCGTCTGTGGCGCGAGGACAACGTCAGCTTCGACGGTGAGTACTACCAGCTCGACAACGCGACGATTGCGCCCAAGCCGATCCAGAATCCTCTACCGCTGTGGGTCGTCG
>JAAUXY010078269.1_pt1 | contig 22556 bp, 19 predicted proteins | sample 7278121 | NCBI WGS metagenome assembly JAAUXY01 (sample SAMN14350117, study PRJNA611818) | marine sediment metagenome | isolation source: surface marine sediment (1.8m) | place: French Polynesia: Moorea | collected 2018-08 | reverse complement strand
CCAGGCAGCGCCTGACCGGCGATGAAGCCAAGTCAGATGTCAGCCAAAGTCAGCAGATAGTCAAGCAGATGCGCATGGAACTTGAACAAGTTCTTAAGATTCTGCGGCGCTAAGATTCTCTTTCACATTTTCGGGTCGGCAAGTATCATTGCCGTCCCTGCACATTCGCGTGCAAACGGTCGGGGCGTAGCGCAGCCTGGTAGCGCACCACAATGGGGTTGTGGGGGTCGGAGGTTCAAATCCTCTCGCCCCGACCAATTTTCAAACTGCGATTCTCGCTCAGAGACCACGCTCCTTTAACGAAACTGACAGTAGAAAACCTCGATCGGTAGTAACCAAACGGGGCAGCGGCCTTTTCGATTTTGAATTGCGTTGGGGAGTGGGAGGTCCCTTGGGAGTTCAGCGATTCGCGCAGCGAATCACGACGCGCGAACGCGCGCCCCGAAGGGGTGAACGGCGCAGCCGTGAATCAAATCCTCTCGCCCCGACCAACTTTATCACTGAGGCTGGGTCTCAGATTGATAAAGGTTCAAACGATGTTGACGGTGACCAGCTCAACTCGCTCAGAGTCCACAGTCGCTCAACGAAACTGACAGTAGGAAATCCTGATCGGTAGTACCCGATCGGGGCTCCGGCGTTTTGCATTTAGGAATGTGTCGAGGGTCAGGTCTCCCACTTGAGGTTCAGTGATTCGAGCAGCGACGGTAGATCCTCTCTCCCCGACCAACCTTATCACTGAGGCCACGTCTCAGATTGGCAAAGACTCAAGCGACCATGTCAGTGACAAACTTGAATGAAAGTCCTAGCCCCTCATCGCGACTTATCGTCTACCCATCCTTCAAACGTCAAAGCGGACACTGAGAGCTCGCTCTCCTGTGAGATTTAAGGGACCTATTGCGGCCACAAGCCGACGTTGTTGCAGTGACGCAAAATTTCATTGGAACCGTAGGAGCGGCATCTTGCCGCGATCGCGGCTGGAAGCCGCTCCTACGTCGGCTAATGAATAACCGGTAGACTCAGCCGCGCTGCAACAGGTCAATTCGGACTTGACGTTTCAGACGTGACGTCCCGGCCGTAGATGTCACGATAGAAAAAGACCGTATTGTCTTCGCTGACTCTAGCTGTCAGATAGGTAACGTACAAAGGGACGGGCGGCGCTAAGGTGACAGTCAGCGTTTCGCCACGGCGAATCTGTTCATCGATCTGGTCTCGATTCCAGCCGTGGGCTCGGAGCAAGTGTTCGGCGAGGTCCAGCGGTTCGTCGACGCGAATACAGCCGTGGCTCAGGGCGCGCGAAGAATTCTCGAACAGATATCGACTGGCCGTGTCGTGCATGCAGACGCCATAGTCGTTGGGGAACAGGAACTTGATAAGACCCAACTCGTTCATCGGCCCCGGCTGTTGCACGAGTGTGTAGGGGAAATTCGTCTTATCGAGATTCATCCAGTCGATATCCTGCGGCTCTACCGTACTACCGTTAACGTCAACTACCTTGTACCCGCCTGCAGTGAGGAAGTTAATGTCTTCCTGAATCTTCGGGAGAAGTTCCTCGCTGGCAATTTTCCTCGGCACGGTCCAGGTCGGGTTGAACACAACATGAGTTATTGCCGATTCGAACAATGGAGTCTCAGTTTCGGGTTCACCGACAATGACTTTCGCGTCCCAGAGGGTCGTTTCTCCGCGAACCAGGTAAATCTCGTAGGCCGGCACGTTTACCAGCAGATAGTCTTTGCGGTCAGCGCGAAGTACCCCTGCGATTCGCTCCAGGTTGATCCCAAGCTGAGCGACGCGTTCCGCTATTGGTATGTTCATTGCGCGCAAGGTCTTCTTGCCAACGAGTCCGTCCGGCTCGAGCCCGTGTCGCACCTGGAAACGGATTACGGCGGCCTCGATGACGTCGTCAAATGCTTGCCCTGACTGCACGTCGCCGACCAGATCGCCCGTTGCGGCCAGACGCTTCATGAGTAGCGGTGTTCTCGGGTCCGTGCTGCCTGGGCCCATCGTTGGGCCGGGTGGGAGAACAGGCCAGCCGCCAGACTCGGCTATTCGTTCATAGCGTTCCAGCGCGGCGGCGATGCGTGTGTACTCCAAATCTTCAATGAAGTCGGACGTTGCAGAGCTTCCCCGCGCCGGAGCGTCGGAATCCGCAGGAGCAGACTGGCAGTGGGCGGCAAGTATCAGCCCTAAACCTACCCATATCACGCTGGAAAACAGCAGCTTATAGAGACTACTTGAGTTTTTGCTTAGCGACACCATAATGAGAAAACACCAGCAAATACCGCCGCACGCGTCTCCAGACACTATGCCCAGTAAAAATAGAACTTCACGGATCGCGCTTCTATTCGGTCTTTCGCTTATATCGATCGCCGGCATGAGTAAAGGCAAGTCGCCGGCTGATAAACGCGAGCTGTCCTTCTACCACACGCATACCGGCAAGCACCTAGACGTCGTGTACTGGCAAGACGGTCAATACCTCGACACAGCGCTGGACGAAATCAACGTGTTTCTGTCGGACTTCCGGACGGGTGACAAGGTCGACATCGACCCCGATTTGCTCGACCTGATCTACGACGTCAGGGCGTCACTGGGCAGCGACGGAACCTACCAGATCATATCGGCGTATCGATCGCCCCTGACCAATGAGATGCTTCGCGCGCGAAGCGCGTCCAGCGGCGTTGCCAGGAAGAGCCAGCACGTTCTCGGTAAGGCGATCGACGTTCGCCTTGAAGGCACCCCGACCACGGAGTTACGCGATGCTGCAATCCGATTGCAGCGCGGCGGCGTAGGCTACTACGAGAAATCCGACTTCGTGCACATGGACACCGGCCGCGTGCGGCGCTGGTAGGCGTTTACGGCAGCTGTTCGGACTCTGTTCGGGCCGGTCTCGATATTGGGAGCATCGCCGGCGGCGACGCTAGCAACGGCTGCTAGTCGTCTTTGGCTGGGCCACTATGTCCGCTGGCGCTCGCCTGATCAGACGAGCGGAACTCCGCCAGACGTTCCATCAACCAGTCACCACTTGGCACGGGCTCTGCACCGTCGCACTCGATGAAGTAGGGCTTCTTCGACATAGAGCTCTTGCTCGCCAGCCGTTCAATGAAGGACTCTGCGTCACTGACGTAGCGCTTGCCGCGCTTCAGCTTCATCCTCAGGTGTTTCTCTGCTGCCACCGGCGAATGACGTTTGCCGTTCCTGACGAACGTGCAGTCGCTCACCGCGATGCTGTTGATAAGATGCTCAATCTCGGCCGCGCTCTGTTCGCCGATATCGGCATTGGCGGCCAGAGACAGAAGTAGGGCCGCCAAAAGTGTTATGAGTCGTCTCACGAAGGCTCGATGGCGCTCAGGTTTCGCTGCTCACGACCAGCTTGACCAGCATAGGGTTGTGATCGGAGGAATCGAGCTCGAGGGTCGTTGCTTGCGTCGCTTTCAGCCCCCGGACCAGGATGTGGTCGAGCGGCCAGCCCATGAATCGCTTGCGATAGTCGTCCTCGAATTCAACCGGTCTCAGTTCGTGGGCCGCCATCAGGTTCTCCATCAGGTCGTGGCGGCCGCGTCGCCAGGTATTGAAGTCACCGGACACGATCACCGGGCCGTCGTGCTGCGCGATGATCTTGCTGGCGTCGTTGAACTGGGCTTCGAGCGCGCCAAGTCCCATCGAGAAATTAACGCCGTGCAGGTTAACGACGAGCAAGGTTTCGTCCATCTCGTAGATGGGATAATTGGTAACCAACGTCGCTTTGCGGGTACGAAACACCGGTTCGAGTTCGGTAAACTCGCAGACACCGATCGGCTGGACCTCGCTCAAGGTCATAACGCCGGTCAGGTTGTCGCGGATGCCGAAGCCCTCGGCGAAAGACCAGTGCAGCCGGCCGAATTTGTTGGATATCGGTAGTTCAGGCACGGCCTCCTGAAGCGTGACCAGGCTGGCGGTGTTTCCGAGCCGCTCCAGATCGGATGGCCACTTCGGGTGTTTGGCCTTCTCGATATTCCAGTTCAGGAGGCTGAATCCCTCTGCATCGAGCGCATGGTAATGAAACTGGTCGTCATTACTCAGAGAATCCACACAGGCCGTAAGCTCGGATTCCGCCGCAAATCCTCGCTCGCCCGTCGCCGGCGCGACGGCGCAGGATGCGAGAAATACAAGGCTAGCCAGGAGGCTGGTGTGTTTGTTCATGCGATCGGATGTGTCTGGCGGACGTGCTAGGCGCGAACGTTGCCGTGCTGTGTCAACCCGGCCGGGTCCTTGGCGGCAGGCAATTTCTTGTCCTGGATGCCGAGCAGGATAGGGGGCGCGGTATCTCTGTAGATATTCATCTTAGCATTGTAGGCAAAACGAGACAGCCCATGCTTGTCGACAATTCTCAGTTTTCGGATGTCGAAATGCCCTTCACCCATGTGTTCGCCGGTCAGGTAGCACTTGATTGCCGTGACTCGCTCGCCGGACAGCTCCATTCGGCTCAGCTTGCTCAGGCTGCCCTGGGCCTGCTCAAGAAAGTGCAGCGCGTCCATGCTGTTGACCGACGCGAGCTTGCGGGCCTCGTCGTCCGTGAAATTGGCGAGAAAGTCGCCAACCAGGATCTGGCCGGGCAGAGCGGCATCGATCATTCGCGCGAGCTCAATGGTCACGTCTCCGACGATGAAGTCATGCATCGTCGGGTTGAGCCCCTCAGCCTGGTGGAACTCGTAACAGCTGCCGACATGGAAGCAGGCTCGAAGCTTCGGCACGGCCCTCGACGTCGATTTGCTCCGTGCGATCGCGTTGTCCGCAAGCACGATGTGCATGAAGTGGTACAGGTTGACGTTTGCATCGATGCCCTCGTCGCGATTCCAGACGTAAAAGCCGTCGCCGCTGGATGAGCGGGCGAAGTTGATGCCCACGTCCATTTCCAGCATCTTCGCGTGCGCCGAGTTCAGTGAGTAGGACAGGCTATTCAGCTGTGTCATCTGCTCGAAAGGCGATAGCAAACTGAATCCGACGATGTCGAACAGCGTCACGGCTCGACTGGCGATGTAGTTGATGCCGTAACGTCTGACCATCTTCTCGATGATTTCGCTCTCGACCGGATGGCCGGACAGCGGTTGTCTCAGCGGGGTATAGACGGGTTCAACACCCAGCAGTCTCGCGACCTTCTGCATCTGCGTGAAGGTCAGCTTCCGATTGCCCGAGATCAGGTCCGTGATGAATCGGGACGACAAGCGAGGCTTGGCTCCGGTTTCCGCTGCGTATTCGGCGATCGCATAGTGAGGGACGACGAGGATCATGATCCCTTCTTCGAGAGGCGCCCAGCTCAGGATATTGTTCTGGCCGAGGGCCCAGTACTGGTGCAGGCTGCGTTCGAGGTGAACGAGGTTACTGCGTTGTTTCAGTCCCATGTCGGTGGCCAGCCCGGCGAGCTGATCGAGATGCGGCGAAAAATCGGCGAGCCGCCGTATGCCGGACTGAGATATATCGTCGAATTCCATGCTTGTCCCTAAAGCGAGGCAGATGGCGCGTGGTCTGCTGTTCTAACTGTGACTTACGTTCCAAAAGAGGCTCTGCCCAAGCCAAGCCGCAGTGTCATCGCGCTCATCCTTGAACGAAAGTAATGCTTCGGACACGTTAGCGCAAGTATCGCGAAAAAGTGATTGAAATATAGTTAGATTTCGGCACCATCACGTCTGACACAAGCGTACTGAAAAGGGTTGTCTACCCCCTGCCGCGCACCGGTTTCGCCCTCGGTACTTCCTCTTATCGGCCGTTTTCCATAACACATGAGTCCAGAGTTTCCGACAATCGAAGAAATCGCCTCGCTGCGGGACGACGTTGGCGACGAGATCGTCCGTACGCCCGTCATGTGGTGCCCGTGGGCCGAGGCCAGGCTGGGTGAAGGGACCCGGGTATGGGGAAAACTCGAATTCCTGCAGAAAACGGGGACGTTCAAAGCCCGTGGCGCGCTCAGCAACCTGCGGTCGCTCGACGACGAGCAAAGACGCCGTGGCGTCACCGCGGTCAGCGCCGGCAATCATGCGATCGCGACCGCGTTCGCGGCGGCCTCCGTCGGGACGTCCGCGAAAGTCGTTATGCTCAAGTCATCGAATGCCGCCAGGCAGCAGGCTTGTCGCGATTACGGCGCGGAGATAGTGCTCGCAGAGGACGTCCACGAGGCTTTCGACCTGGCGGCCAACATCGAACGCGATGAGGGCCGGACGTTTGTGCACCCCTTCGAGGGCCGTGCCGTCGCGCTGGGCACCGGCACCGTTGGCCTCGAGATGGTTGAGCAATGTCCGGACTTTGACACGCTGATCGTGCCGGTCGGCGGCGGTGGGCTGATTGCAGGTATTTCAAACGCAGTGAAGCAGTTAAAGCCGGACTGTACGATCATCGGCGTAGAGCCCGAGGGAGCGGATACGATGCGCCGGAGCTTTGAGGCGGGTTCACCTCAGCCGATCGACAAGGTAAGCACCATCGCGGATAGCCTCGGCGCACCGTTTGCGATGCCGTACAGCTTCGAGCTAACGAGGAACAACGTCGATCAGATCGTCACCGTGACCGATGATCAGCTGAAAGACGGAATGGGCCTGTTGTTTCGAGACATGAAGATCGCCGTGGAGCCGGCTTGCGCCGCAGCCACGGCAGCTTTACTTGGACCGCTCAAAGAGTCGCTCTCGGGCCGAGGAGTAATGCTGACGTTCTGCGGCAGCAACATCGACTGGCAGAGCTTTGCCTCGCTCGCGAATTTCGATGGATAAGCACCTTCTCGAGTCGCTGAAGGCCATCGTCGGGTCGTCTGGTTGGGTCTCGGACGCAGACTCCCTCGAACCGCACCTGACGGAGTGGCGCGGCAAAGCACGAGGCAGCACACCCCTCATGCTCATGCCCGACTCCACGTCCGAAGTGTCCGAAGTGCTGGCCTTTTGCAACGCTCACGGCATAGCCGTTGTGCCCCAGGGGGGGAATACCGGCCTTTGTGGCGGCGCGATTCCCGACGAATCCGGCGAACAGGTGATACTGAACCTGCGACGTCTGAACCGGGTTCGGGAGGTACGCCCGGATGACTTCTCGATTACCGTGGAAGCGGGCTGCCTGCTCGCCGACCTGCAGTCTGAGGCAGCGGCTGCCGGCAGACTGTTCCCGCTAAGCCTGTCCGCTGAGGGCAGCTGTCAGATCGGCGGTAACCTGTCGACGGATGCAGGTGGGATCAACGTCATACGCTACGGCACCGCCCGCGAGCAGGTGCTTGGTCTCGAGGTGGTGCTCGCCAATGGCGACGTCATCGACGGCCTGAGGAGCCTGCGCAAGGACACGGCGGGTTACCGCCTGGAGACGCTGTTCGTCGGCAGTGAAGGCACACTCGGAATCATAACGGCGGCGACGCTGAAGCTTTATCCGCAGCCCGGTGAAACAGTCACTGCGCTCGTCTCTGTGCCGGATGCATCCGATTCGGTCAGGTTGCTGAGTCGCCTGAGGAGCAGCTGTGGCGACGCGATTGATGCCTTCGAACTGATCTCGCGAACGGCGATGGAGTACGTGGTTCGCCATATCCCGGATACCCGCGACCCGTTCCACGAGGCGCATGACTGGTATGTGCTGGTAGAACTGAGTTCCGACCACGTCAGGGAGTCGTTCGAAGCGGCATTGATGTCCTGCCTGTCAGATAAGCTGGTCACTGATGTTGTCATCGCAAAAAATGACACGGAAGCCTCGGCACTCTGGCGCATCCGCCATTCGATCTCGGCAGCACAGAAATTCGAGGGGGTGAGCCTAAAGCATGATATCGGCGTACCGATCGACCGCATTCCCGAATTGTTGGAAGCCGGCCGCGATCTCGTGGCGTCTCGACTCCCGGGCGGACGCCTCTGCGCGTTCGGCCACGTCGGGGACGGCAATCTGCACTACAACGTCGGCCAGCCTCCCGGCGCAGATGCAGAGCAGTTTCTTGCGTCAGGTGAGGCATTTACCGAGGCACTGTACGCCCTGGTCCGGCATTTCGATGGCACATTCAGCGCTGAACACGGCGTTGGAGTGTTTAAGAAACACCATTTGACGGGCTTTCGAAGCGATACGGAGCTTGCATTGATGAGGACGCTCAAGGCGGCCCTGGACCCGGCCAACATACTGAATCCGGGCAAAGTATTGCCAACTGGTTCCGATTCCGGGATGGGAAATGGCGATAAAATCACGAATTAAGTGAAACCTGACCGTCCAGCCATCTATGACCTCGGAAGCCAGAAGCCGATCTGAACGACTCGTCGACGAACTGTCTGATCTCGATCAGCGGTCCGGTCGCGAGACGGACGACGTGACCCTGCTGAAGGGCATGCGGGACGGCCTCAGTCGGCTGGTCGAAAGCACGGACGGCAACATCGAGTCTATCCGCGACATGCTGGCAGCGAGTCGTGACAAAGGCGAGCTTCGGCAGGAGACCTTCGAACTCGTCACGAGCATGCTCGACAACTATCGCACCGAGCATGAGCCAACGATCGTAGACGATAGCGTTCTGGAACGGTCAGGGACGCCAGTCGGTCCAGGCACTGAGTCGGACGACGAATTCGCATCCACGATGGTGATCAGTGAGCCTGCGATCGAGCCCGAACGACCGGAGCGGCGGCTCCAGGTGGGTTCTGTGCTCAGAGATCGATTCCTGCTGCAGGAGCAGGTCTCCGGCGGCAGCATGGGCGTGGTCTACAAGGCGCTCGACCGACGGCTTGCCGAGACCGGGGATGACAACCCGTTCGTCGCCATCAAGGTGATTTCCCCGGTACTGGCGAAAAACGCCAAGGCGCTACGAGCGTTGCAGCAGGAGGCGGCGAAGGGGCGCTGCCTGACTCATAACCATATCGTTCGCTTCCTGGATTTTGATCGCGACGAAGAGCTGCATTTCATTGTCATGGAATGGATCGACGGCGAGAACCTGGCGGACATGCTCGATCGCGGTGCGAGCATGGACGCAAAGAGGGCGCTGGAGATTACCGAGCAGGTCGGACAGGCGCTGGACTACGCCCATCGCTGCGGGATCGTCCATGCCGACATCAAGCCGGCAAACGTCATGATCCTGGCAAACGGCGATGCGAAGCTGTTCGACTTCGGTGTCGCGCGAGCCCTGCAATCGACGCAACAATCGGATCATCCGTCCGGGGAACTCGGCGCGATGACGCCGGCCTATTCGAGCATGCAGGTCCTTACCGGCGAGAAGCCGGCGCCGGAAGATGATGTGTTTTCGTTAGCCTGCCTGTTCTATCGGCTCGTCGCGGGCTACAGGGTCTTCGGGCCTCGAAACGCAGCGCAAGCCGCGGAGGCCGGGATGACGCCGCAACCGCTGCAAGGCGTTACGGACGAACAGTGGAAAGCGGTCAAAAAGGCCCTGTCGTTCGCTCGCGTGACTCGCTATTCGGCGGTAGCAGAATTTCTTAAGGACCTGACGCCCGCGGAAGGCGAGGAAGTCATTACCGCAGACCCGAGCGCTCGGGTCGATCTCGAGCCTGACCTGCCGGGACCGAGCAAGGGGCCGTGGCTGGCGGTCGTTGTCGTGATACTACTTGCCGGGGCCGGGGCCTACGTCGGCGGATTCCTCGACCCTTACTTGCAGGATCTCAGCCAGGCACCGTCGCGGGCGCTGAACGAATCGCGGGACACGCCGGTCGATGGCGAACCCGTTGACGCCTCAAACGAGTCGGTGAGCAATGCAGGCACGTTTGAGCCGAGACCCGATGACGTTGTTTCCCCGGACTCCGTGGCAGAGCAGGGTGCGCGGAGCGCTGGAGATCGGCTACCCGCAGCAGAACCCGATCAGGTTGTTGCGGACGAGCTTCCCGCTGCTGTCGAGCCGGCCGACGAATCGCCGATCGTCGAGGATACGCTGGCTGCTGAGGAACCGGTCGGGCAAGGGCCAAACGCCGTGCCGAGTCTTCCGCCGGGCGACGTAAGCCTGCGCCTGGAGCCGGGCGCGCGGTCTGTTGTTGTGCTCGAAGAATCTTCCCGCTCCGTTCTCCTCGACGTCGTACGCACGGGTGCGCTGAACGCAAACGAGCGCGTATTCATCGAAGTTGCGGAATTCTCCGGGAATCGCTCACCATTGGAAACCGGTGACCTCGTAGTCTCGCCGTCGTCGGTTATTGAGTTTGTGGCTGGCAGCGACCGCGTCCAGCTGGAGCTGTCGACGCGCGACGACCCGCTTCGAGAGGCGGACCAGACCGCCACGCTGGTCCTCCGGTCAGAGGCCGGTATCGAGGCATTCGTCGATGTCGAACTGATCGACGACGACCAGAGACGCTTCGAGGCCAGTCTGCCGGCCAACACTGTTGCCTTCGCCGCAGGGCAGGTCTCCGTCGAGGAACGCGATGCCGCCGTGCAGCTGGACGTCGTCAGGTTCAGACCGGATCAGCAGGCGCTGACCGTCTTTTTCACAGTAAGCGACGTGACCGCCACCGCCGATGCGGACTACTTTCCGCCGGCCAGTTCAACCGTTGAGTTTGGTCCCGGTCAGCGTATTGCGCGGATCCTCGTGCCGCTGGTCCAGGACAACGAGCGAGAGGGTAATGAAGCGTTCGTACTCGAGCTCGTCAGCGCCAACCAGGTGGTCGATGCCGAGATCTACCAGCGGATCGCCGTCATGATCCGTGACGACGATTAATTCGCTAAACCTGCTGATTCTTCCTTGTTAGACTCGGTCCCGGTTATTGCACGGGATACCCGGGATGTCAGAAAAAGAGCTGCGTCGCTACTCGCGTGTCGTTGTCGACGGCAGGGAACAGGCCCCCAGTCGGGCCATGCTCAGGGCCGTTGGTTTCACCGAAGAGGACTTCAAAAAGCCACAGATCGGAATCGCGTCGACGTGGAGCATGGTGACGCCCTGCAACATGCACATCGATGCGTTGGCGCGAGACGCCGCCGCCGGCGCGGACGAGGCCGGCGCGAAAGCGGTTATCTTTAATACGATTACCGTCTCGGACGGGATATCGATGGGCACGCCCGGTATGCGGTACTCGCTGGTGTCCCGGGAGGTCATCGCCGACTCGATCGAGACGGTGGTCGGTGGTGAAGGTTTCGACGGGATTGTTGCCATCGGCGGCTGCGATAAGAATATGCCCGGATGCATGATGGCGCTGGCGAGGCTGAATCGCCCCGGCATTTTCGTCTACGGCGGTACCATTCGTCCGGGCAGGGACCGGACGGACATCGTGTCGGTGTTTGAGGCCGTGGGCGCGGCATCGAGCGGAAAAATCAGCGACGAGGAACTGCTCGACGTCGAACGAAAGGCCATTCCCGGGCCGGGCTCCTGCGGCGGGATGTACACGGCGAATACGATGGCGTCGGCGATTGAGGCGCTGGGCATGAGCCTGCCCGACAGTTCCGCCCAGGAAGCCGTATCCAGCCAGAAGCTGTCCGATTGCCACCGCGCTGGCGCTGCGGTTATGAGGCTCATCGAGAAGGACATTAAGCCGCGAGACATCCTGACCCGCGAAGCCTTCGAGAACGCCATCACGGTCGTCATCGCGCTGGGTGGCTCGACGAATGCGGTACTCCACCTGATTGCAATCGCGAGAGAAGCCAGGGTGGAGCTCTCGCTGGATGACTTCACTCGTATCGGCAAGCGTGTGCCCGTACTGGCGGACCTGCGCCCCAGCGGCCGGTACATGATGTCCGAACTCATCGAAATCGGCGGCATTCGCCCGTTGATGAAGCGTTTGCTCGACCGTGGGCTGTTGCACGGCGACTGCCTGACGGTCAGCGGGGTAACGCTCGCCGAGGAGCTCAAAGACGTGCCGGACTACGCCGAGGATCAGGATATCGTTCGTTCCTTCGATGACCCGATCAAGCCCGACAGTCACCTTAGCATTCTGTACGGAAACCTGGCGTCGGAAGGCGCCGTCGCGAAGATCACCGGCAAGGAGGGTCTCCGTTTTGAAGGGACGGCCAAGGTCTATGCGTCGGAAGAGGAGGCGCTAGCCGCCATCCTCTCGGACAAGGTCTTGAAGGGCAACGTTGTCGTCATTCGATACGAGGGACCGAAGGGCGGACCCGGCATGCGCGAAATGCTCAGTCCAACCGGGGCCATCATGGGCAAGGGGCTGGGCGCGGACGTGGCCCTGATCACCGACGGGCAATTCTCCGGCGGCAGTCACGGCTTCGTCGTCGGTCACGTATCGCCGGAAGCAGCGGTCGGCGGCACGATCGCGCTGATCGAGGACGGCGACCGCATCGTCATTGACGCTGAAGCCAAAACGATCGATGTCGACCTCGACGAGGAGACGCTCAGCGTGCGCCGGGCCCAATGGCAGAGACCTGACTCGGCAGTCAGCGGGGGCGTGCTCGGCAAGTACCGATCACAGGTCTCTTCGGCATCCGAAGGCGCCATAACCGTCAGTGAGGACTGGTAAATTTGCCGTCCGGACTTGACCTTTGCGTCGAGGTTGGTTGTACTCAGCCTATGAACGCTTTCGACACCCACGTAAAGTGCCACCGACGCGGCAAGCCCGCGGCGAATAAACTACTAAAACAAATGGCGCGCCAGAGGTGCGTGGGTGCCAGTAGCAGAGGTCTCGCCTGACCAAAATCAGAATCGAGCCCTGCGAACAAGCCCGCGAGACGCAACTCCGCGGGTTTTTTTTTGGCCGTAAGGAACCTGCAGTGACAGAACTGACCGAAGCTTTCTTCCAGGACAGCGGCTCGCTTGGAGCGCCGGATCACATCGCCGAGTCGGAATGGGTGGTCATGAAGTTTGGCGGTACCAGCGTCTCGTCCGCGGAGAGCTGGGCGACGATCGCGGCCCTGGTGCAGTCACGCCTCGATTCGGGCCTTAAACCCGTCATTGTTCACTCTGCGCTAAAGGGTGTGTCGAACAGCCTGGAGGCGCTATTGCTGGCGGCGGGTCAGGAGGATCCGGTGCCTGTGCTGGCCGAAATACGCTCGGCGCATTACGCGCTCGCAGAAGATCTCGGCCTTGATGGGGCCGCGCTGCTGGATGACTCCATGGACGAGCTCGAGCAGCTGTTCGCCGGCGTAAAACTACTGAAAGAGGCCAGCGTTCGGGTCCGCGTGCGCATCATGGCGCTGGGCGAGCTCATGGCGACCCGACTTGGCGCTGCCTATCTGCAGAAAGAAGGAATTTCCACTGAATGGACGGACGCGCGCGAATTGCTTCGGAGTGCGCCCCGATCCGGTGTCGAAAACCAGCAGGACTACCTGTCGGCTGTCTGCAACTACGAACCGGACGCCGAGCTTGCCGATAGGCTGAGCAAGCCCGGCAAAGTCATATTGACCCAGGGTTTCATTGCCAGGAACCGGCAGGGCGAGACCGTGCTGCTGGGCCGAGGAGGGTCGGATACATCCGCTGCGTATTTCGCGGCGCGACTGCAGGCGCGACGACTCGAGATCTTCACTGACGTCCCCGGCATGTTTACGGCGGATCCGCGTATCGTTCCGTCAGCCAGGCTGCTCGTCTCACTGCGTTACGACGAGGCGCAGGAGCTGGCATCGGCAGGCAGTTCGGTATTGCACCCGCGGTGCCTGTCACCACTGAGGCAATACGGCATTCCGTTATTCGTCCGCAGCACGGCGAGGCCTGAGCTGCCCGGAACCGTCGTCTCTGCGGTCACGGAGGAAACCGAGTCCCAGGTCAAGGGGATTTGCGCCCGGGGGCGAGTGACGCTGGTATCCATGGACAGCGTCGGTATGTGGCACGAGGTTGGCTTCCTGAGTCGCGCTTTTGCGGTTTTCAGCGAGCACCGTGTGTCCATCGATCTCGTGTCTACGTCCGAGACGAACGTGACTGTGTCCATCGACACCGCGTTCGAGCTCAACAGGGACACGCTGGATGGGCTGGTATCCGACCTGCTGCCGTTCTGTCGCGTCAGCGTGATCGAAAACTGCTCGGCCGTCAGCCTGGTCGGTCGTAAGATACGCACGATTCTGCCGCGCCTGGCCCCGGCCCTCGAGGTTTTCGAGGAAGAGCGTATTCACCTGATGAGCCAGTCCGCCAATGACCTGAACCTGACCTTTGTCGTTGACGATGAGCAGGGCACCCGGCTGGTTCGAAAGCTCCACGAGTCGACCATCCGCAAGAGTGGCGGCAGCAAGGCTTTCGGCAAGCGCTGGGACGAACTCTTCGGGCAGGAGTCGAAGCCCGGAATCCCGGTCGAGACGCCCTGGTGGCTGACACGGCGAGACGAGCTGCTGGCGATTGCCGAGGAAAACACCAACGCTTACATCTATAACCTCGATAGCGTCAGGACCGCGGCGACCGGTCTGAAAAAGCTCAAGAACGTCGACAGGGTGCTCTATGCGATGAAGGCCAACTTCAACGCGGACATCCTGACACTGCTCGCGAGCCTCGACGTGGACTTCGAGTGCGTGTCACCCGGCGAGGTGCAGTGCTTACTCGATGTCGTCCCGGATCTCGACAAGACTCGAATCCTGTTCACGCCCAATTTCGCGCCGCGCGACGAGTACGACTGGGCATTCGCCGAAGGTCTGCGCGTGACGCTGGACAACCTGTATCCGCTTGAGGCCTGGCCGGAAACCTTCAGCGACAAAGACATCGTCGTGCGGCTCGATCCGGGGCAGGGCCGCGGGCATCACGATCACGTGAAAACCGCCGGTGTGCATTCGAAATTCGGCATACCGCTTTTTGAGGTGCAGGAACTCAAGCGCCTCGCCGACAACGCCGGTACGCGGGTCGTCGGCGTTCACGCGCATACCGGCAGTGGCATCCTCGACCCATTGAACTGGCGCAACGTTGCCAGCGCGCTGATCGAGGCGGCGCAGCAGTTCGACACCGTCAGGTCTGTCGACCTGGGCGGCGGCATCGGGGTGCCGGAGAAGACCGGCGACCGGGCATTCGATCTCGAACAGCTGGACCAGCTGCTGGCCGAGGTCAAGGAGAGTTACCCGCAGTACGAATTGTGGATCGAACCGGGTCGCTACCTCGTCGCGCAGGCCGGCGTCTTGCTGACGCACGTCACCCAGGTGAAGGGCAAGGGCGACATGAAATACATCGGCGTCGGGACCGGCATGAACTCCCTCATTCGGCCTGCGCTGTATGGCTCCTACCATGAGATCGTGAACCTGAGTCGTCCTGACGAGTCGGCCAGCGAGACTGTCACGGTTGTCGGCCCGATCTGCGAAACCGGCGACAGACTCGGTACCGATCGCTTACTCCCGCCGTCGTCCGAAGGCGACGTCATCATCATCGCGAATGCCGGTGCCTACGGCCGCGTCATGAGTTCGGAGTACAATCGGCGCGAAATCGCACCGGAGGTCACGCTATGAAGCTCTACTACGCCGCGAAAACCCGCAGCAGCCGGATCGTCTGGTTGCTGGAGGAGGCGGGCATCGACTACGACATCGTGCCAATTACGCTGGGCGATCCGAATCACTCGGCCGACTTCCTCGCGGCCAGCCCCATGGGTAAGGTGCCGGCGATCAGAGACGACAGCACCGCGCTGGCTGATTCGGCCGCGATCAGCCTGTATGTGTGCGATCGGTATCCCGAGGCAGGTCTGGCTCCACCGCTCGATCACGAAGATCGTGGTCCCTATATGTACTGGACGGTGTACACGCCGGTCGTGGTCGAGCCGGCGATGGTCGAGAAAATGTCGGGCATGGAATCGAATCCGCGGAGTTACGGCTGGGGCAGCTTCGACCTGATGATCTCGACGATGGAGCGGCAGCTTGAGAACGGTCCCTGGATTCTGGGAGACCGCTTCAGCGGAGCCGACATCATGACCGGGTCGGCCGTGGTGTTCATGCAGATGTTCGGCATGCTGCCCGAGTCGGAGGTTCTCTCGGCTTACGCGAAACGTTGTCTCGATCGACCGGCGTACCAGAAGGCGTTGAGCCTCGACGCGGACTGACTATCGATGGCGGTCCTCGAGTTCTGAGCAGACGTCGCCCAGTCGGATGCCACGGGAGTTGATCAATACCATCAGGTGATAGATCAGGTCCGCGGCCTCGTTCGTCACGTCGTCATCACTCCCGGAAAGTGAGGCAATGGCGAGCTCGACGCCTTCTTCACCGACCTTTTGCGCGACCCGCTCGGCACCCTGGTCCAACAGTCGCGACGTGTAGCTCGTCTCGCTGGGTGATTCGATCCGGTCCAGGATGGTCGCTTCCAGCGTTAAGAGGAAATCAATCGTGTTCTGACTCATGTTCAAATCCTGACGTGGATGCCGTTGTCATCGAGATACTGTTTCAAGTCCGGAATCGGGATCTCGGCGCTGTGGAAGACGCTTGCCGCGAGTGCGCCGTCAACATCGGCGATACGGAAGACGTCCAGAAAATGCTCAGGCGCGCCCGCGCCGCCAGAGGCGATCAACGGGACCTGGCAGGCCGCCCGGACCGCGCTTAGCTGCGTGCAGTCATAGCCTTTGCGAACGCCGTCCTGGTTCATGCAGTTGAGCACGACTTCCCCCGCGCCTCGATCCTGCGCTTCTGTCACCCATTCGACCGTCGTGCGCTTCGCCGCTTCAGTGCGATCCGGATCGCCGGTGTACTGGTACACGAAGTAGCCGCCGTTTTCGTCGCGGCTGTCGACGCCGAGGACAACACACTGCGAGCCGAAACGCTTCGCAAGCTCGCTAATCAACGCCGGATTTTCCAGCGCCGGTGAGTTGATCGAGATCTTGTCCGCTCCCTTGTTCAGAACGTCCTCGGCATCGGCAATGGAGCGAATCCCGCCGGCCACACACAAGGGAATGTCCAGCACCGCGGCCACGCGGCTGACCCAGCTTCGGTCCACCGTTCGGCCGTCGGGGCTGGCCGTGATGTCGTAGAATACGAGCTCGTCCGCACCTTCCTCGCCGTATCGTCTCGCGAGTTCGATGATGTCACCGACAATACGATGGTTTCGGAACTGCACGCCTTTAACGACGACACCGTCGCGGACGTCAAGGCACGGAATTATGCGTTTTGCTGGAATGTCGATATCTCCTCGGCGCTGATGTTGCCGTCCAGGATGGCTTTGCCGCTGATAGCCGCGGGCAGGCCAGCTTCACGAAGCAAGTGCATGTCTTCGATGCTCCTGACGCCACCCGAAGCCTGCAGTTGAAGTTGGGGGTAGCGCTTGAGTACCTCTCGGTAGAGGTCCGTGTTCGGTCCCGCCATTGCGCCGTCGCGGCTAACGTCCGTGCACAGCACGTGCGAGAGGCCCGCACCGAGGTAACTGTCGATGCAGGACCACAGCGTCATGCCTGACGAGCGAGTCCAGCCGTGCGTGGTGATGAACGGCTCGTCGTTCTCGATGCGGACGTCTAACGCCAGGACAACGCTTTCCGGGCCGACGTCGGTCATCCAGGCGCGAACCTCGTCCGGATCGGTGATCGCGACGCTGCCGACGACGCAGCGGGTAACCCCGGAGGCCAGCCAGCCGTCCAGTGTCTTACGATCGCGGATGCCGCCGCCCAGTTGCACGGACAAGGGCGTCGACTCCGTTATGGCCCTGACGATATCGAAGTTGGATTGGGTGCCGGTTCGGGCACCGTCCAGATCCACGACGTGAAGATGCCTGACCTTGAATTCCGAGAATTTGCGCGCTACCCCGACCGGGTTATCGCTGTACTCCGTTGTCTGGTCGAAGTCGCCCTTGAACAGGCGGACGCACTTGCCGTCTTTCAGGTCGATCGCCGGGATGATGTTCATGTTGCGAGTCCAAGAAAATTCGATAACAACTGCGCGCCGGCGGAAGACGAGCGCTCCGGGTGAAACTGCGCGGCGACGAAGTTGTCTTTGCCGGTCACGGCGCTGAATTGCTCTGCATGCTCGGCCGATGCAACTGTGTGGTCCGACAGGGGCAACGCGTAGCTGTGCAGATAGTAGAAGTAGGCGCCGTCGGCGATGTCCGCCATGATCGGGTGTTGCCGCTCGGAGCGGGTGGCGCACCAACCCATGTTAGGCACCGGACAGGTCACGCTGCCCGGCAGTTTCTTCGCTGTGCCGGGGATGATCCCCAGGCATTCGACGTCCTCTTCCTCGGAGGCGTCGGTCAGCAGTTGCATGCCGAGGCAGATGCCGAGGACCGGCTGTTTCAGACCGCGGATCGTATCGATGAGATCAGCCGCGCGAAGACGATCCATCGCATCCCTGGCCGCACCGACACCCGGCAGGATGACTCGATCGGCGCCTTCGATGACGCGCTTGTCGGTCGTCAACTCTGCGGGCGTCGAGAGTCGTTGAAACGCGTACAGAAGCGATGCAATGTTGGCGCCGCCGCTATCAATGATGGCAATCGACATCTACAGGACACCCTTTGTTGACGGCAGTCCGTCATCGTTTAGCTGCAGCGACTGCCGCAGCGCGCGGCCGACGCCCTTGAAGCAGGCCTCTACCATGTGGTGCGTGTTCTCACCGATGACCTCGATGTGAATCGCAGCGCCCAGGCTCTCGGCCAGTGAGCGGAAGAAGTGCTCCACCATCTCCGTCGACAGCCCGCCGACGAAGTCCCGCGGCCATTCGCCGGTGAACAGGAAGTTGCCCCGGCCCGACAGGTCAACGCTGACTCTTGCCTCGCTTTCGTCCATGGGCACGACGAAACCGTAACGGCCGATCCCGATCTTGTCTCCGAGGGCCTTTTTCATCGCCGTGCCGAGGGTAATCGCGACGTCCTCGACCGTGTGGTGCTCGTCGACGTCAAGGTCGCCGGAGCAGGCCACGTCGAGTCGAAAACCGCCGTGCTTAGAGATCTGCTCCAGCATGTGATCGAAGAAGCCGATGCCGGTACTGATTTTGCCGCTGCGCGATGAGTCGAGGTTGACCTTGAGCTCAATCGAGGTCTCGTTCGTCTTGCGACTCATCTCCGCAGTCCTGTCGCCCGTCGTAAGCGCCTCGACGATATCGTCCCAGGTCAGCGTGGTGTCGAGCTTGAAGCCGCGAACGCCGATACGCTCGGCGAGATCCAGGTCGGTGTCGCGATCGCCGATAACAGCCGACTTGTCGATATCGATCGTGTTCGATGCCAGGAATCGCGTCAGCAAGCCCGTACGCGGTTTTCGACAGTCGCAGTCGTCGCCGGGGAGGTGAGGGCAGATAAACACTTCATCGAAGTCGATGCCCTGTGAGCTGAAGATGTGCATCATCAGGTCATGCGCCGGGTGGAAGTCCGCCTCCGGGAACGACTCGGTGCCGAGTCCGTCCTGGTTGCTGATCATGACGAATCGAAACCCGGCCTCCCGCAGCTTGAGCATGGCCGGGATTACGCCATCAACGAGTCGCAGCTTTTCCAGTGCGTCGACCTGGAAATCCTCGGGCTCGACGATCAGCGTGCCATCGCGGTCGATGAACAAGGTCTTCACTTTTCTATCTCCATGCTCGTCAGTGCGTCCAGGAGTGCATCGTTTTCCTGCTGTGAACCGATGCTGATTCGAATGCAGCTCTCGAGTCCCCCGCCGTACGCACGGACGAGGACCCCGGCCTCCCGGGTGCGATCGAGTACCTCGGCAGCGTTACCAAACTTCACGAGCAGGAAGTTCGCGTCGCTTGGAAACACTTTGTCGACGATGCCCATCTGGTTGAGATTCTGTGTAACGCGATTGCGCTCCTCGATCGTGTCAGCGACTTCATCGGCTGCGCGGCTCGCAAGATCACCGCGCAGAGCATTCTCGACAGCTTCAACGACCGGCGTGGCCAGTGCGTACGGCGCCTGCACCGCGTCCAGTATCGCGATGACTTCCTGCTGCGCGATGACGCAACCGCAGCGTGCGCCGGCGTACGCCAGCGCCTTGGACAGCGTTCGAAGTACGATCAGGTTGTCAAATCTTGAGCGGCTGGCTGTACTGGAGGGCTCGGGAGAAAACTCGATGTAGGCCTCGTCGACGACCACGGCATAACGCCCGTCGATGCGATCCAGGATATCGTTGAGCTGGGCTGAGCGTATCGACGTCCCGGTCGGATTGTTGGGCGAGCAAAGGAAGACCAGCTTGGTGTTCTCGTCGCAGGCGGCCAGCAAGGCGTCGGTGTCCAGCGCCCAGTCATCGTCGGGATCCAGGGCGACGGTTCGAACGGCCGCATTCTGAATCGATGCGTAGTGCTCGTACATCGAGAAGGTCGGCGGGGTTGTCACAATATTGTCGACGCCGCCGTTGCAGAACACTCGAATCAGCAGGTCAATCGCTTCGCTGCTGCCGCGGGTGACCAGGAGTTCACGTTCATCGCAGCCGAAGCGCTCAGCGAGCAGGGCACGCAGACCGGCCGGGCGAATCTCGGGGTAGCGATTCAACGGCCGGCGAAAGTGGTCGGCATCGCTCTTCCACGCCGACTCGTTGGCGTTGAGACGGATCGTATCCGTCACCTGTTCGGCGGCGGAGTAGGGGCGCATGCCCCGCAGTTCCTCCCGGATGAGCTGCCGGATACTCATGAGCGCAGTCGACGGCTGACGGCTGCCGCGTGTGCGTCGAGGCCTTCCAGCGACGCGAGTTCCAATATGGACGGCGCCAATGCTTCGAGGCCCTCGCGTGAGAGCTCCTGGATCGTCATCTGGCGCATGAACTGGTCAAGGCCCAGCCCGCTGTAATTCCGAGCGAATCCATAGGTCGGCAGCACGTGATTGGTGCCGCTGCAGTAATCGCCGACGGACTCCGGCGTCCACGGGCCGACGAACACCGAGCCGGCGTTGCGAATGCCGGGCAGCATCGAAGACGCGTCGTCCACCTGGATGATCAAATGCTCCGGCGCATAGCGATTGCTGACGTCGACAGCCGTGTCGAGGCCGTCAACGACGATCAGGCGCGAGTGGCCAAGTGCGGCACTCGCGATATCCGAACGAGACAGTTCCTTGAGCTGGGACTCGAGTTCGCTTTCTACGCGCGTCGCGAACGCGGAGCTGGTGGTCAACAGGACCACCTGCGAATCGGCGCCGTGCTCTGCCTGGCTCAGCAGGTCGGATGCAACATACTCGGGATTCGCGTTGTCATCGGCGATCACCAGCACCTCGGACGGCCCTGCTGGCATGTCGATCGCCGCGCCGTTGGCATCGCCGCTCACGATCGATTTCGCAGCGGTGACCCAGGCATTGCCCGGGCCGAACAGCTTCAGTGCTTTGGGTATTGTCGCGGTCCCATAGGCCATGGCGGCGATGGCTTGCGCGCCACCGGCCTTGAAGATCTCGGTGACGCCCGCGCGGGTCGCCGCAACGATGACTGCCGGGTCCGCTTTTCCGTCCGGGCGTGGTGGGGTGCACAGTATCCGGGTCGGGCACGCCGCAATGGCGGCCGGCACGGCCAGCATCACGGCGGCCGACGGCAGGGGCGCCGTGCCCGCCGGAACATACAGGCCGACCGAGTCCAGGGGCTGGCTGATACGCCTGCAGCGCACACCTGGCATCGTCTCTACGTCTACCTCGACAGGCCGCTGTGCCTCGTGAAATCGCCGCACGTTCGAGATCGCAACATCGATGGCCTTGACCGACTCGGCCGAAAGCTGTGCTTCCGCCCACGCGACTTCTTCCTTGTCGACACGCAGTGAGTCGAGGCGGACTCCGTCGAATCGATCCGTGTACTCGAGCACAGCCGCATCGCCTCGCCGGACGACGTCGTCAATGATTGACTGGACCTTGCGGCGTGTGTCCTGGTCCGACGCCATCGCAGGACGCTGGATCAACGCCTCGCGCTGTTCCTCGCCGGCGGATGCCCATTCAACGAACTGAATGTTCATGCCAGCATCTTCTCCACGGGCAGAACCAGCAGTGAACTGGCGCCTGCGGCCTTCAGATTTTCCAGCGTCTCCCAGAACACGTTCTCGCGACACACGGCATGCACGGCTACCCGGTCGTCGGCGCCATCCAGCGGCACGACCGTGGGTGCCTCGGTACCGGGCAACAGATCACGGATCTCGTCCAGCGCGGAACGTGGCGCGTGCAGCATGATGTATTTGCTCTCCCGCACCTGCAGGACGCCATCGAGTCGCTGCAGGATCTTGTCGACGAGCGCCTGCTTGTCCGCCGCCAGCGGCGCACGCGTCTGGATGATGATTGCCTCGCTTTCGAGCAAGGTTGCGACTTCCCGTAAGCCGTTGGCCTTCAGCGTGCCGCCGGTCGACACGAGATCGCAGATGTAATCGGCCTTGCCGAGCCGCGGTGCGATTTCCACCGCCCCGGAGAAATACTCGATGTCCGCCGTGATGTTGTTGCGAGCCAGGTAGTCGCGCAGCACGCCAACATAACTGGTTGCAATGCGGACACCCTCGAGGGACTCCGGACCGTCGAACGGTCGCTCTTCCGGTGCTGCCAGCGACAATCGACAGTGGCCAAAATCGAGGTCGTAGACTTTGTCGAACAGCGCGTCGCGTCCTTCCGCTTCGCGTTGCAGTCGTTTTTCTTCGACAACGTTCTGGCCGACGATGCCTAAATCACAGACGTCGTCACTGACCAGACCGGGAATGTCATCGTCTCGCACCAGCAGCAGGTCGATCGGCATGTTCTCGCCGAAGCAGAACAGCCTGTCCTTGCTGCGCGTAAACTTGAGTCCGCAGCGCTCCAGGAGATCTATCGAGTGATCCGTGAGCCGACCGTTCTTTTGCACCGCAACGCGGATGCGTTGCTCTTTGTTTGCCATGGTTAAGTCCTGAGTATGTCTGGAGAGGGTTACTTG
>JAAUXY010014657.1_pt1 | contig 22558 bp, 25 predicted proteins | sample 7278121 | NCBI WGS metagenome assembly JAAUXY01 (sample SAMN14350117, study PRJNA611818) | marine sediment metagenome | isolation source: surface marine sediment (1.8m) | place: French Polynesia: Moorea | collected 2018-08 | reverse complement strand
CGTCGAGATGATCAGCCAGCCGACATTGGCTGAGATTACCCAGCCGGCAAGAATCGCAGGCAGAGCCGACAACAGGATGAAGACCACCAGCGCATAGGGTGGGAAGAAGGTGACCCGCCAGTCCCTGGACCCCGCAAAGCGCATCTCTTCGGCGGTGAAGAATTGATGGTGTGTCAGCGTATGGCGCGTATAGATCGCCTTGAGCGCGCGCTGACGAAGCGGCCGGTGCATGACGTGCGAGAGACTGTCCGATTAGCTGTGTAAGCGAGTGATGTGCTTCCTCCTTCCAGGATTGAAGCACATCACTCGCTTACACAGCTAATCGGACAGTCTCCTTTTCGAGGCCTGCTCGGACGAGCCCGACATGGAATACGCCATGGTCGATGCCACCATCGTCAAGGTCCACCGCCATGGTCAGGGCGCAAAAGGGGGACTCAGAGCCAGGCCATAGGCCGCTCTAAGGGCGGCATGACGACCAAGATCCTCGCGCTGACCGACGCGCTCGGCAACCTGGTGCGCTTCGTGCCGCTGCCCGGCCACCGCTTCGATACGGTCCGCGTGCCGCCGCTCATCGACGGCCTCAGCTTTGAGGCGCTGATCGCCGACCAGGCTTTCGACAGCGACGCCATCCTCGCCGATCTGAACGAGCGTGGCGCCAAGATCGTCATTGCTCAGCATCAGCGCCGAACCAGAAAGCTACCGATCGACGCGGAGATGTACAAATGGCGTCACCTGATCGAGAACTTCTTCTGCAAGCTCAAAGAGTTCAAGCGTATCGCCATGCGCGCCGACAAGACCGACCAGAGCTTCAACGCCTTCATCTACCTCGCAGCAGCGGTCATAAACTCACGATGAATCTCAACAGACCCTAGAGCACGATGATATGAGGTTGAACCAACCTCATATCTGAATCGTGCTCTAACCTGCTGAAATAGAGCGGGATTCAGATTTGAAGTCCAATCGACTTCAAATCATCCCGCTCTAGGTGTTTAGTCCCGGCATTTGATGGATCGGGTTGAGCCTGAATCTTTCCGGCTCTTTTGTCCAGACGTTGCAGATGTATTCGTAGGGCGTGAGGCCTTTGAGGGTCTTGAGGCGCCGGGCGAAGCTGTATGCGGAGATGAAGTCGTCGAGATGGTTTCGAAGCTGGTCGTGGCTGTCGTAGTGGTAGCGCTTGACGGTCGCGTCCTTGATCGTGCGGTTCATCCGTTCGACCTGACCGTTGGTCCAAGGATGGTTCGGCTTGGTCAGCCGATGCTCGATGCCGTGGCACCGGCAGGCCCGATCGAAGGGATGGCCGCGCAGCATCGCAGTTGGCCCTTTGCGGTTCTTCGGTAGGTCGGCGAACTGGATGCCCTTATCGGTTAGCACAGTGTGGATGAGGTAGGGCACGGCATCGACCAGGGCGTCGAGGAAGGCTGTTGCCGTCTTGGTGTTGGCGCGCTCGACGAGTTGCACGAAGGCGAACTTCGAGGTCCGGTCGATGGCAATGAAGAGGTAGAGCTTGCCTTCGGCGCTTCGCACTTCGGCGATGTCGATGTGGAAGTAGCCGATCGGATAGCGCTTGAAGGCCTTCTTTGCCGGCTTGTCGCCCTCGACCTCGGGCAGACGGCTGATGCCATGGCGCAGGAGGCAGCGGTGCAAGGACGAGCGGGTGAGCCCTGGGATCGTCTCCTGTAGGGCATAGAGACAGTCATCGAGCGGCAGCAGCGTGTGCCGGCCAAAGGCCACGATGACCGCCTCCTCCTCGAGCGACAGGACCGTCGAACGCGGCGCCTTCGGGTCCGTCGGCCGATCCTTGACCGACTTGCGTTTCTTCCACTTGGAGACGGTCTTCGGGTCGATCCGGTAGCGCCTGGCCAGAACCCTTAGGCTCTCTTAACTATCTTGTATTGCTCGACGCACCGTCTCTGTCGTCGTCGCGCTGCCGTGTAGAACTTGTCCCATAGTGCATCCTTCCAAGCCTGAAATAAGAATGCACCATCAAATGCCGGGACTAAACACTTAGGGCAACTTGGGGGCAAGGTCACAGATTAACGGCATGGCTTTTCGGACGCTACATGGCTGCCAAAGGCTGGCTACTTCCCTTCGTCAAACAATAGTCCTGTTGAACAGATTGGAATCAGCTGCGCGAAAAAGCCCAACGTACCAACCCAGGCGCCCAATAGGCGAGGTGGCGCGCGATTCTTTGTTTCGCTCCCAACGTGACGTCAGTGCCGGTTGCGAGCGCCTTGACCACTGCCTCTGCAACCTCTTCGGCCGTGCGTTTTGGCGGTTGTTGGCGCCGGCGCATGGCATCGCTGTAGCATTCTGGTGCTTTCGTCTGCCCGGAGGCGACAAGCCCCGGCGAAATCAGGGCGATCTCGATATTGGTGGAAGCGGTTTCCGCCTTGAGGCTCTGCATGATGCGCTCAAGGCCGGCTTTAGCGGCGCTATAAGCGGCGAAACCTGCCAGACCGAGAAGGGCATGGCCGGAGGTAATGGCGACGATCCGTCCCATTTCCGACTGGCGCATGGCAGGAAGCAAGGCGCCGCAAAGGGCAATGAAGGCGCTGGTATTAAGCGCAATGGCATTGTGGACGGCTTTTGCCGGCAGGTCGGCGATGTATCCCCGGGGCGCCGTGCCGGCGCAATGCACAAGAACACCGGGTGTGCCGTCACAAGCCGCGGCAATCTCTTCGGTCAGCGCGGCAATGCCTTCCGTGTCCGTCAGATCGTAGGCGACGATCTTTCTCACTGCGTCCGAGCATACATTGTTGCATTCTTTCTGGGTCTCGATGAGACGGCCTTCATCTCGACCCAGCAGGATCAGGCGGTATTTTTCTCGGGCAAGCGCCACCGATACCGCTTTGCCGATGCCTGAGTTCGCGCCCGTTACCAACGCGAGGTCGGGGCGGGCGGGGAGGGAAACGCGTGTCATTCCATCGGCTGATTCGCCGTTGGCCGGCATCACTTGACCTCGAAAATGCGGCGCGCCTGATCGGTCATAAAACGAAGCTCCGGGTCGACCTTTTCCTTCATTTCCCAGAACTTTGTCCACCCCGGATACATGGCCTTGAAATAGCGCGCCGGCAGCCGGTCATCCTTGGCGAGATAAACAAGCCCGCCGAGATCGAGAACGCGATCGTAAATCGCTTCGAGGCGGCGGTTCAGCTCGTCGTCGCGGAACCGGCGGCGCAGAATGTCGATGGAAAAGGAATAGCCGTCCTGGGCGAAGCTGACCGGCCGATCATTGCCGCGTCGCCGCTTCAGGCCGGCCATCATCGAGGCGATGCCCTGCTCCTGACAAAGGCGTAATACGCCCTGAAACGCCTCATGTCCGGCCTCGCGTGGAATCAGCGGCTGGCAGGTCACCAGCCCCTCGGGAAGATAGACGTAGTTGACGTTGGGGATCATGTTGTGGATGTAGATATAACTTGAGAAAAAGCGGTCGAATGTCGAGCCATTACCATACATGGCGCGGCCAAGCAGGTAGTGAGCCAGATTGACCCAGCGTACGATGGCCGGGCGGAATATGGGTTTCATCGCCGACCAGAAATAGCTGCTTTCAATGACCCCGAACATCTTGGTGTTTGTGGTGAACATCCGGTCGACGTTGATGCCGGTCAGGTCATAAGGCTTGTCGGACCAATGGGCTGTGGTCATGAAGCCGCGGCCCACAGAATTGCCGGGGGCAAAGGTATCCATCCATCCGATGGCGTAGTCAAATCCCCCTTCCTCCTCGTTATCGAGGATGTTCAGGGAGTCGAGCACCGTATGCGTGGAGGTTTTGGTGACCGTCAGGAAGGAGGACGGTACTTTCAGCAGTTGCAGCTTCACTTCGACGACGATGCCGAACAATCCCATGCCGCCGATCACCAGGTCGAACAGCGCCTTGTCGCTGTCTTCGTCAACCTCCAGCACCGTGTCATCGGCGGTCAGCAGCTTGAAGGCGCGGACGTGATCGCCGAAGCTGCCATTGCGCACGCCGTCCTTGCCGTGGATATCAAAGGAAAGCGCCCCGGCAAGCGTGACATCGAGACCGCCGGGTGCGCAGGGCACAACCCAACCCTTCGGCATGCTAAAGCGCAGCGCATCTGCGAATGTGACTCCCGGCTCGACAACGATGAGGCCGGTTTCCTCGTCAAAGTCAAGAATCCGGTTGAACTTCTGAAGATCGATGGTGATCTCACCATTATTGAGGCAGGCATCCGCATGGCTGCAGGCATGACCACGCGGCGCGATCGTCATGCCCTTGTCGGTCGCGATTTCGAGGACTTTTTGACAATCCTCCAGCGAAGCGGCCTCGGCGGTCAGGCTACGCGTACGGCATGTTCCTCCCCAGGCAGTGAGTTCGCGCTCTTCCAGCCTCATGATCAGGGCTCATCGCTTCAGGGCGGTCCGCCAGTATTCATCAATCGCTTGAGTGGCTTATTTCAGCCCGGCCGGGCATGGTCCCGATCCACGGCAGGACCTTGTCCTCGACATCCGAGCGGGCCCAGCGGTGGAAGTGGACACCTTCTACAAACGGCTCGTTTTTCAGTGCGCGATAAAGCCGGAGGAGGTCGACCACGTTTCGGGCGATCTTCTTCAGCATGAAATCCCTGGCGGGGCGCTTTTCCGAATAGACAACCGGCAATTCGGCGACGCGCAGTCCACAGCGCACCGATCGGATCGTGAGTTCGGAATCGTACTGGCCGCGGGAGATCACACAGCGCTTGTCTATTGGCAGAATGGCTTCGCGGCGAAGCAGTTTGCAGCCATGGGTATCAGCACCGATATACTCGGTCAAGAGGCTGAGCATGGCGTTCAGTCCCCATGTCAGAAAGCGCCTATAGGGGCTCTGGCCATTCAAGACAGGATTGAGCCGCTTGGAGCCAATGATGAGATCGTAATGCTCCCGCGCCCGCCAGGCCCATGTCAGGAAAGGCACATCGTTCTCGTCAATCGGCATGATGAAGACATAAGGCGCTTCGGAGGCTCTGAGGCCGGCACGCATGGCTTTGCCGATATTCGGTTCCTCCAGCCTGATCGGCTGCGTCAGGGGCCAGCGTTCCTTGATCTCCTGAATGATCTGCGGCGTGCGGTCCGTGCTGCCATTGTCGACCAATATAGCATTCCAGCGGTCCGGGCCGACTTCTTCGTCCAACACCAAAGCCAGCTCTTCGACCTTTTCATATAAGATTTCCTGTTCATTCTTTAGCGGCACGACAATCGAGAGCTGAAGTGCTTGCATCATGGAGAGCGGGTCCGTCTCGTCGTTGACTTTGTCGTTGGGCGATGTCCCGGTTTCTGTTGAAAAGTGAAAGGCAGGCATCGTCGGGACATGAAGCTATGCGGCCTCTTTGACGGTGTCGAGGGTGGATTTGGCTTTGGCGTTTTGCATGCTTTCCTCTGGGGCATTTTCGAGCGGCGGGAGCTGGCGGTAGGCCCTGAAGCGAGGAAAGCTCTTCTGGGCCTCCAGCAAGCCGGTCGGTCCATCTGAGCGCCATCTCGGCGTTGCACCAGTGCTTGACGTTGCCGCCGACGCTTCGCAGGGTGGTCACCGCGTTCTCGATGGCACTGGTGCAGACAAGGGCCCGCCGGAGCTCGTGCGGCAGGCCGAAGCGGATCACGGTGAGGATTTCGTCGAGCCCTTCCAGTATCGATCCCGACACGTCGGGCGCGTCGTGCTCGAAACGCCGGGCCAGGTTTTGCAGGAGCCGCTCGGCCTTCTCGGCGTCCTGCTGGTCCCCAGCCTGGTGCAGCGGCTTCTTGACGCCGGCGTGGAGATGCCCGTCCAGGCGGTCTGTGATGTTGCGGCCCTTGTGCATTTGGCAGCGCCAGATGGCGGCGGCTATCCCGAAGGTGTGGCGGATTGCCTTGGACTGCGCCCGCGCGCCGTCGACGATGGACAGCCGGGGGACTCCGGGCTCTAGGCCGCGTTCGATCAGGTTATCGATGAGGCTCAGTCCCCACGAGCGAACAGAGACGACGGCATCCTGCGCCCTGGCCCAGAGGGTTCAAGTCGGCAACCCCCTCGGATGCCGAAAACTATCAAATCTTTCAGATGCATATGGCCCCAAACCAGCCAAACGGTGGGACACCAGCAATTTTTGACAGATGTCCTGCCCAATAATATATAGATCGCTCGATAGGTGCTGATCAGTGTCCAGTCACGGGAAAATCGTATGAGAGTTCTGATCCTTGGGGGTGATGGGTTTTGCGGTTGGCCGACATCGTTGCACCTGAGCCGGCAAGGACACGACGTCGTCATCGCCGACAACATGTCGAGGCGCAAGATCGATATCGAACTCGAGGTGGATTCCCTTACGCCGATCCAGCCCATGTCGGTCCGGTTGCAGGCTTGGCGAGAAGTTTCGAATGGGTTGATCGACTTTGTTTCAATCGATCTGGCGGAGAACTACCACCGCTTGTTGACACTCCTAAAAGAGTTTCAACCTGACGCGGTCGTTCATTTTGCCGAACAGCGCGCCGCGCCCTATTCGATGAAGAGCGCCTGGCACAAGCGCTACACCGTCGACAACAACACAAGTGTCACCAACAACCTGCTGGCGGCCATCGTCGAAGCTGGTGTCGATACCCACGTTGTGCACCTTGGTACGATGGGCGTTTACGGTTACGGGACGGTTGGCGTTCCGATCCCTGAAGGCTATCTGGCCGTCAAGCTCACCACACCTAACGGCGAAGATGTGGAGAAAGACATTCTCTACCCCGCCAATCCGGGCAGCATTTACCATCTAACCAAGACGATGGATCAGCTGATGTTTGCCTATTACAACAAGAACGACGGCATCCGCGTCACCGATCTGCATCAGGGCATCGTCTGGGGCACGCATACACACGAAACTGCGCTCGACGAGCGTTTAATGAACCGCTTCGACTATGACGGCGATTACGGCACGGTACTCAACAGATTTCTCATGCAGGCCGCGGTCGGCTATCCCCTGACCGTGCACGGAACGGGCGGTCAGACGCGGGCCTTTATCCATATTCGCGATACAGTTCGCTGCATCCAGCTGGCGATCGAGAACCCGCCGGCGGCGGGCGACAGGGTGCGCATCTTCAATCAGATGACGGAAACGCACCGGGTGCGCGACCTGGCAAAGCTGGTCTCTGAAATGACCGGTGCGCCGATCAATTACGTTCCCACTCCGCGCGTGGAAGCGGATGAGAACGAGTTGATGGTCGAAGGGGCCGGGTTGATCGAGCTCGGCCTTCGTCCAACGCGGCTGGAAACCGGGCTTTTGCACGAAGTCAGCGAGATCGCGACGAAGTACGCACACCGCTGCGACAAGAGCCGCATACCCTGCGTTTCCTATTGGAACGAAACCGTCGCCAAGCGTGCGAAAGAAGCGGCAGATGAAGTTCGTGAAGGGCAGGGTCGAGAGTCTTTGCAGTAGTGCGCCGGGATCACAGCATCGATCCTGTTTCGGGCGGCATACGAGGGAAAGAGGTAGTGTCAGCTATTTCCGAACAAACGATAGAATACGATGGTGCTGTCGAAAAAAAACCTCGCAAAGTCAGTCTGAAACTCGTTCTTTTCAAAATTGCCATAACCGTAGGCCTGCTTCTGTTCCTTTTCAATAAAGTCGGGCTGGAGGGTGTGGCCGTCTACCTGAAAACCGCCGATCCAGTTGTTATCGGTCTTGCCGGTATTCTTCTTCTCACCCAGGTCGTCAGTTCAACGTTGGCGTGGTCGGTTTGCCTCCGGTTCTGCTGGGGGCCGGTAAGCCGGCTGAAACTGCTGCGCATCACCGCCATCGGCCTGCTCTTCAACCAGGTCCTGCCGGCATCAATTGGCGGCATCGCGAGCCGCACCATCATGCTGACGCGTGACGGCGTGAAGCTGAATGCGTCCCTGGCCTCGATCTTTCTTGAGCGGTTTACCAACCTTCTGTCGCTGGCCGTTCTGGGCGCGCTCGGCTTTTTGTTGGCCTTTCATGCGTTGTCGAAAGACGCGGCCTTCAACACCATGGTCAATGGCGGTATCGCAGTCGTTTTGCTGACGATGGTTTTCGGCTTCCTGCGCATGAGCAAGATCATCAACTCGCTTCCCGATGCGGGCATCCTGTCAAAGGTGAAGCGGGCCTTGCGAAAAATCCGGGATTTCACTCAGGACAGAAGGTCGTTCATCGCCGCCATGGCGTTCGGCTTCTGGTGGAACCTGGCGTCCGTCGTGGCGATGTATTTTTTCGCCGCGGCCGCCATTGTCGATGTCGCCTTTGTGCCCTTTGTTTCGATCGCGGCCATTTGCGTGATGTTCGCGGCCATCCCCATTTCGGTTTCCGGCTGGGGGGTTCGCGAGAGCGTCATGGTCGCCCTTATGCCGTTTGCCGGGATCACGCAGGAGCAGGCGTTTGCCATCTCCATCGTCTTTGGTGGCGTGCTCGTGCTCACCCGGCTTCCGGCCCTCATATTGCTTTGGCTTCCCAAAGATAAGAAATGAGGCTCCTCGAGGTTCCAAATGGAATCGGTTGAGTTCGTGAGGATCCGGTCGCATACCTCTGCGGTGGCGGGAACCGGCGCTGGAGGGATGGACGATGGAGGCCGGCGACGTGCTTGCTGCGCTTGGGTTGGGGATTGCGCCGCCGTGGCGGCTGATCGGCCGGCGTCTCGAAGCCGGTACGCGGCCGAACGAACTGCAGATGGAGGTTGCCGCCGATCGCGGCGCGCGGTTTGCCTGCCCGGAGCGCGACAGGCTGTGCGCGGCCCATGATTCCGCCCGGTTCACCTGGCGGCACCTGAATTCCTTCCAACATCATTGCTACATGACCGCCTTCATCCGCCGTGCCCATAACTGCCTCGCCGGCGAAGCCGTCTTGACGCCCGTCGCAAAGGCGCTCGAAACCTTCGAAAAGAATCTCCCACGCTGGACATCAACCCATAACATCGCTCGCATCGAGGGCCTCAACGGCCTGTTCCAGGCCGCCCGCGCCAGGGCCCGCGGATACCGAAACACCCACATCTTCACCACCATGATCTACCTCGTCGGCGCGCCACTCGGCGACACCTTCAAATCCACCTGAGACGTCGAAGATCCAAGAATGATCCACTCAGCTAACTGGATGCGAGGTTTTCGGCGCTTAAGCGAACGGCCCGGAGACTGGTGGCGTGAAAACGCGGACATGGCCGCGGTATGCCTTCACCTGCTGTTCGCGCTCTTCCTGTTTTCGCCCTTTTTTCTGGCGGGCGGCATATTGGTCGGCAGCACCGACAGCCTGACCGTGAAGCTGCCCATGCTGTTTGCCGGACGGGATGACTTCTGGTCGGGCAGCATTTCTTTTTGGGACCGCTTTACGAACGCTGGCTCGAGCGTTGCCCTGTGCAGCACCTGTCCAGGCATTTACGCGCCCGAGAACTGGATTTACTACCTGCTTCCCCCCGCCTGGGGGCCCTCGGCAATGACGCTGATCTATACGCTGAAATATGCGTTGGTCGGCATCGCCAGCTATTTCCTGTTGATCGAAGAAGTCAGGTCGCGCCGTTGGGCGCTCTTCGGTTCGGTGATGCTGGTCCTGAGCGGACGGGCGATCTGGGCGGTGACGACCCATGAAAATCTGACGGCTCTGCTTGCCGTGCTGATCGCGCTCTATCTGTTCTGGACGGCACATCGCCGGTCGTTGGGGATGACGGCCCTCCTATTGACCGTTGATCTGATTATTCTTGCCATGTCGCCGACGGCCAATGCGGCAGCCTACTGGTTCCTGGTGATCACGGTCTTCTTCCTCTATCGGATTGCAACCCAGAAGACACGGATTCCAAGCGCTACCTTGTTTTTGTTGGCGGCGAGCCTGTCGCTGCCGGTCGTTGCGTTCTTTCTGGCCCGCCTACTTCCCTTGCTCATGGACCTCCAGCATCTTTCGCAAACCGGATTTCAGAAGATTCGGTGGATCGATGAAACGCGGCTGGCGCTGCGCCTCTTTGTTCCAGAGGCTTTGGGCGTTCATTATTCGGCGTCGCGAACAATCACTACTCTTTTTCAACAAGGAGACATGAGTATCGATGGCGATTCACGGGATTATTACGGATGGACCGTTCTTTTGTTGATATTTTTTCTTTTGGTCCTGCGCACAAATACCATCACAAAAAGACTTGTTTTTCTCGTGATTTTCGTAGCTATCGCAGTAGCACTTAACTATTATCTGGAACCTTTTGAAACCTTGGCGCGGTTTGTTCTGGGGCCGCTTTTTCACCCCTCGTCCATCGATCATTTCATGACGCTCGGGGTGGTTTTTCTGGCCGCCCATGCCGGAGTCATCGTGACCCGCCAAATCCGCTCCAGAGTGTCCCCCTTTTGGAATTTTTCACTCCTTCTGGTCGCTCTGTTCGTCATTCTTTATGTGTTCTGCATCTGGGTTATGGTCTGGTACCTCCAGCATGGTCTTGGCGAAGCCGTCATCATAACCCTGCCTTCTCTTGCAGCCTCTGCAGTGCTGATCACATTGGCCTATCGCTTCCGGACATTTGTTTTTCGGTGGTGGTGGATTTTCCCATTCATCCTGGCCGGCATAACCCTGCCGATTGCCTGGATCTTGAACGGGCTATCGAATCAAGGATATCACTTTCCAGATCATACGGTCGTTCTCGGCACCAGCTGGCTGGGGCTCGCGGCGATTATCCTGTGGCTGTTCAGCATGTCGGAGAAAGAGCATCCGATCAGGGCCAAGAAACGGTCCAACACTGCCCTGGGACTGGCCGCCATCGCCGTTGTTTTCCTGATCATTCCCTGGCGCCAGGATATCGGCGTTTCTTACGACCTATGGACGGCGGGCCGGATTGCCCTTGTTGGTGTGGCCAAGTTTGTTTCTGTCCTCATCGTCGGGGTTGCGGTCACGGTCTTTTACATCAAGCGGCGGATCTCGGCTCGCTCGTTCTGGATGCTCTTGCTGGCTTTGCTTGTCACGGAACAGCTGGTCGCCCTGAAGGTCCACAGCTTTCGCGTGATGAACCCGTTCAGCTTCGCCGACGCCAGACTCTATACGCCGCGGCCTCCTGTCAAAGGCATCGGGGGGGAACTGCTCCAAATGGATCTGGCGCGCTATCGAGTTGACGGGGTTGCCCAGCTAACGGGCATGCCGATCGTTGCGCAGCTCTATGGCACGGCGGAGCCGCTGACCAATTTCGCCCGCCTCTACAAGCTGCCCTCAACCAGCGGAATCAAGCAGACCATTTCGAATCGCTTCCTGAAATTGGCGGACACGCTCGAGCCGGGTCTCACCCGGCACGGGGCCCGCTGGTACGTGGGGACGCGGCCCAAGGGCCAGCGCTTTCTCGATCTGACCGGCGTAAAGTATGTTCAGGATCCTGAGTCCGGAGCGGTCATTGAGCGGCCGACGGCTCTCGCCCGTTTCATGTCTTTCGAAAATTGGGAGACGTTGTCGGTTGAAGAGGCGTTGAGACTGATCAGCAGTCCCGAGTTTGCGCCCCAAAATTTGGCGATCGTCAGCCGCATGCCAGCCGAATTGGAGAGCATCAATCTATCGTCCAGGCTCAATGCGTCTTTCGGCATTGAAGCTCTTGAGGATCCGGTGCGCGCTTGGTACTCCGATCCCGAGGTGGCATTGCCTCAATGGATCGCACTCACCTATTCCCGACCCATCAGAATGAACAGGATCACGCTGGCCGCCCAGGCTGTCGGCGCCTCCGGGGACGAACATCTGCGCGCGCCCAAGGATTTCGTGCTCCAGGGCAGTCTCGACGGGGAGCAATGGCGCGATATCGTTACGGCGGAGGGGTGGCAATTTGGCAAGAACCGGGAACCGCGTTCTTTGAGCTTCAACAATGAAATGGAGTATCGGCATTACCGCCTTATGATCCTTAACAATGGGAATGGAGGCGGGCTGGTGACTGTCAATAGGTTTACCCTCGACTATCAGCCCGCGCCGCTCAACCCGTCTGAATCCTCAGCATCTGTCCTCGACTATCAGGAGGAACTGGGGGACAGGATTACCGTGGAAGTCAACGCAGAGAAGCCTCGCCTCGTTCTGTTCAACGATACCTATCACCCGGGTTGGAAGGCGTGGGTGGACGGTGTTCCCGCTCGGCTCGAAAACGTGAACTACGCCTTTATGGGCGTACAGGTGCCAAAGGGCGCAAAGCGGCTCACGCTTTCGTTCGAGCCCGTCTGGCGCGGCTGGATCGGCTGGTTGTTTTCATTGGCCACGGTGCTGGCCGTAACCGTCGTTGCGCTGTGGACATTTGCCCTCCCGCGTCTTGCGTCATTGAGCGTGGGGAAAATAACACCCATGACATTCAAATCGACAGCGCATAGCCGCAAAATTGCCGGTGTATTGGTGGCCGTCATGTTGGCGGTCGGTCTGCTGCGTATTCTGGTCGTCCCCCTGGGATGAGCGGAGCTCGTGAAATAAACAGTTGGATCAGTAACCGGTATGCTGGACAGGTTGAAAACGAGACTCAAAGTGTGGGTCAAACGCGATATCCGGATATATGCGTTCGTTCGTCACAAGCTGATGCGGCTACCTTTTTTCCTGCCGCAGGATATCGACTACTACGCGCTGACGGTGTTGTCCCTGGGCGATGGTCCGATCCTCGACATCGGCGCCAATGACGGGATCTCGGCCCGCTCGATCAACAAGCTGGTGCCAGGTCATCCCATCGTATCGATCGAGCCCAATTCCGTCTACCGGCCGGTCTTCGAAGAGCTGCAGCGAAAGCTTCCCGCTTTTCGCTTCGAAATGATCGCAGCAGGCGATGAGGAGGGGGAGATCGAACTGTACACGCCGATCTACCGCGGGGTTCCGATCACAGCCTATGCCAGTCATGACCCCGATGTCGCGACCGCCAATCTCAAACATGCCATGGTCCATATCACCGATTTCGACAAGCATCTGACCTTCCGCTGCGTCAAGGTTCCCGTTCGCACGATTGACTCGCTCGCCCTAAATCCGTCATTCGTCAAGATCGATATCGAAGGCTTCGAGCATCTGGTGTTGCGCGGCATGAAGGAGACGTTGGCGCGGGCCCTGCCGGTCGTCATGATCGAGCATAATCCGCACAATTTCGAAAAAAATCAGGAGATTTTGAGCCAGTTCGACTACCGCCCTTCGGTATTCGATTATGAGCGGCGCTCCTTCAAGTGCTATGACGGCGGCTCTCCGCTGAATATTTTCTTCCTGCCGCCGAGTGTGGCCTCCTCGAAAAGCTGGACCGAATCGAGTGAGAAAAGCCCGAAGGGATTGGTTTGAGATGAGGAGGGTTTTTCCAGATGAAGAAGTCGACGTTTTCGGAGCAGCAGATCACGTTCATTCTGCGGCGTGTCAACGGCGGAGAAATAGGGGGCGACAGCATCGACAACCGGAACGAAGTGGAATGGGAGAGCTGTCCTTCCGGGGGCTCTGTGTCATCCAGTAGGATCAATTATGCCGCAGCCTGGAATAGTGTCTGCCGATAAGGGTGCTTGCGGGCCAAGGACTTGGTTACTCATGCGGCGGCATCGAAAGGCCGAACACCTCCTTGGCGGAACAAAGAAAGAACTTTGACCGGTAGGTTCCGGTAGTTGCGAGCGCCAGATTTGAACCTGTTCTTTTTGAGCGAATGTGACGGCGAGTTGCGGTCGGTTGAGGATGCAGACTGGAATTGCGGTCGCGAATCTCGATCGATGGCCAAGCCATGCCAAGGGTCAGAAGGCCTTCAGGACAAAGCGCTCTCTACGTCCCGGTTGGACCTCTGAGCTTGCTGCAAAGACCGGAAAAGGATCAGTCCGGGACCGTCTTCCGTTGGCTCGCCATCTGTGGGCTCTCGGTTGGCGATCAGAGATTCGGAAGGCAAGCGTCTCGTATTCCATCTTCGATAGCGCTAGCTCGGAAGCGCATGGACACCCTCATTCGACGACCGTGAACCGTCAGTCGGTGATCTTGGCACTTCAAAGACCTTGGGGCCGGCCGGGCCGGTAGCAGTGGCCTTAGCCGTTGAGACTCCTCGGCCTTTTCTGAACTTTTCCCGGCGAAGTTGGGGCAGATGCGGCAACACGGTCGATATCCTTGCCCTTTGCTTTCGACATGTCAGCCGTCATGATCCGCTTGGCGCAAGAAGCCATGCCATCGAATCTATAGGATCCGAACTTGGTCGAAAGCAGTGATAAGTCGGCGCTGACCGGGATCGGGCGCGCATCGGCCGCGGGCTCAGCACTCTTGAGCCGGCTCGATCAGGCTGTGGATCGCTATCCCGGCGCCCTGGCGCGCGCCGCGCAATACATTGTCGAGAATCCGGAGAAGGTGGTCTTTCAATCCTTGGCAGAGCTGAGCGATTACTCCGAAGTTGGTCAGGCAAGTGTCATGCGACTCTGTCAGAAACTTGGATTCGACGGCTTCACGGACTTCAAGCTCGCCTTGTCCGCCGATCTTGCTCTGCGGGACACCCGAAGCCCGGGATCCGAGGGCAAACTCGACCCCTTAAGCCGGATCGCCGGGCTGCTTTGTGGGTCCATTAACGAGACCCGTGCGCTCTTGGAGGAACCTCGGCTTCGGAGAGTTGCAAATCGCCTGACCGCCTCCATTCGCATCGACCTTTTTGGTGCAGGCGTCTCGGGCATTATCGGTGAGTTGATCAGCTATCGCCTGCTTCGCCTCGGTTATCATGCGACCGCGATGCGTGACCCTGTGCTGGCCCACGAGGTCTCCAGCGGACTTGGCCCCGAGGCCGCGGTGATCGCCGTGTCGCAGTCAGGCACGACACCGGACACGGTGAAGTTTCTGAAGCACGCCCGAGATGCCGGCGCCTTCACGGTCGCCTTGACCTGCCACCCCAAGAGCGCGCTCGCCAGGGCCGCCAGTGAAACCTTGGTCATGGCGCGCCTCCACGAACCGACCTACGGTAGCCCCATAACCGATGTTCCACGGTCGGTGCTCGTCGCCGAGGCCCTTGCTTTGGCCCTCTCCAAACGGCCCGACGGTGAGTGAAATCGTTCGGATCGACCGGAGAAATACTCCAAATACATTGCCATATATATGAAACGATGCTCCACTATCCTCTCGACCGAACGGCGGGGAAGTTGGTCCATGCACGGCGCAGCGGTTTCGCTCCGGGGTCTTCACAAGCATTACGACTCGACCCGGGTTCTAGCGGCAATCGATCTGGATTTCCAACCAGGTGAATTCCTGACCCTGCTCGGGCTGTCCGGCTGCGGAAAATCGACGCTCTTGCGATTGATCGCCGGCTTCGAAGCGCAGTTGGCGGGCAGCATCGAGATCGCGGGACGCCCCGTAGATGACCTGAGGCCCAAGGACCGCGGACTGTCGATGGTTTTCAGAACTATGCGCTCTACCCGCATATGACCGTATTCGACAATATCGCAATGCCTCTGATCATGCGGCAGCTCTCTTTTACGCGGCGCTTTCCCGGGCTCGGCCGAGCGGTGTCCGGTGCAAGGGCAAAGCGCTCCGAGGTCGAACGCAAGGTCCGCGCTGTCGCGGAGCTCCTGGAGATCGATGACCTCCTGTCACGCCGCCCGAGGCAGCTCTCCGGCGGCCAGCGCCAGCGAGTTGCGCTGGCCCGCGCGATCGTGCCCGAGCCATCCGTGTTCCTGATGGATGAGCCTCTCTCGAACCTCGATGCTCGTTTGCGCCTTCAGATGCGCCAAGGACTGACGGATCTGCATAGAAAGCTGTGCATCACCTTTGTCTACGTCACCCATGACCAGGTCGAGGCGATGACTATGTCCGCGCGGGTGGCGGTGATGATGGATGGCGTCTTGCTGCAGGTCGGAACGCCCTTGGAGATCTAAGCCCGTCCTCTCGATCTTCGGGTCGCGCGCTTCACCGGCAGCCATCCGATCAACGTCTTTGAGGTAGGGGCCGGCTCGCGTGGTGTGCGGACGCTGTTTGGAAAGACCTTGCCGAAGGAGGTGAGTCCCTCCGCCACAGCGCCAACCACCGTAGCAATCCGGCCTGGGGATCTGCTGCTGCAGCGCTTGCAGACTGCCGGCTGCAAGGAACCCGTCTTCGAGGCCCGCATCGCCAAGGTGGAGGACCATGGGGCCGACCTTGTGATCCCTCTTCGCTTAGAGGCCGACCCGCATACCCCCGTCGCGCTCCGCATTGGGGCGTCCCATCGTGATGAGATTGCGAGCCTGGCCGGCGGTCTTTGTCGGATCGTCGCACCGATCGAGCGGATGCATTTCTTCGATGGAAGCGGCCGGCGAATTGAGTGCGACACGGGCTCGGTACTGCCGCTGCCGGCAATCGGGCTCAGCGCATGACGGCGCTCGGCGCAGACTCTTCTGACACGCCCGCGTCCCGGGCTTTGCGCCCGGCTGGACGGCCCCATGCGAGGACGTTCTCGCTCTTCGCTTACGCCTTCGTCGCGCCGGCCGGTCTGCTCCTTCTCGCGCTGATTCTGCTCCCTTTGATCAGCGTGCTGATCCTCAGCGCTACCGATTACATTCTAGCAGAGATCCGCCTCTCGTTTGTCGGGCTGAAAAACTATCAGAAGCTCTTGGCAGATGCCGGGGCGCGGCGCGCCCTCGGGAACACGCTCGTCTACGTCGGCATCGTCATGCCGGTCTCGGTCGCGCTCGGCCTCCTGTTGGCCCTGCTGTTGCATCGGCGAGGCCGCAGCCGTCGCTTCTACGAGGTCGTCTTCTTTCTACCCGTGACCAGCACCATGGTCGCGATGGCGGTGGTCTGGCAGTACCTATTGCATGGACGTATTGGTCCGATCAATGCGGTCCTTGCCGGAATTGGCTTCCCGCGCCTGGATTTTCTTACCGATCCCGAGATCGCCCTCTACGCTCTGGCCGCTATCGGTGTCTGGCAGTTGACCGGCTTCACTATGGTTTTGTTCCTCGCCGGTCTGACCGCAATTCCTAATGAGGTCTATGAGGCGGCGGCGCTCGACGGCGCCGACCGCGGCTTCGAACGCTTCTGGCGTATCTCCTGGCCGCTTCTGGCGCCGACGACCTTGTTCGTTGTCGTCATCACCTCGATCACGGCCTTCCAGGTCTTCGACACCGTCGCCGTGCTGACCCAAGGCGGCCTGATCTAAGCGAGGATCTGGCTCATCTGGGTTGATCTTTATGCAGCCGAGTGAGCGTGCTGCAAACGCCTAAGTTTCATGGTTCTCCCTTTAGTGTTTTCCCGCTCGAGCAGGATGGTCTGGCCGCGTCCGAAGTAGACGTCGGCGGGGGTGAGATTGCCGAGGCTTTCGTGATAGCGACGGTGGTTGTGGTGGGCGACAAGGGCATCGATCTGGGCTTCGAGGCCTCCGGGCAGGAAGTAGTTTTCCAGGAGGATCCTGTTCTTCAGCGTCTGATGCCAACGCTCGATCTTGCCTTGCGTCTGGGGATGGTTCGGGGCACCGCGAATGTGGCCGATGCCGTGGTCGCTGAGCCAGTCTGCTAGCTCGCCCGCAATGTAACTCGAACCGTTATCCGACAGAAGCCGCGGCCGATGCGCAATAGTCGCGTTGCTGAGCCCAGAGCCTCCAGTGCCAGCTCCAGCGTGTCGGTCACGTCGTCCGTCTTCATGGTGGTACAGAGCTCCCAGGCGATGACGTATCGTGAGAAGTCGTCGAGGATGGTCGAGAGGTAGAACCAGCCCCAGCCGATGACCTTCAGATAACTGAAGTCGGTCTGCCAGAGCTGGTTCGGCGCGGTCGTCTTGTCTGTGAACTCATCGCTTGCCTTGATCACCGCGAAGGCCGGACTGGTGATGAGATCATGGGCCTTGAGCAGCCTGTAGACACTGGCCTCTGAGACGAAGTAGCCCTGCTCGTCGGTAAAGGTGATGGCGAGCTCCCGCGGGCTGAGTCCGGGCTGCTCGAGCGCAAGCTCGATCACCTGCTTGCGCACGTCGTCCGGAACCCGGTTCCAGACGCGGCCCGATCCACCTCTTCTGTCTTTCAGGCCCTTCTCGCCGAAGCGCTGGTAGAGATCATACCAACGGTAAAAGGTTGGGCGTGATACGCCGATCTTCTCCAGCGTGCGTTTCACGGGCAGGTGGGATTACTCGACCAGCCGGATGATCTCGAGCGTCTCGGATGCGGCATATCTCATTCTTGGTCGTCCCCATCCGCGATTACGCTTTTTTGAGGAGGCGGTTTTCCAGGGTGAGGTCGGCCACGACTTCCTTGGGGTCACGCATCTCCCGGCGCAGGTTCGTGACCTCACCGGAAGTGGCCTGACGCTCGGTATCGCCGGTGAGCCGGCGCCTGCCGGCTTCAAGGAGCTCCTTCGACCAGCTGTAGTAGAGGCCCTGCGCGATCCCCTTACGCCGGCACAGCGCCGCAATGGAATACTCCCCGCGGAGGCCCTCCAGAACGATCCTGATCTTCTCTTCAGCGGAGTACTTGCGCCGAGTCCTGCGGCGAATGTCTTTGACGTGCTTCTCGGCCGTCTCCTGCGGCCCGGATTTCTGTCTCATCTTGGCTACCTCGATGGGCTACGATGAGCCAGAAACCCTCCCTTAGCAAAACACCTCAATCTGTCTCATGGTCGCTGACGGTGGACATATGGCTCCTGTGCCTAGCTGCCGATATATTCATGTTGTGATCATCTTGTGCTAAACGTCAAAGTGGGGGCGCCACATGAAGAAATCCGAACACGCGACTGGCGAGCCGCAGGTTTTTGCCTTCATAATTTTGTTGTCTTAACTCTTTTGTTTGGGGATGGTCCTTCTACATTGAGTCCTGCTTGTTTCGCGGCCGGTTTTGCAGAATTCTCCTGCCAAAGACTTGACTCTGTCTTGCGCGTCCCAAACAGGCTGGGCCGCCGATGCCAGGCCGTGAAAAACCCCTTCCTGAGTGCTTTCCTAACGGGGAGTCCGGCCGGGTCGGCCGAGGCTCGATTGGCCGTCGGGGCGCCGATCACGCCGGCGTGTGGGCCGGTAGCGCCGTGGCTCGCTTTGGGCCGCTCGAACGATCCGCCGGTTCCGGCGTCCTCAGCCCTTATCCGCCCGGGATCGCGAGAAGGAGAACGGCGAAGCTTGCCGATAGACTTCGCCGGGCCGCAGCCTGGCGATCGTTGACCAGGGACGGTTCGGCGCAACCGGCCAGACTGGCCTGCCACTTGGAACCGCGGGGCGCTTTCCCAACCTCGATCATGTCGTTGACGTAGATGACGATCAGGTCGCCGAATGTCCGGGCCACGGCTGCCCGCTTCGTGACGAGCTCTTCGCCACGGTCGAAGCGCCGTTCGACCTCGAGGGCCCAGGACTCGGCATCCTTCTTGCGACGGAAGGTGTCCACGGCATACCTTCCCTTGCGCCGCACTTGGCCGCGCCACTTACCGGAGAGGGCTTTGTAAAGGTCGCCATGTCGTGTGCGCCATGTATGCACAGGCACGACGTGGCGGTGTGAATCCTCGAGAGGTGGAATGGGGAATCAGCGGCCCTGGCAAGGGATTTGCGGTATGAGCCCGGTTGGCGCAAGCCTCGTTCCCAAAGGGGATTATCCAATGCCTTCCCACGGATTGAGAAGCGGGATACCCGTTTGCTCGAAGTGCCCGACGTTGCGCGTCGCAAGAGCGGCGCCCCGTGCCCTCGCGATCGCCGCGATCTGGCCGTCGAGGATCGGAAGACCGACGCCGGCGGACCTGGCGGTCGCCATGAGGCGGCCGTACTCGACGGCGGCCGTCAGGTCGAAAGGAACGACGCGCCCTTCGAATTGACTTACGACCCGCCCGATCAGGTCACCGCTCACCCGTTTGCGCCGGCCTTCCGGCAAGATCGACCAGCCGTAGTAGAGCTCGGCTGCCACGATCGCTGGGAGATAGAGGTCTTCAGCCGCCTGGGTGTTAAGCCATTGCACGACCGCGGGATCGGGGTTGGGCTTCAGCGGTTCCGAAACGACATTGGTGTCGAGCAGAATCACAGCGCGATCGGTTCATGCGGCCTGCGGTCACGGACGTCCGGCAGCTCAAGCCCGGGACGCGAAAGCTCGACCAGCAGATCGCCCAGCGGCTTGCCCCCCGCCGGATGTGGCGCCACGGCCGATCGGAGGATCTGCCGGACTTCCTCCTCCATCGAGCGCTCGTGGCGGGCCGCCCGCTGCCGCAGCAGGCGTTTGGTCTCGTCGTCGATGTTCCGGATCGTTAGCGTGGCCACGATATCGCCTCTTGTGACAGCATTGAATGGGCTGACAGCAACGCTGTCGTTCTATTCCGTTGAAGTTGCTTTTGCAAGATCGGCCGCCTGCCGGTCGAGTTTGCCGTGGCACGACACGAAATGCGATGTCGTTGCTCCGCTATGGGGCGTCTGTGTGCTCGTCTTCGGGCAGGGGGAGGTCGGCGGCACGGGCAAGCCGGCCGCTGGAGCTGTCGAACAAACGGACCACGCGGTCTTCGGCCAAGGATTCCGGTCGCCATTGGAAATCCTCGTGTTGCTGAAGGAACTCGGCCGCGCCGCAGCCGGGTACCAGGCACTCCCGCTTTCCCTTGGGACAGCGATTGAACTGGCAGAGCCGACCGCGATAGCGGTTCGTGCCGGGATCGAGGATGAAGGCGTCGAGCTGATGGGATGCGACTCCGATCCCGGTCTCCTCCAAGAGCTGCCGGAGGGCCCGGTCCTTGGCACGGCGGAAGCCATTGAGATCGCTTAGATCCGTGAGCCAGACAGCCAGGTCCACGTCCTTGCAATCGTGCCACAGCGCGATCCTCTCCCGGCGGTAGGGAGAGAAGCGAGGAATCTCCTTCCATGGCATCACCGCCAGCGAGCCGATCAGCGCCAAGGCCGCGACCTCCGGGCGGTCCCGCCAGGCCATGGTCACGGTGTCGGCCGCCCGGCGAAAGTGCCCGTACTGACGAAGCAGCAGACTATTCTGCTCCGCAATGCCGGCTGGCGAGAGGGCCCGTTCGTCCTCCCGCCGCTCCCATTCCTCGATATCGGTCTCGTCCCAGTCGTCCTCGGCGTCGCCCATGCCGTGTGTCCCGCAATAAGTGTTTCGCTCGAGCCGGCCCAACCCCCTGTTCCCCAACCCTTCCGATCGAGCATCTTCATCAGGTTGCGCTTGCGCCTGTGCGTCGCCCGCACCTCGGTCAGGTAGGGCCGGAAGCCGGCTGCCGCGCCGGACCGGTCCAGGAGTGTCTTGATCCGTTCCAGGAAGCCGACGGCCTCCTGGTACACCCTGTCGCCCGTGTCGCGGAGTAGGGCGGCGACGCGGGTCTTGTAGATCCGCACGGCGTCCTCCGGGTGGCTCCGCTCCCGGGTCTTTGCCAGCTTAAGCCAGAGGCCTTCGGCGCAGCCGCCGGCCTGGGCCTCGCGCCAGGCGGTGGCCGGATCGCCCTCGGCCAGAAAGATCTCGACAAGCAGAGAATGATCCCGTGATGGCGCACGCGCCCAGAGCTGCGGACCCGGCGGCTCCGCCTCCCCGTCGGCGATACGCTCACGGATCAGGGCCAGGGCCTTGTTGCGCCAGCCGGGCCACATCCCGGCGCGTCCGCCGTGCCGTTTCAGCTGAAGGTAGGTCTCCAGACAGGGATACTCCGCAAACGCCTCCCAGATAAGCGCCATGGCCTCGTCGTGGCGTCCCCGTGCCTGGTAGGCGTCGGCGATGAACGTGCGGATCCGTTCGTCCCGCTGCCTGCCCGGGAAGGCCCGCCAGCCTCGTTCCGCCCAGTCGAGGGCTCCGTCCGCGTCTCCCCGGTCCCGATAGAGCTCGGCGATCTGAAGGAAGGCGTAAGGCGACGAGAGGTCGCGGGACTTAACGGCGATCAAGCCGTCGAAATCCTCCGACGCCCGTGCTAGGGCTTCCATGATCGAGGTGATCCGGAACCGTCGGCCGTACCGATTCAGATCCTCATCGCCTGGAGCCAGGGCCGGAATTGTCGCCCAGTCCGCCTCGGCCAGCCGGCGATAGGCCGCGAGCCCAGTCTCGCCCAGCAGGTCGGCGTAGACGAGAGCCGCTCCGTGGAAGATGTCGTAGTCCGAGTCCATCTCCGCGTCGAACAGCCGCTCCGCCAGATCCACGGGGTCGGGCCGCGCGACCCGACAGGCTTCCAGATGCAGCTCCTGCAGCCGCTGGAGCAGGCCGCCCATATAGCCGTCGGAGTCATCGACGTGTTCGAGGCTCTCCTCAATCGCGTCCAGCCCGTATTCGGCCAGCCCGATGACGCTCTCCGCCTGTCCGCCTTGCAGCAGGTCCTCCAGGGATTCGATGACCTCCTCGATGCCGCCAGCATAGTCGTAGGCCCCATGGTAGTGAACGTAGTCGTCTACCTCGAGGGCGGCGTCGAGCGTCTCCTTCCAAACCGATGGGTCCGCGCCTCCCGGCCGCGCCTGGGCGGCCCGAAGCGTGAGCTTGCGGTAGAGGCGCTCGTCCTCGTCCGCCTGCTCGAGGAGCAGTGACACGAGCGTCTCCTTGTCCAGCTCCAGCAGGTAGCCCCGCACACCCCCGTCGGATGGGATCGATGGGTCCTGGATGCCCGCGCTGGTCTCGCCGCTGGCATACCACGCGAGACCGGCGGCTACGCAATGCTTGCAGAATCCGCCCTCATATCCGATCGGGCAGGTGCAGTGGTGGCCGAGTTCTCCGTCCTCTACCCAGAGATGCACCCGATAGCGGCGTGTGCCCTGGACCGTCGCCTTGATGCCGCTGTCGTCGGGGCGGAGCGACGTCACCGCGCCAT
>JAAUXY010039173.1_pt1 | contig 22566 bp, 18 predicted proteins | sample 7278121 | NCBI WGS metagenome assembly JAAUXY01 (sample SAMN14350117, study PRJNA611818) | marine sediment metagenome | isolation source: surface marine sediment (1.8m) | place: French Polynesia: Moorea | collected 2018-08 | reverse complement strand
GCACCGGCTGGCGAGTATGTGATTGTCGAAATTGCGACATCATTCGAAAAAAAACAGCATGCCGTTGAGACCGTCCATATGATGCTGGAAAGCGATGGGGAGTGGAGGGTCTCAGGTTATTTCATCAGATAGCCGCATCGAATTGTGAGCGCCATAACGACCGCAGCGGATACCAGAGGAAAAACATGCCAGGCGACCGCCTCATAAATGTATTCTTTTATGGATCCTATATTAATTTTAAAGTTCTCAAAGAAGTGGATATCAACCAACGGGAGTTTGAAGTCGGTCGTATCAACGGCTTTGAGCTGACGATCTCGCCCCTTGCCAATTTAAGGCCCAAAAAGGGCGGCCTTGTCTATGGGATTCTGACCCAATTGAACCATTCCGAATTAGATCGCCTGTATCAGGATCACGCCAAAGGCAAATTAGGCGGCAACTACTTGCCGGAAGCGGTCACTGTTTACAAGCCGAATGGGACGTATAACGCAGCACTCTGTTATATCTCACATGATATGCCGGCGGGCAAAGCAGATCCGGCTTATGTCGATAGAATTTTAAAGCCCGCTACTGAATATGGATTTCCTGAGTGGTACCTAAACCACATCACTTCATACTTGCATGACAATTAATGATATCTCTTCATAAGGAATAAAAAGGAAAGATATCATTTTATCTCATTAATTTTCACCCGATGGGCGAGCCGGAGGCTTCCATCTGCTGCGTTACCACGCCCGCCATCGCGAGCCGCTCAGGCGAGGCGGGCGGGTTAAGGACGAGGCATCCCGCTTTTAGCGGGATAGCCTCGCCCTTAAGTGCCTTGCAGATGAAAGCCTCCAACTCGTGCAAGTTTGCGATTTTGAATCTTTTAAAACCATATTACTTCATACTTGCATGAAAATTAATGAGAAGATGTCCACCACTCTTTTTGCAAAAAGGAATGGTTATTATGAAAGCAAACGCCTTATCGCCGGCATTTACAACCGACAAAGTAGCCGAGACCAGGGATTTTTACGTTAAGTATTTTGATGCCAAGATTACTTTTGATTGCGGCTGGTATGTGAATCTCGAGTTCGGTAACGAAGCATCTACACTCCAATTCATGTCACCCCAACAGCCAGAGCATCAACTAAGCAGCGGAGCGGGTTTGATCTATAATTTTGCGGTGGAAAATGTCGATCAAGAATATGAGCGCCTGACCCGGGCAGGACTGGCGGTTGTGGTTCCACTTGAAGATCATCCCTGGGGAGACAGAGGTTTCGCCGTGCAGGATCCCAACGGCATTTCTCTGTACCTGTATTCTGAGCGTGAACCCGATGAAGAATTTAAACAATATTATACATAAGCTGCGAGGGGTGTGTTTGCCGCTGCTAATCGACACAATAGATCAATAGGAGAGGTGTAGGATGCCGCTGGTCACTATAAGCTTATCCGAGACGTGGTCTGTCGAAGATCAGAAATGTATCGCCGACGGGATACACGATGCCATTGCCGGGGTCGGTTTTCCGCAGAGAGACCGGTTTCAATAGATTCACCGGTTGTCCAAAGATCAATTTCTATACGATGAGCGCCATCCGGATTTATCTCAGCCGCGATCTGAAAAATTTGTTCTCATCGAGATCACCATATCCTTTGGCCGCAGTGTTGAATTCAAAAAGGATTTGTTATCCCGAATCATCCGGAATTTAGAAAAACAGCCGGGAATCGCACCCCCTGATGTCATGGTGCTGTTTGTAGAAACCGCCCGGGAGAATTGGGCCTTTGCCGGTGGGGTTCAATATTACGTCGAAACTGAAAAATCCCGTTAATTTTAAAGTTCGATTTAGGCATCCATTCTCACCACCAAAAGCTGGGCGACGGTTCAAAAAAAGATTGCCAGAAGCAAAAAGATCTGGGGTGAGAATGAGCAGATCCCAGATGGCGAAAAATAGGCCATTAGGTATTAAAGGGCGTCAGATAGCCGCCGGCATCAAATTCCATTGCTTTTTTAGGAATCACGATCTCAAGATCATCGCGGTTGGCGATGTCATCTTCGTAAGCTTCTGAGACATCAACTTCACTAATCATGGCTGTGTTTTTGATGCGCATTATCTTCAATTTTTCCCTGGGAATCAAGCCAACGCATTTGATGGCGGTCTCAAGGGCTTCAACATCGTTTTTCAGTGTCAGCGGGATTTTGCCCATTTCCGGGCAAACACCGGTAATGGTATTCATATTGAGGGCGCCCATGTCGATTTTATCAAACAGGCGCTGGGTAATGATATCGGCGATACCGACACCCACGGCATTTCCCTCCGAACCTGGCGTTAAATCGCTGACCACAATGCGCTTGATTCTGGGGCCCTCGGGCTCTGCGGTTACCAAAGGTAGGCCGATCCGTCCGACCACCTTGGTGTCAAAGCCGGTACCGCTGATTTCTTTTCCCATTTCATCGATCAAAATAATATCGGCCTCGTCAAAAGGCAGTGCCGGTGCATAAGCTTTGGCGGATTTAAGTAAGGCTTTTTCCATTTCTTCAATGTCATCTCTCAAGCCTGCCCCAATAAGGGCGGTTTGGCCATATCCGTTCTCCACTGTTCCCACGCCGAATAACAGGTTGGCATGTTGCATTACGATACGGGCAACGCTTAAGATGACGCTGGGGTAACCGTATGTTAACATGGCTTCATGATAGACAGCAGCACCTTCTTGTTTGCCCAGCCCAATAGCCATCATTTTCAGCAAGCCGCTTTCAAATTCGTGTTCAAACTCGGTGTGCTTTTTGATGCGGTTAATCAGAACGATATGATCGGCTTCAGACGCCAGCTTATCGAGATAGACCGGGATTTGTTCTGCCGTCTCCCCGACCTGTACTATTTCAAGAGAAGAGCGAATCGGAGCAGCCACATCTTCTTCAAGAATGCCCAAATGCTCCAACACACGCTTTTGTCCGGCTGCCGTCGCTGCACCATGGCTTCCCATAGCCGGAATGATAAAGGGATCCAGTTTCAGTTGCTTTAAAAAAGAAACCACCGATTCTAAGATAAGGCCGTAATTGGCAATCCCGCGACTGCTGCAGGCCACGGCAACCGTTTGTCCACTTTTTATACGCGTTTCCAGTTTTAATTGAGTCAGTTGTTCTTGAATTTCACCGGGGATATCGTCCAAGGTGGTATCATCAAAAGTTTGTCGGATCCGTAACATTTGCGGAAAATCGACCATCATGGCTTCCTTTTTTTATAAAATCACAGCAATCACCAGATCATTTACATTTGTGCCGGTCGGGCCGGTGATGACAGCATCACCGGTGGCCTGTAGCACTGTGGCGACATCGTGCGCCATCAGCATTTGAAACAAATCGTATCCTTTTTGTGCCGCCCTTTTGGCGGTGGATCCATCCGTGAGTGCGCCTGCCAGTGAGGTGGGGCCATCGGTGCCATCCGTATCCAGGGCACAGATGGCGATGGGATGGTCTTCGTTTAGATCCAAACAAGCACCGACAGCCAATTCCTGGTTGGCGCCGCCTTGCCCCCGAATATCTGCCTGGATGCGGACGGCGGTTTCACCGGTGGCGATCAAGGCACACGGCGGGCGCACCGGATTGCCGGACAATTTTATTTCATGAGCGATTGATGCGATGGTGCGTCCCACTTCGCGGCTTTCACCATTGAGCACAGTGGTCAGCAAAAGCGGATTGAGGCCCAACGCTTTGGCTCTTTGGGCCGCGGCTTCCCAGAGTGCGCGGGTCTTTACCACCATACAGTAATATAAGGGTTGGTTTGAAAAAGATTTGGGCGATTCTTTATCCACCGTCGGATGGGAAAGGTAATCTCGAACCTGTTCGGATACTTTTTGCCATAAGCCATATTTTTTAAGAACCCTTTCGGCATCGGCCAGGGTGGTGGAATCCGGGCTGGTCCAATCGGTATTCCATTCCATCGAGTCGGTCTTTTCATCTGAAACCGTTAGGCTGATGACCGTTGCCGGGAGCATCTGCGGTGCCAACCGCCCCCCCTTGATCCGTGAAAGATGTCCCCGCACCGTCATGATTTCAGTCACATCTGCCCCGCTGTGCACCAGCAACTGATTGATGGCGATTTTGTCGTTTAGTGAGATACCTTCCACAGGATAGACGCATTGGGCCGAAACCCCGCCGGACATCAAACAAAAAACCATATCCCCAGGACCGGCCTTTTGCGCAATTTGCCAGACGGCTTTGCCGGCTTGCAGGCTGGTTTCATCCGGTATGGGGTGCGCGGATTCAGCCACCTGTATTCTGGTCAGGGTTCCCATGGTTTCAAAAAAAGGCTGTTTCTGTCCTTTTTTGATGGCAATAAAGCCCTCACTGATACGATCGCCTAAAATGTCTTCCAACGCAATGGCCAAGGGATAGGTGGCTTTGCCGGCCCCGATCGCGTAAATCCGGTTTACCTTATCCAAATCAAAAACGTCTTGGCCAACCTGCAGCTTGCTGCCGTCTAAGCGGACATGTTTTTTTACGGCAGAAAGCGGATCGACACGACTGAGGGCAGATTCGGCAATGTCCAATACATTTTTACGGCCTTCGATAAACCCGTGGGAAAGCAATTCAGCATGGTTTTTGATCAATGGTAACCTCCTTTGAACTAAACTCTTCCATTGCCTTTTCACTCAGCAATGGTGATCTCTCCATAGCGGGTGCCGGCATAAACAGCAGAAGATCCCAACTCGTGTTCGATCTCTATAAAACGATTGTAGTTGGCGCCCCTGTCAGAGCCGCGGATGCCGCCGGTTTTAAACAGACCGGCATTAAAGGCCACACTGATGTCAGAAAGAACGCTATCCTCGGTTTCGCCGGATCGCTCGGACATAACTACCGCAAAGTTATTCCGGCGGGCAAAATCGACGGTCTCTGCAGCTTCGGTCAAGCTGCCGATTTGATTAACCTTGCAAAGGGTGGCATTGGCAGCCCCCTGGTCCAGGCCTTTTTGAATACGCTTTATGTTGGTGGCAAACATGTCATCGCCGATGATCAGGTGTTTGCGAAACGCATCGGTTAATACCTGCATACCTTCGAAATCATTTTCTTGCAGGGGATCTTCGATGGAAACAATGGCGGGGTATTCAGTTAGAAGTTCTTTTATAAACGTTATCATCTCAGCTTGGTTTTTTTGAGAATCCTCAAACGCATAGGTTCCGGTATCCGGGTGGTAGTAGCCGCTGGCAGCGAAATCCAACCCATAAACCACTTTATCCGTATAGCCGGCACGATGGACGGCGTCAGATAAAATATCCATGGCCTGGCGGGTGGAGGATATCGGCGGGGCAAATCCGCCGTCCTCACCACTGTTGGTGGCGGTCTTTCCTAATGTATCCAGCAAAATGTCTTTTAAGCTATAGAAGGTTTCGCACAGAATCTGAACAGACTCGGCAAATGTTCGGGCACCAATCGGCATCACACAAAATTCCTGGATGTCAAGATCATTGCCGGCGTGCACCCCGCCATTCAACAGACAGGCTTGCGGAACCGGTAAAACGCGGGCATCCGCGTTTAGATATTGATAAAGGGGTTTGCCACTGGCATTTGCCGCTGCCTGGGCAACCGCGAGCGAGACGCCTAAAATGGCGTTGCCGCCTAAGTTTGATTTGTTTTCGGTTCCGTCCAATTCACACATGCGGGTGTCGATGGCGCGTTGGTTACCGGCATCCATGCCGCGAAGTTCAGGCAGGATAATGCCATGAATGTTCTGGATTGCCCTCTGAACCCCTTTGCCGCGGTAGCGGGTATCCCCATCTCTCAATTCCACGGCTTCATAGGACCCGGTCGAGGATCCACTGGGCACATCGGCGTGGCCCCAAAATTGGTCATCAATGCAAACCACCACTCTTATGGTCGGCATTCCGCGGTTATCGATGATCTCGTAGGCTTGAATATCGGTGAGGGGATTTGTGTTCATGGTAACCTTTCATCTTATGGGTTCCAACGTTCTTATTTCTCATTATTAAGCGGTTTTAATAATGTCAACAAATACTTAACTTATGGGCGAGACCCTGCCTATACCATCCTGCAGAGCGCTAAACCCCTCTTGCATTTTTTATGAGCCGCTTTTTAATAATTTTTATAATGATTTAAATAAGATATCTTTCTAATTAGGTAGAGCAGTCCAGAAATTTGAATGGGTATATGATTTCACTTGACAACCGGCGCCAGTTTTCTTAATTAACAAATACAGAAAATGTTCATTATTGGTTAACTTTTCGCAAGTTTCCGGTATTCGCTCTGTACCCTTCGTCCCGCCAGTCTGAAAACAAGCTTTAAAGCAGCATGACCGATGCAAACACCGCTTCAAGATAAAATCAAACAGCTACGGAAAAAAAAGAAGTATACCCTGGCCCAGCTGGCCGAAAAGGTGGGCTGTTCGAAATCCTATATTTCCCAGCTTGAAAAGGGGAAAAATGTACCTTCGATTTCCATGCTGGGTCGTCTGGCCAGAGCCCTTGATTCACAGGTATCCGAGCTGCTCGCAGAAAATAACCATGACTTTCAATGGGATTGGCATCTGCCCGAATCCGAAAGGCGTGTGATCCAATATCCAGACGGCAAAGTGACCAGCCAGCTGCTGACACGCGGTGTTTTCCAGAAAAAGATGCAGCCGGTTATCACGATTATCGAGCCCGGTGGAACCTCTGATAAAATCGGCAAGCTGGTTCATCCTCCCGGCAGCGAAGAATTCGTTTTAGTTTTGGAAGGTGAAATTGACTTCTGGGTCGGCAGCGATCACATCACACTCAAAGAGGGAGATACCCTTTATTTTAGAGGAGATTTGGCACACAGTTGGGCCAACCCCGGAAATAAAACAGCCAGGATTTTGTTCACCTGGACGCCTCCGGTCTGGTAGGTAAATATTCTGAATCCTAAACATCTTCATATGGAAAGGATTCTGCACCATGGAAGATCCTAAATATACAGCCATCGGAAAAGTTTTTCGGCGGAAAGACGGCTTTGCCCGGGTCACCGGCCGAGAAATTTACTCTTCAGACGTCTCCTTACCCAATATGCTGTATGCCAGAGTGCTGCGCAGCCCGCATCCGCACGCTAAAATCGTTTCAATCGACACCAGCGAAGCTGAAAAGCTAGGTGCGATTTGTCTGACGTTCGAAGATATCCCCAAAACAAAATACAACGAACGCCAGGTGAGCGTACCGGAGAAAACATACCGGGACCGCACCGTCCTGCCGGACAAGGCGCGCCATGTCGGTGAAGGTCTGGTCGCCGTTGCCGCTAAAACGGAAGCATTAGCGGAAAAGGCGATGCGCACGATCCGCGTGGAATACGAACCGCTGCCTGCCGTATTTGATCCTTATGATGCCATGGGTCCTGAAGCCCCGAAGGTCTATGATGAGATAATGCTCGGGGACAATGTCTTGCCCATAGAACATAATATTGCCTGTCAGCGGGAAGTCAGTGAAGGCGATGTGGAAAAAGGTTTTGCCGAAGCCGATTTGGTAGTGGAAAACGAATATCAAACCGGGCGGGTTTACCACGGTCAAATGGAAACCAAGGCTGTGGTCTGCCGGCCGGAAGCAGACGGCGGCATCACCGTCTGGCCCACTGCGCAGTCCATTCACAATACCCGCCAGCTGCTGGGCCGTATTTTCAGCATTCCATTAAGCAAAGTAAATGTGCACCGGGTTCCCATTGGTGGTGCCTTCGGCTCCAGTATCCAGATGAACACCCCCATTGCCATTTGCGTGGCATTGGCCCTTAAGGCCCAGAAACCGGTCAGGCTGGTGCTGAGTCGCGAAGAAGATATGTACGATCATTGCAAATACCCATCCATCATTCGGCTAAAATACGGTGTTAAGCGCGACGGCATGCTTACGGCCGGTGAGCTCAAGACGGTTGTCGACATCGGGGGCCACAACATTCAAGCTTACCCGTTGCTGGGCTGTATGGCCGGATGGTTTGTTTCGCTTTACCGCATGCCCCATATGAAATTTGAAGGCACCGCAGTCTATACCAATAAAGCGCCTGCCTGCGCCATGCAGGGGTATGGAAACCCGCAGGTATCGTTTGCCGTTGAATCCCAGATGGACATCATTGCCGAGGAGCTGGGAATTGATCCCATCGATATGCGCCTCAAAAATTATGTCGGGCTCGGACAGACGTTTTGGGGGCAGGGCCCCACAGTGCGCTCGGTCATTCGCAGCTGCGGCGTGGAAGAAATGCTGGTGAAGGGCAAAGACATGATCGGTTGGAGCGAACGCATCAAGCCTGAATTTAAGACCGGCAGATTCCGACGCGGCATTGGGGTCGGCCGAGGATTTCATACCTCCGGTACCGGCGCGCCCACCCCGGGAGAGGTGATTGATTATTCAACGGCATTGGTCAAGATCAACGAGGATGGATCGGTTGATTGCTCTACGGCTTTGATGTGCCATGGCGGCGGGACGCTCGAGGCCGGGGCCAAAATTGTAGCTGAGGAGCTGTGCATTCCGCTGGAAAAAGTCGGCATTTCGCCATCCGATACGCGCTCCACCGGCTATGATGTCTGCACCCACGCCACCCGGGGTGTGTATTGCGGTGGCGCCAGCCTGCAAAGAGCCGCCCAAAAGGCCAAAAAAAAGCTGTTGGAATTTGCCTCGCGTCTAATTGACGTGAATCCGGAAGCATTAAAAATTGTTCCGGAAGAGGGCAGCGGACAGGGCATGATTTATTTACCGGGCACGTTAGAGAAAAACATTTCGGTTGGTGAAGTGGCCAAAGTGGCACAACTAAAAGGCTGGGGAACAATTATCGGCGTGGTCAGCCATCGCCAGGTCAATTGCCCGCCCTGTTTTGTCACCAATTTTGTTGAAGTGGAGGTCGACACCCTCACCGGCCGTATTAGACCCACCCGAGCGGTTGCTGCTGTCGATGCGGGCACGGTGATCAACCCCGATCTTGCCGCCGGTCAGCTGGAAGGCGGCCTTTGTCGGGGAATTGCGCTGGCGTTGCTGGAAGACACCGATTACGATCCGCAAACCGGACAACTGACCTGCGGAGGGTTTCTGACCGATTATAAAATATTTACGTCACAGGATATGCCGCCGGTCGATGAGATCGCGACCTTCTTCGCCAGCACATATGAGCCCTCAGGCCCATTCGGCGCTAAGGGCATCGGAGAGGCGGCCAACAACGCCACCGCCGGCGCAGTGGCCAATGCGGTCTATAATGCGGTGGGCATTCGCTTTAAAGAGGCGCCGATAACACCTGAGCGGGTTCTCTCGGCGTTGGAACACCTAACTCAAATTGAAGAAGGCGATCATGGTCAACACAAGAATCCTAATCCAGGAGTTTGAATACCACCGGCCGGAAAGCCTTAGCGAAGCATTTGCATTGCTGGCTGAATACGGTGATACCGCCAGAGTGATTGCCGGTGGGACTGATGTCGTACCCCAGCTCAAATACGAAAAGATTGCGCCTCAACATCTCATTACCCTGATGCGCATCACCGGGTTAAGCGACATCAATGAAGATAACGGTGAGCTGAGGATCGGCCCGTGTGCCCGGCTGCGCGATGTCAAGGCGGCCTGCGCGCGACACCCCGGATGTACCGCCCTGCTCGATGCGCTTTCTGCCATCGGCAAAGTTCAAGTCATGAATATGGGCACCCTCGGGGGTAACCTCTGCACGGCCTCTCCGGCTGCTGACTCGGTGCCGGCATTGCTGGTGTTAAAGGGACGCGTGACATTGCAAAGTCAGGCGGAAAGCCGCACGCTGGATGTCGAGGAGTTTATCACCGGCCCCTATACGGCAGCCATGGCGGCCAACGAAATCATGACCGGCATCCACGTCCCGTCGGCGCAGGATCAGCAAGGCAGCGCGTTTTTAAAGGTGTCTCGCGTGGCGGCGGATATCTCAAAATTAAGCTGCGCAGTGGCGCTACAGCGCGATGCCGACCGCTGTGTCACCTGCCGGATTGCGCTGGGGGCGGTTGCCCCGTTGGCCATGCGCGCAAAGGGCGCCGAGGAAATGTTAGCCGGCCAGCCCATCGACACCGCTCTGCTGGATGCGGCTGCCGTGAGCGTTGCCGCTGAAATTCGACCGATTAGCGATGTCCGTTCAACCGAAATCTACCGCCGTCAGGTGGCGGCGGTCATATTTAAGGATGCGTTTGAAAAGGCCTGGGAGCGGGCTGGAGGGAAAAGATGATACAAAAGCAGCATATCCAATTGCGGATCAATGGCGAGCCCTGTGAGTTTTTAGTGGAACCCAATACACTGCTGATCAACCTGCTGCGGGATCAGGTGCAGCTGACGGGTACCAAGTACGGCTGCGGCACCGGCCAATGCGGCGCATGCACCGTGCTGGTCAATGGCGATCCAATTCTGGGGTGTCTGACCTTGGCCCTGGCGGTGGACGGAATGGACATCGTCACGATCGAGGGTGTGGCCTCTACCGATGGAAGCCTTGACCCCATCCAGGAGGCCTTTTTAGATACGGCTGCCATTCAATGCGGCTATTGCACACCCGGAATGGTGCTGATGGCCAAGGATCTATTGCAGAAAAATCCATCGCCGTCGGAAGAACAAATTCGAGAACACATCAAAGGCAACCTGTGCCGCTGCACAGGCTACCATCGCATTGTGCAGGCTATTCAATCATGCATTGAATAGGTTGAGCGTTTCAAATTAAAAATATGGAGAATACATCTTTATTTTAAGGAATCCTATCGATTCTAATATTTTTAATTTGAAACCCCACGGGGGCTTGCCGATCTTACCACATCTACTGTGTTAGATGCCGTCCCGCATAGTATGACTATAGCGGAACGCCATCTGCCGAGTAGCTGCGGCAACCTCAGCAATCGCTCAACCTATTCACCAAAAATCTGCGTTCTTAATATTAGATATGGGGAAAACAATGATAACGTCGACAGAATATGTCAAACCCAATAACTTAAACGACCTTCATGAGGTCATGGCAGAACATGAAGCCCGCGCCACGGTGATTGCCGGGGGCACCAATTTGATTCCGGATATGAGACACGGTGAAAAATCGCCCGAGCTTCTCATCGATATCAGCGATCTGACGGAGCTTGCTTTCATCCGCGAAGATAACGGCAGCATTGCCATCGGCGCGGCCACCACCATCGCTGAAATGGCCACAAACCCGATCTTGTTGGAAAACAGCCCCATCCTTGCATCAGCCGCCAAACAGCTGGGCAACCCGCTGACCCGCAACCGGGCTACGGTGGGCGGGAACCTTGTCAATGCATCCCCGTGTGCGGATACCGCACCCCCGCTTTTGGCGCTGGGTGCATCGGTCGAGATTTTAAGCCCGGGCGGTAAATCGCGGCAGGTTCCCCTAAACAAATTTTTCCGGGGTTATAAGTTTATCGATCTGGTTAAAGGCGAAGTTCTGACCGCCATTCGTTTTCCTAAGCCGAAGGTATCCACCAAAGGCGGCCATACCAAAATAGGCCTGAGAAATGCCGCATCCATCTGTGTGGCCAGCATTGCGGTGGTATTGGACATGGACGGCAAGACCTGTCGCACGGCTCGGGTGGCCGCGGGATCGGTTGCCCCCATTCCAATGCGGGCGGTGCGGGTCGAAAAACTCTTAAAAGGCCAAGAAATTACGGATGCGCTTTTAGAAGAATGTATGACGGTTGTCAGAGAAGAAATATCACCGATCAGCGACATACGGGGTTCGCTGGAATATCGGTCCTATGTGACCGCTATGATTTTAAAACGCTGTATCCGGCAGGCACAGTCTGAGGAGATCTGACATATGAAAACCTATCCGGTCGAAATTAATGTCAACGGAGAATGGCACAAAGCACAAGTCGGAGCGCGCGATACGCTTCTGGATGTCTTAAGGGACCATTTCGGTGCCTTTGAAGTCAAAAACGGCTGTGAGCAAGGTGACTGCGGCGCCTGTACGGTTATCATAAACGATAAAGCCGTCAATGCGTGTTTAACGCTGGCGTTGCAGGCCAACGGCAAAACCGTCACCACCTTAAAAGGCGTCGGTAGTGCGGATAATCCTCACCCGCTGCAACAAAGTTTTGTCGAACACGGTGCCATTCAGTGCGGTTTTTGTACGCCGGGCATGGTGGTAACGGCCAAGGCATTGCTCGACAGCCATCCTGAACCGACCCACATGGAAATCCGTGAGGGTATATCCGGCAATCTGTGCCGCTGTACCGGTTATACCAAAATCGTTGCAGCCATCGAGGATGCATCCCACAAGCTCGATAAATAATCCGGAGAAAAGAAGATGCTCGATAAATTGAAGGAAAAAAAAGTAACCCGGCCGTCTTATCGCGTTATCGGCAAACCCATGCCCCGGCATGATGCCTGGGGTAAAGTGTTTGCCGATACCCAATATGCCAATGACTATAGATTGCCGGGTATGCTGTATGCCAAGGTGTTGCGCAGCCAATATGCAGCTGCAAATGTGCTGTCCATAGATACCCGCAAAGCGGCCGAATTGTCCGGCGTTGCAGCCGTGATGACCGCCAAAGACGTTCCGCATAACGAAACGGTTACGCGATTCGGACAAACCCATAAAGTGGGCGGATTTGAAGGGTTGTACCGCGTTTTGGCTGAAAAAAAGATCCGGTTTCGTGGTGAAGCCATTGCCCTGGTGGCGGCCAAGAGTCTGGCGATTGCCGAGCAGGCGCTGGATCTAATCAAAGTTGAATATGAACCGCTTGAAGGCGTTTTTGATCCGGTCGAAGCCATGCAGCCGGGGGCCTATCTGGTCGGCGAAGATGACAGTAATGTGATCTGCAGCTATAAAGTCCGCAAAGGCGATGTCAACCGGGGCTTTGAGCAGGCCGATGTTATCGTTGAAAACACCTACCGGGTTCCGATGGTGGATCATGCCTATCTGGAACCGGAATCCGGTGTCGCCTGGCTGGATGACGACGGTGTGATTACCATTCGGGCAGCCACCCAGGTGATTGAGCACTTTCGCGGCATTGCCGATGTGCTGGGTCTACCCCACAACAAGATCCGGGTGATTGCCCCCATGGTGGGCGGCGGATTCGGCGGCAAAGAAGATATTACCGTGGAAACCTATCTGGCGTTGCTGGTCTGGAAGACCGGCAAACCGGTGTCGCTGACCTATACGCGGGAAGAATCCATCATTGCCCACAGCAAGCGCCATCCGTATGTCATGAACTACAAAACCGGCGCCACCAAAGACGGCAAACTGGTCGCCCTGGAGGCGGAATTGATATCCGATGCCGGCGGTTATGTCTTTTTGAGTCCCTGGGTGCTGTTGTACTCTACTGTCAACGCCACCGGCCCTTACGACATCACGCATGTCAAAGTGGATACCCACACGGTCCTGACGAACAATACCTTTTCAAGCGCCAACCGCGGATTTGGTGCGCCCCAGCCGTGCTTTGCCTACGAAAGCCAGCTGGATGAAATTGCCAAACGACTGAATATGACACCGCTGGAAATCCGCAAAAAAAATTATCTTCACACCGGCGATGCGTTGGCAACGGGCCGTGTGCTGGAACACAGTGTGGAAACCGAAAAAACAGCCGAAAGGGCGCTTGCAGCGCTGGGTGAGCCTTCTGCACCCCGATCGTCCAATGAAAAAATCGGTCAGGGGATCGCATCGAGCATGATGAGCTATGGCAGAATGACTTTTTTGCATGATACCTCCCGATCCTATGTCAGCCTGGAACTGGATGGCAGTGTGACCGTAAAATGCGGCGTTCAAGATATCGGCGGCGGGCAAGCATCTTCGCTGGCGCAAATAGCAGCAGAGGTGCTGGGCGTGCCCATGGAAGATATCACTGTTTATATCGGAGATTCAGCACTGACCCCTTTGGCGGGAACCACCACAGCCACACGGCAGCTCTATATGTCGGGCAACGCCACTTACAAAGCTGCCATGGCGGTGCGCGGCAACCTGTTGGACAAGGCCGCCGAAATTCTGGACACGGAACTGGAAAACCTCGACATCAAAGACCGCAAAATATTTATTCAACCGGATATCAAAGACGATCTGGGATTGGAGAAAAAAGACCCTGAATGCGATGTTCGTTTCAGCGGCACCCGAGAAGAAATTGTCGAATCCGAAACCTGCGTCGACGATGATCCCGACCGTGTTCTGGCATTGGATGAGGTGGTCAAGGCATGCGCCGCCGATGGCATACAGCTTTACAATGTGGCGCAGTTCAATGCCCCGGCTCGAGAGCTGATCGATTTTAAAACCGGACAGGGGCAGGTCTTTGCTGATTTTACCTTTGGCACCCATGCCATCGAGGTGGCTGTCGATATGGATACCGGCAAAGCGGACGTACTCAAAATTATTGCCTGCTTTGATGTCGGACAGGCCATCAATCCCCTGAGTGCTGAAGGTCAACTCGAAGGCGGCGCCTTGTACGGTCTGGGGTATGGGATGATCGAGGAAGTCATATTGAATAACGGCCATACATTGACGCCTTCGTTAGCCGAATATCTCATTCCAACTTCGGTGGATGCCCCCGATGTTCAAACGATTATGATCGAATCCGGCGGCGGTGTCGGGCCGTTCGGAGCCAAAGGATTGGGCGAACCATCCTGTGTGTCGGTGGCGCCGGCTTTTGTCAATGCTGTCTGCGGTGCCATCGGCGTCCGTATTTATGATCTGCCGTTGACACCCGAGAAGATATTAAAGGCTTTGGGGAAATTCTAGTGACGTTCTCCCATAATAACTTTATAAAAGTTGTGTCATATATCTAATTCAATTGGTTCTTTAAACTATTAGGGTTCAAAGGTTCAGGGTTCACGGTTCAGAGGTCTGCATTTTTCTATGCTTGGCCGCTGGCTGCTCGCCTCTGGCCACTGGCTTTGATGCAAAGATTAGATGCTGTTAACCAGATGCCAGGAGCCAGTGACCAGCAGCCAGAAGCATGCGCTTTAAACCCTGAACCCTTGAGAAAGATAAAGAGAATTAACATCTGGGATATAAAAATAGAATGAAAAGCAAGAAGATCGGCATTATCACCATCGGCCAGTCACCACGCAACGATGTAGTGCCGGAGATGACGTCCTTTTTTGGTGAAGGCATTGAGGTATTCGAGCGCGGTGCTCTGGACGGGTTAACCCTTAAGGAGGTCGGCGCCTTCCGTCCGGAAACGGGTATGATGCCTTTGTGCACCCGCATGCGCGACGGCAGCGAGGTGGTGGTCGCCAAAGAAAAACTGCTGCCCAACATTCAGGAAGCCATCGATCATTTTAATCATGAAAAAGTTGCGCTGATATTGCTTTTGTGCGTGGGGGCCTTTCCGCAATTTCAATCCGACTGTCTGGTAGTCGAGCCCCAGAAGATTGTGGACCGCTGTGTCGAAGGGTTGATCGGATCCGCCCATCACCTGGGCATTGTAATTCCGGTGGCTGAACAGGAGGCCTCGGTGCGCGAAACGTTTTCAAAGATAACCAGTACGCTCACCGTGACCGTCGCATCCCCCTACGCTAATCAAGCGGATATAACTCAGGCGGCCTCGACGCTCAAAGATGCCGCCTGTGATTTGATCGTGATTTATTGTATCGGATTTAATCGTCAATTGACCCGGCCGATCAGGGAAATCACCGGCAAACCGGTGATTGTATCCAGCACTATCGTGGCACGCACTATTGCTGAGCTTCTCGATTAAGCTTTGAGCGTTTCAAATTACAAATATAGGGAAAATTTTTAAATTTAAGGAATTCTGCCCGTCGAGAGCCTCAGGGTCGAACGATCGATTTTAATATTTTCAATTTGAAACCCCAATGGGGCTTGCCGATCTTACCGCATCTACTGTGTTAGATGCCGTTCCGCATAGTAGACTATAGCGGAACGCCATCTGCCGTGTAGCTTTGGGCTTCGCTTTCAGCTATGCCCCAACAGGGCGGCAATCCGCCGTAGGCGGATAAACCTCGATAATCGCTCAAACTTTATTTTAATTAAGGTCGGTACTCATCACCCACTAAGGGTGAGCTGCTGGCCGTGAAAAGAGTATTGACGATGACAGCGACAACCCAAACCATCGCCATAAAGGGCGGTATCGTGGTCAGCGGTCCGGAAATGAAACCGGCCGATGTATATGTGCGTGACGGCCATATCGACGAGGTGGCGCCCGGCGGCAGCCGGAGAACAGCCGATACCGTTATCGATGCCGCCGGTAAGTACGTGCTGCCGGGCATCATCGACGCTCACATTCACCCGGTGTATGCCGACCGCATCGACACGCTGTCGCAAGCGGCTGCTGTAGAAGGCATTACTACGGTGATCGCCTATGTCGGCGCCGTCAAAGCCTGGGGACAGTCCGGCGATCTGATGGGGGCGATTCAAGATTTCATCGAAGAGGCTGAAAATACCTCAATGATTGACTTCGGTGTGCACTGCACCCTGTTGCAAAACGATATCGATCAAGCCGCAGCAGTCATACCGCAGCTGGTTGAAAAAGGGGTCATTTCCTATAAAGCCTTTATGGCCTATGCCAAAAGAGGCATGAAGCTGGAAGATGACGAGCTGTTGCATTTAATGGAGGTTATCTCAGCCAACCGGGCCTTGTTGGCGGTCCATGCCGAAAACGGCGCCATTATCGATTACCTGGAGAACCAATCCATCAGCGCCGGACATCAAGCCCCCGAGCACTACGTGGCCACCCATCCTCATTTGTCTGAAGCTGAGGCCATCTTCCGGCTGCTGAGCCTGGCGACCGTCACCAACTGCTCCATTTATATTCCGCATATCAGTGCCAGAGAATCGCTGGATGTGGTTAAATGGTTTAAAAAGCGCGGTGCCATCGATATTTATGTTGAAACATGTCCGCATTACCTGACCCTGATCGAAGATGAGATGAGCGCTAAAGGTTCGCTGGCCAAAATGTCGCCACCTCTGAGAACGACCCATGATGTTGAAGCGCTTTGGCAGGCGTTGCAGGAGGGCCTTATCGATGTGATTGCTTCAGACACCGCTGGGCACACCCAAAGCGCCAATGAACCGCTGCGGGATAAAATTTTCAAGGCACCTTACGGCATCCCCGGCATCGACACCCTTTTTAAAATGGCCTACAGCGAAGGTGTCAAGCGCGATCGGATAACGCTGCCCCGTTTAGTGCAGGTGCTGAGTGAGCAACCCGCGAAAATTTTCGGTTTGTATCCCCGCAAAGGCGTCATATCCGAAGGCTCAGATGCAGACATCGTTATCTTGGATCCGGCGATGGCATACACCGTCCCAGATCAACATCCGTTTCTCAAAGTGGACTACAGCTTGTATGCGGGTCACAAAGGTCAGGGCGCTCCCATTTGGGTGATGCAACGCGGTCGGGTATTGATGCACAACGGCAAATTGCAGGCACAGGCGGGACAAGGCACCTATCTTCAGCGATCCAAACAGACCTAACATCACACCGATCATGGCTATAGGAATATGAAAGGATTTTCAGGATGCCCCTGCGATACGATATATTGTTAAAAAACGCCACGGTGGTCGATCCGGTCAATGATAGAAATGCGGTGATGGACGTTGCGGTTGCCGACGGCAAGATCGCCGAGATTGCCACGGACTTGAATCCTGATGGGGCGCGTGAATCGGTTGACCTTAGTGGATTTTATCTTATTCCCGGAATCATCGACCTGCATGTGCATGTATCCTCCTGGCTAGGCGGCCGCTATGGACATAAAATGATGGCACTGGCTGGCGTAACGACGGCCCTGGACATGTCCGGCCCGGTGGAAAGTGTGATCGATATTGCCAGAGATTACGGCGTGGGATTGAACCTGGCCTGTTTGCAGTATGTTCGCCCGGGTTATACCGTCAAAACCAATGGTCCGGATCGGTCCGAGATTCAAAAGCTGCTCCACGAATCAATGGCAAAGGGCGCCTTAGGATTGAAGATTCTGGGCGGGCACTATCCCTTAACACCGGAAGCCACCGCCCGGGTTGTCGAGACGGTCTTTCAAGAAAATGCCTATCTTGCCTTTCATGCCGGTACGCTGAACACCGAATCCGATATCAACGGTTTTCACGAAGCCGTTGAACTTATCCAAGGCAAACCGATCCACTTGGCCCACATCAATAGTTATTGCCGCGGTACGGTCCGGCCGGCGATGGCCGAGGCCGAAGAAGCGATTAAGGCCTTACGGCGGCATGCGCACATATGCTCGGAATCATATCTTTCGCCCATGAACGGCACGAGCGCCAAATGTGCAGATGGTGTTCCTGAAAGCCAGGTCACCGTTCGCTGCCTGACTGCCGGCGGCTATCCGGAAACCGAAAAGGGATTGGAAGCGGCCATCATCGAAGGCTGGGCCCAAATTAACATGGAAGCCGGCGGCAGCATTGTCATGGCGTCTGGGGAGACGGCCTTGGACTGGTGGCGGCAGCATGCGACGGATACCACCGTCAGCTTCCGCGTTAATCCGGCCATCCCTCGGTTGCGTTTGGCCTCGGCCAAAACAGATGCGGGCGAGTTTGTGGTGGATTGCATCAGCACCGATGGGGGCGGGATCCCGCGCAATGTCACGGTCGAAATGGGCCTGGCCCTGGTAAAGCTTCAGGTTTTCAGTATGGCCGAGTTTGTCATCAAAACCAGCCGCAATCCGGCTGAAATTTTGGGGCTTAAACACAAAGGCCACCTAAGCATTGGAGCGGATGCCGATATTTCGGTTTTAGACCTGATGTCCCAGAAAGCGGTGATGGGCATATCCAATGGCACGGTCATTATGCGCCATGGGCAGGTGGGCGGCCAAGGCTGCCGCATAATCACCACGCCGGCCGGTGAGGCCAATGTTCGGGCCAAGGGATTACAAACCTGCGTTGTGGATCCTGCTAACACCGCATTTTATAGAAACAAAAAATGACCCGCGCCATATGCGAATGAAATTGTAGCGCGCATTTTTTGTCCATAGGCAAGCAGCCCGATCCAATCCGGCAAGCTGTTTTTAAATGAACGTTTCATTTACAGCCATATCTTAATCACCGGGTTCGTTCTTGCCTGATGTATCGAGGTTGTCAAAAAAACGTTGTGATATTCAAACGTTTTTTTCTACAACCACTTACACCGCAATTCCATATTTGGGAGCATTGTTATAGTAAGCGGTGAATATGGCCAAACCGAGGAGAGAACGGGTGGGGAAAAATCGATCATTTCACTGGGCCTGGGTGATCCTGGGAATTTGCTTCTTTAATTTGTTTATCAATTACTCCGTACGCCTGGGCTATGGGGTCGTGTTGCCGGAGATGATCCGCACCCTCGGTTTCGGCAGAACGGCCGGCGGATCTATATATAACGCCTATTTATTTACCTATATTTTCGTTGCGCCGCTGACCGGCTATTTAACAGATCGCCTGGGTGCGCGCCGGGTCATTGCCGTTTGTCTGCTCATCCTCGGTGCCGGTGTTGTGATGATGGGCACGGTTCGGTCGGTGTGGACGGCCTCCTTTTTCTTTGGCATAACCGGTTTGGGTGCAACCGGGTTATGGGCCCCGGTCATCACGTTGGTGCAGCGTTGGTTTGCCACCCACCGTCGCGGTCTGGCTTTGGGGATTCTGTCAACAGGTTATGGTTTGGGCTTTGCAACCATGGGAGCCGTATTTCCTCTGATTGTCGAATCCTTCAGCTGGCATTACGCCTGGTTTATTCTGGGCGGGATGGCATTGTTTATGGTGATCATCAATGCCATCTTTTTAAAGAGCGATCCGCAAGACGCCGGGCTGGCGCCGTGGGGGCAAACAGCCGCACCAGCGGCACAGATCGAATCCCCAACGGTTTCTATAAGTAAAATCTCTGTGCGCCAGCTGTTTCGAAGCCGCCAATTCTGGCTGATTGGGCTTTCCTACTTTGCGATTGCCTACAGTCTTTACGGGATCACAACATTTATGGTGGATTATGCTAAATATCAGCTTGGATTGCCCTTGGAAAAGGCCAGCCTGCTGGCGACCATCCATGGCATCGGCCAGGTATGCGGTGTCTTAACCGTCCTGCCTTTATCAGACTACCTGGGCCGCAAAAAAACCATCATTATTTCAAACAGCTTTATTGCCGCTGCCCTGGTGGGGGTGGTGCTTGTCGGCAATTCTTGGTTGTTGCTGAGCGTCTGTATCGGGGCCCTGGCTGTTTTTTATGGTGTGACCTTTCCTATTTACGGCGCCTGTGCGGGTGATTATTTTCCAAAAGAATCCATCGGAACGGTTATCGGCGCATGGACGCCGTTTTATGGCGTCGGCGCCATTTTAACTCATTGGATTACCGGCTATCTGAGAGACACGACCGGTACCTACAACCATTCCTTCATTATTTGGATCATAACAGCCAGCCTGGCGGTTTTGCTGATCAGCCGCATTCAAGAACATAATTCGCGTTAATGATTTTGATGGAAAAATGCGGCACGATGACCGCCAGGCATCTGAGGAGCATACATGAGCAGATTTATGATGATCGATATCGGCGCCGGGACCATGGATATTCTGGTTTACGACAGCCAAACGGATTTACACTACAAAGCGGTGGTCAAATCGCCGGTGAGATATTTAGCTGAAAAGACAGCCGCAATTTCCGGAAATCTTTTGGTGGTGGGCAATGAGATGGGTGGTGGTCCGATTACCCAACTCCTGATGGAGCGCACCCGCAAAGCTGAAGTGGTGATGTCGCTGTCCGCTTCGGCAACCCTCAATCACGATGTGCAAAAAGTAAAATCCTGGGGTATCAAAGTGGTTGAAGATGAGCAGGCCGATCAATTGCGACACGCTAAAGACTACACGCTCGTCACATTAAGCGATCTTGACGCCGAGCGAATCGAGCAGATTGTTACCAGCTTCGGCGTCCCGTATGCATTCGATGCGGTTGTCGTCTGCGCCCAAGACCATGGCGTGCCCGAGCCGGGCGTATCGCATCTTGACTTTCGCCACAATATGTTCACTGCCTGCCTGACCGATAAGCCCTATCCGCATACATTGCTGTATCCATCCGCTCAGGTACCTAAGGCCATGAATCGCCTCAAATCGATTGCCAATACTGCCAGCCAATTTCCGACCGATGAAGTCTATGTCATGGACAGCGGCATGGCGGCTATTCTGGGGGCATCGCTGGATGGCCGTTGCCGCAATAAGAAGCGGTTTTTAGTGCTGGATATTGCCACTTCCCATACGGTGGGCGCTGCTATGGCCGGAGATCGGCTGGCAGGATTTTTCGAATATCATACTCAGGACATTACGCTTGAACGCTTGGAACAATTGCTGCGTGATCTGGCGGATGGGAACATCAGCCATGAGCAGATTCTGGCCGAAGGCGGCCATGGTGCCTTTTTGCGACAGGCGGTCAGTTTCAAGACCATCGAAACCATTGTGGCCACAGGTCCCAAACGAAGAATGCTTGAAGATTCACAGCTGCCGATTGAATTCGGGGCCCCTTTGGGCGATAATATGATGACCGGGACCGTTGGATTGCTGGAGGCCCTCAGGCGGCACAAAAGGCTTGAGCCGATCACATATTTATAAACAGGCGCGTAGCCTAGAAAAGCGAATCAACTGTATAATTTCTAACATGTGACTATCGAAACGACATAACCTCGACGCCGACCGCTTGACGTCATTGAAAACGCCCCCTGAGTGGTTGTCATATCGTGTTCAAAGTACCGCAAAACGGCCTTATCAACAGTTGTGTGCTTTGTATGCCGGCATTTAGACTCTTTACCCGGTGTCTTCAGAACCAATTAGCTGCGGGTATCGTTCAAATTAAATTTCAAGTCATGGCATTGGCGTATAGGGATAAATCGCTTCTGTCGTTTAATTTCGTAAGAATCATTTTCCCTAAACGCCATTTGTTTATCCTAAATTTAGTACAAGATCCCCAAAATATTATTTAAAGATAGATGCCAAAATGGGCCAAATATTGCTGACTGTTGATATCTTAAAAAGACACCATTTAAAGGCAAACAAAACGAACAATCATCACTCCATTTTACTGACTATCGCAAGGGAGAAATCGATTATGAGAGGTACACTGGGAATCATTTTGTTGATCACTTTTTTCGCAAGCCCGCTCTCGGCTCAAGAACTCAAAGGAACGCTTCAGCAAATGAAAAAATCTGGCCAGATTAGAATCGGCTATCGTGTGTCTGAGCCGCCCATGTCCTTTTTGGACAAAGAGGGCAACCCGGCGGGTTATTCTATTGATATCTGTAAGGACATCACAACCGCGGTTGAAAACAAAATCGGATCGAAGCTAACGATTAAACATGTTCCTGTAACCGCTGATGGGCGCTTCAAAGCGCTGATGGACAATAAAATTGACATATTGTGTGGTTCAACGACGAAAACGCTTTCCCGTAGTGAACTTGTTGATTTTACGCAACTGACATTTGTCACCGGTGCTTCGCTGATGACCTTAAAAGACAATACGAAACTCGCTTCTGCCGGTTTTGATGGAACCAAAATAGGCGTCGTGAAAGGTACAACAACTGCCGTCGCGTTGAAGAAACTCATAGAAGAAACGTCGACGAATGCGGAAATTGTCTTATTCAATTCAGCCAAAGAAAGCATCGATGCGTTACGAAAAGAGAAAATAGATGCCTTTTCTTCAGACCAGATCGTTCTCATCGGTATAGCGCTAAAAGAAAATGACCCAATGAACT
>JAAUXY010022870.1_pt1 | contig 22583 bp, 17 predicted proteins | sample 7278121 | NCBI WGS metagenome assembly JAAUXY01 (sample SAMN14350117, study PRJNA611818) | marine sediment metagenome | isolation source: surface marine sediment (1.8m) | place: French Polynesia: Moorea | collected 2018-08 | reverse complement strand
GGTGCCAGCCCCCCAGTTAAATTCGCTTCGCCCCAGTTGAATCCCCTAATGGGGGCCGCAGAGCGGCATTCAACGGGCAAGCTCCAATTCTGCGAATTTTTTAACGGGGCAGGCATAGCTGATAGCTCATAGCTCATAAATTATTAATCTTACTACAGATTAATAATAGCTCATAGCTGAAAGCTCAAAGCTTGGGGCTTCGCGTTGTGCGCTACGCCCCCACAAGCATAGTTGATCTGAAGAATCAAAGGATAGGTGAGCTGTCAATTAATTAGACACTTACTGTACATTTAGTTTACGAATACTGGCTTCCCCAGAAGTCCCACCTTGGCCGATCAGATTCAATAGAACTGCAATTAGCAGCAATATTAAACGGATAAATAAATCTTAAAATATGACATTCAACATTCCATATCTGGCATGAATTGTGCCGTAATGAAGTAAAGAGATAGGAGGTAAGGTAATATTCACCTGATCTTCAACCAAGGAGGTGGATAATGAATATAATGCCTCGTTATGAAGTCAGATATGACGAAAGTGGCGAATGGATCGAGATCTCCGACCTTGAATTCATGAATGGGTTATATAAATTGTACGATCGGGTCACCCCGGCCATTAAGGAGATGATAAATGGTAAAGAACTCCGCACCCCGGATGCTTTTTACCGCCTAAAATGGCAGCTCAAGAATCCCCGGATGACTAAAATGGACCCTAACCATGCATCCAGCATTTAAGGTTCCCGTCTTCGCATTATTTTACCGCGCCGAAGCTGTTTAAGCGAAGGCGGGCGAGCTTCCGTGAAAGTAGAGGGACGCCCATTAAATTATAAGTTTCTCGATTTCGCAGAGAGTTTGTTTTTTATTTATTAGACAGGATTCACAGGATCTTACAGGATTTATTTTTTCTTTTGGCCATTTCCCAGATGAAAATGGCCAAACCTAATCCGCCTGCGGCGGAAATTTCATACCTTAGTCAAGGGCTAAAATTCAAAGCCACCGTTTAGCCAGCCAATCAATTTATGAAAGTAGGGGGACGCCCATTAAATTATAAGTTTTCAGTTGTCTAGAGATTATTAATTAACCGCAGACATACGCAGACTGACGCCGACGATCTGATTTTTATTTGGCCACAGACACACACGGACTCACACAAACCTTTTGGCCGCTCGACGCGCCTGTAGCTTAAAAATAATTTTTAGCTACAGGCTTTGACCGGCCAAAAACTGTCATCGCTCCGCGATAAATTTCACTCCGTAAACAAGGCAACTAACCAACTTAATTAACCAGTCAACTAATCACCCACTTACCTGTAAAAGTAGGGGGACGCCCATAATTGGCACCTACGGTGCCAGCCTATAGCTGATAGCTCATAGCTTGATCCGAAGAATCAATTGGATTTTTAATCCACAGATTACCCCGGTTGAATCCCACCTCCAGTGGGGTTGCTGCGCAACATTCAACTGGGCAAGCGCAGATTATCACAGATTAGATATTTAGATTAATAACTCTGATAAAATTTGAAATAATGACGAGAGCTTATTTAAGGCTGGAAGTTACCTTTGAATGATCCATTACCACCTTTGCTGTAATTATAGCTTCCAGATACAGATACTAAATCTGTGGTGAAGGTTCCCGTAATTTCGATAGCACCACACCCTCTGTGGCTCATTCCAGTAGCTGTAAGAACTTTGGTCGTTTGATTAATCGTTCCGTTCACGGACTCCCATTCGTTTGCTCCGATAAAGCGACAGTCGCTGGTAACATATCCTGTCCACGTTCCAGAATACTTAATCCCATCGCAAGAAATCTCAGACCATGAACCCATTCGGTTTCCAGCGGTATCCCAACAATGGAGCTCAGAACATGGATAGAACAAGGCCAGAAAACACAACGCGCAGACAATTAGCCAAGTTTTCATTTCAATAATCCGTTTTGTGGCATAATAGGAATTAATACATCGGGCAAGATTTTAACTTTTAGGGTATCATATTTAGCGGTTGTCAAGTCAAGTAAATATAAAACTAATAGGACGCCCATAAAGTGGCACATACGGTGCCACAGCTCATAGCTGATAGCTCATAGCTCGTAGTTGATGCACAGAGCATTTGAATTTTCAATCCACAGATTACGCAGATTATCACAGATTCTTTCAAAAAATCAGGTTAAATAGTTCAAAATGGAATACATCCATTGACTAATTGACTAATTGACGATTTGACGATTTAACGAATTAACTAATCAACCAATTAACTATTTGACCAGAAAGGATTTGATTACTCATATTTGTTTCTGATTTCGATGGCGGTTTCGATCCAGGTGGATAAGTTCTCTTTGATGTGGTTGTATACGGATTGGCTGGTGAAGTAAGGTGAGTCGTAGGCTTTTACGATTTTAGACATGTTGACGTTGCCGATGGCGAAATCAATAAATGGATTTCGGCCCTGGGGTGATTGTTCATTATTCCGATCGGTTAGATTGTGGATGTATATTCCGAGCAGGCCTTTTCTGTCTTCCCAGGCTTTTCTGATTTCATAGTTAATCCATTTCCTGCCGGCGGTCTTGGCCCCAATGAGGACAATTGCAACCGTTTTTCCGGAAAGCTGGTCATCGATCCAATTTTTGATCGCCGTGTCACCTTCATTGATAATGTCATCCCATTCCTTCTCAGAGACAGGTTCATTGCCTTCCAAAATACCCATTTCTCTGATCTTGGCTGCCCGCCAGTGATCCGATTTGTAGTGAAAACTATAAAATGCGCGGTGTGCCATTTGGTTTCCGTATGTTTACTGCTAAATGATCGAGCCCGCGGCGGCGTCTTGTCTTAACACAGCTCGTAAGATAGAAGAGTGGTCTTTGAACAGTAGAACCCTTTTTAACCACCCGCTTGTCCGCCTTCGGCGAACTTCGCTCGAGTTCACGGAGATCACAGAGAGAACTTTTTCTTTTGTCCAATCGGGAGACGACGATTGGACAAAAACACTCAATCGCTGCGCGATTAAAAAATTCCTCGGTGCCATTAATATCCAATTAGCCCAAAAGCAATTACCTATGATTTATTAATTGAATGGTGAAAAGTGCCCGCCAGGGCGGATTGGTTTTGGTTTGCAGGTATCTCCCGGCAAACCAAAAAAAATAAATTTAACTCTGTGTTCTCTGTGCTCTCTGTGGTTTAAAGAAATCATGTGCGAAGGCAGGCTAATCCTGCTGATCACACCCGTCGTGGTTGAAACCGTAAACATACCATTTGGCGTCTGCATTGTTGGGATCGTCACCGCCTGGGGCACTATCGCAATTATACTTCTTTGCCAGACGCGTTTCCTCAGCCTGGGCTTGGGCTTTGGTGGCTAAAGGTCCTGCCAGAATTTGCCAGTCACTGAGGCTAGGGCAGGCGGATTTCCAGTATAATCTGCGCGATTCTACATTGGTGGTGATTCCAATTCTGCAGGGCATCGTATGAGGTCCTTTGATGTGAGGGCAGTCCGTTGTTTTTGCTTTTTATTTAGACAGGATCTACAGGATAATTCAGGATAATTTTTTTTATTGGCCATTCCCCAGAAGAGAATGGCCAAACCTAATCCGCCTGCGGCGGAACTAAGTTTCTTATTTCAAATAGCCGGGTTAGGCTCATATCGGTTTATTGGCTGAGCGGCCTGCGGGCGCTGAAAGCTTTCTCCTTTCCATCCTTCGCAGCTAGAATACGAAGGACAGGCGCCAGAAGCTTCCTCCTTTGTAAAAACTACCGAGGACATGCCGGAGGACATGTCAGCGGGACAAAATGGAAGTCAAGAAGCTATGGAGGTCTGGATACTTCCGTCTTTCCATTACTACCATGCGCCGCGACGCGTCAGCGCGGCAGGCGCTGCTCAGCCAAACTTGGTGGCAATCAGCTCGTAATTAGCGTTGATTTTTTTCACCGTAGACCCGCAGAGAATTCTTTTTATTTTTCGACAGGATCTACAGGATAATTCAGGATAATTTATTAATCTTTCTCACTTCCCGGATGGAAGTGAGAAAACTCAATCCGCCTGCGGCGGAGTTAAAGTACTTATTACAAATAGCTGCGGCTGATTGGATCCGCTCAGCTTTATTGAACTCTGTTTTATCTCGCATAATGGGATCGCAATTCAACAGCGGCCACGGTGGTGTTCCGGGTTCTGCAGGGGATACTGCGCGGCTCCGGTAGAAAATGCTTCGCCTGGTGAATTACAATTTACCCTGTCGAATCCCCCACAGAGATTTGCCAAGCTATTCCAGGATAATAGCTTTCAGATTTAACGGGATAAATATTCACCCAGGCAAAGGTTTCATCGGCGCCGCGCAGCCACCTCCCACTGCTAGCGGGGCATAGGGTGGGCGCCTATGGCGCCAGCTCCCCGGTTAAATTCGCTTCGCTATTTTCTACGAAAAATTTAACGGGGCAGGCATAGCTGATAGCTCGTGGCTGATAGCTCATAGCTCATAGTTGAGCCACAGAGCATTCGAATTTTTTATAATCCACAGATTACGCACCCGCCCGCCTCGCCTGAGCGGCTCGCGATGGCGGGCGTGGGATTATCGCAGATTAAATAATTAAATAAAAAACTCTGATAAAATTTGAGCTGAAGTTTAAGTTTATCTCACCGCTGAGAACACAGAGTTTGCAAAGAGTTCATTTTTATTATTTGGTTCTGGCGCCTTTTGGTTATTTAGAACCTATCTAAAAAATAGTAGATCGCGTTCAAGGGCGCGGCGTCGATTCGGTTTGAAAGTGGAGCGTACACGAAGTACGTGAGCATTTTAAACCGAATCGCAACAAAGCCATTGGGCGTGAGATGCATTTTTTAGATAGGTTCTAGATAGGTTCTAGAAGTCTTCGAGCTTAAGGCCAAACCGAGTAACCGTAATGCGTTTGGACCAGCCGTGCCGGATAAATTCTTTCAAGCGAAACGCTTGCAGCTTCTTTTTGATGTCATCGACTTTATTGTCTTCCAAAAATTCATCCAGCACCGTGACATAAACCGTAGCGTCTTCAATGCTCAGGATGATGCTTTGCGCCCCGCGGTCAGCTTCACTTTTAAATCCAAGGGTGTTTTTGGAGAATTCGCTTTCCAGGTAATGGCTGACCGCTTTAATTTTCTCGTGATGGATCACTCTTTTACCGAAACGTGCATCTCTTTGATCATGGTTAGCAGTTGATTGCGTTCAAAGGGTTTTTTAAGGGCTCTGGCGCCCAGGGTTTGGGCCATATCCAATTCGATCTCAGCATTGTAAAACCCGCCGCCTGAAACGACGATAAACTCCACTTCAGGATCGGTTTTCCTTATAGCCGTCATCGTTTCGACACCGCTTTTGCCGGGCATGACAATGTCCAATATAATCAAGTCGGCGGGCTGAGCGGCCTGGCGCCCGATCCCTTCCGGGCCATCAGATGCTTCGCTTACCGCATACCCCTCAAGTTCCAGCATTTGCCGCAGCATCCTGCGCATTTGATCGTCATCATCGATGATCAAAATGCGCTTGATCGCATGTTGCCGCGATCGAAGCGCCCATGAATCGATTTTTTCATAGGCCTCTTTGGCTGCTTGCAGAATCCTTTCCGGGAGGAAAGGTACGGCAAAATAACCGTCAAAGCCGGCCTGACGGATATCGCGCGGTCCAAAAAGCTTGTTGTATTTAGTTAAGGCATAAATGACAGCATCGCTGCGGTCTTGTCGAATCTGTTCGCAAAGCTCAAATCCGTTCATCGGCTCCAGTCCCAAATCGATGAACATGACCGCAATAGTTTCCTTTGCTAATATCTTCAGGGCATCGTCACTGTTGGACGCCAAACGGGTTTGGTAACCGGCGCTGTCAAAAGATGTCGCAAGCAAAGACAGGACATCGGTGTCAGCATCCGCCACGAGAATTGTTTTTTGGCTCATTAATGCGCCTGCTGCCAAATTGTAATTTGAAAATAATTGGCTTGAGGGGAATATTCTGCACATTTCCGCTAGCTTATTGAAAATTTTAGTACAGATCGCCTATGTGAATCAATCCGCTAAAGTACCTAAATAAATAGTAGGTTAATTTACCTAAAAGCTGTCTTAAAAAGGTATCTAACGCTCAATGGCTGTGTTAAAAACCGATTCAAAATGCTCGAATACTAACGTGTATGCTCCACTTTTGAATCGGTTTTCGCCTTGCCCTTGAGCGTGATCTACTATTTTTAAGACAGCTTTATGTTATCTAGTTATATTGTTAATGAATATTTATCTTTTATATTTTAATGGATAATATCTGACTGCATCCCTTTTTATTCGGGCTCAACGGGCTCAACCGGCTCAACCGGCTCAACCTGTAATGTGATGATATAAGAGAAAAATGAGAGACGAGCTAACGAAGGAATTGCTTACAGAACTACAAGGTAAGATCGGTGATGCCTTTTTGGATGGCGTATTTGACAAGCTCGGCGGTGCTGGTGATGTTGAGTTTGGATTTAATGTTGTCGCGGTGGTTGCCGACTGTTCTGGGACTGATGTGCAGCAAATCGGCAATTTCGCGGTTGGATTTGCCCTCGGCCAATAGCTTCAGGACCTGGGTTTCGCGGTCGGTCAACAGATCGGAATGCAGCGGCATTTTGCCCTGGACCACATGCGAGAGGTCTTCGGCCACCTCACCGGCCATCAGCCGGGTGACAAAAACACCGCCTTGGCGAACCGTGTCGATGGCGGTAAACAGCTCCAGGTCCGAGTCTTCTTTTAGCAGATAGCCGCGGGCGCCGGCTGAAAGGGCATGGTACAGATATTCCTTATTTTTGTGCATGGTCAGAATCAGGATAATCAGGCGCGGATATTTCTTTTTGATTTCCCGGGTAATCTCGATGCCCCGGAGCCCCGGCATGGAAACATCCAGGATCACCATATCGGGATTCAGCTTATCCAGCAGCTTTAAAAGCTCAAAACCGTCATTGGCTTCGCCAACCACTTCCAAATCAGGCTTTTCATCGATGAGCGCCTTCATTCCCTGGCGGAACATGACATGATCGTCGGCAATAACAATACGATGAACTTCCACTGGCCTAAGCCTCCTTTTTGAGCGGTATGCGCAATGAAAAAGTGGTGCCTTCCCCCGCTTGGCTGCTGATGCCCAAACCCGCACCCAGCATAGAGGCGCGCTCCTGCATGGCTGCCAATCCCATGCCCCTATCCGCCAAACCACCGCTCAGCGTTGCGCTGACATCAAAGCCTATACCGTTATCCTTGATGAAAAACAAGACCGCGTGTTCTTCTTTTTTACCCTCAAAGTACACGTGATCGGCTTGGGCGTGTTTGCCGATGTTGGTCAAGGCCTCTTGAAAAATCCGGTAGATATGGGTCTGGTCCTGCTGGGAAAACAGACCATCGAGGTTTTCCATCTGCAAATGGGTCTGGATGGCATATTGTTTCTCAAAATTTTCGATCAGCCAGCCGAGGGCGGCTGAAAGTCCCAGATCTTCTAAAATCGACGGCCGCAGATCTCTTGACAGGCGCCGCACATTTTCAATGATCTGATCGATATAGCGGCTGGTCTCCTCGCAGTCGTCGCTGAGCCCGGCATGATCGGTCGGCAGTTTTCGTTGAACCGATCTGATGCGGTGTTTTAAAAGCGCCAGGGCCTGTCCCAGTTCATCGTGCAGCTCACTTGCAAGCCTTTTGCGTTCCATTTCCTGGGCATCGATGAGCTGGGCCGATAGGAGTCTGAGCCTGACTTCAGATTCTTTGAGCGCTTTTTCTCTTTTATTCAGGGACTCTGCCATATTGTTAAATGCTGTGGCAAGCTTTCCGATTTCATCCCGGGTCTCAATCGACACTTCTTGAAGCGCACCGTCGCGGCTGAAGGCATTTACCCCCTCTGTCAGGCGGTTGAGCGGTTTGGTAATCGTGAGCACGGCAATATAGGAAAGCCCGGAGCCGATCATCAAAAATACAAACCCGATGATGATGCTCTTAAACAAGACCTGATTGATTTGCTGCTTCAAGGGCCGGCGGTCCAGGGTTACATTTACAAATCCAATGGGCGTGTTTTGCCGTTTGGGGGCTTTTCCAATCAGCAAGGATGCACTGGGCAGATAACCGGCACCGGTGATGACAGGCGACCAGAATTCATAGTAGCCCGGGTACTCCAAGTGAAAACCGGATGTTGCTGATTGCAGTTTTTTAAATAGCCCTTGCTGGGCATTTACGGGCTGTGGGGTTGAGCCGGCAGCATTTTCATTACCCGGATTTTGGCGGTGCTTTAATAATTCGCCCTTGAGATTAAACACCGCTACCGACAGCACCGACTGATATTGAAAGATGCCGTCAATGGGGTCTTTGAGCAGGTCTGCATTTTCCGAGAATACCCCGATCCTGGAGTTATGGGCCAGGATGCGGCTTAACATTTTGCCGTCTTTAATCAGGGTATCGGTTAAAAAGCGGGATTGGTGACCAATATAGTAAGCGGTGAAGGAAAGGGTAATTAAGAAGATCAACAGTGCGAGGGCAACAAAAATTTTAACGCCGAATTTTTCGAAAATGAGTTTCATGTGATTGCATGCGGGCGATGTGACCGATGGCCATCAGTAAATTAAGCGGCTGGTTCTAAATATCTTTTCATTGTCTTGTTCCTCTAAATTCATGGCAATCATAATCTTGATACCCAATTTGCGGGCAATCAACAGATTGGTGGAAACTATGGCCTTGCGGGCATAGGTTTGTCGTATCCGGGCGACATCCTCGCCCGCCTGAATTTGCAGGGCCATTTCGCCGGCCTGACGGCCCATATCAAAGGCGTCGATATCCATCGATAAAAAGGCGCCCATCTCCACGTATTTTTCTGAAAAGGTAAACAGCGGGATTTTATTTTCAAAGGAAAACAGCAGCAAAAATTCTACAGTTTCCGGTGTGATGACCGTCAGATCGGGCAGCATCCAGAAGACATCGATTTGATCTTTCATTGCTGCTACCAGCGAAGGCGCCTGCTTGGGATCGCGAATTTCTGTGGCCACGAGCCGGACCTGCAGTTTAGCGGCCACCTTGCGCGCTTGTTCAACAAAGGGGCCGGTGCGCCCCGGGTCATAGAGAGAACCGATGGTTCGGGTACCCGGCAGGGTTTCCATCAGGGCGGCCAGGTGCTTATCCGGAGGGATGTACATGCTAACTCCGGTGACATTTTCTTCTCCGTTAAGAATGGCCTGTGGATTGAGGACCATCAGGTAGACCACCGGAATGTCTTTGAGCTTTTTGGCCGCCGAGAGAGCCTCCATGCCGACGGCCAGTACCAGGGCCGGATCGGCCTGCCTGATCTTTTTTTGGATGTCGACACCTTTTTGCTCGGATATGACCAGCCGTTTAATGTTGGCTGGGTTCACGCTCGAAAATCCCTTCAGGGCTTGTTCATAAGGTTTGACCCTGAAACTCTGGAGCACGACGACATCCTGCCCGGCCCCGGCCGGCGCGGGAACGATAAAGACCAACAACACCAGCACTAGTGTTATGGTTTTCATAATCCCCCGATCTATGCTCTTTCAGCGCTATGGTTGTTATAAGGATGTTGGCTTAAATCGATTATTCTAGTATAGTCTGTGGTGCTCTGCTGGTTACAGGGTTCAGATTAACATAGTTTTTCGCTAGAGTAAACGGATGCAAGTAGAAATTCAGGGCTGATATGAATTCCTTCCCCCGTGGTTTCATGAAAACAGCGCTATGGCTGATCTGCGCTGGCGTGCTGGTGTTTAACTACAGCAGAGGTGCCGCCCAACAGCGGGAAGAAGAAATGCAAACCCTGCAAATGTTTTACCGCCAAAAAGATCTGGTGGTCTCTCCGACCCGGCATCCCAAACCCATCTCACAAGTGGCTGAAAACATCGCGGTGGTGACGGCCGAAGAAATAGAAGCCATGAATGCCCATACGGTGGCCGAAGTGATCACCCGGGTGGCCGGCGTTTTCGTAAATTACAACCGTGATTTCGGTGCCTCATCGCTGATTTCGATTCAGGCCTCAGCGGCCCGCCAAGTGCTGGTCCTGGTGGATGGGGTGCGCTGGAATTTTCTGGCCGAAGGCTCGGCTGAAACCAATTCGATTCCGGTGGGCATCATCGACCGCATCGAAATCATCCGGGGGCCGGCCTCATCGGCCTGGGGCTCTGCCCTGGGTGGTGTGGTCAATATTATCACCAAGCCGGTGGGAGACACGCTGCGGCCCGCAGGCCTGCTGCGGGCCTCCTACGGCAAGGACAACACCCAGGACTATCGCGCCGAGCTGGCCGGCCAGGCTGGAGCGCTGGGATATTATCTGTTCGGCGGCTACCAGGAAACCGACGGGCTGCGCAATTCGCGGGAATATGACAACCCCAGCTTTTATTCCAAACTGAACCTGCCCGTTTTCAACAAAGCCAATCTGGGCTTCAGCTTCGGCTACGGCAAACCGGATAACGACTTTGGAAAATTTCGCAGCCAGGACATTGAATTAAAAGCCGATAACCGCAACATATTCAGCACCGCCTCCCTGGATGCCGCACTGGCAGATGGCATCAGCGTTGATGCCGCCGTTTATTATTTGGACCAGGAAGTCGACCAGCAAAGTAACGCCCTGGGTGAGGGTATCAACGGCTCTGCCGGTGAGCTTTTTTTAAAAAACTCTGCTGACGAACAAAAATTCGGTGCCAATGGCAAATTGATATGGCAGACCGGCCGGCACACGGCCGTGCTGGGCGGCGAATATGGTTACGGTGATTTGGACCAGACCCAGAGAGCCGGATCGGTCCTGCAATTGTTCGGTGTACCTGCCAGATCCAACACCAATTCGAACATTCACCGCTGGGCCGCATTTGCCAATGACACCATGGTTTTCGACCGCTTGGCCGTCACACCGGGGATCCGTTATGATTATAACGACATTACCGGCTCCTTTGTCAGCCCCAGCCTGGGGGTAACCTACACCATTGGTGAAAATTCGATTTTAAGGGCTGCCGTGGCCAGGGGATTTACCATACCACCGCTTTCTTTTACATCGGGCGGCGGTTTGTTTTTGAGCCCCAATTCGGATCTGGATCCTGAAAAAGTGTGGTCCTATCAGGCCGGTGCGGAAACCGCTGCCATTCCGTATTTATGGCTCAAGGCAACCGTTTTCTATCATGATCTGGACGATCGCCTGACACGAGAATTGTTCGAGGCCGGCCCGCCCACATTCAACGACATTTTTGTCAACAGCGGCAGCATCGAACGCCGCGGAGTTGAGCTCGAGCTGCAAACCGCAGCGGTGTATCATTTTTCATTTCTAGGTAATTTTGCCTATACTGATTTGAGTCCCGCCAGCGAGGCCGGATCCGACAAGATCTGGGCCTATAATCTCGGCCTCCAATACGATGACCAAAAATCTTTCAAGGCCCAGCTGTTCGGTCATTTTATCAAATGGGATTTTGATCCCAGCATCAATGCCGAAGACGATGATATCATCTGGGATTTCAACCTTAGCAAACGCTTTAATTTAAACGAAAAAACAGCAGCCGTGCTGTTTGGCACCGTCCACAATATCTTGAACGGCGATCAGTTTACACAGGGCGAAGACGAAAACCCGCGCCGCTGGGCCGAAGCTGGCATCCGGTTTACTTTTTAACGTTATAGGTAATTTAACTCATTGCCAATTAAGTGGTTTTACGGATTGACAATTAGGCGGATTTCAGGAGTAATGGCCGCAGTGCTTTTAACCTGCTTTTAATGGGCCATAACTATTCACAGGAGGAGGCAATCCATGAAGGAAGCCAAGAAAGAAAAAACCACTGAGAAGGAAAAAACGATCGTCGTTCTTGATAAAGGCATTAGCAAGATCGATGATCCGGCCCCGCAATTTGTTTGCTGTGGGGCTTTCTACATACCGTTTAGATGGTAATCCAGCAATAAGGAGGAGTTTCGTCTCCTCCTTTTCCTTTTTGGAATCCTCGTAAAAGCCATGCAGCTATCCCATTTTCTGAAAGTCTATCCCTGGGAAGAAGATCCCGACCTGTTGCTGCTGTTTTCCACGCGGCAGATCTCCAAGATCCTGATCCCCAAGGAAGTCTATCTGGCCGCAAAAAACGGCGGGGTCTCCCCTTTAAATACCTCGCTTTTAAGCGAGCTGGGCATGCTCGTGCCCGACCCACAGGCCGAAAAGCAGGCCGCCATCAGCTGGCTCGAGGCGCTGAATGCCACCAATTCCGAATTGACAGTTACCGTGGTGTTGAACCTGGACTGCAATTTTGCCTGCACCTATTGCTACGAAGGCGACATGAAGGGCCGGCTGTATATGTCGGCGCAGACCGCCGCGCGCTTGGTCGATTTTATCAAACAGCGATTCGGGCCCGGCAAAAACGCTTTAAACATCGATTTTTACGGCGGCGAGCCCCTGTTGAGCATCGGGACCATTAAGTCCATCTCGCGGGAGCTGAAGGCGTTTGCCGAAAGCCGGGATGCCAGCTACAGTTTCAGCCTGGTGACCAACGGTGCGCTGCTCAAACGCAAGGTGACCCAGGAGTTGGCCGATCTGGGCCTCACTAATGTTAAAATCACCTTAGACGGTCCGCCTGAGGTCCATGATCGCTACCGCCCCTTTAAATCCGGCAAGGGTAGTTTTGATGTCATCATCAAAAACATCAAAGAAACCTGGGACCTGGCAAAGATCGGCATCGGCGGAAACTTTGATCGCCATACGTATGCGGAATTTCCACGCCTGTTGGGTTATCTAGAAAAAGAGGGGCTGACGCCGGATAAAATTCCAGCCGTCAAATTCGACCCCATCACCAACAGCCCTGAAGGAGACCTGTCACCCACCGACTACCGCGACGGCTGCATGTCCATCAACGAACCCTGGCTGGTGGAGGCCGGCACCCAGCTGCGGGAAGAAATTTTGAAGCACGGCTACAACACCTTAAAGCCCAAACCCCTATTTTGCCTGATCGAAAACCGGGATGCCTTTGTGGTCAACTATGACGGCGTGATCTACAAGTGTCCGGCCTTTATCGGTCAAAATGGTTATGCGGTGGGCGATCTGAAAAGCGGCGTGAACGATTATAGCCAAACCTATCAACTGGATATCTGGAAAACTGAAGAATGCCGCGAGTGTGTATACCTGCCCCTTTGTTACGGCGGCTGCCGCTATATGACCTTTTTAAGGAACGGTCAAATCGATCAACTGGACTGCAAGAAAGATTACTTCGACGCCACCCTTGAAACGTATATTAAGCAGGATATTCAATATCGGTCTTAAGGACCGTTTGATCTTCATCAGCCGCAGATTAGTAATAGCTCATAGCTTGGGGCTTCGCGTTGCGCGCTTGGGGCTTCGCCTAAAGGCTTGGGGCTCCGCCCTTCGGGCTTCGACCCCACAAGCCGCCGCGACAAGACGCCGCGGCAGGGCGGGCACGAAGTCCACAAAAAATTTAAATAACTAAAATTTGAATTTTTTTACCACAGGCTTTGAGCGGCCAAAAACTGTCATCGCTTCGCGATTCATTCCCTTCCTATAACCGAACATCCAGCTAACTTAATTTCCCAATTACAGATACTCACTACGGCTCCATTTTTTTCAGAAAACACCCCATCGAGGGTTTTTGCTTGAAGATACCATTATGAGCCTTAACCTATGATCTATTGTTTAAGGTTGGGTGGACCATGTCAACAGAATCGCCAGTTGAAACCAAATTGAACTACCGCCGATTTGCACGAATGCATCAGCGGGTCAGCCAATTGTTGTCGATCGCTCCCGGAGAAGGACGCGTACTTATCTATTCCTTTATCTACTTTTTCTGCTTGCTGTGCAGCTATTATATTATTCGTCCAATGCGGGATGAGATGGGCATTGCCGGCGGGGTTGATCAGTTGCAATGGATGTTTACCGGAACCTTTTTGGCCATGTTGGCTGCCGTGCCGCTATTTGGCTGGCTGGTGCGCCGGTTTCCAATAAGACGATTTCTGCCAGTTGTTTACCTGTTTTTCATCGGCAATCTGTTGTTGTTTTTCATATTGTTCAAATCCAACGTCCATCATGCTTACGTCGCCAGGATTTTTTTCATTTGGGCCAGTGTGTATAACTTATTCATTGTCTCTGTTTTCTGGAGTTTCATGGCGGACAGCTTCTCAACCGAACAGGCAAGGCGATTGTACGGCATAATTGCTGCCGGCGGCACAGCCGGCGCTTTGACCGGACCGGCTTTAACGGCCCTGCTGGCCATGGCTTTGGGGCCGACCAATTTGTTATTGATTTCCGCTGCATTTCTGCTGATAGCGGTCGGATGTATTCATCGGATCATTGCCTGGAACAAATCAAAGACGACCGGCGTGTTTGAAAAGGGTCAGGGCGCCGCAGCATTCCCCGAGGTCGGCGTGGATCAAGCGATCGGCGGCAGTATTTTTGCCGGAATCCGCCGGGTGCTTCGGTCTTCATATCTTCTGGGAATCTGCCTGCTAATGCTGTTGTTTACCACTCTGTCGACTTTTCTATATTTTCAACAAGCACAGATCGTAAGTGACAGCTTTCAGAACCCGGCCGACAGAACCGCTATTTTCGCGGGAATGGATTTTGCTGTGAATGCCCTGACACTTACGACCCAGATATTTCTGACCTCCCGCATCATAAGCAAATTCGGGCTCAGCTGGACGCTGGCGCTGGTTCCGATATTTCTCGGTTTTGGGTTTTTGGCGCTGGGATGGATGCCGACGATAGGTGTATTGGTTGCCGTGCAGGTCATGCGCCGGGCCGGCAACTATGCCATTATGCGGCCGGCGCGCGAGATGCTTTATGTTGTCTTGGATAAGGAAGAAAAGTACAAGGCAAAAAATTTTATCGATACCGTTGTCTATCGTGGTGGTGATGCGGTCAGCGCCTGGGCGTATGCCGGCATGGTATCTCTGGGATTGGGCATTACCGGCATCGCATTCACTGCGGTACCCCTTGCAGCTATTTGGGCCTGGGCATCATTCAAACTGGGCAAATCCCAGATGCAAATGGCTGCCGGCCCAATCAATCACCGACAGACAGAAAGGACCAATGATGATGAACCTGAATAGCAAAATAACACGTCGCGCTTTTTTGCGTACAGCAGGCCTCATTTCAGCCGGGATTGCCGTGACGCCGAAAGTGCTGTTCGGCGAAACTGCCAAGATGATTACCCGGCCAATTCCATCGTCCGGCGAACAAATACCGGTCATTGGAATGGGCACTTCACGCACCTTTGATATCGGAGATGACCCGGCCATGCGACAACAATTGGGGCAGGTGCTACAAACCTTTTTTGACAAGGGCGGTGCGGTAATTGATTCTTCGCCGATGTACGGCGCGGCCGAATCCGTGGTGGGCGACATGCTGAAAAGCGTGTCCAATGAAAAAGCGCTTTTCGCTGCGACGAAAGTCTGGACCTACGGCGAACAAGAAGGCATCCAGCAGATGCAGGAATCGATGCGTCGGATAGGGGTTGAAGTCATGGATCTGATGCAGATCCATAACCTGCGGGATTGGAAAATTCACCTGCCGACGCTGCGGCAATGGAAAGAAGAAGGCAAAATCCGCTATATCGGAATTACCACATCCCACGGGCGATCGCACCCCGAGCTGGAGCAAATCATGCGGACCGAACCGCTGGATTTTGTCCAGTTTACCTACAGCATCGCAAACCGCACCATTGAAGAGCGCTTGCTGCCGCTGGCTGCCGATCGGGGAATGGCGACGCTGATCAACCGTCCCTTTCAGCGCGGTGAATTATTTCAGAAGGTCAAAGGCAAATCATTGCCGGACTGGATCTCTGAATTTGACTGCCAGAGCTGGGGGCAGTTCTTTCTGAAATTTATCGTGTCACATCCGGCGGTCACCTGTGTCATCCCGGCCACGTCAAAAGTACATCACATGCAAGACAATATGACGGCCGGCTTCGGGCGGATGCCCACAGAAACCATGCGACGGCGTATGCTTGACACCTTCGAATCCATATAGCTTAAGCGCTGAAGCACAGACTCAGTGCAGAAATTCAATATGAGGGGGACGCCCATCATATGGCACCTTTGGTGCAACAGCTCCCCGGTTAAATTCGCTTCGCCCCGGTTGAACACCTGACGGTGTCTGCTATGCAGAGTTCAACTGGGCAAGCTCGTTCTCATACGAGAAATTTAACCCCGGTACCATCTGCCGGAGCTACGGGGCAAGCGGGGTAAACATAGCTCTTAGCTCCCACCTTCGCCGTTGAGGCTACGGTGGACAGGGATAACTGGAAGCTCCCTCTTTCGCTCTCAAGCTACGGAGGGCATGCAAAGGGGAACTGGGGTCGGATCCTGCCTTAGAATTTAAGACTATATTTTGTAATAGATTAGGTTATATAGATTGAGTTGATATTTCAGCTGATAGATTTAAAGTGCATAAATTGAAATTAATTTGCTATTTTTTGTTCAGTTTGATCTCAACACGATGGTTCTGTTTGCTTCCCTCAACCATTTCATTGCTTTTAATTGGTTTCTCTGAACCCATTCCAAAAGTTTTGATATTAGTTGCAGGTATACCCCGGGACACTAAATATTTTTTGACAACATCGGCTTTGATTTTTGAAAGCTTTTTGTTGTTGAGGTCCCTACCGAAAGAATCTGTATAACCTTCAACAACGATCTCTGATTCAGGATAATGGGCACTGAATTTGATAATTTGATCAAGTGTTTTAAATGCATGGTTGGGAAGCTCATTTGACTCGGGTTTGAAGTAAACCACAATTTTTCGATCCGGAATGGGCATTATCTCTTGCTCATCGGAATATTCATCCTTTGGATTGCCAACTTTGACTTGGCTAGTCGTTTGAATGTCCGTGTTGGCAACTTTTCTATTGTCGACTTTTTCCACAATCTCTATTTCTTCATTTACTTTCTTTTCATCTGTGAACCCAGGCTCGAAAGATTCCTTAGCTTGTAGACTAGAAGACTCATACTCTTTAGGCGCTATATCTTCCAACCCCCAGCGAAGAGAATTCGGCAATTTTAAATTTATTAAAAGATATCCGCTAAAGATAAGCAGAAGAATTATGACTGCAAAAAATCCGAACCGTTTATCCGTTGCTAGCTCTTTGAGACCCTGCTGGATCAAAAAAAATCCACCTAGCCGTTTGCGATGCTCAGTCTGCTCTTTCTTTAATGCCTCTATGCGATGCGCAGTCGGGTCTTTCTTTAATGTCTCTAGCTTTTGGTTGAGATTCCTCCCGTCTTCACCATAAATACTGGGAACTTGCACCACAGACATGGCCTTCTTCTCACCGCCATGGTACCTAATTAGCATTTTTAAAAGCTGGACTGCATCAATTCGATCCGTCTTCGCTTGCTGCTGGCGTTGATTTATCTTTATGTTAGATAAGTCCACAACGATGTTTTGAACCCCACATCCCTCCAAATACCGGTGCAACCAAAATCCATCACGACCTGCTTCGCAGCAACTCACAATCCGAACGTCATTACTCAGTGAGAAATGAAACTTGGCTTTTTTAATTGCTGCTTTCAGTTGTACCACATCCCTCGACTCGATCGTTACAAATCCAACCTTTTTCTTATCACTAAACGCTAACTTCCATTTTGCCTTGCTCAGTTCAAGTGCTAGATATAATACTGCCTTTTCTGTGCTATAAACGCTTTGTACGGATCTCTGGGTTTTTTTCATCATAAACTCGCTTTGGTTATTTATGAGATCGGTTTGATTATATACACCAAAAGGCTGATGGTAAATTACCGTATAATATCTATATTTGCCACAAAGTTCAACTCCAAATTTTCCTATATTTACTACAAATGAAAGAATATTTTACTTCCTTGTTTTAGTTTGTCTAGTAATAGTCAGGTTTTTTATTTAATCTCAATTTTCTAAGATCATCTAGATAAAATGAAACTCGTTAACGATTTCTGATTCTTTATTATCCACTGAATATGATTTACGAAAAATAGCAAATATCATCCATGAAATTATAACTTTTCTATGTTGGATGAAATTTTTCCAAAAAAATATACTGTTATAAGAGTTTTCTTGAGCGGCAGGATGTCAAAAGACTGTAACTGTGACATTTAGGCGTGTAATTTTATGAGCTGTGAAAATTGAATATCACAGGTTTATATGCTTGGGCACATCTTTTTATAAAGCCGAGTAGCGTGTAAAGTTGCGGGACGCGCATATTTAAGGTTCCCGGCGTCGCTTTCAGCTATGCCGTGGCAGGCCCGTCTTCGCTTTGGCAAGCTACGCCGCGGCAAGTCGCCGCGGCAGGCAGGGTTTAGGGTTCAGGGTTCCCGCCGTCGCCCTATGGCTTCCACCTTCGCTATAGCTTCGGTGGACAGGTCCGTCTTGGCATTAACATGCTACGGCGCGACAAGATGGCGTGGCAAGCAGGGTTTGGTGAAAGTAGGGGGACGCCAATTAAATTATAAGTTTCTAGATTTCACAGAGAGTTTGTTTTTTATTTATTAGACAGGATTCACAGGATCTTACAGGATCTATTTTTTCTTTTGGCCATTTCCCAGATGAAAATGGCCAAACCCAATCCGCCTGCGGCGGAAATATCATACCTTAGTCAACGGCTAAAATTCAAAGCCACCGTTTAGCCAACCAATCAATTTATCGTGCCTGCCCCGTAGCTCCGGAAGATGGTACCGGGGTTAAATTGTTTCGAAGAAACACAGCCTGCCCTGTGAAATTCTGTTAAGACTATTTCACCGGGGCGAAGCGAATTTAACTGGGACCATTTGACTATTTAACCAATCAACTAAAAGCAGGGGAAGGCGCAAAGCAACCGTATTAGCGGCTTTGGTTTTGTGAAAGCAGCAAAATATGCATATGGGGCAACAACCCTTTGAATGGCAAACGAAGATGAACGTCAACGGCTGCATGGTCAGAGACTGTGGGGGGCACGCCGTTGGGGGCATTGGGATTGAAAACCACCTGGCTCTGAATAGGAGGTCTGAAATCCCGTGCAAAGATGTAGTCAATCCGCCGCGCGCTGCTGCCATTCAAGTCTGAAACGCCCACCGTGCAATGCTCGTCCGCGTTGTCTTTATCTTCGCACAGCGATTCCAGGGATTCCTGGCCGCTTGCCGCAGCGATGATGTAATCCGCATAGGCATCGCTAAAACCTTCGGCAAGTATTTTACCGTATAGGAATCTTTCATTGCCATTGTTGGCAAAAAAATCAAAATTCATATCACCCCCCAAAACATTCGGTCGTTGAGCACCCCCATCGTTTTGGAACATTTTGATAAAATCTAATACCTCATCGAGCTGATCTTCCCGGTCATCTGTACTACAGCGGGCGCAAAGATGCGTGTTGTAAACATCGACCTTGCCAAAGCCCGGTATGAGCAGTCGCGTCAGCATCACATTGCGAGGCAGCTTCACATCAAACCCGAGGAACTCCTCTTCGGTCACCCACGGTAGGGTGCGTCTGGCGCTGAATTCGATTTCAAAACGGCTCAAAATGGCATTGGCCGTACTCAGCAAACCCGGAACACCGACTTCAAAAGCGGTTCGCAGGAAATAATTAAGGTTGTATTCGTCAAGCAGCAGGTCCCTGAGGTCTGCGGCACTGTTTTCGGTGTTGACCAGGTCGCCGCCAACCACTTCCTGGAGCAATAACACATCCACCTGGTTAGCGGCTGCGTAATCGGCAATTGCCCTTAGTCTGTTTTCACGGTTAGCAACTTCCCAAAACAATAGGTTGATGGTTAAGATCTTGATGCTACGAATGTGGCCGGCATCGGTCTCCTGTGCGATGCCCTTGCTGTGGACCGATACCAAAACAGGCAAGATCAAAATCAGAAAAGCAAACGTCAACCCAAACAACCTTGAATTCTTACCGAATCGATTCAAGAGCCCCTCCTTATTGGACAGACCTTCTGAAGCAATCCCTTAGATCGTGCTGATCAAAGGCTAACGAGATATGTTGTCTCAAAAACCAAAAATAAACATTTAGCCGATATAAAGCAACTATCTGAAATTAGATGTGCAAGCGACCGTCTTTTCGAAGATTGGCACTTATGGTGCCATAGCTCCCCGGTTAAATTCGCTTCGCTCCAATTCTGCGAATTATTTAACGGGGCAGGCATAGCTGATAGCTCGTAGTTGATCCGAAGAATCAATTGCATTTTTAATTAACCGCAGACGCACGCAGACAGACGCCGACGAATTGATTTTTTATTAGCCACAGACACACACAGACCCACACTAACTATTTCCCCTGTAGACCCGTCGCCGCTTAAAAGCTAAAGCGCGGCAAGCTCTCACAGGGGAAATACAGTCAATCGCTTCGCGATACTGTTCATTCCTTCAACCAATCACCATTCAACAATTCAACTAACTAACCAGTCAACTATTGTTATAAGAGGGACGCCCATCATATGGCACCTTTGGTGCCAGCCCCCCAGTTAAATTCGCTTCGCTGATCTTTGGCAAGATATTTAACGGGGTAAACATAGCTGGAAGCTCAAAGCTTGGGGTTTCGCCTAAAGGCTTCCGTCTTCGCATTAAAACGCTACGCCGGGACAAGTCGACCCCACAAATCGCCGCAGCAGGTTATCACAGATAATTTTTAGTTACATATATAAAACGTTGATTAGTGGAATAGTCGATTATCTAAAGATGTGCGGATCAGTTTCTGGTTGGGATGTATATTAGCAATCCTGGTTGTTGGTAATAAATAGAGCGCCGATATCCAGCAACTGATCTATTAGGGTCTCAGCCAGGCTACTGCAAAGTTGATGATTGGAACCGATCCACAGGTAATCACCGACTGATTTCAGGTTTTCCAAGTCTGCAAGCCGCGTGAGGGCGTCATTATGATCAATTTCCAGGACGCGACCAACGGATTTCAGATTTTTTAGACCATTAAGGCTTGTCAGAGAATCGTTATCTCTGATCTCCAGGCTACCACCGACTGTTTCCAGGTTCTCAAGGCCTGTAAGGTCTGCAAGTGAATCGTTATGCGATATCGACAGGCTACCATCGATAGCGCCAAGGCTTTTCAAGCCAGTAAGGCTTGCAAGGGAGGGGTTATTCAAGATCAACATGTAGACGCCGACCGATTCCAGGCGTATCATACCTTCAAGGGTGGCGAGGGACTCGTTCTTCCAAATAACAAGAACGCCGTCTATGGATTGGAGGTTCTCCAGGCCTTCAAGGTTTGTGAGAGACCCGTTATCCTCGATTATCACGTTTCCGCCAACATGGGTTAAGCATTCAAGCCCTTGCAAATTCGCTAACATTGCGCGCTTGATCGTAAGATTGCCTGTTATCATGTTGCAGGCTGATGTGGCGGCCAGATCAGCTGCTGTATCGCTGTCGTCGATCAAAAAGCTGCCCTCGCACAAAAGGCTGCAATCCGCCATTGTCGAACCTGGGATGAAAAGCCCAGCAGCGACAAAAAACATAACCACTAAAAACGTTAGAAGATGGTGCATCTCTCTGTCCATATACAAAGACATTTCAAGTGCGTCTTATTGTTCTGAGGGCACGTTTATAGTGTGGCACCTTTGGTGCCAGCTCCTAGCTTATAGCTGATAGCTCATAGCTCATAGTTTGATGTAAAGAATCATTTGATTTTTAATTAACAGCCTCAGTTAAAGTCGCTAGATCACTGATTATCCGTTGGCATTTGAGGTATCGGCGGGGATGTCATTTGCGTGTATCCAGATGGAACGATGAATAGATTGTCTTGGATACTTGTTTTTTTGATATTCTGCAGCTCTGTTATGACCTCGCCCATCATGTCCGCCTTATTAATTGTTTTAATTGGGTATCCCAGCTTTGGGGAAAACCATTGTGTCATGGTTCCCATTTGTTTATCCTTAAAGGTAAACAAATATTTATCGCATTTGTAGCCTTTTATCATTTCTGTACCGATCTGCTCTATTTGAGCCTCCATATGACCCGCTTCGGTACCCACAAAGCTCTCCGGATGGAATCCTTTGCCTTTGTGAGGTATTTTAATCTTCATGTACTGTTTGATATCCGGCATTAATGTCCATTGAAAACCCTGGTCCATGTCCAGAATAATAACTATTTTATCGGCTGCGGTGCCCATCTCCTGCCTGCTCTTATGCCCTTTGACATACACCTTCCCATCGTCTGACATCATTCCGCCTTTCATAACCACATCTGCCAAAAATTCCGAAGCGTCAACTGGCTCGCAAAAATTTGCCATTGTGATTAAGCCGGCAAGAAATACAATTAACCAAAGCTTGCTTTTCGACTGCATTTTGGTCCCCCTTTCATATCCTGTGATAAAGATTCATCTTACGACAGAACACAAAAGCGCTTAGGCGCATTACGTCTATGGGTCTTGCTAAACAAAACAGTCGTTTGCAGATTCAGAATGAAGTGTGTGAAAGGTAGGTGGAAGTTCCCCGATGAGATAAGCACATGATAGCGGAAAAGAATTGAAAATTCAAGCCCGAGATAGACGATAGTAGGGGGACGCCCATTAAATTATAAGTTTCTTGAGATGCAAAGAAGGTTCCCGGCGTCGCTTTCAGCTTCCGTCTTCGCCTTAGCATGCTACGCCGTGACAAGTTGCCGCGGCAAGCAGGAATCCCTCCTTGGCTTTATTTGCTTCTTCCTACGTCAGGACTATGGAAG
>JAAUXY010060968.1_pt1 | contig 22591 bp, 17 predicted proteins | sample 7278121 | NCBI WGS metagenome assembly JAAUXY01 (sample SAMN14350117, study PRJNA611818) | marine sediment metagenome | isolation source: surface marine sediment (1.8m) | place: French Polynesia: Moorea | collected 2018-08 | reverse complement strand
TCGCCGCAGACGATGACGACAACCCACAGATCTTCGTACGTTGGATGGATGCTGAGGGCGCAACGACCCAGGTTACGCATCATGCAAAACGACCGAGCACGCCCGTCTGGGACCCTGATGGCAGCCGAATCGCTTTCCGCGCAGAGGTTGCAATGCAGCCTGAATTCACGATCGACATGCCAGCACCTCCCGAAGGTGCAACGTGGACTGAAGCGCCAACCGTCATTGAACGGATGCACTACCGCACCGATCGGGTTGGCATGAAAACCGGCTTTACGCACCTTTTTGTGGTCGACGCAGAGGGCGGCACACCCCGCCAACTGACCGCTGGCAGCTGGGACGTTGGGCGCCGCTTCTTCGGGGTTGATTTTCTCGACGTTCCACGCTGGACGCCAGACGGTGAGGCAATCCTTTTCAGCGGCGCCGCCAACGAAGAGGAATCTGACCATGGCAGAATTTCGGACATCAATCGCGTTGTTGTCGCCACAGGCGTCGTCAGCAAACTATCCGGTTTTGCAGGCGTCTGGGGCAATCCGGTCGTATCGCCGAACGGCAAGCTCATCGTCTATACCGGATCCAAGGCAGACGAGTCCAACTTCGCCCCGAAAGAACTGCGCGTCATGAATCTAGATGGTGGCGGTGATCAGCCGCTCCTTGAGAACGTGCCTTCGTTCATTCGCGGTTTGAATTGGGCACAAAACGGTCGCGGCGTCTATTTCACTATGGACAAGGAAGGTTCCAACAACATTCATTTCGTCGATCTGAAGGGTAACGTACGCAGGGTTACCGACGGTGAACAGCGTCTCCAGCTGGCTTCTGTCCACCAGGACATCGGTTATGCAGTCAGCACTTCCGTGCATGAACCAGGAGACGTGGTACGGATCAATCTCAGGAACGGGGCATCCAGTCGGCAGACCAGAGTGAACGACGACGTGCTGGCTGACGTGGATCTCGGTGCGGTCGAAGAGATCTGGTACGACTCATCGAACGACACACGCGTACAGGGATGGATCATCACCCCGCCCGACTTCGATCCCGCGAAAAAATACCCGCTGATCCTGCACATCCACGGCGGGCCGAACTCCATGTATGGCGTCAACTTCAACTTTCGTTTCCAGGAGTTTGTCGCCAATGGCTACGTGCTGCTCTACACAAATCCGCGTGGCAGCACCGGCTATGACTACGCTTTCCTCGACGCCATCGACAACGCTTACCCCGGGCGCGCGGACTACGATGACCTCATGGCAGGCGTTGATGCAATCCTGGAGAGGGATTACATCGATCCTGAGAGGCTCTACGCTACCGGCTGCAGTGGCGGGGGCGCCTTGACTGCGTGGCTTGTGACGCACACGGACCGGTTCAGGGCAGCAGCATCACTCTGTCCAGTAATCAACTGGATTACGATGGCGGGCAATGCTGATATCACGCGCTGGTCGATGGAGCGATTCCGGACCCCGTACTGGGAAGATCCGACTCTGTGGATTGAGCACTCGCCGATCTTCCACGTCGGCAAGGTGACCACACCGACGCTCCTGATGACAGGCACAGAGGATCTGCGCACGCCACTCGCGCAGGCTGAGGAGTTTTATCAGGCGCTCAAATACCGCGGCGTGCCTACCGCGCTCATCCCCATGCATAAAGAATGGCACGGCACTTGGTCGGTGCCGAGCAACATGCTGCGCACGCAGTTGTACGTGAGGGAGTGGTTCGAGAGGTTCGGCAGTACACCTTAACCGCCAAAGTCCAGACGCTGGTCAGTCCAGCGATTTGCCCAGCGCCGCAGCCTCTTGCGCATACTTCGCGTAAGAGTCTTTCAGGGTTGCCGAATTCAGGATCACCTCGGCGACAAGCTTGTCTGCCTCCGGGTCGATGACCCGCGTTTTGATCCAGTTACTCTCCGTCCGTCGGCTCTCAGACAGCGCAATGATCTCGCGCTCGAGATGATAGGTGCGCCCGACCAGCAGCGGCCCGTCGATCATGCGGATTTCCTGACCGGCAAAGAGCCCAACCGCGGGGCCTTTGCTGCGAAAGCCCGACTGGTCGGAGGTGTATTGCACGAGCACGCTGATCATTTCCATGGGAATGACCGGCTGGCCCCAGGGAGAGCCGCCGTCTGCGTGGTAGTAGGGATGATCTTCGGTGATGGCGGCGAGCTTCTGCGCCAGTGAAAACGGATACAGATGCCCCATGTTCTGATCGAGCGCCATCACCGCGGTTTCAGGATTCCCCGCGCCAAGCTGCCCCACGGATAGCTCACTCAGAATCACCAGCTGATCGGCAGGCCTGAGCCGTGCCATGCGCGCGTCGATTTCCGTTTCGCCGTAATCGGGACCGAGCGAAGCCGTGCCAGTCAGCACCGGCGTACCGTCGCGCTTCTCCGCGCCGATGCGCGTGCTGGTGGCGCCTTCCGCCAGCGGCTCGACAAAAGCACGCACCTCCTCGCCTTCCACAACCATGTTCTGGTAGTGGGCGCTGATGCAGCCGCGCTCGAACCAGGCATCGCCGAACATGTCGTGCAGCAGATGCACGAACTGGGAAAAGTGCGTTGGACCCTCGATCGGCGCTCCGGCAAATCCCAGATCTTCAGCCATCGCATCGTCGTGAATGGATAGATGCCCGTCGTACTCCTGGGTTGCGAGCATCTGCCGCGGGTGCCGGAATTCGCTGTAAACTGCCGTATCGCTCATGATGTGTTCCTCCCGCGCGTGAGTATACGCCAACCCCTCGCCCCTTTGGTTTAGACTGCGTGGTTTTATCTGGAGGGTGGAATCATGCAGGACCTGTTTTCCGTTGACGGCAAAGTTGTCATCGTCACCGGCGGCTCACGCGGGATCGGTGAGATGATCGCCGCGGGCTTTCTAGCGAACGGCGCAAAAGTCTACATCAGCTCACGCAAGGCAGAGGTGTGCGACGCGACCGCCGCGCGCCTGCAGGCGGAGTTTGGCGGCGAGTGCATCTCGCTGCCGGCCGACATGTCGACGCTGGAAGGCATTCAGGGATTCGCCGATGCCTTCAGCCAGCGTGAAGATCATCTGGACGTTCTGATCAACAACGCGGGCGTTGCCTGGGGTGCGCCTCTGGAAGAGTTTCCCGAAGTGGGCTGGGACAAGGTAATGAACACCAACGTCAAAGGTCCGTTTTTCCTGACACAGAAACTGCTGCCGCTTCTGGAAAAAGCGGCAACGTTCGAGGAACCGGCGCGCATCATCAATGTCGGCTCCATCGACGGCATCAAAACGCCGATCTTCGACAACTTCTCCTACGGCCCGTCCAAGGCAGCCATTCATCACCTGACGCGCGTCCTCGCGGCACACCTCATCAAGCGAAACATCATTGTCAACGGCATAGCGCCCGGGCCGTTCCCCACCTACATGCTGAGCACGGGCGTCGGCGGTGGCGGCGATGCGGAGAACACGGACTGGGACGCCGTTGGCAAAACCAATCCACGCGGGCGCGTTGGCAAAGCCGAGGACATTGCGGGACTGGCCATATTCCTGGCCTCCAAAGCGAGCGGCTTTACGGTGGGCGACGTGATCACCTGCGACGGCGGCTCCGTCGTGTCCTAGAAAAAACTACGCCTCCGCCAGCGCGGGCCGCGCCTGCCGGCGCCATTGCAGTACCAGCGACAGCACCGACGGCACGAACGTCAAGGTGATGATGGTGGAAAAGAGCAGTCCGAAGAGCACAATCGCGCCGAGCCCCCTGTAGAGCTCCGTCCCGGAACCCGGGAAGAACACCAGAGGGGCAAGGCCAAAAACGGTCGTGACCATCGACATTGTGATCGGCCGGATGCGGCTGCGTACCGCTTCGACAACCGCCTCTTCCACGCCCAGCTGATGGGAACGCAGGTTCCTGAGCGTGCGCTCGACGATGAGGATCGGGTTGTTGACCACCGTGCCGATCAGCACCAGGAATCCAAGCATGGTAATGAGGTCGAAGGGCTGCACAATCTCGGGCATTCCCATCGCGCCCAGCAGACCGCCGAACGCATTCAAGAGCCAGAGACCGACTATTCCGCCGCTCACGCCGATGGGGATGGCTGTCATGATCAAAAGCGGATATCCCCAGTGGGAAAACACCGCAACGAGCAGGAGGTAGGCGATGGCCAACGCCACCGCAAAGTTTCCACTCAGAGCTTGCCGCGTGGTTTCCATGCTGTCGGACGCGCCGCTGATGCTCATCTGCACGCTTTCGGGCACGCTGCCGTCCGCGCGCATCCCCTGTATGAGCTCGGTTCTGACCCGATCGATTGCCGTCTCCAACGCAACGGAGCGCGGCGGGACGATGCTGAGCGTCACGGTGCGCTCACCGTCGACCCGGCGTATGGTCTCGGTGTTGACCGTCTCACGCACCGTCGCCACCGAGGACAGCGGCACCACGGTGCCGGTATCGGTATAGAGGCTCACGCCATCAATGTCCCGCGGATGCAGGATGTTCCCCGATGCCGAGTAGAGGAACATGTCGATCTTCTCGTCCGCCATGAAGAACTCGTCCACAAAGGCGCCATCTGAATAAGCCCAGACGGTATAGCCGAGATCAGCCGGATCCACCCCCAGCTCAGCTGCGCGTTCCCAGTCGGGGCGGACCTCGAGCAGCGGCTGGCCCATCGTGAGATTCGACGGATCCGGTCGCACCTGAGGATTTTCGAACAGCGATCGAGCGTTGCGGAAGGCCGCAAAGCTCGCGGCAAAGAGGGTTTCCAGATCCGGCGCGCTGATGTCCACGTTGATGCTGCGGGTGCCGCCGGAGTTGCCGGAGAAAATGCTGCCCCGGTTGGCAAACGCCAGGAGCCCCGGCATCTTGCCAACCTCCTCCGATACGGCGTCAACGAGCGCATCGGTATGCGCGCGGTCGGCAGCCTCAACCAGGTAGAACACGCGGTTTGTGCTGACGAAGCTCACGTTGCCCTTGATTGCCGGTATGTTGCTGCGTCCCTCGGCAAAATCCTGCGGATCCGCACCGAAGTTCGGGCTGAAAACGCCATCAATCTCACGATACACGTCACGCATCGTGTCGATGTTGTACCCGGGCGGCGCGAACATCAGACCGAACACCTTGGCCTCTTCGCCTTCGGGCAGATACTCCGCGGGTGGTGTCAATAACAGGATGATGAGAAGCGATGTGCCCAATGCGCCGCCCACGACGGCGAGCCTGCGCGTCACGCTCTGCAGGAGCCACTCCACCGCAGCCACTATCCGCCCCTGCAGCGCAATGCCCGAACGCGACCACTTGCCGTGCTGCGAAGCTTCGGATGGAATCTTCAACAAGCGTCCCGACGCAGTTGGCACAAGCAGCGTCGCTACGAGCAGCGACATGACAATGGACGAGGCAATGGCAATCGCAATGTCCGAGTAGAGCTGCCCCGCTTCGTCCTGGATGAACACGATCGGCAGGAACACGAACACGGTGGTCAGCGTCGATGCAAGCACGGCGGGCCACACCTCGCGAACCCCGTCCAGGGCCGCGTTGAGGCGCTTTTTACCCATGGCCAGATGCCGGTAGATGTTCTCCAGCACCACAATGTTGTTGTCGAGCGTCATGCCGATGGCAAACGCAACGCCGGCAAGGGAAATGACGTTGATCGTACGCCCGGTGACGAGGAGTCCCAGAAAAGCAGCGATCGTGCAGATGGGTATGCCAAGCGCGCCGATCATCGTGGCTGAGGCCGAACGCAGAAAAGCGAACATGGTGAGCGTCGCCAGAACCGCACCAATCAGCAGATTGCGCCAGACAACCTGCACCGCTTCGACGACATACACGACGTCGTCGGACGTCAATTTGACCTCGAGACCGCGCTCGGCGAGAAGGCCGCCATTCAGCTCACGTATGGCTTCCTGGACCCCCGCTTTGACCTCCACGACGTTAGCACCCACCTCCTTGCGCAGGCGCATGCCTATCATGGATTCGCTGCTCGTAAACGCGTAGTTACGGATCTCCGCGTAGCTCTGCTCGACCTCCGCAACGTCTTCCAGGCGAATGAGCGCGCCGCCGCGCCGCGCAATCACCAGCTGCTCCATGTCCTCGAGCGTCTCGAACCGGCCAACGGTGCGCAGCAGATAGCGGCGCTTGCCGGCATTCACGTCGCCGCCGGAAACGTCACGGTTACGCGCGCGGATGGCGTCGCGCACGTCAATCAGCCGCAGATTGCGCTCCGCGAGCTTCGAGGGATCCACCAGGATCCTGACCTGCCGTTCCGCGCCGCCGGTGACGCCAACGTCCGATACGCCGGGCACCTGCTCCAGGCGCGTACGGACGTAGTCTTCCACGAAATCCTGCTGCGTTCGTATGTCGACCTGGTTGGGATTGCCTGCCAGCGGACGCACGCTGAAGAACATGAAGGGATTGTCTGAAACCGAGCTCGTGCTGATGCGGGGTTCGTCGACGTTCTCCGGATAGCTCGGCACCTGGGAGAGCGCGTTGTTGACGAGGATGAGGACTTCGTTGATGTCGACCCCGAGCGGGAACTCGAGCTCAATCTCCGCGCGCGAGGTGCCCGCCCGCGACGTGATGCGCTCAAGACCCGGAATGCGTCGCAGATACTCTTCCTGCTCGATGATGATCTCTTTCTCGACGTCCTGCGGAGTGGCTCCCGGCCAGCGTGTCTCCACGGTCAGGACGCGCGCCTCGATGTCCGGAATCATCTGCACCGGCACCTGGAAAACCGCCAGCGCGCCCATCAGGCACAGAATCAGGATGCCTACGGTGACGACCACCGGTCGAGAGATGGCGGCCTGGAACATCAATCACCCCCGACCATGTAGCCCTCGACGATGTAGACAGCCTGCCCGGGCCGTAGCGATTCATTGCCGCGTACCACCACGCGGTCGCCCAGCTTCACCTGATCGCTGACAATCTCGCTGTAGCGGGCGTCACGCCGACCCAGCGCAACGTTGACGGGTCGAACCGTGAGATCGGGCTCATCGTCCTGCACCAGCCATAAGAGCACGCTGCCATCCGCGCGCCGCACAAGAGCGTCGTTGGGAACGGCAAGCGCAAGACCGCCGCGTTCACCGAGACCGAGAGAAACGCGGGCCGACATTCCGGGCAGGATGGCGCCATCCGTATTGGCAACCTCCAGCCAGATCGGCACGGCGCGGGCGCTGTCGACGTCGCGGGGAATGATGGCAAAGACGGAGCTGGTCAGATCGCGCTCGGGCAGCGCATCCAGCGATATCCGCGCCTGAGTGCCGAGGGTCACGCCGCCGATGTGCTGCTGCGGCACCGCCACTTCAATCCGCACGGTGTCGGTATCCGCCAGCTCCAGCGCCGGGTTGCCGGTGCTGAGCCACTGTCCCAGCTCGGCCACCTTGCGGGTCACCACGCCGGCAAATGGAGCGCTCACTTTGTGACGGTTGAGCGTCTCTCGAGCCGAGGCGAGCTCCGCCTCGTTCTGACCCATCACCGCCGCGGCGACCTCAACGTTATTCTCAGCTGTTTCGAGCGCGCTGACGGGAATATGCCCCGCTTCGTGTAAACGCCGCGCTTCGCGCAGCTGGCGCTCACTTTCTTTCAACTCCGCACGCGCCTGCCTGAGGCGGGCGGCGCTTCGGTCAACACCGATCCGCGCGAGCTCCGCGTCGAGCTGAAAGAGCGGATCTCCGGCGTCCACGCGGCTGCCTTCGTCGACCCAGATTTCCTCGACGAGGCCGTTGACCTGAGCGGACACCATGGCGTTGCGCCGCGGCAGCACCGAGCCCACCAGATTGACCGGATCCTGCAACTCGACTTGCGTCACCTCGGCGACGGCAACCGGGGTCGAGGCGGCAAGCGCACCGCTCCAGGTTCCGCCCGCGGCGACGACGAGGACAACGCTGCACCAGCGCAGCAGCGATTGAAACAACATAGGTTCGCTTCTCAGACTGAACCCGCAGGGTACCTGAGACCCGTCGAGCAAGCACCCCCGGGCCAAGTGAGTCCAACAAACTGTATCCGTAGGGCCGAAATGGACGCTACGCCCTATCGTCCGCCTCGCGGCTGGCTATGAAGCGCTCGAGCTGAGCACCTTTGTCGGCATATTCCTCGTCAGCCTCGAGGCGAACCAGCACGCGACGCGCCTGATCATACTGCTTGAGGTTGATGTGCGTGATGGCAAGGAGATAGTAGATCTGCGCGGGCGTATCCTCACCGTAGACTTCGGTTGCCCGGTTGAGGGCGGCCCCGGCTTCGGCATAGCGCTCCCAGTGCAGATGCAGCTGACCCAGAATGAGCGAAGGTTTACCGTCGTCCGGCAGCTCACCCTGCACGTTTTCGAGCGCTTCCGTCGCCGCGTCAAACTCCCGCGCCAGCACCCACATCTCCGCCAGCAGGAGTCTGTCATCCGCGACTGCTTCGTCGGGGTGGTCGGCGAGGGCAGCAGCCAACGCCTGGCCGCCTTCGAACGGCAGCCCCATGTGCGCCAGAAATCGAGCTAGGCGGCGGCGCTGTTCAAACGTCCCGGGCTTGACGTGCTCGGCAACGGCGAGCGCTGCGGTACCTCGCGGCACTTCCTCCATGAGGAGAAGCACCGAAGCCAGCTGGCGCCACCAGCGTTCCTGCCCCGGATCCCTGGCGAGGAGATCCTGCATGAGTCCCAGCGCATCCTCCGGGCGATTCGCCCGCGCGTAGGCGTAGGCCAGAAGCTCTATCCAGTGATTACGCGGTTTGCCTTCCGCCGTCCCGATGGCCTCTTTCAGACGGGCAATACCCCGGTCCAGATCATCTGTGCGGAGATAGCCGTAACCCAGCAGAAAGAGTCCTGCAGGATCAGGCTCATCCACCGTATCCGCCCAGGCCTCGAGCTCGGCAAGGCCACCGGTGTAATCGTCCAGCATGAGTAAAGCCTGGCCCAGCATGAGGCGTAGCGGCAAGGCAAAATCCGCAGGTTGCCCATCCAGCACCTTGCGCAGCGCGTCACGGGCTGCCGCAATCTGGTTCTCACGGATGAGGAGGGCCGCTTTCTGCTGTGTAATGTAGGCCTGTACCTGCCTGGAGCGCTGGCGCCTCTCCAACAAGTCGGTCAACGCATCGATTGCCGCCTGTGGATCTTCGTCAACGCTCTCGAGAATGCGACCCACGTCTCTGACGATGCGTTCGGGCAACAGCGGCTGCTCTGCCGCCATTACCGACCCGCTGAGCAGCAGGCACAGCAGCGTCAGGCAGGATTTCACCGCGCACGCCATTTCAGAACTGCTCCTCCGGCGGCAGATTGAACTCAATGTGCACCTGGGCGAGCACGACAACGGGTTTGCCGTCCCGCACGACGGGCTGGAACCGCCAGCGCGCCACCGCATTTACGGCCGCACGGTCGAACACGCGGGCGGGTTGGGAATCGATCACCCGCGGATTCTGCACGGTGCCGTCTTCCATCACGTCGAAGAGCACCTCGACGTAACCCTCCACCTCGCGCATGAGCGCGGTGGGGGGATATTGCGGCGGCAGCCGGCTCAACGGGGTCAGCTCGCTGGCCATCATCACGTCCATCATCGCCTGCCCCGAGCCCTGCACGAGCCGCGCGCCAAGCGCAACGCCACCACCTTCGCCGAGCAGACTCGTGATGTTCATCATGGCGGTGGTGGTCGGCAGTTCTGCGGCATCAGCCGCAATGTTGGGATCCATGCGCGCCTGCGGCCGCTTGATTTCCTTCGGCTTGGGCGGCGGCTTGCGCCGCCGGTCCTTGGTTTTGGTCTGATCTTCGATGGAGGTGCGGACAAAATCGATGGTCTGGGCGTCCATGGCGTCCACAATGCGCACGCGATCGCGCGAAATCATGTTCTCCATGACGATGAAAAGCAGCACGTTTACCAGGACCGCACCCACAGCAATGCCTGCGATACGCGCCGGAGTCAGCACGGAAGTTGTCATCTACTCACCGATCACTTCGTCAGAGGCTTCCGCGGCGGCAATTGCGACTTTGCTCGCCCCGGCAAGGCGCGCCTGATCGATCACTTCGACCACCAGGCCCGTGCGTGAATCCTGGTCCGACAGCACGACAACGGATGCATCCGGGCTTTCCAGGAACATCCGCTCGATGACGCCGCGCACGCGGCGGACGTCGAGCTTTTTCTTGTCTATCCAGATATCGCCGGTATCGGTGACCGCAATGAGAATGTTGGTCGATTTCTGCACCGCAGTGGATTTCGCGCTCGGCTGGTCCACCTCGACACCGGGCAGCTTCACGAACGTGGAATTGACCGCAAAGAAGATGAGCAGAATGAACACCATGTCGATCAACGGGGTGAGATTGATCGCCGCGTTGCCGCCATCTTCCCGGGTATGCAGACGCATCATGTTCCCACCTCCTCACCCGGCTCCACGTTGAGCACCTCCACGAGATGCTCCGTTTCCCGCCGGATGCGCTGTTCGAGGTCGTTGGCAAAGTACATGCCGGCCAGCGCGGTCATGAGCCCGACCATGGTGGTAATCAGCGCCTGGGAGATGCCGTCCGCCATGCCGCGCACGTTACCCGTGCCGAACACCGTCATGACCTCGAAGGTTTTGATCATCCCGACAACCGTGCCGAGCAGACCCAGCAGCGGCAGAATTGCGGTAATGACCTGAATCGTGCCAACCCAGCTCGCCAGCTGACCACGAAACTGATTGGTCAGGCCTTCGCGCAGGCGATCATCCACTTCCGGTACCCGGGTACGCTGGCGCTGCCATTTCAGAACGATCTCCCGCACCAGATGCGGCCGACCGAGGAAATAGAAGAGGTAACGCTCGAGAATGAGAAACCACATGATCAGGGAGATGAGCAGTATCGCCAGCAGCACCCAGCCGCCGGCGATGAAGAGATCGCTTTGTTCCAGCCAGTCACTGAACATCAGCACCTGCCTCTGCCCCGCGCTGGGTGGCAAAGAGATCCGTTGCGGTCTGATCGAGGGTGGTGATGAGCGCGTTGGCGCGGCTCTGCAGGAAGCTGTGCAGAAGCAGGAGTGGGATGGCTACCGCCAGCCCCAGCTGGGTGGTGATGAGCGCCTGCGATATCCCTCCGGACATCAACCGCGGATCACCCGCACCAAAGAGCGTAATCACCTGGAACGTTTCGATCATTCCCGTAACCGTGCCCAACAAGCCAAGTAACGGACTTACTGCAGCAAAAATGGCAAGCGTGGGCAGGCCGCGATTGAGCTGCTCTGCGGCGGCGGCCACTACCTCGTCGAGCTTGGCGGCCAGCGCGCTTGCGTCCCCATGATAGGCCTCGTCCACGGCAACCTCGCGCAGGCGGCTGATGGTATGCCCGTGATTGGCGTTGGGATCGCCCACTTCAGAGTTGACCTGCCGGTGCGTGATCATCACCCGCACGAAGCGAATGGCGCCGAGCGCAAGCCCAACGGCGCCGATGATGAGAATGAGATAACCGATGATGCCACCCTGCGCAATCCGCTCCGACATTTCCGGCGTCTGCACGATGAGCGCGAGGATCGATCCTCTGGACGGGTCGATGGATATGGGGGCGAGCGGCGCCTCTGCGCGCTCGAACTGCAGCGCCTCGGCGGCGCTGGCGCCAGCCGGCTGTCGAGCCAGAGCGAGCAGCTTGCCGCTTTCCGGCAGATACCGCAGATAGCTGCCGTCGGCGAGCGCGGTGAAAGTGCCAATGCGGGTCACTTTCATGTTCGTTTCCTCGCCCGCGGCCGAGATGACCGGCGCCTCGAAGCGCACCACCCTGCCGCTCTGCTCCATTTCGTCGAGAAGCGTCAGCCACAAGGACCGGAGGTCCGACGAGGTGGGCGTCGAGTCACCAGCAGCGAGCCGTTCCACCAGGCTGTTGCGCTCGGGATTCTGCGCCCCGACCAGAGAATTCTGTAACACCGGCGCGGCGTCACCCGAAACCTGCCGCACAACCGAAAACACCTCGCGCAGATCCCCGGCGTTTTCATCGAGCTTGGTTTCCAGATCGGCAAGCTCTTCCTCCGCCACTTCGAACGCCGCGCGCAGCGCATCGGCTTCCGCCTCGGCTGCCTGGCGGCGCCGCCGCGCGTCGTTCAGGAGCGCACGCTGCTCATCACGCGCGGCAACAAATTCCGCCTGGCGGGCCTGAAGCCGGGACTCGGCCTGAGCTGCCGTGTCGCGTACGCTGCGCACCAGATCCGACAGGGTCATTGTTTCTTCTTCCGCGGTCGGCTCTTCCGCCGCCCAGGCCGGCGTCAGCAGAATGACGAGAGCCGAAGCCAGCAACGTTTGCAGGAGACGTCGTCGCATCACTCGACCTCCCCTGTCCACAGCGGCAGCTGCAACAGATTCGGCGGCGCCTGTTTGCGCGCCACGCGCAGCGCAAAGTCCAGCATATCCACCGCATCGCCATCGAGTGTCTGCCACTGCCGGGTCTGCGGTTGCCAGAGCCCCGCTTCGCTGCGGTCGAGGCTGACGTAGTAGAGCGCCAGACGGCCAACGCGGAGGTAGTCCACCGTCAGCTCGAGATCACCCCGCTCGAGGCTCCCTTCATACGCTTCGATGTTCTGCCCGTACTCCGCCTCGATCTGGTACGCCTCGATCACCCGCCGGTACTTCTCGCCGAGTGCCACGTCGGATCGCGTCAACGTTTCGGAAAGCGAAGCAACGCGGGATTCGCGTTCTTCCAGCAGTAGCGGCTGGTCAAGCTCAATGAAGCGTGCCAGCACGTCCGTCATCTCCACCATCAGCGGCAGAAGATCGCGCCGCACAACCTCAACCTCTTTCAGCTCCTCGGCGAGGCGAAGCTTCTCCGCTTCCTGGCTGGCGCGCATTTTGCGCATGTTGGCGTTGTAGGTTTCGAGATCGGCGAGCCGCTCGAGCTCGGTGTGATATTGCGAGAGAAGGGCTACGGTTTCGTCGTCGAGTTCCTCGACCTGGCGCTGGGAAGCCTGAGCGGCTTCCTGCTGGCCTGCCTGCACGTCGACGACATCGTCAACGGCGGTCTCAGCGTGAGCCCCGGTGATGGTGAACAAGAGCAGGCCCACCACCCCTTTGCGGAGTCGTTTCACTATTTTCATTATTTCCCTCCTGGGGCCCGAGCATAGAGACGCTCGATTGGAGAGGAACCTGTGGAAAACCGAAGGGGACTACGCGAGACCACGGCCACCGTCTGCCTTCGACGCTCGCGGGAGGCTCGGCTACTCGATGCGACGCACGCGCGTGCTGGTACCAGAGTCCGAGCGCATGATGTAGCCGCCCATCCTGGCGTTTTTGATATTGACCTTGTCACCCGCCGCAAACGGCAGGTCGCGGGGTGAGGACTGCATCCAGATCTGACCGTTGGTAAGACGAAAGACCATGCGCTGCTGACCGCCAGAGCGAACGGCTGCAATCTCCGTGTCGATATTGAGCTCATCCAGCCAGCCGAATAGCCCTCCGGAACCGGTATCACTCGCCGGAGGCTGCGTGCTTCGGGTCTCAACGGATGCGGTTTGTTCCGCGCCGCTGGACAGCTCTGCCGCGGGTGGCGGAGGCGCGAACACTTTTGCTTCGGCAGGTTCCTGCTGCTTCGGCAGAATTCGCTCGGCGTTGGGAAACTGGTGGTCAAAACACGCCAGACGTTCGCGCGCGTTTTCTATTTGCGAACATTCTGATGTCGATTCGGACCAGGCTGCGGGACTGACCAGCAACCCCAAGACCACAACGAGATAACGCTTCATGAAGGCCGCCATCTTTTACTGCTTTCTCAACTACTCAACTACTTTCGCACAATGCGCCCGCAAACGGAAAACCCCCTTCCAAAGGAAGGGGGCGGTTTCCAGCCTGATTCCAGGACCTAGAGCGAGCCGCTGACTTTCAGGAAGAAGAGTCTGCCACGTCCGTCATGCAGCGTGGGGTCGTATCCCGTGATGTAGGAGACGACCGGGGGCTCTTCGTCGAGAATGTTCTGAATGCCCAGGGTCACGTTTGCATCGCTCAGGATCGACGTTTCACCGAGGTTGTAGTTGTACTGCACGTCGATCGTCAGCATGTCGTCGATGACGCCATCAGCCATGTCGTTAGCGGTCGACGTATTGCCTGCCAGAGCGGTAACAGCGCGGAAGAAGCCGGCCGTTCCGGCAGGGATGTCTTCATCCACCTCGTCGATCCAGCGGGCCAGCATGAACACACGATGGTTATCCATGGTCCACGAGAACGTGCCGTTGATCTTGAACTCCGGCAGCGGACGCGCCACGGGTGTGGTGAAGTTGTACGAACCCACCGCATCGAAGGTCGTTGAGCCGACCTCGACATCGTAGGTCAGGACCCAGGCGGCCTGCAGGCCGACGCGCCAGTTGCCCCAGTCGTTGTCGAAGCTATACGAGGTGGTGAGGTCGATGCCGTCCACTTCCGCGGAGTCCGCGTTTGAGAAGTCGGGCAGGAGCCTCAGCAGAATGCCGGAGGAGTTGCGCACCACCTGCGCAAAATTGCGGTCGGCCAGTTGCGCCGCATCCGCTAACGATGTACCCGGGTTGGCGTCCACGTATGCCTGGATCGCTGCGTTGTCCGCGGCGAGCAGCGTGGCGCTGTTCTCCCGCGTGATGATGTCGTCGTACTCGTAGGAGTAGTAGTCGATGTCGACGGACAGACCTTCCAGCGGACCGTCCTGGGGAATCCAGGACAGACCAAAGTTGAAGGTGTCTGCGGACTCGGGCTGCAGATCCGGGTTACCCGTGGTAATCGAAGGCTTGAACGTGGTGCCACCCACCAGGTCCGCCTGGTTGGCAACCGTCGTCAAGGCGCCGAAAGATTGCAGCAGGGACGGCACGCGGAAGGAGCTACCGGCCGAAGCGCGCAGCGTCAGAGACTCGATGGGCCTGAAGAGCACCGTCACCTTGGGGTCCACCGTGTCTTCGCCAATCTCGTCGAAGTCTTCGTAGCGTCCGGCAATGTTGACCTCAATCATGTCGCCGATCGGAATACCGAGCTCGGCGAAGAAGGCCGTGGTCGTGAGCTTGCCGCTCCAGTCGTCAGCACCGAAGACAAAGTCCAGGTTGTCAGACGTGAGCGAGGAATCGAGCACGACCTTACCTTTGTCGACGCGACGCTGGAAACCGACGGCGAGGCCAACCGGACCGTAGTCCGTATCGAAGAGATCGCCGGAAAGAACCACGTCCAGGACGCGCTGGTTATAGTCGGTGTCGCTGCTCGCCCGGCCGATCAGCCAGTCGTACAGCTCCGCCGGGTTGGCGAGTTCCAGATCCGACTGTCCCAGCGAACCGTCACGCTCCCAGACCGAGTTACCGAACGGGTTGAAGAAGTAGCAGGAACCTGCCGCAAAGTCGCCGCCGGAGCTTGCGTAGGCGGCATTACCCTCACCCGGCACGCCGTTGAAGGGATCGCAGTTGGGACCGCCGTAGCCGTTCAGGGCCAGCTCCATGTGCGTTGACAGGGTGTCCTGAACCTGTGAGGTCTGCGAGGTGTGGTCGCTTGCCGTGTAGTTGGCATCGAGCACCCACGACCGGCCGCCGATCTCGAGGTCCCATTCCAGGCCAAACGCCATGCGCTGGTCGCTGCGGTTGGTGTCTGTGAACGTCTTGATGGGTCGAACGAACGAGCCGTTCTGATCCGCGGTATAACCTTGCAGACGCGTGAGGTTGGCGTACGCTACCGGCTCGATACCGCGGCGGAAGGCATCCTCGACGCTGCCCGGATTCGGAGCAAACTGAATCGTGCCGGTCGAGTCGATGTAGCTGGTGCCCGTCGGAATCGTGAGCGCCGGCGCGTTCGGGTTCAGAGAGTTCAAACGATTGAACTCGGAGCTGTTGGAGGCAAATTCGAAGTTTGCCGTCAGCGTGTCGGAGATGTCGTAGTGACCTTCGACAAAAAGATTACGCAGCTTTTCTTCTGCCTGAATGGAGAAGAAGGAGCCGTAGTCGTAGACACAGCGGTTGGCAAAGTTACCCAGCGCGCCGCCGTTGCCTCGCGTAAACGCCGCAGCGTCCTCGCAGTTGACGTCAGCCTGGCCAAAGTCCGAGCCATCCGGCGCTCTGGGCAGATTGTTGAGCGTCGTCTCACCATTGAAGCCAACCTGCTGCCCGGGGAAGAGACCGTTGGCCGCCCAGGTGATCGTCTGTCCGGCAACCGGCAACAGCCGTCCGGGTTGCCCCGTCGACGACAACGTGCTGCCGCCGAAGCGCCCATAATCGTCGGCGACGTTGATCTCGGCGCGGTCCATGACCGATGCCGCGGCCATAATGCTGCCGCGATCACCCTGCACCCCCCAGATCATGCTGAGCGTACCTGTATCACCCTCGCCGGTGTTGTCGTCGGTGGTGAACTGGTAAGAAAAGTCGAAGCCCTCGAAGTCACTCTTGGTGATGAAGTTGACCACGCCGGCGATTGCGTCCGAGCCGTACAAGGCGGAGGCGCCGTCTTTGACGACCTCGATGCGTTCAATTGCGATGGTGGGCACGAGCGCGTTGATGTTGGTCGAGGCATTACCCCGGCCGTTGTACCAGGAGGGCACGTGGCGCTTGCCGTTGACCAGCGGCAGGGTGGCGCCGTGACCGAGGTTACGCAGGTTGACGTTGTTCCGGCCGTCCGCGCCTTCACCCTGGAACGTCGCCGCGCGTGTTTGTGCGCCAGAGTTCCAAGGCATCGATGCGATCACCTCGGCAACGTCCGCAGCGCCGATATCTTCGATATCCGCCGCGGTCATGACCGACAGAGGTGAAGGTGAGTCAGCGGCATTGCGCTTCAGATAGGAGCCTGTGACGACGACTTCTTCGATTGCCGCGTCTTCCTCAGCTAGTAGAGATTGGCTGGGTAGGAGTACCAGCCCTGCGCAAATGCACAGCGGTATCATTCGTTTCAAAACACTCTCCCCGTTGTTTCTCGACGTTTATTGCCACCAAGCAAAACCACTGTTGTTGATCTCGAGCTCCCCAGCTCGAAGATCCAGCTACCACGCATGGATTGTCGGACACTAGCCGCTGCCATACGGTGTGTCAACAGACAGAGACCAGGGCGAAAAACGGTCCTCTGCCGCCCGCTATCAATCATTTCCAGCTGACAATTCTCATTAGTGACAAGATCATGAACGGGCCTTGCAGCTTGTCCATGGTGGACGCTCAATCCGTCATCGCCAGACGAGGTCAAGTGAGCCACCCCGGAATGGCGTACACTTGGCGCAGAGGCGAAGGGGGACTAGCAACTATGAGCGAACGTGAACCATTCCTGTTGAGCACAGCGCAAGAACGGGTCGGCGAGAAGCTGGGCGTCAGCGACTGGGTGTTCATCGACCAGGTGCAGGTCAACGTATTCGGCGAGGTCACACGCTGGCGCACGCCTGGCCACTGCGATCCGGAGTATGCAAAGACCACGCCCTACGGCGGCACGCTCATACACGGCTTTCACGTCGTCTCGCTGCTGTCACACTTTTATCGGGACGCACAGCTCTGGCCTGCGGACGGCGGCTACCCGCTGAACTACGGCCTCGACAAAGTACGCATCCTGCAGCCCGTGGTCATCGGCGACGGCGTGCGCCTGCGCTCCCACATCAGCCTCATGGAGGCCAGCGACAAGGGTAACGGTGAGTGGCTGCTCAAGAACAAACACGACATTGAGGTCGACGGCATGGACGGCTACGCCGTCTACGCGGAATACCTCACCTACTGGTACCCGAAACCGCCGGCCGCGTAACGCGGCCGGCTGAACGATCACCCGCCGGTGGTTTCGCCGCTGCCGACCTGCTCTGCGAGACCCGGCACGTGTTCCGCGCCGTGCAGCACCTGCACCGATGAACCGGCAAAGTCTTCGCCAATCGGCTGGTAGCGTCCGCCCAGACAGCTGCTCAGAAATGCCTCGGTCGTCGCGAAGAAAGACATGCGGTTCTCGGGGCGCGCAAATCCATGCCCTTCGTCCGGGTAGTTGAGGTAGGTCACCGGCAGGTTGCGCTCATCCATCGCCGCGACAATCTGATCGGATTCCGCCTTGGTCACCCGCGGGTCGTTTTCACCCTGGCCAATCAGGAGCGGCACTTTGATATCGGCAACCCTGGCAATCGGCGAGCGGTTATACATGTCAGCGCGGGCTGACTCGTCGGCGGGATCGCCGACAAAGGCGTACCAGTTCCCCTCGAGGCTCGGCCGGCAGTAGTCCGGGAAGCTCTCGATGAGCGTAATCAGGTTGGACGGGCCCACAATGTCCACGCCGCAGGCAAACGTGTCCGGGGTAAACGTCAGGCCGACGAGCGTCGCATAGCCGCCGTAAGAGCCGCCCATGATGGCCACGTCGCTCGACACTTTGTTGTCTTTTACCCACTGCACGGCGTCGATCAGATCGTCGTGCATTTTGCCGGCAAACTCCTTCTTCGCCGCGTTCAGGAAGTTTTTGCCGAATCCTGTCGAGCCGCGGTAGTTGACGGACAGCACCGCATAGCCGCGGTCGGACAGCCACTGATGCGTTGTGTTGTAACCGTAGCTGTCACGCGCCCACGGGCCGCCGTGAACTAACAGCACCGTCGGCTGCGGCGTTTCCGGAATACCATCACCATCGGCATCAGATCCTTCCGGCAGCGTGAGATAGGAAGTCAGCGACAGACCGTCCCGGCTCTTGAGCTCCAGCGCCTGCATTCCCTGCAACGACACATCAGCCAGCACGGGACGCGTCTGGAACATCTCCGTTGCCTGCTTCTCAGCACGGTCGTAGACGTAGTAGGTGCTCGGCTTACTGGGCGAGTCCGCCGCCATGACCAGCTTGTTACCGTCCAGCGACTGGGCCACGAACGTCAGATCACCGGAGACCTGCGCTTTGATGTCGGCAAGGTCCTCGGTAAATCCATCGTCGAGCGCGCGCCACTCGAGGCGCAGAAACTCCGAGGCATACGCCTGTATCTCCCGCGTCTGCGGATCCAGCAGGACGTCGGATATGTCCGCCCGCTCGTCTTCCGCAAGAACGGTGACCTCTCCTGTAGCGACACTCATCTTCACCGCGGCGGCCGTATCCCGCCCGCGGCTGTCGACCATTAAGACGTGCTCGTTTGCGCTGTCGAAACCAAACGCGGCGCTCGTCATGACATCCTGCACGCCGAACTCAGCCAGGACGTCGGTGCCGTCCGCCGTCAGCTTCAGGAGATTACGCGCGCCGCCAGGCAGCTGCTCCCAGGCAAGGCGCGGCTGCAGATCGTTGTCGATCTCCCATCCCGCGTAGCCGGGATTCTCCGCGACCAGAGTGCGCTCGCCGGTTGCCAGATCAACGTGATACACGTCGAAGAGCTGCGGGTTACGGTCGTTGAGCCCTACGGCAATTTTGCCCGGATGGTCTTTGCTGCGGCCCAGCAGCGCGGCGCGGGCGCCTTCAGGCACCGGGGTGAGATCGACGATGTCACCGCTTTCGAGATTGACAGCATAGATGTGGTAGTTCTCGTTGCCACCCTCATCCTGGTTGTAGAGCACAAACTCGTTGTTATACGCCCAGTAGTGAACCGGAATGCCGCGCTCGGTCTCGTTGGTGATCGCTCGGGCGGTATCCGGGTTGTCGCTCGGCGCCACCCAGACGTTCATGACGCCATCCTTCGGCGCCAGCCAGCTCACCCACTGGCCGTCCGGGCTGATGCGCCCCTGCGAGCGGACCGGGTTATCGAAAAACGACTGCCGGTCGACCAGCGGCGCAGGCGCGGCCTGCGGTTCGGCTACTTGCGCCTCAGGCTCAGGTGCGGGACTTTCGCTGCAGGCGGCAAGTCCCGCCAGCAGCATGAGAATCACGGCAAACTGCTTCATTCAGCTACCCTCGAAAAAAAATCTGGCGCGACTCTACCAGCTTCGCCGCTGATTTAAAGACGCTTCTGCATGGCTTTGGAGTACATGGCAATGAGCTTGGCATCGGCGCGCCACTGCAAATCTTCGGTGAGGTGCACAAGGCCACGACGCAGGTACTGCACCGCGTCGTCAAACCCCGCGAGCGCCCGTGGCGGTGCGGCTGCCGGGGCGAGATCGGCCACGTCCTCGAGGACGGCGCGGATGTTGGCGCGCAGCGGGTCGTTGGCGATGCGTTGATGCGCCATGCTGAGGAACGCGAGGTAAATGTAGAACGGTTCGACAATCCCGAAGTCTTGCACCCGCGTACGGTCGAGCTCATCGGCCGCGAGCTGCACCGCGTTGAAGTGCGCCCTGCCCTGACTCAGCCGCGGCAACACGGAAGGCTCCGGGTTGCGCGAGATTTCGAGCCCGGCAGCATCGCGCGGCACCAGCAGAAAGTGGAAGTCGCCGTCAGCGTCGCTGGCGCGCACCACCAGCTCGTCGACGACATCACAAGCGGCAACCCAGGTCTTGTACCCGGACAGCTCAACGACGCCGTTGTCGAACGCGCAGCTCACGCCGGGCAGCGGATCGTCGCCCACATCCTCGGAGACGACAAACGCCGCCCAGCCTTTGAAGCGAACCGCCGGAAACGTCACCCGCAGGGCGGTCTGATAACCCGCGCTGAAGACACCGGCAAATCCGCTTGCCGCCGCTCCGCCGCGTACCGCCATGGCAAACGGTGACGCTGCAACGGCAGCCTCCTCGAGCCAGCGAGCCTTGAACTCGACCTCGGTCATTGCGGCCTCGGTGGGCGCCAGCAGGCTGTCCAGATCCATGCTCATTCCGGCACTGGGCCTTCTACCTGACAACGATGGATCAGCCGTGGATCGTCGCCGTGATCGTGCACCGCGTAGTGGAGCAGACAGCGGTTGTCCCACATGACCAGATCACCCGCCCGCCACTGATGCCGCGCCTGAAACTCGGGCCGCACGCCGTGCTCGAAGAGGAAATTCAGCAGCCACTTGCTCTCCTCGCGGCTCCAGTCTTTGAAACGCGTGGTGAAAGCTTTGCAGACATAAAGACTTCTGGCGCCGGTCTCGTCGTGGGTGCGCACCACCGGATGCTCCGCGCGGGGCGCGGCTTGCGGGTCTTCACCGTAGACCCGCGCCAGCCCTTCCGCGCTGTGCAGCGCCGTCAGCCCGTCGACCACCCGCTTCATCCCCACGGACAGCTCATCGTAGGCGAGCGCCTGATTGGCGAATGCGGTCTCGCCGCCAAACGCCGGCGCCTCGAGGGCGTAGAGCATCGTAAGCTTGGGCGGCTCCGGGTTATAGGTCATGTCCGAATGCCAGTGCTGGTTGATGTCCTGCTTTTTACCGCGGTTACGCAGCTCAATGACGTTGGGATGGTCGGGCAGGCCACCGTAGGGAAACGGGATGGTTGGTCCCCAGCGTTCGGCAAATGCGACGTGCTCCGCCGGGGTGAGGTCCTGTTCGGGAAATACGAGCACGTGATATTCGCAGAACCAGGCGTTCAGCTGCCGCCAGGCGTCGTCGTCCACATTGCGAACATCGAGCCCTGTCACGATGCCGCCGAGCGGTGCGGCCATTCTCTCCACCTGCATGTATCCGTCCTCGTCTACTTCAGCGTTCAGTCATGTAATCGTCGGTAGGCTGCATCGCCCACCTCGTCCGCAACCGTGCGGCCAAGCTCGTCCGCCGCGAGAAGGCCCGCTTTCACGACGTCGGCATCCACCGCAAACGGCAGGTTGTGAATGGGGGCGAACGCAAGCGCACCGTCCACGACGCCGTTGATCCGGGCAGTCTGCGACGCATCCAGACCAATCTGACCGAGATGCACCGGCAGACCAACCGCGGCGAAAAACTCGGCAACCCGGCGTGCTTCATCAGGCTGATCCTGTATCATGAGCTGCGCGATGAGGCCCATGGCCACCATCTCGCCGTGCAGATAGTTGCTTTCCACCTCCGGCAGCGTGCTGTAACCCTGCGCAAAGCCATGGGCAGCCGCGAGCCCGCCGCTTTCGAAACCCACCCCGCTCAGGAGCGTGTTGGCTTCGACGATGCTTTCCAGGGTTTCATCGACCCGGTTGTCGCGCACCGCGGCCGCGGCCTCGATACCCCGGGCAAAGAGCGTTGCGGCGCAGGTTTCGCCGATCGCACAGGCGGCAAGCGTGGGATAGGCGCCGAGCACGGTGCGGGCATCGGGGTTTTCTATACAGACCTTCGCTTCGTACCAGGTGGCCATCGCGTCGCCCATGCCTGCGACCAGATAACGTTCCCCGGCATCGGCGATCACCCGGGTATCCACGACCACCATAATTGGATTATGGGGAAAGAACTCGGCACCGGACGCCGCACCTTCCGGCGTATACAGAACCGACACGGCAGAGGTCGGCGCATCGTTTGAGGCGAGCGTCGGCACCACAACGAGCGGCACCTGCAGGCGATGCGCAATGCATTTGCCGGCATCCACGCACTTCCCGCCGCCGACGGCAATGAGACACTCTACCGCTGCCGCCTGGAGTTCCGACGCCCGCGCTTCAATCTCGGACAGGCTGCATTCGCCGCCAAAGACCGAGGTCACGGCATCGGCACCTGTCGCGGCAAGCTGTTCGACAATCTGCAGCGCCTCGGCGCCGTGACCCCGGGCAGAAGCCAGCACCGCAAACCGGCGGAAGTCGTAGATCTCGAGATAGCGGCCGATCTGCTCCAGAACGCGCTCGCCCTGGATGTATTTGGGCGGCGCCAGCATCACTCGCGGCGTGGGCAGGTTGTGCGGCTCGCCCGCGTAGATTGCCGCCGGCAAGAATGGTGTTTGCGCCATCGAATATGCTCCTGTCCCCACGAACCCGCATTCTCCCTGCGAGCAGCCCGGCCATCAAGAAGCCCTTTAAATTCGGCGATACGCCTCCATTAAGG
>JAAUXY010075934.1_pt1 | contig 22594 bp, 21 predicted proteins | sample 7278121 | NCBI WGS metagenome assembly JAAUXY01 (sample SAMN14350117, study PRJNA611818) | marine sediment metagenome | isolation source: surface marine sediment (1.8m) | place: French Polynesia: Moorea | collected 2018-08 | reverse complement strand
GTGGTGAGTATCGGGCGATACTCACCACCTGGATTGTGCGCCGTCTCGACGTGCCCTTTCTTGATGAATGCGGCGTCACCCCTTGTCGCTTCGAACTGGAAGTGCTGACCCAGCGGGCCGCCGGTCCCATCATGAAATTCGACGTCGAGCGGTCCGTCTGCGCGCACCGTGACGAGGAAATAGTCGTGCTCATGGGTATGGCGGCCCAGCGTTTCGCCAGCGCCGATCACCTGGTTCCAGACGCGCACTTCATCGTCCTCGTAGATCACCTCGGTGGCAATGGGATTGTCGTCTGCAGTCATGTGGTGCTCCTTCGTTTCCTTAAGCCTGGTGTGAAGCGGTGCCCGGGTCAAATGAGACGTGGTTCCCACCATTGACCCCACCTTTGAGGGGACAATGAGGCGCTTGGAGAACTTGATCGAGTAAATGGACTTTCGCTTCTCACAGTTTGAAATCCTCACTGGGGCGGGCACGCTGTTGCTGTGTCTGTTCTTTATTTGCGTGTTCACCGAAGCGTCGGCCATCGAAAATGCGATTGGCGCCGACGTCACCGACGCCGTGGATACGCCAGACCTCTACTGGTCGAGCGTTGAGGTCAACGGCCAGTCCGTCGTGCTGTCGGGCTCTGCGCCGGATGTGCCGGCCAAGCGCCAGGCGGAAGCTCGCGCTCGTGGCGTTGCCGGTGTCACCAGCGTCGTCAACGACATCAACGTGATCGGCGCCGCAGGTACCTGTCAGCAGGAGATGAGCGATTATCTCGCCAAGGAACCCATCAACTTCAAATCCGGCAAGGCTGACGTTGCCGAGTCGAGCTATCACATGCTCGGCATGCTGGCCATGATCGTGCGCACCTGTGACACCCCCGTCGAGATTGCGGGCCACACCGACGATCGAGGTGACGCTGAGATTAATCTGCGGCTGAGTCAGCGACGCGCTGACGCGGTTGCCAAGCACATGGTCCGCCACGGGGTGGACCCGCAGAAACTGCGCGCCGTCGGCTACGGCGAAACCCAACCCATCGCGCAAAACGGCACGGATGCCGGGCGCAAACTCAACCGGCGTATCGAATTTCGCGTTCTCGGAGGAACCGCATGATATTCCTGATTTTCAAAATCTTCGTTTACCTGCTGATCGCGGCGCTGATTGGCGCAGCTGCGGGTTGGCTCATTCGTAACCTGAAAGCGCAGAAGACCGAAGAAAACGCGGCACGTGCCGTGAACGACGCAAAGGCCAAGCTGCCACAGCTCGAATCGCTCCTGCGTGGTCGCGATGAGCAGATCACGAAGCTCAAGGATCAGATGGCTGAGGCTAAGACGCAGCTGAACGAGCAGACGCAGGAAACCCGGGCGATGGAGCAGAAGCTCCGCGAGCAGGAGCGGGAGACGCGACGCCTGCAGCAGACGGCCGATGCGCAGCAGATGGCGGAAGGCGAAGGCGGCTTCGACGTCGAGGACATGGACCAGTCCGGCGATACCAATACGCTCATCACTGAGCTCTCTTCAGAGATCGCGCGGCTTAAAGCGCAGCTCGCGGCAGGCCCGAAGTTGAGCGCCGTGGATGCCGACGAGACGATGATGCAGGTGGAGATGGACAGCATGCGTGCGAAGCTCAAGAACGCCGAGCGTGAGCTCGCGCGGGTACAATCCGAGCTCACGCATGAGCAGACCAAGGTATCCGAGCTCGAGCGCGAGCGTGAGCTGCAGAACAAGTCACTGCAGGTGTTGCACCAGCAGCTCGAGCTTGCCCGCAGTCAGCGTGCCGCCGCGGGCTAAGCCGGCTCGTTCCGTATCGTTCGCAGGTTGGTTTTGGTTGCCCAGACGCCTGCAAGCACCAGAAGATAGATTGCTCCTCCGTACAGGACAGCCGCGCCCGCGCCTGTCTGCTCTGCCAGCGCGCCCAGGAACAACCCGCCCAGCGGCACCAGGCTGTAGCCGATGGTATGTATCCCCATCACGCGCCCGCGCAGCTCGTCGGGTACCCGCATCTGCAGAATGGTCATGGAGATGATCATATAGACGGAGCTGCACGCGGCGGCGAGGAACACCATGATGAGCGCGCCGCTGAACCACCCAGCCTGCGCGGCGAAGACGAAACCGGCGAGAGCCACGACGGAGCTTGCTGCCCCCAGAAACATGTACTGACCAATGGGCCGGTGCGGCGCGAGGGAGCCGATCAGCAGCGTGCCGACGATGCTCCCCACGCCGCCCGCTGAAAGCAGATAACCGAAAGCCTGCTCCGCCATACCGATGGCACCGACGAAGACCGGCAGAATCTGCACGTAAGACTGCGAGAAAAACATGCCGACGAATGTGAGCATGAGGAGCCATTTGAAAAGCGGGCTTTGCCAGATGTAGGCAAGGCCTTCCAGCAGCTGTTGCAGAGGTGAGCTTTCGGTGGGCTCCGGCAGCTTGACGTGGATGCCGGATATCACGATGAACATCGTAAAGAACCCGGCCGCAGCCATTGCGAATATGAGCCAGGTATCGGCCAGGTACATGATCACACCGCCCAGCGCCGGGATGGCCATGCGTGTCGCCTGCCAGATGAACGAATTGAGCGCGACGGCGCTCATGAACGCGCTGCGCTCAACGAGGTGCGGGTAGATGGCGACTCTGGTGGGCCAGTCGAGCCCTGTGATTGCGGAAAAAACCGCGGCGATGGTGATGACGTGCCAGACCTCAACCTGCTCGGAAAAGTCCAGCCACGCGAGGATGGCCAGCAGCAGCGTAATCGAGAGCGACGTTGCGCGCAGAATCTGACGTTTATCGAAGCGGTCGGCGACGACGCCGCCAAACAGGGTCATCGCGATGTTCGGCAGGGACGCCGCCGCCCCCAGCACGCCCAGCTGCAGCGCGGAGCCCGTCAGCTCGAAAATGAGCCAGCCCTGGCCGAGAGAGATGAGCTGCGTCGCACCAACCGACGCGAACGACGCAAACCAGTAGCGTCTGTAGAGGCGGAAGGTCAGCGCTGGATACCGCTGCAGGATGTGTTGCAGGAGCGCACTCATTGAACACAAATACCATGCGCCATTGTGCGGCAACAAGTGGTAACTTGATCGACCGGGAGGGACGGGTCATGACCTTGTGGAGAGCCGGGCTTGCCGTGCTGTGCGTTCTTGTGAGCTGCGCATGCACGGAAGCGGAGTTGGATAAGCAGACAGAGACGACCATGACGGAGCCTTTGCTGGAGGCGTCCATCGAGACGCTGCAGTCCATGATGCAGAGCGGCGAGCTGAGTGCAGCTGATCTCGCCGAGTTCCACATCGACCGGATCGCCCGCTACGACAAAAGCGGCCCGGCGCTGAACGCGGTGCAGGTCGTCAACGCCAATGCAGTGGATGACGCAAAAGCGCTCGACGAGGAGCGCGCGCAGCAGGGCCCGCGCTCGCTGCTGCACGGCATCCCGGTCATCGTCAAAGACAATTACGAAACTGTCGGCATGCCGACGACCGCCGGGTCGGTGCTCTTTGACGGGCACGAACCTGCGCGGGATGCGGAGCTCGTGGCGCGCCTCAAGCGGGCGGGCGCTGTGATTGTCGGCAAAGCCACCATGCATGAATTTGCCTACGGCATTACCACCGTCGGGTCGAACTTCGGGGAGACGAAGAATCCCTACGATCTCGGGCGCAATCCCGGTGGCTCCAGCGGCGGCACCGGTGCCGCGGTCGCCGCGAACTTTGCCACCGTGGGTATGGGTAGCGATACGTGCGGTTCGATCCGCATTCCTTCGGCGCATAACAATCTGGTGGGGCTGCGCGGCACGCAGGGGCTGTCGAGCCGGCGCGGGATTGTGCCGCTGTCATCGACCCAGGACATTGGCGGCCCGCTGGCCAGATCAGTGCGTGATCTGGCGATTGTGCTCGGCGCAACCGTTGGCTTCGACGCGGGGGATCCGCAGACGGCCGAATCGTATGGCCGGGAAACGGCTTATCTCGAGCGCCTGCAGCTCAAACCGGCCGCCCGCATAGGCGTGCTCGAGGACTGGATGGTCCAGGAAAGCGGCGATGAAGCGGTAGCGGGTGTGGTTACCGGCGCGCTCGAGCGCATGGCTGAGCTGCAGGGCTGGCAGGTCGCGACGCTTTCGTCTCCTACGGTCAACGAAGCGCTCAACCGGCCGCTCAATGGTCACTTCGTGCTGATCTACGACTTCAAGACGGACATCAACGCGTATCTCTCGGCCAACCCCGAGCTCGGATTTGCCGATCTCGACGCGATGCTTGCGGATGGACGCACGCACTCGAACATCAGGCCCTCTCTGGAGGCGTCAGCGAGTATGAACGAGGCGTCACGCAGCGCCTATCTCGAAGAGCTCGCGCAGCGGCGGGTCCTGCGGCGTGCCCTTTTGAGCCTCATGGCCGAGCATGAGCTGGACGCGCTCGCTTATCCGACGATTCGGCGTGTGGCGGACGAGCTCGGGCGCGAGCAGATGGGCACCAACTGTCGGCTTGCCGCGAATTCGGGATTGCCGGCCATCAGCGTACCGGCGGGGCTTCTGGAGGGTCTGCCGGTGGGACTGGAGCTACTGGCCGAAAGCTGGTCCGAGCAGAAGCTGCTCGATCTCGCCTGGACCGTGGAGTCCACGCTCGACTTGCGTCGACTACCCTCGAGCACGCCGTAGCGGTGGGTAGACCGTTTGCTCCGGCTGCGGAGCGAAATCGACAGCCGATTCTCGAAGTGCTGCGCGCTTATCTGCCGCCTGCGGGTACCGTGCTCGAGATTGCCAGCGGCACGGGCCAGCATGTGTGCTACTTTGCCGGTGAGCTGCCGGCGCTGAACTGGATTCCCTCGGAAAAGGACGCAGGCTCCGTAGCCACGTTGACGGCAGGGCTTGCTGACCACGGATGTTCGAACGTGTTGGCGCCTCTGAACATCGATGTGTCGGGTGCGTGGCCGGAGCTCGAGGTAGATGCCGTCCTTACGGCGAATCTGTTGCACGTTTCTCCCCTGCAAACCGTTCGCCAACTCTGTCGGGGGGCAGCCAGCGTCTGCCGCAGCGGGGGTATCCTGCACGTTTATGGGCCTTTCAAGCAGGCGGGCGAGCACACCTCTGAAGGGAACGCCGCATTCGACGTGAGCCTGCGTCGTGACGATTCGCGCTGGGGAATTCGCGATGTCGAGGCGGTTGTCGAGGAGGCAGCGCAAAGCGGTTTTACCGATGCGCGGCAGATTGCAATGCCGGCCAACAACCTCTCGTTGGTCTTTACCCGTCAGTAGTGGGGCGGGGGCGGCTCGTCCTTGGGATCAACCATGTCCGCCTGCTTGCTCCGCAGCTGATCGGTCAGGTACTCCACCTTCTTGTTGAGATCGAAATAGCGTTGCTGATGCACAACCAGCTCGTCGTTCAAGCGCGCAATGGTCTCGTCCTGAAATTCCAGGCGGGCCTCCAGATCGGCAATTCGCTGCGTGAGTTCTTCGATGGAATACATGGCGTCAGCTCGCGGGCAGTTGTGCAAGGAGGAATGCGAGCTGATTCTCGCCCATCACCTTGCGAATGGTCGCCTCGTCCAATCCGGCGTCGAGGAGCGCCTGGGTCAATACGGCAAGCTCTGCGGTATCGAACGTCACGGTGGTCGAGCCGTCGTAGTCTGAACCCAGGGCCACGTGATCGGCGCCCAGAAGCTCAATCGCGTCGACAATCGTCTTCGCCACGCCCCTTGGCGTGATGTCGCAGACCGCGTCCCAGTAGCCGATGCCGATCAGCCCGCCGGCGGCGGCAATCCGCTGCATCTGCTCATCAGCGATGTTGCGGGGGCTCTCGCAGGTGCCGTGTATGCCCGTATGCGATACCACCACGGGTTTGTCGAGGAGAGCGAGCACGTCGTCGACCACCGCCGGGGATGAGTGCGCGACGTCGATGATGTAGCCCATGTCGACGGCGGTCGTGACAACTTCACGACCAAAATGCGTCAAGCCGTCGCCGCTCTGGCCATGCAGCGAGCCCCCCAGGAGATTGTCGAAAAAGTGCTGCAGACCGAGCATACGATAGCCGGCACGCCACAGCCGCTCGAGATTGCCGACGTCTCCCTCGAGCGGATGTGCCCCCTCTGTGGCAAGCAGCGTGGCAACACGATCCGCGGGGTTTGCCAGGTGCGCCTCGAGGTCCGCCGCCTTGCGGACGATGATCAGGCTGTCGTTTGCCGCCTCGATCGCATGCAGCCGCTCGCTCTGATAGAGCGCCCGTTCGAGCAGGCTGTCCCAGGTCCGCACCGGCCAGCGCTGCAGCACCGTCAGAAGCGTGATGTTGTCACGTGCGTCCGTCGCGTTGGATTGGTAGTTCTGGCCCGCCGGAGATTTGGTGACCGCTGCCATCACCTGCAGCGTGACCCCACCTGCGATGAGCCGCGGCAGGTCAACGTGACCAATGCTGCTGGCGTCATCGAAGTCGCGCGACCACAGCAGCGTATCGGCATGTAGGTCCGCCACGCGCAGCGTCGCGTGCAGGTTACGCGCCCGCTCGGTAACCGGCCAGGTATTGTCGCGCAGGACCACGTTCATCTGATCCTCGACCACCGACGGCGCCAGGAACAACGCGACGACGGCAAGCAGCAGCAGTCCATAGATAAGTGCTTTCTTCATGGCGTAAGCTAGACCTCCAATCCGACGGAAGACTACATGGCCGGGTCGCGCCTTCATACCGGTTTCATTCTGCAGGCTACCTACCGGATCATGGAGCGGGTTCCGGTTGTGCATCTATTCGGTCGCCTGACAGACGGGCAGACGTTCTGCGTGCGCGATTTCCGCCAGACGCCACATTTCTATGTCCCCGCAGATCGCGCCAACGCGGTCAACGACGCCAGGGTCAGGCCTTCTGAGCAAAAGAATTTTGCGGGCGGCGCGCTCTGCCGGGTCGATGTAACGGTGCCTCAGGACGCTCCCGGGGTGCGCGACGACCTGCATGCTCAGGGGATTGCCACCTACGAGGCGGACGTGCGCTTTGCCATGCGGTATCTCATCGACCGTGGGATCAAAGGAGGCATCCAGATCAACGGTGAGCCCCGTCCCGGGGATGGCACGGACCTCGTGTTCGACGACCCGGACGTGAGCGCCGCCGAGGTCAGCATCGAGCCGCGCGTGCTCAGCTTCGACATCGAGACCGATCCGCGGGCGGAGAAGCTGCTGGCCATTGCCTGCTATGGCTGTGGCGTGGATGAGGTCGTAGTGGTGGACCCTGCCGGTCGTGACATGCCGGACAACGCGATTGGCGTGTCGAATGAGCGGGACGCGCTCAGATGGTTTGCCGAGCTGGTCGCACAGCTCGACGTCGACGTGCTGACCGGCTGGAACGTCATCGACTTCGACCTGGCGGTGCTGGACCGCGTCGCCAAGCGGGTGAAATACGACTTCCAGCTCGGCCGCGGGCCGGGCAACCTGCGCATCCGTCCGGCCCAGGGTTACTTCGGCAGTGGACAGGCGAACATTCCCGGGCGCCTCGTCCTGGACGGTCTGGACCTCCTGCGCGGCGCGTTCATGCGCCTGGACGACTATTCTCTGGATGCGGTCGCGCACGAGGTGCTTGGCGAAGGTAAAACGCTGGGTGGCGAAGGGCGCGACAAGGTGGCTGAGATTCTCGAGACGTACGCCGCAGACCTGCCGGCGTTTACCACCTACGCCCGCACCGATGCGCGCCTGGCGCTCGAAATCGTCGAGAAGCTGGACGTGATTGAGCTTGCCTTCGCGCGCTCCAGCCTCACCGGTATGCCCCCGGATCGCGTGGCGGCAAGCATTGCGAGCTTCGACTTTCTCTACTTGAGCGCTCTGCACCAGCGCGGCATCGCCGCGCCAAGCGTTGCGTCCCCCGGAGCCAGCCGCATTGCGCAGGGCGGCGGTGCGGTGTTTGAGCCCGAGGTGGGCATTCACGGCAACGTCTGGGTGTGTGACTTCAAAAGCCTGTATCCGAGCATCATCCGCACCTTCAACATCGACCCGCTCGGCTTCGTCGAGGGACAGCAGGCAGCGGACGCGATACGCACTTATGACGGTACGCGGTTTGCGCGCGGTGACAGCATCCTGCCGGCGATGCTGGATCGGCTTTTTCCGCAGCGGGCGGATGCCAAGGCGCGCGGCGACGACATTGCGTCCCAGGCGATCAAAATTCTCATGAACTCCTTCTACGGCGTGCTGGGCACGCCGGCCTGCCGCTTCTACAACCCGGCCATTGCCAACGCCATCACCAGCCAGGGCCGCTATTTGCTTGGCTGGAGCAAGCAGTGGTTCGAAGGCAAGGGCTATCGGGTGCTTTACGGCGACACGGACAGCGTGTTTGTGGCGTCAGGCATGGATGACGCCGAGGCTGCGGGGCAGCTCGCAGATGAGCTCGTCACTGCTTTCAACGCTGAGCTTGCCGCGCATCTCGCGGCATCCGCCGGGGTTGAGAGCCGCCTTGAGCTCGAGTTCGAAAAGCTCTATACCCAGCTTTTCCTTGCCAAGGTTCGCGGCGGCTCCCAGGGTGCGCGTAAGCGCTACGCGGGACAGCGTCTGGGCAGCGACGAGATCGAGTTTGTCGGCATGGAGGTGGTGAGACGCGACTGGACCGAGCTTGCCAAAGATGTGCAGCGAAATCTGTTTGCCCGCTTGTTTCACGGCGACGAGGTGGCCGGCTATCTGCACGGGGTGGTGGCGTCGCTGCGGCAGGGTGAGCTGGATGAGCAGCTCGTCTATCGCAAAGGCCTGCGCAAGGATGTGAGCTCGTATACGACTAACGTGCCGCCCCACGTGCAGGCGGTAAAGAAATCGAAGTCACCGCCGCCGCGCGTGGTCGCCTACGTCATGACAACGGCCGGCCCTGAGCTCAGCGATGAGATCGAGAATCCGCTCGATCGAGAACACTACGTCGAGAAGCAGGTGAAACCCGTGGCTGAGCCGGTGCTCGAGGTGCTCGGTCTCGCGTTCAACCAGGTGATTGGAGACGATCGTCAGATTGCGCTGTTTTGAGCAGCACCGCGGTCGCCGTTGCGCTGACGGCGAGGTAGGCCATGGCGCCAATGGTCGCCGGTTCCGGCATGCCCAGCCACAGCGCCAGCGGCACGCCGCTGCCAATGCGTAGCCACTCTGCATATAGCGCGCGCGGGCGGCCTTCGATCAAAAGTCCCTGCACGTAGAAGCCAAAGGTGAGCCAGATGGCGGTGGACAGCACCTGCAGCTGGGTCAGCGCGTCGGCGTAGCCGATCAGAACGAACACTGCACCCACGTGAGGCCAGAACTGCGCAAAGCTCAAGCCGCGTGCAAGCGGTGATGCCGGTGGCGCGTATTTGGCGGCGTGCCAGTCATACTCACCCTCCGTCACTCCCGGTGCGTTCCACGCCGGGCTCTTGAACCAGACCTTGACCTTGTCGACGAGTCGCGGCGTCTGCCAGCTCTGGCGGATGCCATCTGTCCAGGCGTGCAGGTTTGCCCAGACCGGATTCCAGCTGTTCAGCTGTTTCGTGATGCCATACACGCAGGGTTCGTCAGCCAGCTCGTCTTGAAACGTGCCGAAGATCCGGTCCCAGATGATGAAAACCCCGCCATAGTTGCGGTCGATGTAGCGTGGGTTCTTGGCGTGATGGACCCGGTGATTCGACGGTGAGACGAGGATCCACTCGAACCAGCCGATGCGTCGTACGTGCTCGGTATGCACCCAGAATTGGTAGATGAGGTTGAGGCTGCCGACGCTGATCATGAGCTCCACGGGCACGCCGATGACGTAAAGCGGCAGGTAGAAGATGCCGTTCAGCCAGCCCGTGCTCGTCTGGCGCAGGGCCGTGGAGAGGTTGAACTCCTCGCTCGAGTGATGCACGACATGGGACGCCCAGAGGATCCGCCATTCATGCCCGTAGCGGTGCGAGAAGTAGTAGCAGAGGTCGTAAGCCACAAACGCGAATAGCCAGACGAGCCAGTTGCCGGGATCCAGGGTGAAGAGGGTCCAGCCGCCCGAGATTGCATGGTAGGAAATGCCGACAATGCCAAGCTGGACAACGCCGCGCAGGCGCGACAAGGTGCCGAGCTGCAGGCTGTTGATGGTGTCGGCCAGCCGGTAGGTGTTGTTGCGGGTCCGCCAGCCATAGAGGCTCTCCACCATGACGGCGAGCACAAAAAACGGAATGGCGTAGATGACGTAGTTCAAAAGGGGAAGCGGTGACAGCGGACAGAAGACGCGATTTTGCTTGGATTGGGGTCGCCTACGCAACCGCTCTGACGGCAGCGGCGCTGACGGTTGTCCTGCTGTCCGACCTCGAACCCCTATGGCAGGCAGCCTGGGCCGATGTTGCAGCAACCCTCGTGATATTCGCCTTCAGCCGCATCTTCGACAATTCGAGCTTCTATGACGCCTACTGGTCCGTGGCGCCGCCCGTGCTCCTGGGTTTCTGGTGGTGGACGTATGGCGGGTTCGATCTGCGCGTGTTGATTGCCGCAGTTCTCGTGCTGCTCTGGTCAGTGCGGCTCACGCACAACTGGGCGCGGGGCTGGCAGGGGCTCGATCACGTCGACTGGCGCTATGTTGATCTCAAAGCCAAAACCGGCAGTTTCTACCCGCTCGTCGATCTTTTTGGTATCCAGATGCTGCCCACCGTGCTGGTCTTCATCGGCTGCGTGCCGCTGTGGCTGATGCTGGCAGAACCTGCCGAGGCTTTCGGCTGGATCGACCTAACCTGGATTGTCGTTGGATACGCCGCGCTGTGGCTCGAGTTCCGCGCGGACAACGTGCTGCGGGCGTTCCGGCTCGATCCCGCCAACCAGGGTCAGGTGCTGCGTCACGATGTCTGGACGTGGTGTCGCCATCCGAACTATCTCGGTGAGCTCGGATTCTGGCTGGCGCTCGGGATTGCGGGGTATGCCGCCTCGGGGCAGCTCGTGAGCGGGCTCGGATTTTTGCTCATGGTGGCGCTGTTTGTCGGCATCAGCATCCCGATGATCGATAAGCGCCAGCTTGCCAATAAACTCGATTACAGAACTTATCAGAGTGAAGTACCGACATTAATACCGATGAGTTGGCGGCGTAACGGGAGTGAGCAATGAAGCGTTGGCTGGTCAATGGAGTCCTGGCATTTACGGTCTTCCTGTTGTGGGTGTTGCTCGCGGCGTACGGTGCGGTTTATGGATGGTGGATGAGCCCTGTGGCGGATCATGGGGACGTTGACGGTTTTTCGGCCTGGGCAAAAAAACAAATCAACGAACGAAATGCCGGAAATTCGGCGTTTGTTCTGATCGTTGACGGCCGCGTTGCCTTTGAGCACTACGCGACGCGCGCACGAGGAGTGAACGAGGATACGCTCTTCGCCACGGCCTCCCTCAGCAAGCTTCCTGCGGCGCTGGCGGTCATGACCCTCGTGGAACGCGGTCAGATCGATCTCGATGCGCCGATTGGAAAGTACCTCACTCGTTGGCAGTTGCCGTCGAGCGACTTTGCACCGGCTGAGGTCACCATTCGCCGACTCTTGAGCCACACCGCTGGGTTGACGGACGGACTGGGTTTCGGCGACTACACCGCTGAAGAAGAGGTGCCGGCGCTCGTCGCGTCTCTGAACGCGCCGCGAACGGGACGCGGTGACACGGCCTCAATCCGCGTCGGCATCACACCGGGGAGTGAGTTTCAGTACTCCGGGGGTGGCTATCTGATCCTCGAGCTCCTGATCGAAGAGGTCACGGGGCAGACGTTTGCGGACTATGTTGCGACCAGCCTGTATCGGCCGCTGGCGATGACGCGTACGAACTACGACTTTGTCGGCGAGCAGTCGAACGCGTCTGCTTCTTTTCACAGAGATGGTTCGCCGGCGCCGGCGTACCAGTATGCATCAGCCGCCGCGACCGGGCTGATCACGTCCGCGCGGGATCTCACCAGGTTGGCGGCGTTCCTTGGCGGCACCGAGCCAGGCCCTGTCGGAAGAGAAACGCTGCAGATAATGCGCGAACCGAACGCAAATCTCTTTGGCGCGCCGGTTTGGGGTCTAGGCGTCAAACTGTATGCGGAAAGCGGCAGCGGCGACTTCGTGTTCGGCCACGACGGCGGCAACGAACCGGCGATCAACAGTTCCCTCAGAGTCAATCCATACAACGGAGATGCCTTCATTTTGCTGGTCAACGGCCATCCTTCTCTGGCCTCGGAGGTTGGTGGCGAGTGGGTGCTGTGGCAGACAGGCCAGCCGGACTTTCTGTCGATCAATCGGGCGTTGCAAAGCGCGGTCCTGCCGATCCTGCTGGGTGGCCTCGTCATCGTCTTCGTCTTCATCTGGCGCACGCGTCGCCCGAAATCAGACCCATTCGACGACGAAGCGACCTAGAGAAAATTGTTGGGCCAGATGAGGGTGCGCCACATGTGCGCTGCAGGACTTGCATCGAAACCAAGCCCCTCAGCCGGATTTCTGAACGCGGTCTCCATGATGTCGTCGAATCGGCTGAGATCGATCCTGATGTTTTCATCGAACGCGTAGAAATCGTTCACCACGACCTGCATAACCATGTCGTACCAGGGTTGGCTGCGGGCAAAATCGCGTGCGGCGACGAGATATTCGGCAGGCTCGTAGTTTTCCCCGAAAACCTCCCGATAAAACGCGGGGTAGTCGTAATCGTAGGCGGGCTCGGCGAAGTACCGCAGCGCCTGGTGGTAGCGTACCGCCTCCGTGACCTCTGCGTCGACGTAGGGTTCGATGAGCTGCGCTGCCCAATAGCCGTGGTCGGTGCGAATGAGATTCGTGACGCTGATGTCGTGCAGGAGGCAGGCGAGCACCACGTTGTCGGGCAGGCCTTTGTCCTGCGCGAGTGCGGCACTCTGCAGCATGTGCTGCATGCCGGTCTGGTTGAGTGCCACCCGGTTTGCGTAAAAATCGTAGAGTGACGGCCGCTCGGGCATGGCCGGCAGGCGTGGATCGTCGCCCATCAGGAAGCGGCCGGACGGCAGGCCTTCCGGCGCGGGACGGGTCACGTCGCCAAGCCAGGGCGGCATCACCTTTACGGTATGGCCTTCCAGCATGAGGACTTCGAGTTGATCCGCCTTGTCCTGCGGGGTGGATGTCGGGGAGATCTCGCGACGTGCCTTGCGCGCGACGGATACGGCCTGACGTACTGCTTCGTGCCTGGTCATGCCGTAATGATACCATCGCGGCTTCATCCGCAATGTAAGACAGCCGGTTGATGAAGCTTTACCATTTCCCGCCTGCGCCAAATCCGGCGAAGGTGCTTTTCTATGTCAAAGAAAAAGGCATCCCGGACATTGAGCTCGAGATGGTCAACTTTCTCGAGGGCGAGCAGCGCAACCCGGAGCACCTCGCCCGCTCCCCCCGCGGCACCGTGCCGGTGCTCGAGCTCGATGACGGCACCGTCCTCACGGAGTCGCTGCCTATCATCGAATACCTGGAAGAGCTTTATCCCGAGCCGGTCATGATCGGGAGCACCCCGCTCGACCGGGCGCAGGTGCGGTCGCGGGAACGCTACATCGAGCTCAATGTTACCAACCGGCTGGTGCGCCTGGTGCACGCCACCAACTCACCCATTGGCCTGCCGGCGAATCCAGGTATCGCGGAGAGCGAGCGCAGCAACCTGCCGGGCTCACTGGCGTACGTGAATGACCTGGTTGGGGAAGGGCCGTTTGTGATGGGTGCGCACCCCACCATCGCCGACTGCACGCTGCTAGCCGGCTACAACTTCGCGCGGTTCGGCGGCCTGAGTATTCTCGACGACGGCTATCCGCACCTCGATCGCTGGTTCGAGATGTTTGCCCTGCGGCATCTGTAGGTATTTCAGCGCGGTGAATACCAGATCGGCGAGCTGTATACCCGCTCCTGGTTCACCATTGGAATCTCGGGATCAAGCTGCAGCCCGAACGCCTTCGCGTCGTACGCTGTCCAGCGCGGCGTCGGAATCTCGAGTACGCGCACGTAGTAGAACGCGAGCTCGTCCGCTTCAAAATCCGGATCCACCCACCGCGCGCTGAGCTCGGCAGCGCCGATGCTGTTGTCGTAGCTCGCATCGGCAACGTCGACCGTCGAGCCGACGGCTTGCACCTTGCCGCGGCGGTTCAGCTTGCGTCCGTCCGACATGGCTACGTTGTAAACCTTCTCCTGCACGTTGCCGGTTTTGTCCAGCCAGCCCTTGACCACCTGCACTCGATCGAGATTGGCGCCGTCGGGATCGCGCAGCGCCTGGATGAGAAATACAGGGGCGTCAGCCGCAGCCTGCCCAAGCCGTCCGCCCATGGGGACGCCGCCGGCATAGCCGAGGCGCGCAAGATCCGGCGTGCGCTCGGCACCTTGCGGGTAATCCCAGCCGCCAAAAAAGCGCAGCGCAATGCGCGGCCCGGTGGTGGTGTAAACCTCTTTGCGCTCCATAGCCTCGAATAGCGCCTCGCGTGTGTTCTCTCGGGCCCAGACTGCCGCGTAACCGGAGGCGGCAAGCTTCCAGTTGTACCAGAGCCGCCCGCCCATGGTATTGCCGGTCCTATCGGGCTTGGGCTCCGAATCGTTGAACTTGCCCCAGAAGTTGTCGTCGTCGGCGGTGGCGAGGGTGGTGTGCGAGTCGGTGCTGCCGATCATGCCGAAGTCGAACGGATTGACCCCAAGCGCAGCCTCCCATTTGAGACCGAGTTTCAGCGCGGGGCGTGCGTACTCATGTTTGAGCATCCAGGGTTCTTTCTCCTGCACGCGGCCGATGTTGTCGGCGTCCCAGTTCTCGTACGCGGCAAATTCGTCATCGGGTGACAGGAGCGGATGCGCCTCCGCGTCGCCCTTGACCTGGGTGACCTCGTACAACGGTTCCCATCTGGCGCGGCGTCGCGCGTAATCCGCATCGAGCATCTCGCCGCCGAGCGTCGTGTCGGCAAACATCAAACCGTTGGACAGGTTGCCGTTGTGCGGAATGGCCATGACCTTGCCTCCGGTGGCCTCTTCGTAGGCGGCAAGCGCCGCCCAGAGATCTTCGGGGTCCTGACTGTCGAGGGAAGAGAACGGCGGCCGGGAGGCGGCCGTTTCGGCGCCGTCTTTGAAGACCACCACGCGGTGCAGGTTGTTGCCGTTGACCATTGAGGTCCATTCATAACCCACAAACGCGGTGAAGATCCCCGGTTTGTTGTGATTGTCCGCAATGGCCGCGGCGTCCTGCCAGATGTCGCGGCGGAAAGCCGGTGACAGCTCCTGCTCGTAGTCGCCACCCTGGATGGCGTCAACGAACTCTGTCATGACACGGCTCATGTCACCGCCGGCGAGATAGCCGCCCCAGCGCTGACCGAGGGAGGTGGCCAGAAGCGCATCGTCCTGGCTGATGAGGCGCGGAAAGATGCCGAGAAACTCCGCGTGGTCGGCCACCATGAGGAAATCCAGCGGCCGGCGAAGCTGGGCAAGCCGCCCGCTGCTGGCGGTGACCGTCTCGCCTTTCGCGAAGCGATAGGCGGCGTCCGGTCCGAGGTTTGGATTGCCGAAGCTGAAAGAGTCCGGCGACAGGTTCGAATGGACGTGCAGGTCACCCCAGAAAACCTCGCGCGGAAAGTTGTCGTCCACGGTCGGTGAGTAGTTGTTCTCTTGTGCGGCAGCCGCAGCGGTCAACGCGCACAGTGCGACGCCTAATAAGCGCTTCATTAAGATTGAGCCCCTCCCTCAGTTACCTCGATCTTACTCAAAAAGCGGGACGGGTAGCCAACAGAGAGGCGTCGCGCTAGGGTGCTCGAAGGGAGGAACGGCGCATGAACAATCTGCGGGACCATCGCATCCACGTCACAACCATTGGCGATCTGCTGCTGACGACGCGCGATCGATATCCCGATCGTCCGCTTCTGATCTTCCCGGATCGCCGCGTTACATATGCCGAATTTGCCGAACGCGCGTACGGACGCGCACGCAGCATGCTGGGGCTCGGCGTCCAATCCGGCGATTTTGTCGGCGTGCTGATGGCCAACTGCATAGAATTCATGGAGCTGGTGGTGGGCTGTCATCTCATCGGCGCGGTAGCGGTGCCGATGAACGCGCGCTACAAGCCGGGTGAGCTTGCCTATGTCGTGGAGAACGCGGATCTCAAGCTGCTCGTCACCTCGGATCTCATCTCGGAATACGCCGACTTCGGCGAGCTTCTGACGACGGCGTTTGCGGAGCTCGCGGACTCGGATCCCACGGGTCTCGAGCTCGAGTCAGCCCCGCTCCTGAAGAACGTCGTCATGCTGGGTGACGCCCCGGCGGGCTTTCTGACGGAATCCGAGTTTGCTGCTGCAGCAGATCGAGTTTCCGACGATGCGGTGGATGCGCTCCGGGTTCGGGTCAGCGTCACCGATCCGGCCATCATGATGTACACCTCCGGCACGACGGCTAATCCCAAGGGCTGCCCGCTGTCTCACGGTCTCCTCGTACGCAACGGCGTGAACATGAATCGCACGCGCTACTTCCTGACGGAGACTGACGTGTTCTGGGCACCGCTGCCGATGTTCCACATGGCGTCGGTGCTGCCGCTGCTGGCGTGTCTCGATGCCGGCGCGGCGTTGGCGTCGATGACCCACGTCGAAGCGGGTACCGCGCTCGAGATGATGGAGCGCGATCGCGCGACCATTGCGTTTCCGTCATTTCCCACGGTCACCAACGAGTTGATCTCTCATCCCAGATTCAAGGACACGGATCTCTCATCGCTCAGGCGCATCAACAACGTGGCGCCTATCGAGATGCTGCGGCGCTTTCAGGACGCTTTTCCGCAGGCGGTGCAGACCGGCGCCTACGGCATGACCGAGTGTGGCGGGGTCATCTCCTTCAACCACCCGGAGGAAAGCCTGGATGAGCGACTGCACACCTGCGGCGTGCCTTTCCCCGGTATCAAGGTACGGATCACCGATCCGGAAACGCTTCATGAGGTGCCTGTAGGTGAGCGTGGTGAAATCTGGGTGCGCGGCTACTGTGTCTTCGATGGTTATCACAAGAGTCCTGAGAAAAACGCGGAAAGCTTCGTCGACGGTTGGTTCCGCACCGGGGACCTCTGCAGCGTTACAGATCGTGGTGCGGTTTGTTACCACGGACGCATCAAAGACATGTTGAAAGTGGGCGGCGAAAACGTGGCTGCGCTCGAGATCGAGTCGCACCTGGCCACCCACCCGGCCGTGCAGCTTGCTCAGGTTGTAGGGCGCGCGGACGATCGTCTGCTGGAGGTGCCGGTTGCCTTCATTGAGCTTACCAGCGGCGCATCGGCAAGCGCGGACGAGCTCATCGCCCACTGCAAGGCGGATCTGGCGAGCTTCAAGGTGCCGCGGGAAATCTACTTCGTGGACGAGTGGCCGATGTCGAGCACCAAGGTGCAGAAGTTCAAGCTGCTGGACATGCTGAGCTAGCCCGCATAGCTCTGCTGCGGCCGCTGCGAAAATCGGTGAGACATGCGGGCTAACGAACGCGCAGCACGCCCTCCTGGGCAACCGTCACGAGACGCTCGCCCTTCGCGTTGAACATGGCGCCGAACGCGAGCCCCCGTCCACCGGCCGCGGCAGGACTCTGCATGCTGTAGAGCACCCAGTCGTCGAAGCGCGGCGGCTGATGAAACCACATGCTGTGATCGAGACTGGCGCCGGTGAGACTGCCCTGATCGGCGTGGGGCCGGAACGCGGTGTCGAGGAGCGAACGGTCGCTCGCGTAGACCAGCATGGCGAGGTGCAGGTTTCGATCTTCCGGCAGCGTGCCGTTGACCTTCAGCCAGATGGCCTGCTCCGGCGGCAGGGGCTCATCCTCGGTAATCGCCGTAGCCATCCGCACGTCCACCGGCATGTCCTGCCAGTTGGTCCGCCCGCGCAGCTGATCGCGGTTCGGCAGCGTCTCGGGATCCGGCGTCTCGGGCATCGGATCGGTGTGGATCAGCGCATCTGCCACGGGACGCTGGAAGCTCGCCTGCAGCTGGAAAATGAGCTCCTCGTTCTGCCAGGCGGCAACGCTGCGCGCCTTGAAGTTATTGCCTTCCTTGGTATGGGTGACGTGAAACTTGATGTCGGCGTCGGGCCGTCCCGGACGCAGGAAATACGCGTGCAGCGAATGTAACGGGAAGTCGTCCACGGTGCGCAGCGCAGCCATTGTGGCCTGAGCCGCAACCAGGCCGCCGAACAGGCGATCGTTGTCCGTCACGCCGCCCACGCCCGCGCCGCCCACGAAAATGCCGGTGGCTGATGCCTGCAGGTTGAGGCGGGTGAGGAGGCGTTCTAAGAGCGTCATATCAATCCAAGCTGGGTTTACGGCGGTTGGCCTTGGTCTGGCCACGCTGTTTTTTAGTGTCCACCCGGCGCCGTTTCGAAGCTGCGGTGGGTCTTGTGGCGATGCGCTTTTTGGGCCGCACGCGCGCGGCGGCAATCATACCCTCCAGGCGCGAGATTGCAGCCTTGCGGTTTTTCAGCTGCGAACGGAATTCGTCAGCCTGTATGACGAGGCGACCCTGTTTGTTGATGCGGTTGCGCTGCTGCTGGCGCAGACGCGAGCGGACCTCGTGGTTGAGCCCGAGCCTGTCGATATCGACGCGGAGCTCAACCGCAGTTGCGGTCTTGTTGACGTGCTGGCCGCCGGGGCCGGAAGCGTGGACGAACTTGAATTCGCAGGCTTCTTCAGGGATGCGTACTTCGGGTTTCACGCATATAGGGTAACCGGTTCCCAGTTGTCATCGAAGTGCTGCGTGTTGGCAAACACGCGAGTGTCTTCGTCCGGATGGAGGCTGTGGACTTTGACCGCGTGCACGCTCGGCTCCAGCTCGAAGCCGTGCACCTCCTCCGCCTCCAGGTCGAGCAGGGAAAAGCCCGGGCGGTGATCGCCGCGCAGGGTGCCTGCATTCAGCAGGGCCATGCCGTGGAAGTGAATCAGCGTGCGGTAGTGCACGTGCCCGTTCACCATCAGCCGGAAACGGCCTTCGGCGATGATGTCGTCCAGGCGTGCGCTGCGCTCGGCCGGCATGCGCTCCGTGCCCGGCCAGATTTTCTGCAGGTCGTTGCTGCCGACGCCGTGACAGAGCTTGAGCTCGCCCATGCGCGTCTCGAGGTGGTGTTCCTGTGGGAGCGCTGCGAGGAAATTGAGGACGGTTTCGCTCAGATGATGGCGATGATGCGCATTGGGAATATGGCGGGCCTTGTCTTCCAGCACCCAGCGGTCGTGATTGCCGCGTACGGTCTGCACGTTGTGCTCTGCCAGGAGCGCAATGCAGCTTTCGAGGCACCCCTGTCCGTCGGCAAGGTCGCCGGTGCAGATCACGGTATCCACGCCTTCACGCGCGAGGAACATGAGCGCGCACTCCAGACGTTCGTGTTCCGCGTGTACGTCGCCAATGATGCCGATTCTCGTGACCATATACGGGTTCTAACACAGCCTTGTGGAAGGATGTAATCGTCGACGTTCTGGCGTTAGGATCGTGTGAAGAGAAAATTGACAGACCAAGAGGGAGACACACATGTCGGAGCTAGACGAATTCCGCGCCGAAACCCGCGCCTGGCTGAGCGAGAACTGCCCACCGGGCGCCCGTGGACCCGGACCCATCTCCAACGGCAGCACCAAAATCAAGATTACCGATGCCGATACCCTGCTCTGGCTCGAGCGCATGGTCGAGCGCGGCTGGACGGTGCCGAACTGGCCGGCGGAATATGGCGGCGGCGGGCTGTCCAACGACGAGTACCTGATCCTCCTGCAGGAGATGGCGGCCATCAACGCGCGTCCGGCGCTCTCGAGCTTCGGCACGAGCATGATTGGTCCGACGCTCCTGGAATTCGGCACCGACGATCAGAAAGCGCGCCACCTGCCGCGCATTGCCCGCGCCGAAGTGGAGTGGTGTCAGGGTTACAGCGAGCCCGGCTCGGGCAGCGACCTCGCCTCTTTGAGCACCCGGGCGGAAGACCGCGGCGATCACTTTGTCATCAACGGCCAGAAGATCTGGACCTCCGGTGCGCACAATGCCGACTGGATGTTCTGCCTCGTCCGCACGGACACTAGCGCGCCCAAGCATGAAGGCATCAGCTTTGTGCTCCTGCCGATGGATCAGCCCGGCGTGACGGTCAAACCGATCAAGCTCATCAGCGGCGAGGCGCGTTTCAACGAAACGTTCTTTGATGACGCGATAGCGCAGAAGTCGGATCTGGTGGGCGAGCTCAACAAAGGCTGGACTGTGGGCAAGCGGCTCCTGCAGCACGAGCGCTCCGGCATGGAGAGCCTCGTCAGCGGCGGGGCGAAAAGTGACGACATGAGTCTCGTGGGTGAAGCCAGACGCACGCTGGGTGAGAGCGACGGCATGATTGCGGATGCTGCGTATCGGGCAGAAGTATTGAAGTACGAGATGGACAGCCATGTGTTCCGCCTCGCCCAGCGGCGGGCGGTAGAAGAGTCCGAAGGCGGCACGCCGGGCGCCGTGACCTCCATCTTCAAGGTATACGGCACGGAGCTGCAGCAGACTTACTACGACCTCATGCTCAAGATGCGCGGCGTACGCGGCTTTGGCGACGTCATGGCCGAGAACGATCAGTTCGAGAGCAACGAGCTCAACCGCACCCGCGACTGGCTCTTTTATCGAGCAGCCTCGATCTACAGCGGCAGCAACGAGATTCAGCGCAACATCATTGCCAAGCGCGTGCTGGGACTGCCGGACTGAGCAAGGACGGAGAGGGAACCTATTGGGCGTTGCTGACGTCCAACGGCGCATAGACGCATATAAGAACAAGCAGGGCACAAACAATGGATATGGAATTTGCGTTGACGGTGTTCAACGTCATGGCCCAACTCATTGTCTGGCTGTTCGGCCTCGGAGTGGTTGTCGTTGCGGTGTTGTACGTCATCGACCGCGCCCAGACCAAGCATGCCGTACGCCGCAACTTTCCCGTCATTGGACGATTCCGCTACTGGTTCGAGCATCTTGGTGAGTTTTTCCGGCAGTACTTCTTTGCGATGGACCGCGAGGAGATGCCGTTCAATCGGGCAGAGCGTTCCTGGGTCTACCGGGCCGCAAAGAACGAGGACAGCACCGTGGCGTTCGGCTCCACGCGTGACTTACGCCCCGTCGGTAGCGTTCTTTTCGTCAACTGCCCGTATCCTCAGCTGGAGGAAGAGACGAGCGCTACCAGCGAAGTGACCATCGGCCCCTACTGCCGGCACCCCTACACCACCGATTCGGTTTTCCACATATCGGGGATGAGCTACGGCGCAATCTCCAAGCCTGCGGTGCAGGCGCTGTCCCGCGGCGCGAAGAAAGCAGGCATCTGGATGAACACGGGGGAGGGCAGCCTCTCGCCCTGGCATCTCGAAGGTGGCGCGGACATCGTGCATCAGATTGGTACCGCCAAATACGGGGTGCGCGATGCTGCAGGGCGGTTGAGCGACGAGCGCCTGCGTGAGCAGGCGGCCCACGAGCAGGTCAAGATGTTCGAGATCAAGCTCAGTCAGGGGGCAAAGCCCGGCAAAGGCGGCATCCTGCCTGGTGAGAAGGTGACCGCCGAGATTGCAAAGATACGTTTCATTGAGGAGGGTCAGGACTCTCTGAGCCCCAACCGTCAGCCGGAGATCGACAGCGCAGAAGATCTCCTGGACATGATCGGGCACATACGCGAGGTAACGGGTAAGCCAACGGGCTTTAAGGCTGTGATTGGCGCTTACGGCTGGATTGACGAGCTCTGTGAGGCGACCCACGCCCGTGGCGTGGAAAGCGCGCCGGACTTCATTACCGTCGACAGCGCTGACGGCGGCACGGGAGCGGCGCCGGCGAGTCTCATCGATTACATGGGCCTGCCGCTCAAGGAAAGCCTGCCTCTGGTTGTGGACATGCTGAAGAAGCATGGGCTGCGCGAGCGCATCAAGGTTGTCGCCAGCGGCAAGCTGATTACGCCGGCGCAGGTAGCCTGGGCGCTGTGTCTGGGGGCAGATTTTGCCGTGACCGCACGCGGCTTCATGTTCTCGTTGGGCTGCATCCAGGCGTTGCAGTGCAACAAAAATACCTGCCCGACCGGCATTACAACCCACGACAAGGACCTGCAGCGGGGTCTTGATGTCGGCGACAAAACCGAGCGTGTGTATCACTACGCGCAGAACATGCGCAAAGAGGTTGGCATCATCGCGCACTCGTGCGGGGTGCCGGAACCGCGTCGGCTGCAGCGGTTCCATTGTCGGATTGTGCAGGAGAACGGCCTGTCGGTGCCGCTGGACGAGCTTTATCCCGCAACGGGCGCGGCGTCCTGAGCGTGGACGACGACGGCGCCAAACAGTATTTCCTCAGTCGTCCGGAAGCGTGGCTCGATTTCCCCTTTGGCGATGACGTTTACGTTTTCAAAGTCCGCAACAAAATGTTCGGTACCCTCGGCTGGGAGAAGGGACTCGCGCGGATCAACCTCAAGTGCGACCCGGAGCAGGCTTTGATGCTCCGCGACGTATTCGACGCGGTGCTGCCCGGCTATCACATGAACAAGGCGCACTGGAATACCGTGCTCCTGGACGGTTCCATTCCCGCGGGAGAGATCGAGCGCATGATCGACCACTCCTACGCGCTGGTGGTGAAAAAGCTGCCGAAGGCCGAGCGTGTCAGCCTCGAGGTCAAACATGGCAGAGAGGCGCTCTATCGCGCCTGATGCGGTCTTTTGTCCGGTTTACGCAACAATGTTCGTCGGAGTGGATAACTAAAAACAATCACAACAAAAACGAATACGTCTGTTAGAAAGGAGAGAG
>JAAUXY010161477.1_pt1 | contig 22605 bp, 20 predicted proteins | sample 7278121 | NCBI WGS metagenome assembly JAAUXY01 (sample SAMN14350117, study PRJNA611818) | marine sediment metagenome | isolation source: surface marine sediment (1.8m) | place: French Polynesia: Moorea | collected 2018-08 | reverse complement strand
TGCCACCGAAGCCGTTGAACAGTGCCACCATCTCCGGCATGGAGGTCATCTTGACCAGACGTGCCGCGGCAGCGCCGACAACACCACCGGCGACCATGCCCATGGCAATCCACTGGTACTCGACGATGCCCTGGTCCAGCAGGGCCACCACCACGGCGATGAGCATGCCGATGGAGGACACCATATTGCCGCGCCGCGCGGTGGCGGGCGAGCCGAGCATCTTCAGGCCAAAGATAAACAGGCCTGCAGACACCACATAGGCGAACTGAATCAGTGTATCCATGATCAGCCCTCCTTCTTCTTGAACATGGCGAGCATGCGGTCGGTGACCAGGTAACCGCCCACCACGTTGATGGAGGCCAGCGCCACGGCACCCGCGCCCAGCCAGTTGGCCAGGTCCTGGTTGCCGGTGCCCGCCAGGCCCACGGCACCCACCAGGGTGATACCGGAGATCGCGTTGGCGCCCGACATCAGCGGCGTGTGCAGGGTGGCCGGCACTTTGTTGATCAGTTCGAAGCCCAGGAAGATGGACAGCATGAGGATGAACGTAAGGAATACTTCAGCCGGTACCATGTTATGAGCCTCCTTCCAGGATGTTTTTGATAGTGTCGTTGGTGATCTCACCGCCGTGGGTGATCACGCAGCCCTGCAGGATGTCGTCTTCAAAATCCACCTGGAAGGCCTTGGCCTCTTCATCCCAGTTGTCATCCACCAGGTTGAACATGTTGGAGGCGTACATCTGGCTGGCGTCGCGGGCGACCACGTTGGCCCAGTTGCCGTCGCCAATCACGGTCACGCCGTTGATATTCACGGTCTCACCGGGCACGGAGCCCTCAACGTTGCCGCCGGTCTCGGCGGCCATGTCCACTACCACGGCACCGGTACGCATGCGCTCGACCACATCGCGGGTGACCAGCACCGGCGGCTTGCGGCCGAAGACCTGGGCGGTGGTGATCAGCACGTCAGAATCGGCAATCACCTCGGCCTGGGCCTGGCGCTGCATCTCGATCTGCTCAGGGGTGAGCTCCTTGGCGTAGCCATCGGCGGTCTGGCCGGTCTCGCCCAGATCGATCTCGAGGAATTTCGCACCCAGGGATTCCACCTGCTCCTTCACCACATCGCGGGTGTCGAAGGCGGTAACCCGGGCGCCCATACGCTTGGCGGTGGCGATGGCCTGCAGGCCCGCCACGCCGGCGCCAATGATGAATACCTTGGCGGGCTTCAGGGTGCCGGCCGGGGTCATCATCATCGGGAAGATGCCGGGCATGCGGGTCGCTGCCAGCAGCACCATCACATAGCCCGCCAGGCTCGCCTGGGAACTCAGTGCATCCATCTTCTGGCTGCGGGTCGAGCGCGGGATCATTTCCATGGAAATCGCGGTAACGCCGGCCGACTGGAAGGCACGCACCAGCTCGTGTTCGTTAAAGGGGTCGAGGAAGCTCACGTGAATGCAGCCCTGCTTGAGCTGGCTCACTTCCTCAATCGCCGGCTTGCGAATGCGCAGCACCATGTCGGCGCTGCCCAGCAGGCCCGCACGGTCGCTGCTGGTCTGGCAGCCGGCGTCTGTGTATTCACTGTCCTGGAAGCCTGCGCCCAGGCCCATGCCGCTCTCGATAACTACCTCGGCACCCATCCTGACGAGCTTTTTGGCCACGTCGGGGATGACGGGGACCCGGTTCTCGCCCGGGTGCGTCTCTTTCGGGATCGCTATGCGCATAGATGTACCCGTACCCTGTTCTGATTTTTTGGTATACCGCGTCCTTTAAAAGGACCGTGACTTTAGCACAGCTAAACAAAAGCCCAACAAATATCCGTCATCGGATAAATGAATGCCTGGCCGCTAACTGGCCCCGGTCAAAGCGCGGTTGAACCAATGAATACGCAGCTGATGCGATTCTGTCTTACTTTCTGTGCGCCAGTGAGCAAGAATAGGGCCCATGTTGACCACGTTCGTCATCACCCTGTCCCTGGTGGCCCTCTGCGTCACCGTTCACTACGAGTTGCTCTACCGGCTGGGCACCGTCGTCAGGTCATTCAACTTCGGGCCCCGCCAGGGGGTGGTCTTTGGCGTCATGCTGGCGCTGGCAGCCCACACCATCGAGATCTACATCTTTGCCGGCGGCTACTACTATGTGCTGCACACGCCGGAGCTGGGCTCGTTCCTGGGCGAGTCGAAGATGGAGGACTTCTTCGACTGCGTGTACCTGTCATTCGTGGTCTACAGTACGCTGGGTTTCGGCGACATCGTGCCCGAGGGCTGGGTGCGCTTCATGGTAGGCATGGAGGCGGTAACGGGTTTGGTGCAGATTGCCTGGACGGCGTCGTTTCTGTACTTCCAAATGGAAACTGGCTGGGGACACGATGGTGAACCCAGCCAGCGATCAGTACCAGAACACAGGGGCCGTAGGAAGAATTAGCCCTGCTATTTAGCTTGCCTGCAGCTGCAGGAAGGGATTCAGCAGCCGGTAATTCCAGGGCTTGAAACGAATCGGCGCATCCAGCACACCGATGCAGATGCAGTCTGCGGTGCGCGACGCGGTCGGTGTATGCACGTCCTCGGCGTCGCGCATCAGGAAATCGCCCTGGTGGTATACACCCTCTTCGTCAGAGAAGCTGCCTTCCAGCACCAGGGTCAGCTCGGTGCCCTTGTGGCTGTGGCAGGGGATGCTGCCGCCGGCCTTGATGTGGTACAGGGCAAACTCGTGCTCCGGGTCGCCGGTGCGCAGTCGGGCAATCTGCAGGGCCTTGTTGATGCGGCTCCACTTCAGGTCCTTGTAATCGCCGGTCATCAGGCGCTGCACCAGCACCGGGCTCTCGTCGATAGCCGCACTCGAGGCATAAGTCAGCGGCGCCTCGTCGTCGAGGTGCGCCAGCACATTATCCAGCAGTGAATCGTCGACATCCGCGGGCTGCAGGGTGTCGAACATCTCCGCGCCCATGTCCTGCAGGGCATTTACCTGCCGCTTGCAGTGGGAGCAGAAGTGAAGATGTACAGATATAGCGGCCGACTGGGCGAGCGGGAGGCTGCCTGAGGCAAACTCGGTCAGCAGTCGCATGTCGGGATGATGAGTAACCATGGTCTTCGTCGCTCTGTTAGATCCGGATCTTCTTGGAGATCAGCGTTGATCGGTCATGATTTGCAATTTCTGCATGGCCAGCCGCACCCGCGACTTGACCGTGCCCAGCGGAAGTTCCAGGTCTTCCGCTACCTCGGAGTGGGACTTGCCCTCCATGTACACCTTGGCAAGGATCTGCGCCTGCTCCTGCGGGAGCTGGGTCAACATTTCCCTGACCCGCGCGGCGTTCCTGCGCTGCTGTACGGCTACAAATGGCTCTTCCTCTTCCTGCTCTACCCAGATGTCCTCGGCCGCCAGCGGCGTATCGAACTTCTGCAGGCGACGGTACATGTCGGTCCGGCAATTACGGGCAATGGTGTAGATCCAGGTGCTGGCAGCGGCCTTACGGGGGTTGTACCCGTCGGCTTTCTGCCACACTTTGAGCATCACTTCCTGCACCAGCTCATCGGCGTGAGAGGCGGCCAGGGGTGAGCCAGACATGGCAAAGGCTTTGACAAGCGGTGCGAAGTGCTTGAACAGGCGCGCGAAAGCGGCGCGGTCTCGCTTGTTGGCGATAACCTGCAAGCACTGACTCCATTCGTCGTCGCGCTTACCTTCCGCGTTAACCTTTATATTCGGCTGCACGTTTTGCTGTGCCTGCATATCAGGGTCGTCCTCTGGCGGTAATTCGCTCATTTGAGCATCTCCTTGGAGACCATTACGCGTATCCGTCGCCCGCAGATCACCGAAAAACGTGTGTATTTACATAAGTTTAGACCAAAGCCTATCAATGATCCGCTAATTCGGGGGCGGCGTAAACATCCGCATCAAAACCTGGACGGAATACCCCTCGAAATGAAGATTGCAATCGTCGGCAGCGGCATCTCAGGACTGGCCTGCGCTTACTACCTGCAGCACCAGCACGACGTGCATGTTTTCGAGCAAAATCAACGCATTGGCGGCCATACGGCCACCGTCGACGTGAGCGTCGGCGGGCGCCAGTACGCCATCGATACCGGTTTTATCGTCTACAACGACTGGACTTACCCGAATTTCATCGCCCTGCTCGACGAACTCGGGGTAGAAAACCAGCCCACTGCCATGAGCTTCAGCGTCAGCGACCGGCTCAGCGGGCTGGAGTGGGCGGGCAGCAACCTCGATGCCCTGTTTGCCCAGCGCGGCAACCTCGTCTCGCCCCGCTTCCTGGGCATGGTTCGCGACATTCTGCGCTTCAACAAGGAATCGGTGGCCGACCTCGAGGCTGGCCAGATCGACGGCAACGTCACGCTCGGCGAGTACCTGCGCCGCAACCGCTACGGCAAGGCCTTCATCGAGCAGTACCTCGTGCCGATGGGTTCGGCCATCTGGTCGGCGGATACCGACGTGATGGACGGCTTTCCGCTGCAGTTCTTCGTGCGCTTCTTCAAAAACCACGGCCTGCTCAGCATCAAGAACCGCCCCCAGTGGCGGGTGATCAAGGGCGGCTCGCGGGAGTATCTGGGGCCGCTGACGGCGGGCTTCAAGGACCAGATCCATACCGGCAACCCGGTCACTGGCGTCAGCCGCCAGCCGGACGGTGTCACCCTGACCCTGCAGGACGGGCGCAGTGAACGCTTCGACCAGGTGGTGCTGGCCTGCCACTCCGATCAGGCCCTGGCTCTGCTGAACGACCCCAGCGCTACCGAGCGCGAGGTGCTCGGCGCCATGCGCTACCAGGACAACGACGTGGTGCTGCATACCGACACCCGTCTGCTGCCGGACCTGCGCAAGACCTGGTCGGCCTGGAACTACCTGCTGACCGAGGAATCCCAGCGCGCGGTGCTCACTTACAACATGAACATCCTGCAGGGCATCGACTCACCGGAAACCTTCTGCGTCACCCTGAACCACACGCATGCCATCAACCCGCACAAGATCCTCGGCCGCTTCAACTACGCCCACCCGGTGTTCAGCCTTGAGCAGGTCAATGCCCAGGAGCGCTGGGCCGAGATCAATACCGGCCAGACCTGGTACTGCGGCGCCTACTGGCACAACGGCTTCCACGAGGACGGTGTGCGCAGCGCCAAGCGCGTCGCCGAGGCCATCATCGGCGAGGCCACCGAGGCGCCCCGCGCCATGGTGAGCGCCGCGTGACCAGCGCCATTTACGAAGGCTGGGTCCGGCATCGGCGCACCTCGCCGAAGGCCCACGATTTTACCTACCAGGTGTTCATGCCCTACCTGCGGCTGGACGAACTGCCGGAGCTCTTTGACCGGAGCTGGCTGTGGTCAGCCCGCCGCCCCGCCCTGGCCCGCTTCAAGCGCGAGGATTTCCTCGGCGACCCGGCCACGCCGCTGGACGAAGCCGTGCGCCAGAAAGTTGAGGAAGAAACCGGGCAGCGTCCGAGCGGTCCTGTCTACATGCTGGCCAACCTGCGCTACTTCGGTTTCCTGATCAACCCGATCACCTGCTACTACTGCATGGACGAGGCCAACGAGCAGCTCGAATACCTGGTGGCGGAAGTGACCAACACGCCCTGGAACGAGCGCCACGCCTACGTGCTCACCGCCGAGTCCGGCGAGCAGTGGCTGCGCACCCGCTTCGCCAAGACGTTTCACGTGTCACCGTTTCACCCCATGGATATGGAGTACCTGTGGCACAGCAACACCCCCGGCGACAAGCTCCACCTGCACCTGGCCAATAGCCAGGCCGGTGAACGGGTGTTTGCCGCGACCCTGTCGCTCAAACGCCATGAGCTCAACGCCGGCAGCCTGCGACGCTTCCTGTGGCGCTACCCGGTGATGACCGCCAAGGTCGCCGGCGGCATTTACTGGGAAGCCCTGCGCATCTGGCTGAAAGGCAACCCCTATTTCCCCCATCCTTCTTCATCGACAGCGAGACTAAGCAATGAGTGATGCCAGCGTACGCGCGATCCGCTTGCCCGAGGTTCAAACCAGCAACCCGGGTAACACCATGGCCAGGAAAGCCATGGAACGCCTGTTGACCAGCCTGAAAATCGGCTCCCTGATAGTACATGAGGGCGGCGAGCAACGGACTTACGGCTCTCCCTACCGCACCGACGAGCCCCACGCGGAGGTGTACGTCAACAGCCCGGATGTATACCGCAAGGTGCTGATGGCCGGCGCCCTGGGCTCCGGTGAGTCCTATATGCAGGGCGACTGGTCTTCCCCGGACCTGACCGAGGTGATCCGCCTGTTTACCGCCAACCTGGCGGTGCTGCACTCCATGAACGCCAACGGTTCCTGGGTGCGCCGCCTGGGCCTCGCCATCGCTCACTACCTGAACAGCAACACGCTGACCGGCTCACGCCGCAACATCTCTGCCCACTACGACCTGGGCAACGACTTCTTCGAGCTGTTCCTCGACCAGAGCATGATGTACTCATCCGCGGTCTACCCGCGCGAGGATGCCGACCTGGAAGAGGCCGCGGCGCACAAGCTCGACCTGCTGTGCCAGCAGCTGGAACTGACCGCCGACGACCACCTGCTGGAAATCGGTACCGGCTGGGGCGGGCTCGCAGTGCACGCCGCGAAGAACTACGGCTGCCGGGTTACCACGACCACCATCTCTCGCGAGCAGTATGAGCGCGCCTGCCAGCGCGTGCGCGACGAGGGCCTGGAAGACCGCGTCACCCTGCTGCTCAAGGATTACCGCGAGCTGGAAGGCGAGTACGACAAGCTGGTCTCGGTGGAGATGATCGAAGCGGTCGGCCACCAGTTCTACAGCAACTACTTCGAGAAGTGCTCAAGCCTGCTGAAGCCCCACGGGCTGATGGCCATCCAGGCCATCACCGTGGTCGACCAGCGCTACGAGCAGTCACGCGACGCCGTCGACTTCATCAAGCGCTACATTTTCCCGGGCGGCTGCCTGCCCTCGGTGGAAGTGATCAGCAAGCACCTGCGGGAAGACACCGACATGCAGATGGTGCACCTGCGCGACATTACCGAGCACTATGCCGACACCCTTAAGGACTGGCGAGAGCGCTTCTTCGATCACATCGAAGACGTCAGGCGCATGGGCTTCGACGATACCTTTATCCGCATGTGGGAGTTCTACCTGTGCTACTGCGAGGGCGGCTTCCGCGAGCGCGTGATCGGTACGGTGCAACTCACCTTTGCCAAGCCGGGTTACCGCTTTGCCTAACGATACGCTGTTGCAAAAGGCCGGTAACGGCCTGCTGTTCAACCTGAGCTGGCTGGCCATTGTCACCAGCCAGTCGCTGCTGATCGCGCCGCTGGTAGTAGTGGTACACCTGACCATTCACCAGCTGTGGATCGGCCGCGGCCTGCGTGAGCTACAGTTCATCGCCGGTTGCTCGCTGTTCGGCCTGCTGCTGGACAACCTGCTGTTCGCCGTCGGTGTGTTCACTCTCGACGGTCGCGCGGCACTGGCGCCCCTGTGGCTGACCTGCCTGTGGCCGGTACTGGCGACGACTTTCGACCACGCCTTCGCCAGCCTGCAGCGCCAGCTCACCCTGGCGGGCATTCTCGGCGGCATCGGCGGCATCATGAGTTACTACGCGGGCACGTCCATGAGTGCGGTGGGCTTCGCCGACCCGGTCTACGGGCTCGCCATCATCGGCGCCCTGTGGGCCGGCCTGTTCCCGGCCATGGCCGCGATGGCCCAGTTCTGGTTCCGACAGGAGGAAAACCGTGGTGAAGCGCACCTGGCCTAGTCTCTTTGCGGCAGCGCTGCTGGCAGCCAACGCGGCTGCCAATAGTGAGCCTCCCGTGTTGCCGGAGCCCGACCCGGATATTGTCGGTGAGGCGCTGGACCCGGACACCGGCAACACCGTCTACCTCGAGCATTACTACTGCAGCGAGGACCTGCTCAAGTGCAGCGTGTTCTACCTGCGCCCCAATCGTGAGGTGATCGCCAGCAAGGAACTCGACTACGCTTCCAACCTGAAGGCGCCGGCGCTGACTTTCCGCGACTACCGGCTGGACCGGGAAATCACCATCGAGGACGCCGACACCAATGCCGTGGTCGATGCCGGCTTCGACAACTTTGTGCGCCTGCAGTGGCAGGACCTGGCCGAGGGCGAGGAGATCAAGTTCCCGTTCCGACTGGTGGACCGCAAGGACCCGATCAAAATGCGCGCCAGCAAGACCGAGGGCTGTGAAGACGGCAAGCTGTGCCTGGAGATCGAGCTCGACTCCTGGCTGTTGGGCAACTTCGTCGATCCCATCCAGCTCACCTACGAAGAGGGCAGCCAGCGGCTGCTGCGCTTCCAGGGCATCAGCAACCTCAAGAACGACGAGGGTCGCTCACAGACCGTCGAGATCCGCTACCGCTACCTCGACGGCACCGAAGCGCCAACCTCACTTCAGGAATAAGCCCTTCGCGGCCTTATAAAGAGCCCTCAGCGGGTTTATAGATAGTCCCACTGACTCGGCAGTAACTCGCGGTACTCGGGATCCCGGTAGCGTGGGTCAATCAGCAGAGCGCTGCCGGTATCCGTCTCCGTGCGAATCACCCGCCCCAGGGCCTGGCTGACCCGCTGCATGCCCGGGTAGAGGTAGGCGTACTGGAAGCCCTGGCCGCGCTTGGCCTGGTAGTAATCTCTCAACACCTCACGCTCGCGGTTGAACTGCGGCAGGCCGGTGCCGACGATGACCACGCTGGCCAGCGCATCGCCGGGCAGATCGATGCCCTCCCCGAACACCCCGCCGAGAATGCAGAAGGCCGCGACATTGCGTTCGTGGGTCAGCGTATCCAGCAATTCATGTCGCTCTGCCTCGCGCCAGCGGCGCTCCTGCACCAGCAACTGGCGACCGGTAGGCGGCAGTTGCGCCAGCACGTCTTCCATATAGCGGTAGGCACTGAAGTAGACGATACAGTTGCCGGTGTTATTGGCCAGCCATTCGGCAATGGCCTCGGCCACCTGGGGCGTGGTGGCCTGGCGGGCCCGGTAGCGGGTATCCAGCCCGGTGTTGAGCGTGACCGGGAACTGCCCGGCGGAAAACGGTGACGGCAGCGACTGGAAGATGGCCTCCTCCCCGAGTCCGAGTTCTTCCAACATCCAGCACGGCGGTGACAGGGTGGCGGAAAAGGCCGTCACCGACACCGGCTCCTGCTGGCGAATGGCGAGAAGGCGGGCGGCATCCAGGCAGCGCAGCTTCACCGCCAGGCCCTGCGCCTCATCGGAGCGGGTCATTTCGAAGCGGAAATCGCTGTCGAACACCTCCAGCACCCGCTGGAACTGCAGGCAGTCGAAGTAGAAGTCCAGCAGCCGCGGCCGTGACTGCAGGAACAGCGGCGTGGTCGCCAGCTGTTCTCCGACAGCAGCAACAAACCGCTGCAGGGCATCGGCCAGCGCTGCGGGAGCTGCCTCGCGGCTGTCGTAGTCCGCTTCCAGCCAGTCTTCCTTGTCCAGCGCCAGCAGCACCCGGTTGCAGGCATCCAGCGCCTTGCGCACAGCAGCACTGGCTTCCCGCCGCGCCGCCATCAGGTCAGCTTTGTGGAGCGTGGCGGAATACATATCCCGGGCACGCTCCGGCAGGTTGTGGGCCTCGTCCAGCAGCAGGCTCCAGCCCTGGCCCTGTTCCGCGTAACTGGCCGCCAGCCCGGCCTGGAAGCTGTACACGTAGTGCATATCGGCAATGCACAGGTCCATCCAGGGAATCAGGTCGATGGCGAGCTGGTAAGGGCAGACCTGGTGCTCGCGGGCGATGGCCTCGATGGCTGCGCGGTCGAGGTCTGCGGCCTCCACGGCAGCCTGCATCGCCGCCGGTAGCCGATCGTAGTAGCCGTCGGCGAAGGGGCAGTCTTCGGCGTGGCAGGCCTTTCCCGGTGAAAAGCAGATCGTGTCCCGGGCGGTCAGGCTCAGCCGCCGCAGGGCCATGCCCTCGGCCTCGAAGTCGCGCAGGGTATGCTCAGCCGCTCGCCGCCCCACGGTACGTGCGGTGATGAATGCCACCCGTTCATGGCGCCCGGTGGTGAGCGCTTTCAATGCCGGGTATAGCACCGCTGCGGTCTTGCCGGTGCCGGTGGGTGCTTCCAGCAAGGCCTGGCCGGATTGGGCAATGCACTGGTAGACGGTCTCGGCCATCTTGCGCTGGCCGCTGCGAAACTCGCCGTAGGGGAATGCCAGGGCGGCAAGACTCGCATCGCGTTGTTCGCGCCAGGCCTGTTCCCGGGCCAGCCAATCCGCCATGCGCGCCAGGCTGTCATCGAGGAATTCGCTGAGCCAGCCGCGATCGACTTCTTCGGTGCGATGCCATTCCTCGCCGCTGTCGACCTGGTAATAGGTGAGCTGCAGGGTTAACACAGGCAGCTCCGGCTCGCTGCGACACAACAATCCACCGTAGAGGGCCAACTGCGCCCAGTGCAGGGCCTCGACCGATTCGGGGATCGCCTCGCGATCCACCCGGCAGGTCTTGATCTCCTCGAGAAGCCCGGCGTCCGCGTCCCAGCCGTCGGCGCGCCCCGCCAGCCGCAGATCAAAACCGTCGAAGCTGACCACGCCCTCCAGCGCATACTCCGCCTGGTAGCTGGGGCCGCGCCGGCCCTGTAATAGCTGGTGCCCGGCAATGCCCTGTTCGGCGCTGGGGGAGGGGGTAAAGCGATAGTCGATATCGCCGCTGCGATGGCAGAAGGCCGCCAACTCCCGCACCGGCAGGCGGATTTCAGGCTTGATTCCGCCGCTCATTCCGCTCCCCTTTTATCTCCCCTTTCATCTCCCCTTTCATCTTCCCATTCAGCTCTCCATTCGTCTCTCCATTCGATCCAGGCCACCCGGGCGGGGATGCCCTGGGCCTGGAAAAAGCGCAACCAGCGACGCTGGTGCAGCTGCAGGGCGTCGCCGGGGCCTTTCACCTCGATCAGGCAGTAGCCCTGGCCCGGGTCCAGCGCGATCAGGTCGGGGCAGCCGTTGCGATTGGCTTCAGGATCGAACAGCAAGCGACGCCAGATCGCGAGCCAGTGCTGGCGAGGGATAGTCGCCAACGCGGTTTCCAGCAGCTCACGGTCAAGGCCGCGCCAGCCCACCCAGGCGTTGCTGACACCGAAGTGCCGATCAAAATTTTCCAGTAGCGCCTGCACCAGGTCGACGCGTTCCAGCTCTGCCAGCCGTCGGTCCACCTGCTCGCGGCGCGCGGCGTGAAAGCTGCGGCTGTACATATCCAGCGGAGCAGACTGGAACGGATGCACGAAGGCGCCCGGCACAGTCGTGAAAATCTGCTCCCAGAAGGCCAACCCGAAGCTGGCATTGATCAGCAGGTTCTCGACATAGTGAACCTGCTGCCAGGCCTGCGCATAGTGCCGCGCCGCGGCCAGCTCCACCGGTAATTCCTTCTCCAGCACCAGGCGGTCCTCGGCGAAGCTATCCCGCGGCCTTGGGTTTGCCGCCTCGCCAAGCTTGCGCTTCAGCGTCGGTAACTGGCGGGCCGCAAAATCGACCTCGTTCTCGCTCCAGGGGCTCGCCTGGATCGCCTCACACAGTTCCAGCGCTGCTGCGTAGTCTCCCTGCGTTGTCAGCAGCCGCGCACGGCGTTCGCGGGCCGGCGGTTGCCGGCTGGCTGCGTAGAGGGCCTCGGCGTCGGCTGTGGCATCCATACGCTCCAGCTGTCTTGCTATGCGGTTGCGCAAGCGATCGCGCAGGCCGGCGGCGCAGGGTCCCGCGCTGTCTCCCTCCAGCGCCCGGGCCGCGGCCAGCACAGTGCCGGCATCGCCCTCGCTGGCGGCGAGCTTGTACACGGCCTTCAAGGCATCCAGGGCCAGCACCTCGTCAATCTCTTCCCGGGTTTCAAACAGTCGGTCGTCCCGGTTCAAGGGGTAGGGGTGGTAACGGGCAAGACCGAGGTCGGTCAGCACAAACTCGGTCAGTTCCTGCCAGGTGTTGCCGAAAAACAGCAGCCGCAACAGCGCCACCACCTCGACGTGCTCCACTCCCACCAGCCAGCCGTCCTCGCGTCGCCAGCGCTGCCAGCGGGTCAGCCACTCGGCTTCCGTGAGCTGCGCATTGATCGTCGCCACCAGCTCCGGCTTGCGAGCCGAGGCCGAGGGCAGCAGGTCGCCGAAAATCGCCACCAGTTCCGGTTTGCGCAGCAGCGCCTGCAGAACCTCCAGCGGGGGTTCGTCCTCGCGCATGAGCAGGCCCAGCACCCGTGCGTCTTCCAGTGCAGTTTCCAGGTCATCGAGCTCCGGGTAGTTAAGTTGCTCGCGCCGGAACAGCGGACCGCGCCTGGATACCAGCCGCACGTACAGGCAACGCACGTCGCGTGGTGCGCCTGCAAACAGATCGAGGAAACCGTGTTCGGCCTCGGTCAGCAGGTCACCGTACTGGCTCTCGACCGTGTCGCACAGGCGCTGGAAGTTATCGAGGTAGTAGAAGGGAGAGAGCGGCGGCTCAGTAGTGTGGGTCTCGACTTCGGCGTTCACTGGGTGGCGGGCCGCTGCATTTGCTGGAACAGGGCCGCGGGCACAATGAGGCACAGCCCCACCAGGGTTGCGGGGTGAATGGTCTCACCGAGAATCACCTGGATGAACACCAGCGACAGGAACGGCGCCAGGAAGATCAGGTTGCCCACCAGCGCCACACGGGTGGCCGTGCGCAGGGCCGCCGACCACAGCAGGAAAGTCACCCCCATCTCGAACAGGCCGACATAGCTGGCAGCGGCGAAACCCTGCCAGCCCGGCCATTGCAGATCCGAGAACAGCAGGCACAAGACCGCGGTCATCGGCACGGCCAGCAGGAAATTCAGGCACAGGGCGACGGTGCCATCGCGCGGATTGCGGGCACTGAAAATCCAGTAGAAAGCCCACAGCAAGGTGCTGAACAGTGCCAGCCCCACGCCCGGCAAGCTGTCGAACTGGAGCCCCAAAAGATCACCGCGGGTAGCGATAATCAGCACCCCGAAATATCCGCCGGCGGCCGCCACCGCATCGCGACCTTTCAGGGGCTGCCCCAGCAGCGGGATGGCCAACAGCGACAGCGTGATGGCCCAGGTGTAGTTAATCGCCTGGGCCTGCTGCGCCGGCAGCATGTCGTAGGCGTTGAGCAGCACCACGTAATAGAGGCAGGGATTGAGCGCGGCCATGCCCAGGTAGTAACCGGGATAGCTGCGCAGCTCCGCCGACAGTTTGCCGAGCTGGCCGCGCAGCGCCACGGCGGTCACCAGTGCCGCAGCCGAGAACAGGCTGGCGAAGAACAGCAGCTGGAACACGTCCAGGTAGCGCAGGGCGACCTTGAAGGCAGTGGCAACCGTGGACCAGAAGAAGACCGCCGACAGGCCCAGTAGCAATGCACGCCGGTCAGGGTGCACCTGGGGCTCAGCCCTCGGCTGCTGTTGAAGACTGGGGCACCACCCGGTACAGGGTGCTGCCCGCGAGCACATAAACGTAGCCGTCGGGACCGACCCGCACATCGCGGAACCTGAGCTCGCTGTCGTCGAAGTGGCGGTGCTCCTTGCCGAGGCCGTCTTCGGTCAGCTCAACCCGGTTGAGGTGGGTGAGGGCAAGGGCGCCGGACAGCGCCGAGTCGGTCCAGCCCGGGTAAACATCGCCACTGTAGAAGGCCATGCCCGAAGTGGCGATGGAGGGCACATAGTATTTCTCGGGCTGCTCCATACCGGCCCTGGCGGTGCCCTCGCCGATCTTGCCGCCGCGGTACTCCTCGCCGTAGGTAATGATCGGCCAGCCGTAGTTATTGCCTGGGGCAATACGGTTGAGTTCGTCGCCGCCCTTGGGGCCGTGCTCGTTGACCCACACCGAGCCGTCCGGGTGACGGGCCATGCCCTGGGGGTTGCGGTGGCCATAGCTCCATATTTCCGGCAGCGCGTCATCGCGGCCTACGAAAGGGTTGTCCGCCGGCACCCGTCCGTCCTTGTGGATGCGCATGACGCTGCCGTTGTGGCGGCTGATGTCCTGGGCGTAGTCGCGGTTGCCGCGATCCCCCACCGTGATAAACAGGTAGTCGTCGATGATCAGCAGGCGGCTGCCGAAGTGGTAGCGGGTGTCGTAGTAGGGCATGGCCGTGAACAGCACCTGCACATCTTCGAGTCGGGTGCCTTGCAGCACACCGCGGACTACGCGGGTGGTGTAGCCCTGGTCGGCGGCGTGGGTGTAGCTCAGGTAAACCACGGTGCCAGCATCAGTGTGCTCGACCAGTACGTCCATCAGGCCGCCCTGGCCGTGCTCGGTAGCCTCGGGTACGCCTTCCACAGTCACCAGGTCACCGCTGGCCAGTGACAGGTGCAGCAGCGTGCCGCCCTGCTGGGTAATCAACAGCTGCTGCTCGTCGATAAAGCCCATGCCCCAGGGGCTTTCCAGGTCGATCTGTACTGGCTCCATGCGCAGGTTGCCGTCGACTATGGCGCCTTTGGACTGGTCGGCCTCCACCGTGTCGGCGCCGCTACAGGCGGTCATGCCAATCAACAGGAAACCGAGAATCAGCGGGGACGAAACGCGAAAAAGCAGGCGCGACATAGCGAGACAAACCGGGATTTTTGAGCTCGCCAAGTTTACTCCAAGGCCCCGGGCTGTACCATTGTGCAAAACTCAGGCAAGCTGAATTCGCGTTTTACTGACGACTCTATCGTGAATCCCCCGATCAAACCGCTGACACCCGGCCTTGCTCTTGCACCTGTAGCACTGGTCATTTACCTGCTGGGCCTGTCGGTGTACCTGTACGGCGCCGACTCGTCTTACGGCGCCAACCAGATCGCCCTGCTGCTGGGCGCCGGTGCCGTTGGCCTGGTGGGCATACGGCTGGGCTATAGCTGGCGCCAGATCGAGGAAGGCCTGGTGGACGGCATCGCCATGACCCTGGTGCCGATGCTGATCCTAATGTCGGTGGGCATGCTGATCGGCGCACTGATATTGTCCGGCACCATCCCGGCGCTCATCTACTACGGCGTGCAGGTGCTCTCACCGGAAATCTTCTACGCCGCCTGCGCCATCATTTGTGCGGTGGTTGCAGTGAGCATCGGTTCCTCCTGGACCGTGGCCGGCACGGTGGGAATCGGGCTGATGGCGATTGCCGCGAGTTTCAACCTGTCACCGGCGATCACCGCCGGCGCCATCGTCTCCGGCGCTTATTTTGGCGACAAGATGTCGCCACTCAGCGATACCACCAATCTGGCGGCGGCCACCGCCGGCGTCGACCTGTTCGAACACATCCTCCACATGTTGTGGACCACGGTGCCGAGCTTCCTGCTGGCGCTGGTGGTGTTCATTTTCCTCAGCGGTGGCGATGCCGCAGAGCCGGAGCAGATTGCCGAGCTGCGCGCGAGCATCGCCGGCCAGTTCGACATGGGGCTGCACCTGCTCCTGCCGCTGATAGTGATGCTGTTCCTGGTATGGCGGCGCGTGCCCGCCCTGCCGGCCATCCTCTCCACCTCGCTGTTCGCCGTGATCTTCGCGATGATATTCCAGCCCGAGGCGGTGCTGCGACTGGCGGGCGCGAGCGAGCGTCTGGGCGAAGGCGTGCTGCTGGTGAAAGGCGTTTGGACCAGCCTGTTCAGCGGCTATGTGTCCGAGAGTGGCAATGCCTTCATGGACAAGCTGCTGTCCAAGGGCGGCATGCTGAGCATGCTCAACACGATTTCGCTGATCATCAGTGCCATGGCCTTCGGCGGCACCCTGCAAAAAGTGGGCATCCTGCAATACATGGTCGACGGGGCACTGAAGCGCGCCAGGACCAACGGCGGCCTGGTGGCCACCACCGTGGCCACCTGCACCGCTACCAACCTGGCCGCCGCCGACCAGTTCATCGCCATTACCCTGCCCGGTGGCATGTACCGCGAAGAATTCGAGCGCCGTGGCCTGTCGCGCCTCAACCTGTCGCGCACCCTGGAAGACTCCGCCACCCTGACCTCGGCGTTGATTCCCTGGAACACCTGCGGCGCCTACATGTCGGCCACCCTGGGTGTAGCCACCCTGACCTATGCACCTTTCGCCATCTTCAACATCGCCTGCCCGTTCATTGCAGTCATCTACGGCTACTGGCAGATCGGCCAGAAGCCGCTGGAGACCCTGAAAGGCGAGGCGGAAGCCGCCCCCGGCTGATGGACTGGGACCTGCCCCGGCCACACACCCTGGCGGTCAACGTGGCGGCGGAGCATATCGACGGCCTGCGCCATACCAACAACGCGGTGTACGTGACCTGGTGCGAGCAGGTGGCCTGGGACCACTCCACCAGTCTGGGCCTGGACCTGGCCGCCTACCAGCGCCTCAACCGCGCCATGGTGATTACTCGCAGCGAGTTCGACTACCTCAAGCCCTCCTACCTGGGCGATGAGCTGGTGGCGGCAACCTGGATCGTCGAGTGGGACGGCAAGCTGACCATGCGCCGTCACTTCCAGGTGCAAAGGCCCGCCGACGGCAGCACCGTGCTGCGGGCCAGCATGCAGTTCGCCTGCGTGGATCTCGAGAGCGGCAAGCCCAGGCGGTTGCCTCAGGAATTTATCGAGGGCTACGGCCCCGCTATCGTCTCAGACGCTAGCAGCGTGACCAGTCGAAGCTGAGCACGTCCTCGAGACGTTCGACACCGAGCTTCATCATCAACAGCCTGTCGAGACCGAGTGCCACGCCGGCGCAGGCCGGGAGACCAGCCGCCATGGCAGCCAACAGGCGCGCATCCAGCGGCCGGGTCGCTTCACCCCGGGCTGCCAGCACCTGGTTGTCGGCTTCGAAGCGGGCGCGTTGCTCGTCGGCATCGGTCAATTCGTAGTAGCCGTTCGCTAGCTCAACGCCGTCGACATAGAGCTCGAAGCGCTCGGCGACCACCACGTCGCCCTCCTCACGCAGGCACGCCAGCGCCGCCTGGGAGGCGGGGTAGTCGTGGACGAAAACCAGCCCCTCCAGTTCGGGTTCCACCAGGTGGGTAAGTAGCAGGTCGAGCCAGGTGTCACGAGCCTCTGCCCCGCCACCGTAATCGAGCCGCTGCCGGACAAAGGCTTCCAGCTCATCACTGTCGGCGGTGAGGGGGTCGATGCCCAGGCTGCGCTGGAACAGCTCTCTGTAAGTAAGTACTTGCACTTGCTTCTCGCCAAGTGCTGCTTGTACCAGATCGCCAACCTCCTGCATCAGCTGCGCTAGCGAGAAGCCGGGGCGGTACCACTCCAGCAGGGTGAATTCAGGATTGTGACGGGCGCCGGCCTCGCCGGAGCGGAAGGCCTTACAGACCTGGTAGATCGGCCCGCTACCGGCGGCCAACAGGCGTTTCATCGGGTATTCGGGGGAAGTCTGCAGCCAGCGCTCGCCGCTGGACCCTCCACAGAAGACCGGCGCTATGGCGGGGTCAGTGATGGTGCCGCTGCACAGCAGCGGGGTTTCAACTTCGAGCACGCCGCGGGCGTCGAAAAACGCCCGCAGGGTCTTGAGGAGTTCAGCGCGTGCCGCCAGCGCGGCCCGGGATGCCGAGGGGCGCCAATCCGGGCCTGTTGCCAATCAGGATTTGCCGCGGCCGACGTATTCGCCGGTGCGGGTGTCGATACGTATGACCTCGCCCTGGCTCAGGAACAGCGGCACCTTGACCACCGCACCGGTGCTCAGCGTTGCCGGCTTGCTGCCGCCAGAGGCGGTATCGCCCTTCAAGCCCGGGTCGGTTTCGGTAATTTCGAGCTCTACGAAGTTGGCGGCCACTACCGCCAGCGGCGAGTCGTTGTAAAGGGTCACCTCACAACGGTCCCCTTCCTTGAGCCACTGGGATGAATCGCCCACGGCATCTTTGTCGGCCTGGTACTGCTCGTAGGTGTCGGGCTCCATAAAGTGCCAGAACTCACCGTCGCTGTAGAGGTACTCCATGGTGCGGTCCATGACGTCGGCGCCTTCCAGGCTTTCGCCGGACTTGAAAGTGCGCTCCCAGACGCGACCGGATTTCAGGTTGCGCAGCTTGACCCGGTTGAAGGCCTGGCCCTTGCCCGGCTTCACAAATTCGTTCTCGATAATGCTGCAGGGGTCGCCGTCCAGCATGACCTTGAGACCGGAGCGGAATTCATTGGTGGAGAAACTGGCCATAAGCTCGTGTGTACCTGTGCAATCTGCGTGCTGAAAAGGGCGGCTATCATACCGCGAAGCGAACCGCTATGGCAGCCCATGCGCTGCCCCACACCCCTCGTAGTCCGTGGGCCTGCGGAGAGAGTCCCAACTTCGCACACTGTCTCTGGACAGGCCCCCTGCAATGGTGATTCACTGTCGCTGTTGCTCGTCGGGTGGGGATTCTTGCGAGTAACCAACCGATTACCTCTCTCGGGCTGAAAATTCGATGCTAGTATTGAGCACTCGAGGGGTTGGTAACCGGAGGGCAAATCCCGCGTCATCCTGGCCTGGTGTGGCGAAGTTGCAGAGATATAGCGGCGACACCTGAGCCAACTGAGAGCCAACTGAATGGCTGATGACGCAGGATAGGTCTGCGGAGCCGGCAGCAAGCCTGTAACGCGCCTGTTTGCCACGCTCGGCGTAAAGCAAAAAGTGTACTTAAAACAGCTACTTAAGTACCATTACGCATCGGCCGAAAACAACGTATAAGGCAGAGCCTGTGCTATGAGTAAGAACGAGCCAATCAAGCTGCGAATACCCCGGCAGGATCTGTCGGAATTCGTCCTGTTTGGCTTGACCGCAGACCAGGCCGCCAACTGGGCCGAGAGCCTGCCGATGGCCAACCCGTCCCAGGTGGCCCAGCAGCTGCGCAGCGCGATGAGCGACCTGAATCGCGTCGACATGCGCCCCGACATCCGCTTTGAAATTCTCGAAGCCCTGCGCCCGGTCACTCACACCGCGCTCTCAACCCTGTCCAAGTTCTACCTGAACCAGCCCATTGTGCTGCCGGACGAGCCGCGCAAGGCCGCCAAGCTGGCCCAGAATCTCTTCGAGCTGGTCACCACGGCCTACACCATCGTGGGCATCCAGACGATCCAGCGGCGCCAGGAAATTTCCGGCGCCAACCCGGCCAAGCTGGTGTGCATGGCCCTGCACCGCGCCATTACCTCCGCCAGCATGAAGCTGCTGGTGTCTTACCAGCTCTACCAGCCGGTGGAAATCAACGCCTGGATGGAGCTTCACCAGCTATTTCTGCTGGCCGAGCGGCAGAAGCTATCCAGCCAGCTGGTGGTCGATGACATTGCCGGTGACGGCAACATTACCGACACCTACCTGCGCGCCCTGCTGCTGGGTAGCTGCAAGCCCAACCAGCTGCGCCAACGCGACCTCTCTGGTGTCTTCAAGGGCCTGCGCGAATGGGTCGAGCATGTCGACCTGATGATGCCGGAGGAGCGCGCCGATGGCCTGTTCCTGGTGGATTTCGCCAGCGACCATCCGCCAATCTATGCGTCGCTGTATAGCGAGATTCCCGGTGACAATTGCCGCCTGATCAACACCGACACACTGGTCGACTTCCTGCAGAACCTGCGCATGGACACCGGCGAGCAGTCCATCGTGTTCGACAAGGACACGGTAGTCTCACCGAATGTACTCGACCACGTGATCACCTCCTGGGGCGTAATGAGCAAGCGCAACTTCGCGCGTGCGCCCGCCCAGGAAAAGCTGTGGATCTCTGTAGGCCTCAGCAATACCCATTTTTACGTGAGCGGCGGCATCAACTTCGAGTCGCTGGTTTCAGCCTCCTACGCCCACGTCATCGACCAGGACAACGACATGTCCCCCACCGGTGACGACGCGATCAAGGAGAAGGAGCTGTGGGACAACGTATTCGATAGCGCCGGTCGCGACGAAAGCCTGGCGTTGGAAGAACTGGAGTTCCACATCCGCGAAGCGAGCGTGGAAGGCAATGCCAACGGCCGCGAGCGCCACCCGGTGTTCCCGGTGCGCATGGCAAACGTCAGCCCTGGCGGTTACTGCCTGGAGTGGTCGGCGGATATTCCCAGCCACATAAAGACCGGCGACGTGATCGCCGTGCGCGAGATCGACAACAGCGCCTGGAGCATCGCGGTTATCCGCTGGGTCAGCCAGCTCAAGGACCAGACCACCCTGCTCGGCGTTGAACTGCTGAGCCCGCGGGCCACGCCCTATGGCGCCCGTGTACAGCACAAGACCGGCGAAGACGGCGACCTGATGCGTGCCCTGTTGTTGCCCGAAATCAAGCTGGTGGGCCAGCCCAATACGCTGATCACCCCGCGGGTAGGTTTCAAGGAACGCCAGAAGGTCACCCTAGTCCGCGGCGGCGCCGAGTCCTATATCCAGCTCTTCAAGAAGGTGTCCTCCACCGCCGCATACAACCAGTTCGAGTTCCGCTATATCCAGCAGCTCGACGAGGTGGCAGCGCGAGATCGCGCAGAAGTCGTGGACACCCAGTTCAGCTCCATCTGGAACGAGCTCTAGTCTATAAAACCGCTCGGGACTTACGACTCTTAGGTAAGTCCGCGGCGCTACGTCTCCGCTTTCCTTCTAATCGCTCTAGCTATGCGCCGTTGAGGCTGGCCCCACACGCTACCTCATGTGCTACGTCTCCTCTATTTGTCATTCCCGCGTAGGCGGGAATCCAGTTACATTGGCTGGGAATTCTGGATCCCCGCCTGCGCGGGGATGACTGGGAACAGCTACTGGGTTTGTTGGTATCTGTCGCTGATGCCGAGCAGGTAGAGGATGCCGTCGAGGCCCAGGGTGGAGATGGCCTGCTTGGCGCTTTGCTTGACCAGGGGCTTGGCGCGGAAGGCGATGCCGAGGCCGGCGATGCGCAGCATGGGCAGATCGTTGGCGCCGTCGCCCACCGCGATCACCTGTTGCAGGTCGATGTTCTCGCGCTCGGCAATCTCCTTAAGCAGCGCCGCCTTGCGTTCGCCGTCGACAATCTCGCCGCGCACTTCACCGGTCACCTTGCCGTCGGCGATCTCCAGGGTGTTGGCGTACATATAGTCGATGCCGAGCTTGCGCTTGAGTTGCTCGCCGAAATAGGTGAAGCCGCCGGAAAGGATAGCGGTCTTGTAACCCAGTGAGCGCAGGGTGGTGACCAGGTGCTCCGCCCCCTCGGTCAGCGGAATCGAGTCGCCGATCTCCGACAGCACCGACTCGTCGAGGCCCTTCAGCAAACTCACCCGGCGCCGGAAGCTCTCGGAAAAATCGATCTCGCCGCGCATGGCCTGCTCGGTAATCGCCGCCACCTGGTCGCCGACGCCGGCGCGCTTGGCGAGCTCATCTATGACTTCCGCCTCGATCAGGGTGGAGTCCATGTCGAAGGCCACCAGCCGACGGTTGCGCCGGTACATATTGTCTTCCTGGAAGGCGATATCCACGTCCATGTCCGCCGCCAGTTCGAGCAGATCGGAACGAAACGCGGCCGTATCGTCCAACTGGCCACGCACCGAGAATTCCACGCAGGCCTTACTCAATGGCGGCAACTCGCCCAGCGGCACGCGGCCTGAGAGGCGGTGGATATCATCGATATTGAGGCCGTAGCGCGATACCACCCCCGTGACCCGAGAGAGCTGCAGCGCGGTGATCTTGCGGGCCAGCAGGCTGACGATGTAGCGGGCCCGGCCCTGGGCGCCACGCCAGTGCTCGTAGCTGTCTTCGTCGATGGGGGTGAAGCGCACCGTGAGGCCGAGCTCATTGATACGCTCCAGCAGGTCCCTAAGAACCGGCGCCTGGTGAGAGGGCCCCGGCACTTCCACCAGCACTCCCAGTGACAGGCTGTCGTGAATCACCGCCTGGCCGATGTCGAGCACATTGATATCGTAGCCGGCGAGAATCTCGGTGACGGCTGCGGTAACACCGGGCTTGTCATCACCCGAAATGTTAATCAACAATATCTCTTTCACGCCCGCCGCCTCAAAAAAGCGCCTATTCTACAGCGACCAACAGCAGAGCGCAGGCTTCGACCTTTTCGCAGCCTTCAACAATAAGGATGCACATGCACAGGATTTCCCAGCGACTGGCACTGCTCTGCGGAAGTCTCTGCCTGGCCCTGGCACTGCTGCTGGTGCTGATCGGCAACCTTTCCAGCCGCTATATTCTCGAGCAACAGTCCAATGCCCACCTCGCCTCGCTGGCCGGTCAGTTGGCGGCCCAGGTGGCGCCGGTGATTGCGGCCTCCGACGGGGTGCGACTCGAGGCCACCCTGCGCAGCCTGCGCGAGCGCCACGAGCTGCAGCAGATCACGGTCAACGATCTCGACGAACGACCGCTGGGGCAATCGGGCGATGAGGTCACCGAGGAAAGCGTCTACGCACGCGCCACGGTTACCATCGACGGCAACATTGCCGGCGAACTGGTGCTGGCCTCCAGACCGGACCCGGCGCTGGAAGAACAGCGCGGCATGTCCTTTGGACTGTTGGTGCTGGGCATTCTCGGCAGCCTGTTTGCCGCGGCCCTGGCCGGTCGCTGGGGCCAGCAGTACGCAGCCCGCATCAATACCCTGCGGGAAACCCTGGGCCAGGACGGCCCCAGCGAAGACGAGCTGGAATCCCTGGCGCAAGCGGTGGAGGCCTTGCCCCTCGAGCTTCTGCGACCACCACAGGAGAGCGAAGCAAGCACTGACTATCGGGAGTCGGGGCTGTTGTACGTTAGCCTCGCCAGCCTGGCGCGCTATGTGGAAACCCTCGATGAGCAGTCACTGCTGGAATATACCGAGGCCCAGCGAGAGATGATCGCC
>JAAUXY010182211.1_pt1 | contig 22610 bp, 16 predicted proteins | sample 7278121 | NCBI WGS metagenome assembly JAAUXY01 (sample SAMN14350117, study PRJNA611818) | marine sediment metagenome | isolation source: surface marine sediment (1.8m) | place: French Polynesia: Moorea | collected 2018-08 | reverse complement strand
TGGAAAAAATGAAAATCAGGTTTATTTTTAGTGTGCTGCATATGAGTGCCCTTTTGCAACTCGTTTTTGGAAATTTTAATACATAAGCTTCGTATTTGCAAGGGATGCCGTTGGTTAAATCACTGATCATATGATAGACCCGGATGTTTCAGATGATGGGCTTTCGTCCGGTCTTGAGGGTTTCGTCGCATTACGGATCCGTTTATGTTAACTTTTTATTGCCTAAACGAACCGCTGGAGGTTATGTCATGAAAGGCTTGACATTAAACCTTCCTGAAAGGAGAGAATTATTTATGAGCATCCGTAAAATGAATGCCAAAGTACTTAGGACTCATGTATTATTGTTTATCTTGGTCCTTATCGGAGCCACATTAATTTCCGTTCACTACATTACGGATCCAAGCGCGCATGCCAAGTCGACCGAATTTTTCAACGCACCTGCCAGTTTTAATCAATTGGCGGAAATGGCGAGTCCGGCGGTTGTCAACATTCGCACCGTGAAAACAATCAAGGGCGGGGGCCCGGTTTTTAGACAGTTTCAGCGTGATCCCTGGGGGAGAAAAGGACCATTTAAAGACTTTTTTGAACGGTTTTTTGGGGATGACATGCAAAAGGAGTTTAAACAGCCCAGCCTCGGATCTGGATTCATTATTGATAAAGAGGGCTTTGTCGTGACGAACAATCACGTAATCGAAGATGCAGATCAGATAAAGGTTAAGCTCAATGATGAACGTGAGTACGATGCGACCATCGTTGGCCGTGATCCCAACACCGACATTGCCCTGTTAAAGATAGACTCGGGTCAGAACCTTCCGACAATAGAGCTGGGTGATTCAGATGAGCTAAAAGTTGGTCAGTGGGTGGTTGCGATCGGAAGTCCCTTTGGACTTGAACACACCGTGACCGCAGGAATCGTCAGTGCCAAAGGCCGCGTGATCGGATCCGGTCCCTATGATGATTTCATCCAGACAGACGCCTCCATCAATCCAGGTAACAGCGGCGGACCACTTCTCAATTTAAACGGTGAGGTGGTGGGTATCAATACCGCCATTGTCGCCAGTGGCCAGGGGATCGGATTTGCCATCCCCGTTAATCTCGCCAAGGGAATTATTATAGCGCTCAAAACCGAAGGCGAAGTCACCCGGGGATGGCTGGGTGTTGCCATTCAGGATTTGAGCGGGGAGATGGCCGAATATTACGAGGTTGAGAACAATAAAGGCGTATTTGTCATGGATGTATTTAAGGGTGATCCTGCAGACAAGGCCGGCATCAAACCAAAGGACATTATCCTTGAAGTAAATGGACAGAAGATTAAAACCAGCCGTCAACTGACGAGCATGATTGCCGGAATATCTGTCGGTGAAACCGCCAAAATAAAGATTCTACGTGATGGCAAAGAAAAAACAGTTAAAGTCAAGATTGTTAAGCGCGATGAGACAAAACTGGCCTCCCGGGGCCAGCCCAAAGAAGCGGCAGAAGAATTCGGTATTCGTGTCTCGAATTTAACGCCTGAAATCGCCCAGCGATTAAATATTGGCGAAACTTCCGGTGTCATCGTTACCGAAATCCAAAGCGGGAGTAAAGGCGAAGACGCTGATATTCGCGTTGGTGATATTATTAAAGAAATTAACCGTCGCCCGATAGAGACGGTATCAGATTATCAAGAAATTTTGGATAAAGTGGATTCAGGTGAATCCGTCAATCTATTCATTCGTCGCAAGAATACGGGTTTTTTAGTGGTGAAATTGACGAAGTAACTACTGGTAGGAATAAGAATTTTATTTATAGGTAAAAGAACAACGAATCGATGAAAAGCCAATACTTGGAGTATTGGAGTGCTGGAGTAATGGAGTGTTGATTGGATGGGTGATTAAGATGCCGACCTTTTTCAGCTTAACCATTTAATTGTCGCTCAGTTGGTTCAAACGGCCATGCTATTCAGTTTTTGACGGTACTCCAATGCTCCAGTACTCCATCAATCCAACGATCATCTGATTGTTAATCTCCGATTGTTTTACTCAAATCCGGAATGGTTTCCGGCTTACCCCGTTGCATGTAGCGGCTATCCCCGTCGCGGGCCGTTACGTTTTCATAGACACCCTCATCTCGTTTTACCAATTTGGTAAAACCCAGGTCACGCAATTCACCGTTGGTCTTCGGGCAGCTGATATTGATTTGCGAGATGATTTTTTGTACCGGCTCCTTGCAATGGGGACAGGTCGCGAGTGGGTCATCAGATAATGCCTGCTTAAAATCAAACACTTTCCCCAGTTTGCATGAGCCCTTAAGATGTTCATATTCATATATTGGCATAATTTTAGCTCGCTTGGCTTTTATCAAATATCGTTTCGCATTTCCTTTTTCAGTTATTTGCGATCGATCAATGCCATCCTCTTGTATAAAATTATAAATGGAATAAAAATTCTGTCAAGTTTCTTTAACTCCCATTCGGCGTCATTTGTCACAGGGTGTTGGTTAACTGCTACCCAAAAATGAATTCGGGTCATAAAATCCGAAGGCACGGCCCCCAAAACAGTCAACACCCAGCGGAGTGATTTTCATTCATCTATACCCCGCAACAATCCCCTTCCAGTAAGCTTTGAACTCCGTTAACCCCCTAAAGTTTTTTTAAAAGCAACCGATAGTTTTAATGAGTTTCTTGTGGTTGCTTTCTTGCAACCTGCCGGATCAAAACGATTCGACCGGAATCGAAAATAGATGTGTTGTTTTCAAATGTTGCACCAACCGGCGAAAAATTTCATTGCCAATTTGTGAGTCGGAGTAACCAACTATGAGCAAAGCACAGACGGTTGAACAGAACGACATTAAACTAAAAATCAAAGAGGCAGAGACCTGCCATTCCATGGGGATGATCGATGAGGCGCTCGCCCTTTACGAACAGGTTCTTTCTTTAACCCCAGAACAGGATGATCCCAGTTCGGAAATTATTCGAAAAAAGATCAGTCATTTACGCAAGGAAGTAGAAATGCGTGAAATGGCCGAAAACCGGGGTTTATCGGCTGAAGACATTACCCTATTTCGAAAAAATTTGTCCCTGCATGATGATGTCCCTACGATTCTTGATGGCGCCAGGGCGCTGAAGGAACTCGGGCTTGTTGAAGAGGCAACCGTCGAGTATGAAAAGCTATTGCAGTTTGATTTCGCAAAATCTGATTATTCAAAGCTGGATTATTCCCCGGCCCAGATCGTGGTTGATTATTTAACCTGTCTTCTCCAGACCAAGAAGGCCCCTGAAGTTGTCAAAAAGGCCTATAAGGTCATTTATCAGCACAATTTGAAAGACAATGAAAACGCGCAAATTCAATTCTGGCTCGGCACAGAGATGGAAAAAAAGGAGCAGCGAGATCAGGCGCTGGAGCTTTATGAAAGTGCCGCCAAGGTTGATCCCAAAAATGAGGAAATCATAGGTAGACTGAAATCCTTAAAGTCCAGTGTCTCAACCAGCTCAAGGTACGATTATCTGTTAAAAAATAAGTTTGTAACCACCAACCAGCTCCAAGAAGCCCTGGCGATTTGCAAAAAGATTGGCAAGAGTGTTGAGTTTGTCCTCATAGACCGTTTTCAGGTTAAAACAGAGGAAGTCGGCAAATCCCTGTCTTTGTTTTATGGTTGTCCGTTTCGCAGCTTTGACCCGGAAGCACCCGTCCCCGGTGAGCTCATACACAAGCTAAAAAAATCATTTTTGCTGTATTACGTTTGGGTGCCCCTGAGTTGGGATCAAAACGGTGTGGAAATTTTAGTTGATGATCCAAAAGACCTCCGTAAAACGGATCATATCAAGGCGCTGATGACCAACCAGAAAATCAATTTTGCGGTGGGAATTAAGGAAGATATTGACAAATACATCCATCATTTCTTTGATCCGCGAACCGAAAAACTTTCTGATAATGTATTTGAAAACCTGGACGACATCATTCCGGATATATCCTTTGAAGAAGAGGAGGAAGTGGACGAGGATGTTTCGGGATTGGATGAATCATCCAGTCAGGTGGTCAAATTTGTGGATCAGGTCCTGGTAACTGCATTTCGCAATAAAGCATCCGATATTCATATTGAACCGTCCGTCCAGACCCGTAAAACATCCATACGGTTTCGCACCGATGGGGTTTGCCATGAATATATCCAGGTCCCCAATGCCATGGCGCCCGCCATTGTTTCACGATTGAAAATTTTGGCCGATCTTGATATTGCCGAGCGCCGCCGACCGCAGGACGGAAAAATAACCTTTAAACGTAAGGGTATCCAGGAGTTTGAGCTTCGAATGTCCACCATGCCGACCGCCGGAAGATTTGAGGATGCGGTGTTGCGTATTTTAACCACAACCGGCACCCTCAAGCTCGATGAGATCGGATTAAGCGAACGCAATCTATCGGTGTTGCAACGCATCATTGTCCGACCCTATGGTCTGATTTTGTGTGTGGGTCCCACCGGTTCTGGAAAAACAACGACGCTGCATTCTGCTCTTGCGCATATCAACACGCCCGGTGTTAAAATCTGGACCGCCGAGGATCCGGTTGAAATCACCCAGGCGGGATTGCGGCAGGTACAGGTTAAACCCAAAATTGGTTTGGATTTCGCTAAAATTATGAGGGGCTTCCTAAGGCTGGATCCGGATATTATCATGATCGGTGAAATGCGGGATCGCGAAACCGCTGCGACTGCTATTGAAGCCTCACTGACAGGCCATTTGGTATTATCCACCCTGCATACCAACAATGCACCGGAGACGTTAACCCGGCTACTGGATATGGGAATGAATCCCCTTAACATTGCCGATTCGTTTTTAGGGGTTCTGGCTCAGCGACTGGTTAGAAGGTTGTGCGCCGAATGTATCGAATCCTATCACCCGGATGAAGAAGAATTTGGTTATATTAAAAAGGATTACGGGGAAAAAGCCTTTAATGACCTGGGGGTAGAGCTTACTGCCGGCTTTGAGCTCCAGCGTTCGGCCGGCTGTGAAAAATGCAATGGATCCGGATATAAAGGTCGAATGGGTATTCATGAATTAATAGAGGGTACCCCGGACATTAAATTATTAATCAAAAAGGAAGCGACTTCTCAAGATCTGGCAAAACAGGCCGTTAAAGATGGAATGACGACCCTAAAGCAAGACGGGGTCCACAAGGTCTTTGATGGAATTACAGATATGCGCGAGGTCCGCCGTGTCTGTATCGAATAAAATATAAAAGGGGATAACATGTCAAAACAAGCAATGGTTGTAGATGCAGATTATTTTTTTGTAGAGTTTGTCGGCGAACTGCTCGAAAAACGGGGCTATGCGGTCACCAAGGCTTATGATGGCAAAGACGGTATCTCCAAGCTGGAAAACAATCCGCATGATATTCTGTTTGTCGATTTAATAATGCCCAAAGTCGATGGCCAGCAATTCATACATTTTGTGCGTCAGAAATATGGGCCCAATCATTTTCCGATTGTTGCTTTATCAGGCGTAATGATCGAGCAGCTCGGCAACCTTAACGAAATTGGCGCTGATTATTTTATGGCCAAAGGACCCATTGATAAACTGGCGGTCCAGCTGAACGAATTTATGGCCGAAATCGAAACATATCCGGAGTTTCCCCCCAGCGAAATGAAAATAATGGAAACCGGCGGTGTCTATCCCCGGCGAGACGCGGTGGAATTGCTGAAATCTTTGAAGTTTCATCAAGCGGTTATCGAAAGCCTGGGGGTTGGGATTATTGTGGTTGATATCGATGCACGGATTTTAAATGCCAATTCATTGGCCCTTGAAATCCTGGAAAAATTGCCCACCCAAATTGTCAACCGTTCGGTTGTTGAAATATTTCCCAAATCAGCCAGGGCCAAATTGGGCGATTCGCTAAAACAGGTGATTCAATTGCCCCCCAAATCAAACATACGTTTTTTTACAGATTTTAGTGAGCGATCCATCAGCACCACTGTGTCTGCTATTTTTGTTTCTTCAAGTAAGGCCGGATGGGTTCTGGTTTTAGAAGATACCGCTTGTCCCTAAACCACGCCAAACGTCTGATACCATCCCTTGTTAAATTCATTGCCACCCTTATCATAGACCTGCATACGCGCCCACCGTTCTATCAATACGCCATCAGTCAAATTTATCGATCGCCTCCTTTGAGTGAATCTCCTTGTAAGAACCGGTTTTATTTGTTAAAAATCAAAATCCCAAAAGACACAACGATTATGACGCAACTGATCTTTTATGAATTCAGCTTAAAGGAGGCTTTATGATACGGGCCGGAATCGTGGGTGCAACCGGCTATGCCGGAGCGGAACTCGTCAGGATTCTCTCAGGTCACCCGCAAATTGAGTTGAAGATTTTGACTTCGCGCCAGTTTGCCGGCGTTAAATTTGACGATGTCTATCCGGCCTTGTCCGGCTGCGTCGATCTCGTCTGTCAGGAGCTGGTCGTCGAAGAAGTATGTGACAGCGCAGATGTCGTTTTCACAGCGCTTCCCCATCAATTGCCCATGACCCTTGTTCCGGAATTTATCAAACGGAAGGTGCGCGTCGTGGATCTGTCTGCTGATTTTCGTTTTAACGATGCCGATGTGTATGAATCTGCCTATCAGCCGCATACGGCCAAGGATCTACTCGATACAGCTGTTTATGGCTTGAGTGAAATATATTTTGAAGACATTCGATCCGCCAACCTGATCGGTAACCCGGGCTGTTACCCGACCAGCGTCTTGTTGCCCCTCATTCCGCTGATAAAAAAAGGCCTCCTGGATCCTCACACCTTGATCGCCGACTCAAAATCAGGGGTTTCAGGAGCCGGTAGATCCGTATCATTAACGAGTCATTTCTGCGAAGTAAACGAATCCTTCAAAGCTTACAAAGTTGCCGAGCACCGTCACAATCCAGAAATGGAAACCATCCTTAGCCGCGAGGCCAATCAACCCATTGAGTTGACATTCGTTCCGCACCTGGTTCCGATGAGCCGTGGGATGCTGACCACCATTTATACGACACTGATGAAGGGGGTTCAGGCAGGTGATATTCGAGACTGCCTGACGGATGCGTACGCCGGTTGCGCTTTTATCCGCATATGCCCCGCCGAACGTATACCCGATACGTTGCAGGTAAAAGGCACCAATTTCTGTGATATTGGGTTTAAACTGGATGAGCGCACCCATCGCCTGATACTGATTTCGGCTATTGACAACCTGGTTAAAGGCGCGGCCGGTCAGGCGGTCCAAAATATGAACATCATGCTGGGGCTGGATGAAACGGCGGGGCTCAGCCATATTCCATATCCGCTCTAATCCTCAGTTATTTGTTTACAGTTATGCGTTATTAGTGGTTGACATTTAAGTGGGAATGTTCTGTATTTGTCAGATATTTTAGCCAATCAACCAATAACTATATTTGTGTTTAAAGGAGGACAAAGATGACCGCAAAACTAATTAAGGGGACGGAGATTCGCGAAGACATTTTAAAGGAAATTGCAGATGAGGTGAAAGAAATCAAAGAAAAGCACGGCGCTGTGCCCGGGTTGGTGACCATTTTGGTCGGAGAAAATCCCGCTTCTATTTCTTATGTAACACTTAAAATCAAAACCGCCAATCAGCTGGGCTTCAAAGAAATTCAAGACAGCCAATCCGAAGATATTTCTGAGGAAGACTTACTGGCTTTGGTCGACAAATACAACAATGATGATTCCATTCACGGCATCCTGGTTCAACTTCCGTTGCCAAAACATTTAGACGAAAAAAAGGTGCTGAATGCCATTGATCCGGATAAAGATGTGGATGGTTTCCACCCCGTCAACGTGGGGCGCCTGATGATCGGCGGCGGTGAAGTAAAATTTGCACCCTGCACCCCGGCCGGTATTCAGGAAATGATTGTGCGCGCCGGTGTGGAAACCAGCGGTGCTGAGGTCGTCGTCGTGGGTCGCTCTAACATTGTCGGCAAGCCGATTGCCAATATGATGCTGCAAAAAGGCGACGGCGCCAATTCAACCGTTACTGTTGTGCATACCCGCACCCAGGACCTGGCAGGCCATTGCAAGCGGGCCGATATTTTAATCGTCGCTGCCGGTGTACCCGGACTGGTGAAACCCGAATGGATCAAGCCGGGTGCATGCGTGATCGATGTCGGCGTGAACCGGGTGGGGGAAAAGATCAGCGAAAAAACAGGCAAGAAAATAGCCATCTTGAGCGGTGATGTGGATTTTGAAGCAGCCAAAGAAATTGCAGGGTCAATCACACCGGTTCCGGGCGGCGTCGGGCCGATGACGGTTACCATGCTGATGAAAAATACCCTCAAGTCTTTGAAATTCAAACTGGGGGTGGCCTGATTATAAAAATAAAAAAAAATTAAAGTTCGGCAAAAAAAAAGCCGATATGGTAAATAGATTAAAATATTTATATATTGACAAAGAAATTGTTACCTAATATATTGTTTTTTAGGACAATTTTAATACGAAAAGGCAAAGTCACCGAAAGATGGCGACGCAAAACCATGGGTCTAAAGCCGATGCGGTTAAGACTGCCAGGTTGCCGAAATTGCGCTATCAGAACGCCTTTAGGTGATTGGGCTTAAAGGCGTTCTTTTTTTTCGCAGCGAAAACGGGATCGAATAATTGTGGGAATTTACACACTTGACATGGATAATGGCGATATGTTACCAAGCAATCCCAAACTGGTATCTAGGGCTGTAAATCAAACAACCGTTTTCACATAGTAAATTAAATTCGATCAAGGCGCGCTACAAGTGCGCGCTGATCGCGTGAATATTGATAACCCGGGTAAATCCATAATTCGTTTAAGGTATACCGTTATGCGAAAGAAAATTTCTTTTGTCGTGTTAAGTAATAGCGGAGCGCCGGCAAAGCAAATTTGTGCCTCCAAAACGTCCATCCGTCTGGTCAGTATTTTTCTTGCAGCCTGTTTGATATTTTCCGGCTATATCATTTATGATTATTTCCAGCTCAAACAAACCACTTCCCATTTACAAAACCGTGAGGTCCAGCTGACCAGTGAATTGAGCGAGATACAAATTCAGCGCAAACAGATTCAAGAATTTGCCAATGAGATTAATGTGCTAAAATCCCATCTGGTTTCGCTGAATAACTTCGAGAAAAAAATTCGTATCATCGCCAACATTGAGAAAACCGACGAATCAGATAACATTTTCGGTGTGGGTGGTTCCATACCCGAAGATCTGGATGCCCGACTGCCTTTGATGGAAAAGCACAATAGCCTGATGCGCGATATGCATGAGCAAATTGATGAATTGAACCGCGCATCCATTCATCAAAAAGGCGAATTCGAATCCCTCCTTAAATCACTGGAAGACCAGCAAAATCTGTTGGCCTCCACACCAGCCATCCGCCCGATATCCCGGGGTGAAAAATCTTGGATCACCTCCAGATTTGGTTTCCGGGTATCACCCTTTACCGGCCAGCGCGAATTCCATCGCGGATTTGACATCTCCAGCCGGAATGGAACACCGATTCTAGCGACCGCCGACGGTGTCGTCACTTTTATTGGTAACAAAGGACTGCTGGGCAAGACCATCATTGTCGATCACGGCCATGGCATGGTCACACGCTATGGGCACTGCCAGAAGTTTCTAAAGAAACGCGGCGAAAAAGTAAAACGCTGGGAACCTATCGCTCTGGTGGGAAACACCGGTCGAAGCACCGGACCGCATGTCCATTATGAAGTGCGGTTGAACGGAATACCGGTGAATCCTGAAAAATATATCCTAAACTAAAATTCCATTTGTATTCCATATCTTGTCTGTCTTAAGGGGCCGATGCCGGTCATGACCCAATGATACACCTGTATCCAGCCTGACTTAATTTTTCTTATCCTCCTGATTTAACCCGTCTGATCTTGCTTTTGGGTCCTCGCGCGCATATATTTCTATATCCTGATGGGGTAGCAAGTCGAGCCGGATAGGGGATAGCGAAGCAGCCGTGGCAACATATGCCGGCCTTTAATTGGGCAGTCCCCATCCAATAAATTAATTATTGAGAGATACGCTCAATTTGTTATAATTCACCCAAAGAGCTCTGGATATTTCATACTAAAACCCACGAGGAGCAGGAAGGCAATACCTCTAATATGATACTCAATGCGTTAACCAAAGTTTTTGGCAGTAAAAATGAACGGGAATTAAAGCGATTGCAGCCCACGGTGGAGCGTATCAATGCGCTGGAACCTGAAATTCAGGCGATGAGCGATGATCAGCTCAAGGCGCAAACGCAGATGTTTAGAGCACGCATCGATCAAGGGGAGTCCCTTGATGATATTTTGCCGGAAGCGTTTGCCACTGTAAGGGAAGCCTCCGTGCGAACGCTGAATATGAGACATTTTGATGTCCAGATGATCGGCGGAATCGTTCTGCATGAAGGCAAAATTGCCGAAATGAAAACCGGTGAGGGCAAAACGCTGGCAGCGACCTTGCCGGCCTACCTGAATGCCCTGAGCGGAAAAGGCGTGCATATTATCACGGTCAACGACTATCTGGCGCGCCGTGATACCGAATGGATGGGCCATATTTATAATTTTTTAGGCTTATCAAAGGGATCGATTGTTCACGGACTGGATGATGCCGAACGCCAGCAAGCCTATGCGGCCGATGTTACCTATGGAACCAACAACGAGTTTGGTTTTGATTACTTAAGGGACAATATGAAGTTTAACCGTGATGGGCTTGTTCAACCGCATCTTAACTTTGCGATTGTGGATGAGGTCGACAGCATCCTGGTCGATGAGGCCCGAACGCCGTTGATTATTTCAGGACCGGCTGAAAAATCGACGGATCTGTACTATCAGGTCAATGGCTTGATTCCGAGACTTTCGGGGGACAAACATTATAGCATCGATGAAAAAGCACGATCGGCGACACTGACCGAAGAAGGCGTTGCCCGGTGTGAACAGTTATTGAAAGTGGATAATTTGTTTGATCCCAGATACATAGAACTGTTGCACCATATCAACCAGGCTTTAAAAGCGCATACCTTATTTAAACTTGACGTTGATTACATTGTCAAAGATGGGGAGGTGATCATCGTCGATGAATTTACCGGTCGTCTGATGCCCGGCCGCCGTTACAGCGAAGGGCTGCACCAGGCGCTGGAGGCCAAGGAAAATGTAAAAATTGAAAATGAAAATCAGACCCTGGCCACCATCACCTTTCAGAACTATTTCCGAATGTATGATAAACTCGCCGGTATGACCGGAACCGCCGATACCGAAGCTGCGGAATTCAAAAAGATCTATGACCTGGATGTGATGGTGATTCCCACCAATATGCCCATGATTCGCGAAGATTTCCCGGACGCGATATATAAAACCCGCAAAGAAAAATTTGATGCGGTCTTGGATGAAATTGAGGAATTGCATGCCGAGGGGCAGCCGGTATTGGTGGGCACGATTTCGATTGACGTATCCGAGAATCTCAGCAAAAAGCTGAAAAAACGGGGCATCAAACATTCTGTGTTGAATGCCAAAAATCACGAAAAAGAAGCTGAAGTCATCGCCATGGCCGGGCAACCCGGCGCAGTGACGATTTCTACCAATATGGCCGGTCGCGGCACCGATATCGTTCTGGGCGAGGGGGTTACGGACGTTGGCGGGCTGCATATCATGGGCACCGAACGCCATGAAAGCCGTCGGATCGACAATCAGCTGCGAGGCCGTTCCGGCCGACAGGGTGATCCCGGCTCTTCCCGATTTTATTTGGCGTTGGAAGATGACCTGCTTCGTATCTTTGGCGGCGAGCGCATTACCGGTATTATGGAAAAGTTGGGGATGCCCGACGGTGAACCCATTGAGCACAATATGATAAGCAAGGCGATTGAAAATGCGCAGGCCCGGGTGGAAGGCCACAATTTCGAAATTCGCAAGCAACTGCTTGAATATGATGACGTCATGAATCAACAACGTGAGGTTATTTACAGGCAGCGCCGCGAGGCTTTAGACGGCAAGAGCCTGAAACCCTCAATTGTAGAAATGATTCGCGAAAAAGCCGATGAGGTCGCCGATTTATTTACTGACCAGGTTTCCGCGCCGGAAGAATGGGATCTTAAGGGGATCCGTGATGCTGTTTTTAAACAGTTTAATTTCCGTCTCAATTCCATTGAAGCGGATAATTTGGAGGACCTTGATCGGGATGCTCTGGCTGATTTGATCTTTGACGAAGCCAGCATAATTTATGATCAACGGGAAACTACCATCGGCTCTGAGGAATTCCGGCAACTCGAGCGTGTCGTCATGTTGCAAACCGTGGACAACTTGTGGAAAGATCATCTGCTTTCCATGGATCATCTTAAAGAGGGTATTGGCCTGCGGGGCTATGCCCAGCAAAATCCACTGATCGTTTACAAAAAAGAAGGCTTTGAAATGTTTAATGACATGATTTCCAGGGTGAAAGACGAGACCCTGGGGATCTTATTCCGAATCCAAATTGAAGAGCCCAAGAAGATAGATGACCTAAGGCAACCCAAAGAACAGAAATTGGCATTTTCAGGGGGTGGCGAGCCCGAAAAACCAAAACCGGCGCAGCGAAAAGCAAAAAAAGTCGGCCGAAATGCGCCCTGCCCGTGTGGCAGCGGGAAGAAGTATAAAAAATGCTGTGGGCGCTAAGCTTGTCAAATAAATTTAAAACCATCCCCTTTACAAGCGCTATTTCAGATGATTATTATAAAGACATTAAACCAGCCTGCAACAGCCGGGTTACTTTCTGTAACACTGAAAATACGGTTAGATACCGACAAGACCTTTTTCATTGGAGAACGATTCGATGGGTGAATATAATCCAGAGATAGAAGAAGGTGTTGGCTCAGAGGTTGGCGAGGAGCTCAAAGAACCGGCGATGTATAAAGTGTTATTGTTGAATGATGATTACACCGCCATGGATTTTGTTGTTGAAGTCCTCCGATTTGTATTCCACAAATCGATAGAGGATGCGACCCAGATTATGCTGAATGTCCACCACAACGGTGTTGGACTTTGCGGAATATATTCATACGAAGTTGCGGAAACGAAGGTTAATACCACTGAAGCCCTTGCGCGCGAAAGAGGTTTTCCGCTTAAATGTACCATGGAAAGAGAGTAGATCATGATCAGCAAAGAGTTGAGTGCTACACTTGGCTTTGCCGTCAGGGAGGCCAAAAGAAGACGCCATGAGTATGTCAGCATTGAACATATCCTGTTTGCCATTCTGAATGACCCCACCGGTGTTGAAATCATCGAAAACTGTGGTGGTGATGCAGATAATCTACTGGATGCCCTCGAAAAGTTTTTTGAGGAAAAAATTGAGCAGATTCCGGAAGGCGATGATTATGTGCTGCAACAGACGATCGGGTTCCAGCGCGTTATCCAGCGGGCGGTTAATCATGCCCGTTCAGCAGAAAAACAGGAGGTTGCCGTTGCCGATGTTCTGGCATCTATTTTTTTGGAAAAAGATTCACACGCTGAATTCTTTCTGAGCTCCGAGGGTGTAACCCGTCTTGATGTTTTAAACTATATTTCACATAACATTGTAAAGGACCCGTTTGCCGATAGCACCGGCGGTTTAGAACGTCCCAGTAAAGAAGAGGCGGAACGAAGGAAGAAATCAAACCCGCTGGAGCTTTTCACGCTTAATCTGATAAACCTGGCTGCTGAAGGGAAGCTCGATCCACTGATCGGACGGCAAACTGAGTTGGAGCGCACCATGCAGGTGCTTTGCCGCCGACGAAAAAACAATCCGGTCTTTGTGGGAGATCCCGGTGTGGGAAAAACAGCCATGGCCGAAGGCCTGGCGCAGAGAATACAGAAGGGTGATGTTCCGGACCTCTTAAAAGAGATGGAGATCTTCTCTCTTGATCTCGGGGGCATGCTGGCCGGTACGAAGTTCCGGGGCGATTTTGAACAACGATTGAAAGGTGTCATAACCGAGCTGCAAAAAAAGCCCAAAGCCATATTGTTTATCGACGAAATTCATACCATCGTCGGGGCCGGGGCCACCAGCAGTGGCTCCATGGATGCCTCCAATATCCTAAAGCCGGTTCTGGCCAGTGGGGAGATTCGTTGCATCGGGTCTTCTACGTTTGAAGAGTTTAAAAACCATTTTGAAAAAGACCGGGCCCTGTCGCGGCGGTTTGAGAAAATCGAAATTATGGAACCGCCGGTTTCACAGACCGTTCAAATATTAAAGGGTCTGCGACCCCGTTATGAAGAACACCATGGTATCGCCTATACCGATGCAGCTTTAAAAGCCGCTGCCGAGCTTTCAACCAAATATCTCAGAGATCGGTTTTTGCCGGATAAAGCCATCGACGTCATTGATGAAGCCGGTGCCTTTATCAGACTTTCGGGTTCAACACGCAGAAAAAAGATCAACCCGTCGGATATTGAAAAAATTATCGCCAAAATGGCACGCGTTCCTACCCAGAGCGTTTCCACTTCCGATCGATCAAAACTCGAAAATCTGGAAGATGGTCTAAAAAAGGTGGTATTTGGTCAGGAGGATGCCATAAGGGCATTGGTCACTTCGATAAAGCGTTCGCGTGCAGGCCTGGGATCGCCGGAAAGGCCCGTCGGGGCTTTTCTGTTTACCGGTCCCACCGGTGTGGGTAAAACTGAAGTTTCTTTGCAGGTGGCCCGGATTCTGGGTGTGGAGTTTATGCGTTTTGATATGAGTGAGTATATGGAAAAGCACGCTGTTGCGCGTCTCATCGGCGCCCCTCCTGGCTACATCGGATTCGACCAGGGCGGTTTGCTGACAGATGGCATTCGCAAACACCCGCATTCTGTGCTGTTGATGGATGAAATTGAAAAAGCGCATCCGGATTTGTTTAATATCCTGCTGCAGGTCATGGATCACGCCACCTTAACGGACAATAACGGCCGCAAGGCGGACTTTAGAAATGTGATCTTGATGATGACGTCCAATGCCGGTTCAAGAGAGATGAGTGCTGCCAACATCGGATTTGGCCAAACCCACAAAGACGCTCAATCCAAGGGGAAAAAGGCAATTGAAAAACTTTTCAGTCCTGAATTTAGAAATCGGTTGGACGAAGTCATTACCTTTAATGCGCTTAATCTCGATATCATGGAAATGATCGTGGATAAATTCATCGCCGAATTGAATCAGCAGCTGGCTATGAAAAAAGTGGCCCTGACGATATCGCCGGCCGTACGAACCTGGCTGGCAGAAAAGGGTCATGATCCGGCGTACGGTGCCAGACCGCTGGGTCGCGTCATCCAGACCGAGATCAAAGATAAGCTCTCCGATGAAGTCCTGTTTGGCCGGATTCAAAACGGGGGTCATGTGTCCCTAGACCTGGCCGAAGACGAGCTCATCTTTGAATTTGGCTAATCCGTCAAATTGTAATCTGCTACATCTGCATGAACTGAAGACTTAAGTACAATTTGGCCTTTCAACTTTTAGTCATTTGACCTCAGGGAATGCCTGTCTATCTCCTATCCGACGATTTAATATTTCCCTCTCCCAAACTTGCTCCGCAAGAAGGTCTACTGGCTGTTGGCGGTGATTTAAGCCAAAAGCGTCTGCTGCTTGCCTATCGCATGGGGATTTTCCCATGGTATTCTGAAAATGAACCCATCATGTGGTGGTCACCGGATCCGCGGCTTGTCCTTTATCCTTCCGAACTTAAAATTTCGAAATCTTTGCAGAAGACCATTAAAAAACAACTCTTTCAGGTAACGGTTGATCAGGCCTTTGAATCAGTGATAAAAGCATGCGCGCAAAGTCGAACCCGGATGCAAGAAGGAACCTGGATCGTTGACGATATGGTTGCCGCTTATTGCAAACTGCATGAATCCGGTTTGGCGCACTCGGTGGAAGCATGGCAGGACGGCAGGTTGGCCGGGGGGCTCTATGGCGTATCATTGGGGAGATGTTTTTTCGGAGAATCCATGTTTACGCGTATCAGCAATGCTTCCAAAGTTGCTTTTGTCGCCCTGGTTGAACATCTGAAAGCCTTAGATTTTAAACTGATTGATTGCCAGGTATCCACCGCCCATCTGCTCAGTTTCGGTGCCCGGGAAATCCCCCGAACCCGCTTTCTTAGTGAATTAGAGAAATCGCTCGAATCGCCAACAATAAAAAACAAATGGTCTTTCGCCTCCAATCCTGCCGTTGGCGCGATTTTTGATTAATCCGATCCCTATCTTACGATCGTCACTTCTTGACAAGGCCACCATATTTCGTTTAGATCATTCATTCTTTTTATGCAAAAAGGGATACTGCCAAATCTACCGCGCTGGAAGGAGAGGTCATATTCGAATGGATAAAGATTGTATTTTCTGTCAAATTGCCCATGGTCAAACGCCCACTGAAATTTTATTTCAAACCGATACCCTGGTGGTATTTAAGGATATTAATCCCCATGCACCGGTCCACCTGTTATTCGTCCCCAAAAAGCATATCCGCAGCATCAATGATCTGACGGATGCAGATCAGGAGATCCTGTCGGAATTGGTTATGGTGGCCAAGGAAATGGCAAAGGAACACGGCGTTGCAAAGTCCGGTTACAAGCTTTTGTATAATGTGGAAAAGGGCGGGGGGCAGGTGATTTTTCACCTTCACCTGCACCTCATCGGGGGCTGGTAATAGAATTGGTTTTAAACCGTTATCTCTTACCCGATAGCTGTGTTGCAATCCAATTCAAAATGCTCACGTACTACCGTGTACGCTCCGCCTTTGAATCGAATTGCGCCTTGCTCTCGGGCAAGATCTAACTCTCTAAAATCAATTCTTCTGATATTTAAAATAAGGATTTTTTCCGGAGAAATACGTTATAAACCGAGTGCGGCATTGCTTGCACGCTTCAAAAAAGTTCGGGTTTGTGCGGTTTGATGAGCACCTTAATTTGTAATGATCAAATGCGAAATCCCGCCGGTTGGCGGGACTCATCAAAAAAATCCTTCATTTCAAATAAAGAAAATCCTCTTTTTACAGTTTATCAAAATGGATTTGCCATACAGCAAGGATGCCGGGTTATACATTCATATTCCGTTTTGTGTGCGAAAATGCCCGTACTGTGATTTTTTTTCGCTCACCGATTTAGCGCTGAAACCGAAGTTTATGAAAGCCCTGCTGCTTGAGATGGAGATGGTTTCCGCCAAAGGGCTTTGCTTTGATACTTTGTATATTGGCGGTGGGACTCCCTCAGTTTATGAATCCGATAAGATCGCTCAAATCGTCGCCGCCGTCTTTAAAAATTTTGATTTGCGGCCTGATTCTGAAATCACCATTGAAATCAATCCCGGGACCGTTTCCCTTGAGCAACTGAAGGCCTATCGAGAAGCCGGCATCAACCGCATCAACATCGGGGTGCAATCATTTGATCAGGAAAATCTTGATTTTCTGGGTCGTATTCATACCAGCAACGAGGCTCGCAATGCCGTCAGCGATGCGCTCAAGGCGGGATTTAAGAAGATCGGGCTGGACTTCATTTACGGATTACCGGATCAATCTAAAAAGGATTGGCTTAAAAACCTGAAGCAGGCGATTGAATACCATCCATCCCATTTATCATGTTACATGCTCACCTATGAAAAGGGAACCCCCTTACATTGCGATCTAAAAGCAGACCGGGTTCTACCGTTGTCGGATGAGAACCTGCGCGCGCTTTTCGAAACCACCATCGATTTTCTGGAAGGCCATGGATATTTTCAATACGAAATCTCTAATTTTGCCCGGATTGGAGAAGACAGCGAACCGTTCGTCTCTAAACATAATCTGAAGTACTGGACCCTGGTGCCTTACATTGGATTAGGGCCCTCAGCGCATTCGTTTATTGAACCGCAGCGCTATTGGAATGTGTCAAATATTGATTTTTACCTCGAGGCCATTGAATCCGGCAAATTGCCGGTCGCTGAAAGCGAAGTGCTTGCCCGGGAGCAAGAAATCATTGAAGCCATTTACCTGGGATTGAGAATGACACAAGGAATTGATACGGTCTGGTTTAGACAAAAATTTGGAATTAATTTTGTTGAGGCCTTTAAGGACGTGATCGCCGATCTTAAAAAAAGGAATTACGTAAGAGCTGGATCAGCGCACATCGCACTTACCCGGCAGGGCATGGCCCTTCTGGATGGCATTGTATCTTTGTTTGTCGAAAAAGACTTTCAGGCTGCGTGCGACAGGCGGTAGTGCATTTTAAGGGCATCCGGCAGTTGGTCACCTGGGAGCCCTCATAAATTATGGACTAAAATTGCATTTATTGCAGATCCGATACGAGCCTCTGAAATTCGGCCGAGGCCCCAAGGAGACCACGGGCCGCGGCTGTCAGGCGGTCAATATCTTTCTCTTTGAGGTCAAAGGACGTTTGCAAACCCAGGAGGTGCTGGCGCTCAGATTTGTTCGTGATTTGATCCAGATTGATTTCGATTAAATATGTCTTAACAGCGCAGGCGCTTTCCGTCGAACCGGAATCCTTTGTTTGCTTTCCGACAGTGGTCTTCCGCTCTTGGCAACGCCTGAGGGTTATGGATTTTTCCCATTCTTTGATATCTCGTCGCAGCAATTCCAGAGTGTCAAACGAATACCGATCCAGCGGGATGGATGAAATCAGTCCGATTGTGTCAATGATCGGCGCTGATTGGCTTTCTTTTGTAAAATCCGTTCTCATGCGGTTTCTGGCATTGATGACGATGATTGCCAGCTTAGTGGTATTTTGCAGCTTCAAGGCTTCCATCTGCTGCCAGAAATTTTCTGCCTGTGCAGTGTAATTAAGCAGTAAGCGCACGCCTAGATTATCGGACAGCCCGCCATCAGATAAATGAATATACGCGAGCTTTTCGGCATCGATGTAACTGTTGAGGCTGATGGCATCCTGATATCGTCGCGTATACACGTTGCGGTCACGTATTGCTTTGGCGGCCCATTCCGGAAGCTGGTAGTCGCAGGTTCCGGCGTAATTTTTTAGAACAATGGTGGAGAAGGGACCCGGTACGGCTGCTGAAGCGGTCACGGCCCGTGATACGGGATAGGAAGAAAGATCTGCGCAAATGGGGGCGAACTGAGAGCCCAGAAAGGTAAATTGAGTGCCCAGTGCGATATCTGTGGCGTTGATGGCAATCAGCGGCAGCACGGGAAACTGAAAGTCACTAAAGGTCTTTCCCTCAAAAAGAATTTCGTCGAAATACTCAGCAGCAAGATCTGAGCGGGCGTAATACGACGACATCAATTTCGGCCAGCTCGATGGCGAGAGGATTCGAAGGGCCAGTTCGCCCTCGACATTGCGTTTGAGAAATTTGGTCTCGAAATCCTCAAAAATCCGATCGCCAAAAAGACCGTAGTAGGCTGAGGTGAAACTGCCGCCCGAAACCGAACTAATGACATCAATTTCATCCAACAGGCGACGCTTTATCCCGCTCACGGTAATTCGGGTATCGGCCAGTGCTTTCAGAACCCCATACGATAATCCTGCTGCCCGGGTGCCGCCCCCCGAAAAGGTGAGAATCAATAAAAGTTCATCAGATTTTTCCGATAGGGTTCTGTTTCGAAGGGAATAAGGTTCAACGGATTTGACGGTTGTAATCCTATTGTTGACCGTATAGTGAGCCGTGCAGGCCGTCATGAAGAGAACAGATATAAGACCCGCCAAAATATTTAAGAATGGTGTTTTTAAAATTATCAGATATCTCATTTTCCATTCTTTGGGAGAATATTGTTGTTTGAATTCAGATTGAATGCGGACTAATATCGGCTTGTATTTCGATTTGTCAAAATATCATCCCTTGCGGAGCTTCCTGACATCCCCCACCCTTAAAGTTACATTTGTAGCGTCAAAATATTCCGCCAATGGAATGACATATTTGCGCGAGGCACCGGTCATTTCTTTAAATTGCGGGGTCGTGATCTCTCCCTGCGTTTCGAGAAAACCGACCAGTTTATTTTTCAGGTCATTTATGCTCTTTTTATGAAAATACAGATCTTCTTTGACTTTTACGATGGATCCTTCATTTACCAGGTGCATGAGGACGTCTTTGGCGCGTCGGTTATCAATATCCAGAGATTTGGCGAGTTCTTTAAAATAGGGAGGCTGAAGGCCCGATGTTTGGTAGGTATCCAGAATTTTGTCTCTAACGTCCGCCTGTTTGCCGCCGAGGGCAACCGTATGTGTGGCCAGGCGTACCGTATTTTCCTCCTGGGCGATTTCGTTTTCTTTGATCATCTGATTCAGCGTCAAATTAAAGAGTTTAGACGTCAGGTAGGGCGGGAACTTGGTCTTAAGCTCTTCTTTCGACATGCCCGGCTTAAGGGGATTGGCTTGATGAAATGCTTGAAGCTGGTCCTGTGTGTCGCGTTGAAGCTTTGCAAAACCGCTCTGGTGAATATAGATTCGATTTTCTTTATCGACCCGGATAAGCGCCTTCTTTGACATTAAGCCTTGTAGATGGTTTTCAAGCTCTTTATCGGCCAGATTGGTCATCATTTTCAAGTGCGAGAACGAAACGCCCTGGAACCCGGAGGCTTCGGTGTGAAATGAAATGAGCGCCTCCGGATCCTGCTCTCTTAATCTTTTTAAGCCTTCAATCGTTTCGGATTTGAGTCGCTTATGCTTTAGCGGAATCGGATTTAACACAGCACCACCGCCGGTTGTGTATATGGGAGAATAACTGCGGATGACAAAGCGATCATCTTTGACCAGGGCCACCGGAGAATCGAGGCGTAATTGAATACTTGCTTCTTCGCCGGGAGACAGCTCTTCACGGTCCAGTAAAATGACGTTGCCGAGAATCTCACTGGTGCCGGTGTGAAATCGGATCCGCGTTCGATTTTTCAAAGGTTTTTTGTTACTGGCAAGGTAATGTAATGAAACATCCACCATGTAACTTGCCATCAGCGCCTTGGGCCTGGACAGCACCTCACCGCGATGGATAGCTTCTTTTTCGAGTCCTTGAAAATTAATGGCGGTTCGCATACCGGCGATGGCCTCGTCGGCACTTTGATTGTGGACCTGAATCCCCCGGACTTTAGATGTGACTCCCGAGGGGTATATCATGATCGTATCGCCGACCCTGACCCGGCCGGAAGTCAGGGTGCCCGTGATAACAGTACCGAATCCTTTCATCGTAAAGACCCGGTCAATCGGTAGACGGAACAGATCCGATGGGGGGCGTTCGGGGATTTTAGCGGCCAGTTGATCCAGCGCCTCAATAAATTCCGGTATCCCTTCCGCTGTTGCAGAAGAGACCGGTAACATGGGTGCATCTTCCAGGAAGGTTCCCCTGGCAAAATCCCGGATATCCTCGAGAGCGAGCTCCAGCCACTCCTCGTCGACCATATCGATTTTGGTTACGGCCACCAGACCGTATTGGACGCCCAGCAAGTTGCAAATCTCCATATGCTCGCGGGTCTGGGGCATGACCCCTTCATCGGCTGCGATCACCATAACCACGATGTCAATACCGGTGGCCCCGGCCACCATGTTTTTTACAAATTTCTCGTGACCGGGCACATCCACAATTCCCAGATGCTGCCCGCTGGGAAGATCCAGGGCGGCGAATCCCAGCTCAATGGTGATGCCGCGCTCCTTTTCTTCTTTTAAGCGGTCAGTGTCGGTACCGGTGACCGCCTTGATCAGGCTGGTCTTCCCGTGATCGATATGCCCGGCCGTTCCCAGAATAATCTGCTTCAATGCTCACATCTCCCTGTAAAAATCAGCGGTTTTTTCTACTTCTCAGAAATTCCGCTAAATAGGCCAGGCCAACCATAATAATGGCGAGTCCTGCGACATAAAAAAGATCGATCCTGCCGAAAAATATGCGGGTAACAATAGCGGCAAACGCCAGACCGACAACCGCTCTGACAATAAAAATTGAAAGCTGACTCATTTCAAGATACCTATGCGTGTTAATAGTTATTTTCTTGATTTTTTGAACAGAGTGGATACTAATATGATAATGCGAATCGCGTCAATACCCGCTTTTTCCCCTTGATATCATGTTGCTTATTTGCTAATAGTCCAAAGTCTAAAATTCGATTATGGTGGGTGTAGCTCAGTTGGTAGAGCACCGGGTTGTGGCCTCGGTTGTCGTGGGTTCAAATCCCATCACTCACCCCATTTCAAAGCCTCAATTGAGCTTTGCTCAATTGAGGCGGTATTGGATATTGGGCAATAGGTATTGGCTGCCTGTGCCTGTATCTGAAGCAGCCCTGATTGTCGCTTCAAGGATTCATAAATTTTCGTTCTTTACCAATTACTGATAACCAATAACAAATACCACTGAATTGAGCTTGCTCAATTTATTCCATGCGCCCGTAGCTCAGCTGGATAGAGCGCCGGACTTCGAATCCGTAGGCCGCAGGTTCGAATCCTGCCGGGCGTACCAAGAAAGAGAAGCAGGTGGTGGTTGAGAGACAACCATTGCCTGCTTTTTTTGTGTTTCAAGCAGGATTATTATCCTGTTCCCGCTATGCGGGATTTCGCATCTGATCTTAATCAATTCAAGGGGCTCAACACGTATACCATGAAAGTGAAAAAGGATAGGGTTGCCTGCCCCTATCCTTCTCATTTTGGGTGAGCACAGTGTCTTTGGATTAGCGAACCACTTTTATATCGTCCCGCATGAGCAGATGATGCATCTTGCCTGAAAAACGCTTTTTGAAAAAATCCT
>JAAUXY010027926.1_pt1 | contig 22616 bp, 21 predicted proteins | sample 7278121 | NCBI WGS metagenome assembly JAAUXY01 (sample SAMN14350117, study PRJNA611818) | marine sediment metagenome | isolation source: surface marine sediment (1.8m) | place: French Polynesia: Moorea | collected 2018-08 | reverse complement strand
TTGTCTTTAACATCTGCCAAAACACTTTTGATCTCCTGTTCCTTGGACTTGGGCATTATAAGGAGCACCTCCTCCTTATCGACAATAATATAGTCATTTAAATCTTCAATAACGACCAGTTTATCCTTTGAGGTACGAATAATATTCTGACCTGCAGACCGTCCCATGAATTGAGCATTGACAACAGCGTTCCCAGCTCGATCCTTTTCAAGTTTATCGTAGAGCGATCCCCAGGTACCGAGATCATTCCAGTCAAAGGATGCGGGAAGTACAAAAATATCCTCGGCTCTTTCCATAATAGCATAATCGATGGATATATTTTCAGCCTTGTGATAGTTATCATTGATGAAATCCGATTCCATGTCGGTATTGTAGGTATCCATACCTTTCTCAAACAATTCATATTGGGAAGGTTGATGCTTTTTGAAAGCCGAGATTATAGAACGTACGCTCCACATGAAAATCCCCCCGTTCCAAAGGAAATTTCCCTGATCCAGGTAACGCTTGGCAGTCTTGTAATCCGGCTTTTCCCTGAATTGGGCAACTCTTTTGAAATTTTCGTCTTCAGCGCCAGATGAGTCCTTATCAAATTCGATGTAGCCGAAACCGGTATTCGGGAAGCTTGGGGTGATCCCAAAAGTACACAATACATCTTCTGTTGCACATTTTTCAAAACTGGCCCGTACATCTTTCGCAAAGGCATCCTCTGCCTCTATCCAATGGTCACTTGGCGCAACCAGCATGACCGCATCCGGATCCATTTTGTGAATTTTCATCGCTGCATAAAGAATGCAGGGGGCCGTATTTCTCATACAGGGTTCAGGTACCACCTGAGAGGGATTGAGCTCGGGGATCTGTTCCAGTACAAGATCGGAATAACGCTCATTGGTGAGCACCAGAATATTCTCAGTTGGAATAAACGTACTCAAGCGTTTAAAGGTTTTCTGGATCAGTGTGCTCCCGGCACCTAACATATCGTGAAATTGCTTTGGAAACTCTGTAGTACTCACGGGCCAAAATCTGGAACCCACTCCCCCCGCCATAATAACGGCGTAATAACTATTTTTCATAAGTATTAATTATTTATCAAATACACTTCCGCATTTGGCTGGAACAGGTATAATCTTCCAGACGCAAGCTCGATGCATTCTATACGTTTAACTCTTTTTTCACCTCGTCTGAATTTCCTTCCGTTCTGTAACCTGAACATCGCACCGGTTGGTATCTCCAATACGAGCTTAGAATCCGAGGGTGGATCATATGCTTTCAGGGCCATTGCCAACTTGAAATCAGTAGAACTACTCGCCTTGGGATTGCGAAAATGTCTGGCCATTTCACCCAGCAGATCATTTGGAAATACCTCAGGCCGGAGAAATGGCAACATGAGGTGCTGAAATGTCCTCTTCCATTCCGCACCGTGAGGCTTAATATGCCTGCCATAACTTTCAAATGCCTGAAGATGTGCTATTTCATGAATAAAGGTTACTAAAAAGCGGTAGGGGTTTGGTGTGGCATTGAGGGTGATCCTGTGACGACCGTCGGGTAGTCTTTTGTAATCCCCGTGCCTGGTTGCCCTGATATTTACAATCCTGATCTGTACAGCGAGATTTTCCAGAAGCTCAAGGCAGGAATGCAGCGCATTATCGGGTAGAAATTTCTCTAATTCGCTATTCATTCGGACAAAAATATATCATATAAGCATTCGAACTAAATTCATCGGTGAATTTCATATTTAAATAATATAGTCCATTTTATAAATCGCTGCATATGAATACCTTACGCTATTTTCCTTCTCCGAAGAGTCTTCATGTGCAGCAAGATAATTTGATAGTGTTGTTTATTTTTAATGAAGCTCGTTACAGAAGTTCAGAAGGATAATCTTGTTTAAGGAGTACTGCTGGATACTTGCAATACCTTCCCATTGTAAAAACGGTGTCCGTTCAAAGTGAAGTCCATGATATATGCTGCCATCTGGGCGGCTGTTACCGGAGCTTTAAATCCAGGAAAGGCCTCTTCCAGCATTTCTGTCTGTACTGCTCCCAGAGCCAGGGCATTGAATGCCGGACCTGCTTCATTATATTCCTCGGCCAGCAATTCAGTCAGTGTGATCAAAGCACCTTTGCTTGAGCTATATGCGGATAATCCTGCGAATTTGAGACTTCCCTGGATACCACCCATTGAAGAAATATTGACAACGTGACCATCTTTCCCCATGTAAGGCAGAACAATTCTGGTCACCTCGGCCGGACCAAATACGTTAACAGCATAAACTGACTTAAACTCATCAGTGGTGGTTTCTGCAAATGGTTTATTTAGCAATCGACCGGCATTATTGATAAGAAAGTCTACCGGCTTTGATTGCTTTTCTAAATGTGAGCGTAACAAATTGAGGTCTTTTTCTTCCTCAAGGTCAAAGGAAATAGTGCTGATATTTTCACGACCCAGGGCATCTATAGGAGCCGTATTCCTGGAAAGTGCCAAAACACTATGCCCCTCCTCGGCAAACATCGATGCCAGTTCAATCCCGATACCCCGGCTACATCCGGTTATAATTACATTAGCCATTAGTAGTATTTTAATTCATCTTTTTCTGCACTGGACAGTCCCTTTATTACAGGAATCATTTTATTGACCAAAGTGGCCATATGCTCATAATTCAGGCGATAGGCCTCATCGCCAACCTTGTGATAATAGTCGTAGTTGGTAAAATCAAAGGTACAATAGGTTTGTGAAGGGACCCCAAAGGCCTGGTGGAATGGAAAATTATCAGAACGTCGGAAAAGTTGGTAGTGCCTGGCCTCCATAAGAAATCCTACGAGTTTTTCTCCCGCGTATTGATTGCATAGTTCAGCCAGGTTAGATAGTTCATATCCTGTTAGAAACATCAGATAATCTCTTCCCTGTAATGGAACTCCCGTCATTTCAAAATTAAGCATGGTATAGAGTTTCAGATCCTGCTCCTTAAGTACACCTGCCAAATGAGCCGAGCCTAGCAGACCTTTTTCCTCGGCGCTGAAAAGCACAAACATAATACTGCGTTTATTACCCCCATTGAGTCCGAAGTACCTGGCCAGTTCCAGAACGGTAGCCGTCCCGGAAGCATTGTCGTTTGCACCATTGGCGATCTTATCTTCTGTCGCTGAATTCACAATTCCTATATGGTCATAATGTGCCCCTATGATAATATATTCATCTGCCAACTTTTTATTATTACCGGGAACAAGACCCACCATATTGAAAGCCGTTCCATTAAAATTTGAAAGTGTATCCCTGTAGGATTCAAAATAGGGTTCCAGATTGTATTGCTTAAACAAAGACTCTATATAGTCAGCAGCTTTAGAAATTCCTGCACTTCCCGAATCGCGGCCTTCCAGCGAATCGGAAGCGAGAAATGACACAATATTGTCCATTCTGGAGGAATCGGTAAACGGAGCATCAGTATTGATTTTCGTAGCGTCTTTGTTGTCTCCGGTTTGTGATTGCTTGTTTTCGGATAAGTAGGCTTTTTTACCATCCGGCCTATCATCGGGATTTGCAGATACAATGGAAACGTTTTTTGATGCGCCACAGGCCATCAAAAAAAACAGGACGATTACTGCAATCAACTTGTTCATAAGATCATTATTAAACACAAAAGCATCCATAGTTCACGGATGCTTTGTTATTTAGTCCTGCAGACACCTTTGAAAGATTGAATTTACTAGGCCAACATGGTCACCGGGTTTTCCAGATAAGCCTTCAGTGTTTGTAAGAACAAGGCCCCTGTTGCGCCGTCAACCGTTCGGTGATCACAGGCGAGACTAACTTTCATCGTATTGCCAACAACAATTTGGCCGTCTTTAACTACTGGTTTTTGTACTATGGCACCAACCGATAGAATAGCCGAATTGGGTTGGTTTATTATGGATGTAAACTCCATTATTCCAAACATTCCCAGATTGGAGACCGTAAAAGTACTGCCTTCCATTTCTGCAGGAGTGAGTTTTCTATTCCTCGCACGACCAGCCAAATCCTTCACAGACGAGCCTATCTGGGTCAGGCTCATCTGGTCTGCAAACTTCAAAACAGGTACTACAAGCCCGTCTTCAACCGCAACAGCTACACCAATATGGATGTGATGATTATACCTGGTAGTATCTCCATTCCAGGTTGTATTGACCTGTGGATGCTTCCTCAAGGCCATAGCACATGCCTTCACGACCATGTCATTAAATGAGACCTTGGTATCGGGTAAATCATTGATATGAGCCCTTGATTTCATTGCCTGGGTCATATCTACCTCTATAATGAGATAGTAGTGTGGAGCGGTGAATTTAGACTCTGCCAGTCTTTTTGCTATCACCTTGCGCATTTGTGAGTTCTTAACTTCCTCACTGCCCTCTTCCCCAACAGGTAATTGTATGGCTGGAACTGCAGCCGGGCTGGCAGCCTGTTCTCCGGCAGGGGCCGCCTCAACAGATGCAGACGGAGCAGCTGGTTTGTAGTTCTCAATATCGCGCTTTACGATACGGCCATGATCTCCTGTCCCTTTTACCGTTCTAAGATCAATACCTTTTTCCTCTGCCATTTTCTTAGCCAGGGGTGAGGCCAAAATTCGTTCACCGTCTGATACCACCGGAGCAACTGCTGCTTCTGATTTCGCATCACTTGTTTCCATAACAGGCGCAGCCGTTTCTGCTGCTTCTGTACTTGCTTCTGCAGGTTGGGCGCTGAGTACAGCCTGAACATCGGTGCCTTCAGGTCCGATTACAGCCAGTACGTCATCAACCGGGGCCGATTCCCCTTCCTGAATTCCTATATGAAGTAGTGTTCCTGAATGAAAGGATTCGAATTCCATAGTGGCCTTGTCCGTTTCTATCTCGGCGAGAATATCCCCTTCCTCAACCTGGTCACCCACTTTCTTCAACCAGCTTGCTACTGTTCCCTCTTCCATAGTGTCGCTGAGTCGAGGCATAGTTACAATAGTAACGCCTTCCGGAATAGCGGCAGCAGAAGCCTGTGGCTCGGAGGCTTGCGGTTTCTCTGCTTCAGCTGTACTCTCAGCGACCTCCGGAGCCGCTGCCGGAGTTGCATCACCATTCAATAAAGCTGAAATATCTTCTCCCTCTTCCCCAATTATAGCAAGTAGTGTATCTACCGGTGCTCCATCGCCCTCGGCTATACCTATATGTAACAATGTTCCTTCGTGGAAGGATTCAAATTCCATAGTGGCCTTATCGGTTTCGATTTCCGCCAGAATATCTCCTTCTTCAACTTTGTCACCTACTTTCTTCAACCACTTCGCCACGGTACCTTCTTCCATGGTGTCGCTCAGTCGAGGCATATTTATAACTTCGGCCATTTTTTTTATAGTTTATGAGGTAAAAATGGATAATCTTCTTGTTCGTAGACCACATCATACAACTGCTGCACTGGCGGAAAGTCTGATTCTTCAGCAAATTTCTCACATTCCTTAACCCGCTCCTTTACCCTGGCATCTATGGTCTTGATCTCTTCTTCCGTCGCATATTTTTTTTCCTTGATCACTTCAAGAACTTGTGTAATAGGATCGATCTTCTTGTACTCCTCTACTTCAGCCTTGGTTCTGTAATGCTGGGCGTCAGACATCGAATGGCCCCTGTATCTATAAGTCTTCGCTTCAAGGAAGGTTGGCCCTCCTCCGCTACGAGCCCTTTCAATAGCCTTGTGCATTTCCTGTGCCACGGCTACAGGATCCATACCATCAACGGGTCCGCATGGCATTTCATAACCCAATCCCAATTTCCAGATATCGGTTATATGAGCCGTTCGGGCTACAGAAGTCCCCATGGCATAGCCATTGTTCTCACATACAAAGACTACCGGTAGTTGCCATAACATGGCAAGGTTGAATGTCTCGTGAAACGAGCCCTGACGTACGGCACCATCACCCATATAACAAAGCGTCACAGAATCTCTTTTAAAGTACCGATCGGCAAATGCCAGGCCAGCACCCAGAGGGATCTGACCTCCTACTATACCGTGTCCTCCATAGAATCTGAACTCTTTTGAAAAAATATGCATAGAGCCACCCATTCCCTTGGAAGTACCGGTCACCTTACCAAAGAGCTCGGCCATAACCATCTTAGGGTCGGCTCCCATCCCAATGGGCTGGACGTGGTTTCTATAGGCAGTAATCATTCGGTCTTTGGTCAGATCCATTGCATGCAAAGATCCGGCCAGCACCGCTTCCTGACCATTGTACAAATGCAGAAAACCCCTTACTTTCTGTTGAATATATACTGCCGCTAATTTGTCTTCAAACTTGCGCCAGAAGAGCATTTCCTCATACCAGTTGAGATAAACTTCTTTGGTAATTTTTTCCATGAAGATAAAGCTGTATTTGAGTAAATCTTTAAGCTGTTAACCTCCTCAACTCTGTGCACTTTCACGCTGAGGCGGAATGACAAAAATACACATTAAATCTATAGCTGAAAATATTTGATTACAATCCTTAAACCACGGTGAAAATGGCGTGTAAATAAGTCTGAAAGAATCCTGTTAATTCCTCTTTAAATCGGAATTCCCGAAGGCCATAGGAAGAAGATCTGCCATGGATTCGCAATGATAAACAGGTCCGGATTCACCGGCCATAATGATTTCGATAGGCTGTTGCTGTCGTTGCTCATACTCAATAATTGCCTGTCTGCAATTACCACAAGGGGTAGCAGGCTTGTCTACCTTTATCTTAGAAGAAGCTGCAAAAATTGCTATGGCTTTGACGGCCATACCAGGGTATTTGGCCCCTGCGTAAAAAATGGCTACGCGTTCTGCGCATAGCCCGGAAGGAGAAGATGCGTTTTCCTGATTGTTGCCTGTGACAGTCTCGCCGTTGGAAAGAAGAAGTGCCGCACCAACCCGGAATTCAGAATATGGTGCATACGCATCATTACTCGCAGAAGACGCCAATTCCAGTAAATTTCTGTGCTCCTCGCTCAGTTCGTCTGCTGATTCGTAGACTGACAATTCGAAGGATATCTTTTTCCGATCCACTAATTCGCAGTTTGGCAATTGTACATAAATATAAAAAAACCACGCGAAGGCGTGGTTAGTATATCTGGTTAATCTATTGTTTTAGATTAATCGTTGATGAATTCCTGACCCAGGTTGAAGGCCAATGAAAATCTCAGTGTATTTTCTAAAGGATTGGTCACTTGTGAAGTCGCAAAAAGGTATGAGAGATCGATTTGGGCCGACTTAAACTTAAATCCGGCTCCAATGGTAAAGAATTGTCTCGAACCTTTTTCCTCACTTTCATGGAAGTATCCTCCTCTTACCATAAAAGCATCCTGGTAGGCGTATTCAGCCCCCAGAGCCCAGGTAATTTCTTTTAGTTCCTCGCTTATGCCATCAGGAGCGTCTCCAAATGATTTAAACATACCTTCAAACCATCCTATTTGCTGATACTCTTCGTTATCTTCAGAATCTATGACCCCATCTCCGTTGAAATCCTGTGGAGTAGGTACCAGTAATTTGTTGAATTCGGCAGAAAGAGCGAGTACATTGTCGGCATCGAAAATAAAGTCAAAGCCACCACCAAACTTCAGGTTGGTTGGCAGGAAATTTTCCTGACCCCCTTCGTCGTACTGCATTTTACCACCCATGTTTGAAATATTGAAGCCGGCGTTCCATCTACCATCAAAGCTGCTGTAAGCCACTTCTCTTGACCTGAAATAACCTGCTATATCAACTGCAAAGGAACTGGCTGCCTGAGAATCTACATTTCCCGTTTCTGGTAACTGAAGGTTAGAGTTGATAAATCTACCGGCCACAGCCATGGAAAAAGTAGGACTCAACTTCAATGAATACGATCCATCTATGGCCAATTCGTTGGGCTTCACAATTGTTCCCGGATCATTGGCGAATTGTCTGAGTTCAATCTCACCAAGGGTGAAATATCGAAGACTAACAGCAAAAGCGCTTTGATCATCGATCTTGTTAAAATACGATCCACTAAGAAGGGCAATATCTGTTATAATGCTTTCAAGATACGGGGTATAGCTAAGACCAATACCCATTTTCCTTTCAGCAAAGGCAAATTTTGCCGGATTCCATTGTTGGGAATAAGTATCTACCGTACTAGCTACCCCAATATCTCCCATTCCTGAAGCTCGGGCATCAGCAGCAATTGTCAGAAATGGAACTGCCGTGGTGATCACCCTGTCATTTTGGCTCCAACCGTACGAAGTTGCTAAGAATAAGGAGATTACAATTAATTTCTTCAGGTTTTTCATGTAGAAAAGTATTGTAGCAAATGTGAAAACTTAAAATCAATCTTTTTAATAAAAATTGATGTACTACATGTAAACGAGCATTTTGATGATATCTTATATATAGAGGTATATTATTTTTAGATTTGCATCTGGTGAATTTACAGTAACCGCGGTTTAGCTAGTCCCCGGTGCAATCGGGGCGTGAATTTGAAGTTTAAATTTTTACAACTGCAGCCCCTTTTTGGGCGCAAACAGGAAGTATTGTAATATATCTAACATTTCCCCGTTATCAGATAGTAGTGAAATCCCTGAAAATATAGGCTGAACGCTTTAAAACAAATTATTTTCAAGGAATTAAAATATTATGCACAAAACATCGTTTTATTAGCCAAAAGCGATACAATTTTTATGTAAAAACCGCGGGTCAAACTAAAAGGTGCAGTTTGTCCTTGAAATTAAGTCCTAAATACAGATGAAAAAATATTTTATTAAGACTCTGCTTTCTTGTTTCGTGATAGCATCGGGTTTCACGGTTACAAGTTGTAATAAAATCGGGTCTTCGTCATCCGCCAAGACTACATCTCGTGCGACTGGCTGGAAGATAAATGCGAAAGAAGGAGGTTTCCAGCATAACTCCCAGTTTAAGGAGCAGGAGACGGGTCCGGGATTGGTTTTTGTTGAAGGAGGTACTTTCACCAAAGGTAAAGTTCAGGATGATGTAATGCACGACTGGAACAATACCCCAACTCAACAGCACGTACAATCGTTCTACATGGACGAGACCGAGGTTACAAATCTTATGTACCTGGAATACCTTGACTATTTAAAGGCTGTATATCCTCCGGAAAATCCTAGATATACCAATATCTATAAAGGAGCATTGCCAGATACACTGGTATGGCGAAACAGATTAGGGTACAATGAGACTATGACCAACAACTACCTGCGCCACCCTGCCTATGCCGAATATCCGGTGGTGGGAGTTAACTGGATTCAGGCTGTTCAATTCTCAGAATGGAGAACCGATCGTGTTAATGAGGCTATGCTGGAACGCGAAGGATATCTGTCTAAAGATGCTAAGTACAAAGCCGTAACCGGCGAAGTGGAAGGCACCTTCAGTACAGAGGCTTATCTCAATAATCCGGAATCAGTATACAACGGACTTATCGATTCACTTCAAGGAAGCAAGAAAAGAGATTCTGTTTCTGTTTTTGCTAAGAGAAGCAGTGGTATTATCATGCCGGAATATCGTCTACCTACAGAAACCGAGTGGGAATATGCTGCTCAAGCTCTGGTAGGCACCCGTGAATACAATAATTATCGCGGTAGAAAAAAATACCCATGGGAAGGTGAATATACCAGAAATGGTCAGCGAGTTGGTCGTGGAGATCAATTAGCTAACTTCAAGCAATACAAAGGAGATTACGGCGGAATTGCCGGATGGTCTGACGACGGTGCCGATATCACTGCGGAAGTCAAGTCTTACAAGCCAAACGATTTTGGATTATATGACATGGCAGGTAATGTAGCTGAGTGGGTGGCCGATGTTTATCGTCCTATAGTTGATGACGAAATCAGTGATTTCAACTACTACAGGGGTAACATCTTTATGAAAACAGCTATCGGTGCAGATGGCAAGGTAAATGTTCTTAAAGACAGCATTGTTTACGATACTTTACCAAACGGTAAAATCATGGCGATCAACCTGCCGGGAGAAGTAAAAATGGTTCCTGTTGACGACAATGAAACTTACCTGCGAACTAATTTCTCCGATAGTGATAACAGAGGTTACAGGGATGGAGATGCCGGCTCATCGAGATTCTTTGAGCAATTTAGCGATGATGAGGATGAGAGCAGCAGACGTAAAATGTACAACTCTCCCACACATAAAGTGCAGAGAGATTCAGTTGGTAACCTTGTCAGAGCCTATGATACTCGTAACGACCGTACAACCTTAATAAATGATGAAGTACGCATTTATAAAGGTGGTTCCTGGAGAGACAGAGCTTATTGGTTAGATCCTGCTCAGCGCAGATATCTTCCTCAATATATGGCTACGGACTACATCGGATTCAGATGTGCCATGTCTCGTGTAGGTTCAAAATCTAAGTCGAAAAACAAGACCGTAAGAAGTAAAAAAGTTAAGAAATAGACTTTTATAAATAGTAAAAAAGCCCTGATATAGCATCAGGGCTTTTTTTTATATTTGTTCCTATGACCATAGACAGGTTGCATCAATTATTTCTGGAGTATCCTGTTGCTTGTACTGATACGCGACAAATAAAAGACGCCTGCATTTTCTTCGCTCTGAAAGGTGAGAATTTTGACGGTAATAAATTTGCTTCCGATGCATTGAGAAAAGGAGCAAAATACGCTGTTGTTGACAATCCCGATTTCGCAGAATCCGATAGTACGATACTTGTTCCTGATGTCCTAAAATCTTTACAGGAACTTGCTACATTTCACAGAAATTATTGCAAGGCTAAGGTTATTAGCCTTACCGGTAGCAATGGTAAAACTACTACCAAGGAATTAATAGCAGGTGTACTCAGTAAAAAGTATAGAATAATTGCCACTCAAGGTAATTTCAATAATCATATAGGAGTACCGCTTACGCTGCTTAGAATTAAAGAGGATACGGAGATCGCCATCATAGAAATGGGAGCCAATCACCAAAAGGAGATTGAATTTCTGAGTGCTCTGGCAGAACCAGATTTTGGCTATATAACCAATTTTGGAAAGGCGCACCTGGAAGGGTTTGGGGGTGTTGAAGGAGTGATTAAAGGCAAATCTGAACTCTATGACTACCTGATATCTAATGAGAAACATGTATTCATGAATGCGGATGACCCCATTCAGATGCAACGTTTGGCTTCATACAGCAAAACGATTGGCTTTAGCACGGAGGGTAATGACTACTTTAACATCAAATTCCTGGGTGCCCATCCTTTCGTGAAAATGGAGGTGGAGGATACCGTTATAAGAACGCAGCTGATTGGAAGCTACAATTTCTCGAATTGCTGTGCCGCGGTTATGATGGGTAAGTATTTTGATGTTCCCCTGAGCAGTATTAAAGAAGCCCTGGAACACTACATTCCTGAGAACAACAGGTCTCAGGTTATAGAACGCAATGGGCACAGAATCATCCTAGATGCATACAATGCCAATCCAACCAGTATGAAGGCAGCCCTGGAAAGTTTTAAGCAAATTAAAGGGGAGCAAAAGGTTGTATTTCTTGGCGATATGTTTGAATTGGGTAGTGATGCTGCACAGGAACACCAGAAAACAGCCAATCTGGTTGAGGAAATGAAGTTTAAAGATGCTTTTCTGGTTGGCGAAAACTTTATGGAAACCAATACGAGTATTAAAAAATGTCGGACTTTTGAAGATTTGTCCGATTACCTGGAAAAGAACCCGCTCTCTCCCAGCCAGATCCTTATCAAAGGATCGCGCGGTATGGCACTGGAACGGATATTGCCCTTATTGTAACCACTTCTTATTATTATACTGTAATTCTCGGCCTATTCTTCCGACATACCGAGCATGCGGACCACTCCCTGGAATAAGGTCAATTACCTGATAGCCAAACAGTATTTCCTGGCCCGGAAGCGCCAAAGCTTTCTTGCCATTCTCGGAGTGATTTTTGGTGTGGCCACATTTGTCGTACTTCTTGGATTTATGACAGGCGTTAACGACTTCCTGGACAATGCCGTTTTCAAAGGAAATCCGGACATGGTGATTCAACCTGCACGGGAAAAGGCGAAAGGTAATTCCATCGGGCTGGATCAATTAAAACCTTTGGAAAATGCGGATCTCGTAGAAAGACTTCTAAAAAGTGATGATGATGTGGAAGCTTATGCCAGACAGGTATTAGCTCCGGCCATTCTGATAAGCGGTACTCAATTGGCAACCCAGATTCACGGTGTTGATCCAAATATGGAGATGGAGATGGTAGACCTTCACCACAGGCTAACCTTGGGTGAAGGCTTGGAAAGCCTCGAAAAACAGAATTCGGTGTTACTCGGAGTTGGTATTGCCAAACAACTGGAGGCAGAACCAGGAGATAAAATACTGGTGGTTTTACCCAATCGAAAAAAAATACAATTAAAAGTATCCGGTATTTTCAGTTTTGGTATCAGCATAATAGACAACTACAGGGCATATATGCATATAGACAGATTGGAGCACTTACTCAGTAAAAATCCGCTTACTACGCATATCCATGTAAAACTTAAAGATCGTAACGAACTCGGATTGAAGAAGCGGTTGATAACATCTATTGAAAAGATTCGTGTAACGGATTGGAAAGAAGGCAATAAGACTATAGTGGCAGGAAACAGGGTCCGGCATGTGCTTACCTGGACAATTTCTTTAGCACTGTTACTTGTAGCTGGCTTTGGCATCTTTAATATATTGAATACCACTGTTGTTCAAAAAAGAAAAGATATCGCAGTTTTAAAGACCGCCGGGTACAGAGCTGGCGACATTACTGCCATATTTTCCATGCAGTCTTTAGCCATAGGCCTGATCGGATCTGTTGTCGGTATATTCGCGGGTTATTTGATCAGTCTGACCATTGCGGGTATTCCTCTTGAAACAGACGACTTTATAATAGCAGATACGTATCCGGTTAGTTTTGATCCCCTTTTCTATTTAACAGGACTATTTTTTGGATTGCTTACAGCGCTTTTATCCGGCTATTATCCGGCTAAAATTGCCAGTAAGGTAGATCCTGTTCTTATAATAAGAGGCTTATGATCCTGAGTGCAAAGCATATTAGCAAGTTTTTATATTCTCCGACTCAACAAAAAGTCCTGGATAATATTTCACTGGAAATTGAAGAGGGTGAGCTCATATCGATTTTTGGTGAATCGGGTAGTGGTAAATCTTCGTTGTTGTACATATTTGCTACTCTCGATACAGATTTTGAGGGAGATCTAACTATCTCAGGTCGGCGGATAAAGGATATGTCCGAGGAGGAGCTTGCAGAATTACGCAATAACGATATCGGATTTGTATATCAATTCCACTACCTCTTGCCAGAATTCAGTGTACTTCAAAACATTATGCTCCCGGGCATGAAGCGCAGTCCTGACAAAATAGATCTTGTGCGGGAAACTGCGCTTGAGTTGCTCGATGAAGTAGGTATGTCTTCCTATGCAGAAAGAGCTGCATATCAGCTATCTGGTGGACAGCAACAGAGGGTCGCCATTGCACGTGCACTGATCAACGATCCCGCATTGATCATTGCCGATGAACCTACCGGCAACCTGGACAAGAAAAACAGTAAGCTCATATTTGAGTTGTTGAAAAATATTGCAGAAGAGAAGGGCAAATCTATACTTCTGGCAACCCACAATATGAGTATCCGGAAAAAATCTCACCGTTCTGTTGAAATGATCGATGGAGTACTACGACTATAAGAAAGTATCAATCTAAAAAAGTGCCAAAAACCATGAAACAAGCCAATATCATAATTTTCGACGGTGAGTGTAATCTCTGTAACGGAGTGGTGGGATGGTTACTGAAATTTGCACCTTCAGATCTGTTTCAATTCGTAGCTTTCCAGTCTGTCCGGGGCCAGGAATTATTGAAACGTCACGGATTCAAAACCGATAATCTGGAGACGGTGATCCTCATTGACGATACCGGGATTCATACACATTCTGATGGATTTTTGAAGATTGTGGCTCAAATCCCTAAATGGAGATTGGTTGCGGCCCTGTTAGCCTTTATTCCCCGGATCATCCGAGATACAATTTACAGGATAGCTTCAAGGAACCGAGTACGATGGTTCGGAAAATCTAAAAGCTGTACGGTAAGTTTTAGCAGAACCGTAATATACTGACAATACAAGCCCTATGAAAAAGAATCCATCCCGGTCAGTAGATCGGGATTTTTCTTGCTATAATTTTTGATAGTGCCTCAGACATGGCCGCAGCTGAAGGGCCCTGTACCCAAAGAAAAGCCAAGCTAAGGCATGACTTATTATTTTAAATCAAAACTCTAGGTACTTTTATTGAATCTGGATTACGCTGACGCGTGATCCAGTCCTGCGGACCCTGTACCCAAAGAAAAGCCTGCGCCCTTGGCGCAATAGCTTTTACCATTTTTTCCAATCAAAAGAATGCTGATAATATCTGGATTACGCTGACGCGTGATCCAGAGCTTGGGACCCTGTACCCAAACAAATAACCATGCCTTAGCATGGTTTATTTACTATTTCTGAGAGCATTACAAAACCTAGGTCTTGACTTCTCTCAGAAATAGTAATGCCACCGCAAAAGCGGTGGCATTTGTTTGTGGGATATATTGGATTCGAACCAATGACCTCTGCCCTGTCAAGGCAGCGCTCTAAACCAACTGAGCTAATATCCCATTTATACCCGTTAGGGCTAACAAATTTAGGTCAGCAAATATAAAGCCTATTTTCATACTTTTGAAATTCTGATCATCCTTATACATCAAAATATCATCTCATCATGAACTTAGTATCCTGGAACGTCAACGGCATAAGAGCTATCGTAAAAAAAGACTTTTTTGACTCCATAGGGGACTTTCGCTGGGATGTTCTTTGCCTCCAAGAGACCAAAGCACAAAATCACGAAGTTGCCAAGGTTTTGGAACCACTGGATGGGGTGAACGAGTACTATAATGCAGCGGATAAAAAGGGGTATTCGAGTACAGCTATCCTAAGTAAATCAGAACCCGAAGCTGTGTTTTTTGATATGGGTGTTGAAGAGCACGATAAAGAAGGAAGGATCATCTGTGCCGACTACGGCTCATTTTACCTGGTGAATGTTTATGTTCCCAATTCAGGTCAGGGGCTGGTGAGATTGGATTACCGGAAACAATGGGATTCAGATTTTCTCAGCTTTCTAAAAGATAAAGAAAAGCTGAAACCTGTTGTAGTCTGCGGCGATTTTAATGTTGCACACAGGTCGATCGATCTAAAAAACGACAAAGCGAATTACAACAAAACCGCTGGTTACACCCAGGTGGAAATTGATGGTATGGACAATTTTATCAAAGCTGGGTTTGTAGACAGTTTCAGGTTATTCCATCCTGAAGAGGTTGCCTATTCCTATTGGAGTTACAGGATGAACGCAAGGGCAAAGAATGTAGGATGGCGCATAGACTATTTCCTGGTCAGTGAATCTTTGGTTCCCCATGTGAAATCCGCCTCAATTTTACCTCAGTATTTTGGCTCAGATCACTGTCCGGTGTCCCTAGAACTGGCATTCTGATAGTTCAACACTCACTATGGATAGTGGGTCATATCAGCCGGAATTTCTCCTGAACAATTTTTAGCACTCTTGAAACACTGGCATCTTCTACATCTAATATGTTGACAATAGTGTTTTGTTCCTGTCTGCCGTAAACATATAATTCGACTATCGACCGGCTTATGGAAGGTACGGAACTATAAAGAATGCCTAGTTGAATCTTCCTCTCTTTTGCCAGTGTAAACTTATCGTCCAGATCGAACCTGCTTACAATTTGTTCGATCAGATGATCATCCAGGTAAATTTGCTCCAAATGACTTCGTTCCTGTTTATAAGAGATATCATCCAGTTCTTCCTGCATTATGAGTTCCCCATCCACATCGGCGATAAACTTTTTGTCCAGTCTGTCCAGCTCAGCCTTTAACATACCACCGGTACTCGGTTCATTCGGAGTATTAACTTCATCTCTTATCAGCTGGTCCAGCTTAAAAAGCGCTCTCCGAAAAAGGAGTATCCTGAGAGCTTCAACCGGGGTATCGGGGTCGTAGTCCTGATATACGGCAAGATATACTTCGTCACTAATTCCATCATGATCGTAATAGCCTCTATCTATGAGTCCCTGGTTCTCAGAAGCCAGCAAACTGGATTGAATAAAATTCTTTAAATCCGGATCTACGCCAACAAGCTTATCGTAGAATGCCTTAAAATCAGGGTGATCTTGGTTACCCTTTAAATTTTCAGTTGCCATATCTGGTTAATTTGTGTGTTTACTTTATCGGTAATAATGTTGCATACTTTGTTAAAGTAAAAAAAGGTCGACAATTCATTGTAATAAAGGCCAATTAATTTTCAACTGATCTTCGTCATTTCAGTCGAGCTTCCTTCCCATTAGATTTGTGATCCGATGAATGTTTAACCTAAAAAATATCTTATGTCATTAGTGAAATTTAAAAGAAAAACCAGGCCATTTGCTAACCTGGTGACTTCAGACTTCTTTGACATGGAAGATTTCTTCGATAAAACCTTTTGGAAAAGAGGTATGATCAGCGATCGCTTCTGGAATGGACGCGCTGGAGAACCTGCATTGAATATCAAGGAAACTGAAGATCATTACGAAATTGAATTAGCTGCTCCCGGATTTGATAAGGAAGATTTTGAAGTAACCATAGACAACGGTTATCTGAATATTTCAGCAAAAAAATCTGAAGAGGCTGAAGAGAAAGAGGAAGAATTTACAAGACGAGAATTCAGTTATAAGGAATTTGAAAGATCACTTTTACTTCCTGAAAATGTTGCCGAAGAAGCAATTCTTGCCAAATACAAGAACGGCATTCTTAGATTTAACCTTGTCAAAAAGGAAATTGAAAAGAAACGAGAACCAAAAAAAGTGGAGATAAGCTAGATTCTCTGCTTAGCTGAAGTGCCCTCCAACCTATTCCAAAAGTCGTCCATGTAGTAAAATTGATGGTTGGGGGGCATATCTATTGTATATACTACAAATTACAATAGACATTATGGCCAATAGTATAAACTAAGGCAATAGCGAGTGTACGTGGACTGGATTTCTGGAATATAAGATATGGGATTTTCCCCTTAGATAAACTGAGGTTTATTGAAGTGTTGATCAGATAATGTCAGAGCTTTATGATGCTGCGGTTCCGATATTTTTACCCCTCTTTAGGAATCTGTTCACTATCCAGGTGAATGCAGCTCCGTAAATAACATTATCGAAAGTCTTCAACCAGTTCTTTGGCATGAGAGCATTTGTCATTTTCCGTGAATGAAACAACAACATTTCTTTGCGAATAGATCTTTGGAGTTGCAATATTTTCAGGCGCTGATCAATTTCCTCAAATGAATTAAATCTGGTTTTCATCTTTTATCAAAATAGTAGGTTGAAAAGATGCGTAGCAAAGGTTTGTTCAACTTATCGCGCAATAGGTAGAAGACAAGCCCCGCCAATAAGTAGATTAAACCTATAATTAAAAACCCATAGTTGCCTAAGCCCATCTGCTCTGAGAGCGTATATGCTGCAAAGAAACTTAGCAACAACAGGGCCAGTAGGGCAAAAATGCTTAGTATCAATATCTTGATAATAAATGCGATGAGGACCATGGAATACTTAAAGCCCTTTAGCTCAATGTATTCCATACTATCCTCAACATAAGCATGTACATTTCTATCCAGTTCGGACAGATGCTCCTTCAATTCGGTCAATGCCATTTTGGTCTATTTCTGAAGTTGGGCATTTTTTTCTCTGAGTTCCTCAAGCTTTCGTTCGAGAGTGACAATAATGTCATCTGCTTTGTAACTCATATTGGAAAGAACGTCTTCCAATTTTTGTTCAAATGCCACCTTTTTTTCTTCAGCGGTCTTGGTTAATTCCTCCTTGGCATGACTGATTCGCTCACTGATATCTTCTCTGACATCAATTGCTTTCTTTTTGATCTTTTTTCGGGTCTCCTTTCCTTCATCAGGGGCATACAAAATGCCGATCCCCGCACCTATTGCGGCTCCTGTTAACAAGGCCAGCAATACACTACCTGTATTATCTGTCATGATATTGTGAATTTGAGATTATTAATTGGACCTAAATTAATGAGCAAATTCCCAACTTAAAATGATTGTAGTCAGGTGAGTAGTAATGACTGATGCCAAAAAAAGAAAAATTACTGCTGATTTGATGTATTTATCAGTTCGTATGTCTGACGTGCTATCTCGAGTTCTTCATTGGTAGGGATTACCAGAATTTTTACGCGAAGATCTCCAGAATCAATATTCCTGGCTGATTCAGACCGAACCTCATTTCTTGAATTATCAAGTGAAATTCCCAAATACTCCATGTCTTTGCATACTAATTCCCGTAAAATGGCTGAATTTTCACCAATCCCAGCGGTGAATATTAGTGCATCCAGGCCATTAAGTACAGCTGCATAGGCACCAATATATTTTTTGATCCGGTATGCATTCATTTGCAATGCCATGATACTATTCGGATCTCCCTCCGCAGCCGCCTTTTGAATTTCTCTTAGGTCGGAATAGCCGGTGAGTCCATACATCCCACTCTCCTTGTCCAATATCCTTTTGACCTCATCAAGGGAGTAGCCGAGATTGTTAACCAGGTAAAAAATCAGTGAATGGTCAATATCCCCGCTTCGGGTTCCCATTATGAGTCCGTTTGACGGACCAAATCCCAGACTGGTGTCTATGCTCTGACCATCTTTGATCGCTGTTATACTGCAACCGTTACCCAAATGAACAGATATCACTTTCTCTACTTCCTCACCCAGGAATTTAAAGGCCTGCCTTACCACAAAGGAATGACTTGTCCCATGAAATCCGTAGACCTTTAGCTCCTGTTCTTCATAAAAAGTATTCGGAATTGCATATTTATGAGCGTATACAGGAATGGTCTGGTGAAATGCCGTATCGAAAACGGCTACCTGATGCGCTTGTGGGAAAAGCTTTTTTGTAAGCTCGATTCCCCTTAGATTATGAGGATTGTGCAAGGGTGCCATCATGCTGTTCTGATCTATCTTTTCCATGACGGCTTTATCAATAAAACACGTTTCCTTAAAAGTATTCCCTCCATGAACGACGCGGTGGCCTATTGCATCAATGTCAGCTGGTTCATCAATAGGACCATTCGCCTTATCCAGAAGTAATTCAGTGATTTTGTTCAGCGCTTGAGTGTGATCGTCAATCGCCAATTTCTCTTCCATATTCAACTCCCCGGATTGATACTTTATCAAAGCGTCGGGCTCACCTATCCGCTCCAGCATTCCGGAGGCAACCACATCTTCAGCAGGTAATTTCATAAGCTGAAATTTGATAGATGAACTGCCTGAATTGACAATCAATATATTCATTCCTGTTTTTGGATATCCAATTTAACTTGATTATCAACGACCATTTCCTGTGCCTGGATGGCAGTGATCACTACGGTATTGAAAATATCATTAACAGTACTTCCCCTGCTTAAATCGTTAACTGGTTTATTGAGACCCTGAATTATTGGCCCGATAGCCAGGGCACCAGTTTCTCTTTGCACGGCCTTGTAAGTATTGTTACCTGTATTCAGATCCGGAAAAATGAAAACAGAAGCCTGCCCGGCTACTTCAGAGTCCGGCATTTTCTTTTTTGCTACTCCCATATCAACAGCCGCATCGTATTGGATTGGGCCTTCCACTTTAAGACTGGGGTTTCGTTCTTTTACAATTTCCGTAGCAGCTCTGACCTTTTCAACCTCTGCCCCCATACCCGAGCTGCCAGATGAATAAGAAAGCATGGCTATTTTAGGTTCAATCCCAAATGCCTTGCTGGTATCCGCAGAAGTAATTGCTATTTCGGCCAGCTGTTCAGCTGTGGGGTTCGGATTAATAGCACAATCGCCGTAAACAGTAACCCGATCTTCCAGACACATAAAGAAGACAGAAGAAACGATCGACACATTGGGTTGGGTCTTTATAAACTGAAGCGCAGGCCGTATCGTATGCTGGGTTGTATTTACTGCACCTGATACCATACCGTCTGCATGTCCCTTAAAGACCATCATAGTCCCGAAATAAGATATGTCTGAAATAAGGTCCCTGGCCATTGTGGGGTCTACGCCTTTATGTTTCCTCAATTCATATAGGGTGTCTGCGTATTCTTCTAAATGATCAGAAGACTGAGGATCCAGTATACTGATTTTATCCAGGTCCAGGTCCAGATCCAGCAGTCCGATCTTTGTTTTGATATATTCGCGATCACCCAATAAGGTAATATCTACAACATCTGCATCTATGAGCTCTTTGGTCGCTCTTAATATTCTTTCATCCGTTCCTTCCGGAAGAACTATCCTTTTCCTGCTAACCTTAGCCTTTTGCACCAAATTAAATTGGAACATCCTCGGTGTGATGATCTTCGATTTAAATGTGATTAGCTTCTCAGCCAGGGCATTTACCGGGATGAAAGACTCAAAGTCTTGTATGGATGTTGTTATTTTCTTAGTGTTTTCAGCATACATCTTGGGCTTAATGGCCCCCACCCGATTGGCTATGTAATAAGTCCCCTCCTGTACAGCTACAATTGGTACTACTTCCGGCAGTCCTTCAATAAGCTTCAGTATCGTGTCTTCCGGAACAAGTCCACCAGTCAATACCATGCCAGAAGCTGTGGGATAATTAGCAGACAAGTTGGCCTGTAGAGCACCAAGTATAATATCTGCCCTGTCACCAGGGGTGATCACCAATCCGTTCTCTTTAAAATGAGTCAGGTAATTACGCAGCTGCATAGCGCCAACACTAATATGGCTAACCTGATTGTGAAGATAATCTTCCCCAAAGAGGACTTTAGCATTGAGGCCCTGTACGATTTCCTTCATAGTTGGGTTTCCCAAAATGGGGTTTCGGGGAATTACACCTACAAGCACATCAGAAGGCATTTCTTTGGCAAGACCTTCCTGGGCAATTTTTACATTTTTAGGTTTTACCTTATTTGCAATGACCATCAGAACTTCAACTCCCTTATCCTTGAAGGAATCGTAGGCAAGGTATTGATCATTTACAAACTCTTCCAGTGTCTTGGCAACACTACTTGATACTACAATAGTAGGAATGCCGAGATTTTTGGCCATCAACACATTGATATCAAATTCTATGATTCCTCCCTCGCCTGTAAAATCGGTGCCCTCTACCAGCACAAAATCGAACCTGGATTCAATAGTTTTATAATCTGCTATGATCTTGTCAAGGATCTCATCTTCCTTGTCCTGGTTCAGTTTTTGGATAACCTCACTTCTGGTACAGGAAAAACATTCCTCATAGCTCATATTAAGGTTAAAATAAGTGATCATGGTGTTTATATGGTTATCAAAGAAACCTTCTTCATAGTCGTCTATGATAGGCCTGAAATAACCCACTTTTGGAGTCTTGCCGATAAGAAGATGCATTAATCCCAGCGAGACTATAGACTTGCCACTATTCGGGGTTGTTGTAGCAATATAAATTGCCTTACTCATACGCAGTTTTGAATTATTTATAAGTGATTCAAGTTCAGCTGATATTAAGCCCGAAGATACTGTATTTAGGTCTTTAACCAGCGCTTATATGAATGGATTTTTCCTTAAATCAGCCCAAATTCGAAAAAATCCAGCGATATAGAATCAGTTCGCTTCCGGCAAGACCAGAAACGGCATTTGAGTATTGAATGCGATCTTCTTAATCACAGGTTCCCGGAGCAACTTTTCAAAAAATCCATGTGTGCTGTGAAACATAGCCAGGATGTCAATATTGTTATTATCGGTCCATTCACTGATGCGATAGGCCAGTGTGGGGTGATACTCCAATTCGTCGCAAGTAGAAGTAAAGGGAGCGAGCTGTTTGAAAAGATGATCTTTCAGTTTTTTCTGGTCCAGGCCCAGTGAATCACTGTCATTCATATGTATGACCCGTATAGTGGACTCCCAAAGTCTGGCAATGTCAAGAAGTGGTTTCATTTCTATCCCCTGGTAATTATGCCTGTAATCTGTTGCAAAGGCAATGTTCTTAGGTTGACAGAAGTTATAGGACTGCGGAACTGCTATGAGCGGGCAAAAATTTATGTTCTTAATGATCTTCACTGTATTGCTCCCCAAAAAAACCTCCTTGAAACCCGATGCACCCTGTGTACCCATTACGATATAATCCACATCCTGATCAATAACAAGGCGCCCAACGGCCTGGACCAGAGCATCAGACTCCATAAACGGTTTAAACCGATGATCTTTCTTCTTATTTATCTTGTTTAATTGAGCCGTCATCTTGTGAAGCTTCATCGTGGTTTCATCATGTGTAATTTGATGAAGACGCGTATCCCTCTCTTTGTTAATAGTACTTACGAGCGCTGAAGGTCCTGACTGATGCGCATGCATTAAATAAAAAGTAGCTGCGGTATTACCAAAAAGGTAGATCGCATACTGAATGGCGTGCCAGGAATTCTCAGAGTAGTCTGTTGGAAGTAAAATACGCATATATTCAGCTATTAGAAGTGAGGCAACTATTAATCAGCTTCAGGAATGATCAGAAGAGGCACATTGGTTTGAAAGGCCATTTTCTTCACCACCGGTTCCCTAGTAATACGTTCCAGAAATGTATGGGAATAATTTATTAGTACTACCATATCGCCTTTGGCCGACTCC
>JAAUXY010142355.1_pt1 | contig 22630 bp, 18 predicted proteins | sample 7278121 | NCBI WGS metagenome assembly JAAUXY01 (sample SAMN14350117, study PRJNA611818) | marine sediment metagenome | isolation source: surface marine sediment (1.8m) | place: French Polynesia: Moorea | collected 2018-08 | reverse complement strand
TAGCGCAGGCCGTCTTCGTTGAGAATCCGGTAGTCGTCGAGAACGATCGCATTGTCCATGCTGCCACCGAGCGTCAGGTTGCGCTCGCGCAGTGCCTCGACGTCGCACCTTCTGCTTCCTGCGCGACGTCGAGGCACTGCGCGAGCGCAACCTGACGCTCGGTGGCAGCATGGACAATGCGATCGTTCTCGACGACTACCGGATTCTCAACGAAGACGGCCTGCGCTACTCGAACGAGTTCGTCATCCACAAGATTCTCGACGCCATCGGCGACGTGTATCTCATGGGCCGCACGCTTATCGGCGAGTTCCGCGCCTACAAGTCCGGCCACGATCTGAACAACAAGCTGCTGCGCGCGCTGATCGAACAGCAGCACGCCTGGGACGAGGTCACCTTCGAGGACGGCCGCAAGGCGCCGATCTCCTACGCGACGCCGTCGTACGCGTAATTCGAAAGCGTCTCTTTCAGACGCCTGCAGGCAAATCAGAAGAGTCATTGGCGACGAAAACATCGCGCCTGTTTCGGCTTCGGTGACGGCATCTAAATGCCTGTCGATCTATCGGATGAACAACTCCGCTTAGTCTTTGGTGTCATGTGACACGCGCACGAGCAGCGTGTCCGCAGACACACCATGAGCGCGCGCCGACTCGAGCAATCGCGCTTCCTCGAATCGCAGCCGCGATGCCCATGCGGGGGAACGTGCGATCACGACGAGCGTGCCGTCGGGTCTCGGATTTGCGGCGACCAGGCTGTCGGCGAAGTCGGCCGGCAGGGCAGCGGACAGCGCCGAGGTCAGCTCGCCAATCTTTCCGGCACGGTCTACAAGTTCGCCTAACTCCCGGTTTTGGCTTGTTTTTAGCAGGTTCTGGAGCTTCTCTACGGGCATAAAAATGTGACGCAGTTAGCGATTTTGAGGCTCTCTCGGCGAACATGGTCACCGTTCGAACTTCTTGATCTTGTAATAAAAACCGACATTATGCATAGTTTCGACACGATAAAGGCATACCCGCTGAAAAGCGGGGTCGCAAAACCACCGGTCTAAGGGACTCGTCCTACGACAGCGGGGCTACCGAAACGATGCTTGACTGCAAGTCAACAACCAGAATTCTTAAAGCGACTTGCGGCGCTGCAAAGAATAATTCGACCAGAGCGCGATCGGGGCTGTCTCGATGAATGTTGTCATCTTCGGCAAGGGGCTGGGTAAGCCTCGCCAAATCAACCTGTCCGGCCTGTCGGCAAGCCTGCTTGGTATCGCCGTCGTCGGCGTGCTCGGTGCGGCGTGTTTTGCCGGCGGCTACTGGTTCTCGTCAGTTACGGGCTCGGGTGTGAGCCAGAACCAGCTCGCGGTCCTCGAAGACGAGGTTCGTGCGCAGCAGGAATCGATCGCCGAGATTCGTCTCGACAAGGAAGACACGCTCGACGCGCTCGCGCTGCGCATCGCCCAGATGAACGCGCGCATGATTCGCCTTGATGCACTTGGCCGCCGACTGACCGACATGGCCGACATCGACGACGGCGAGTTCGACTTTGATTCCGCACCCGCTCTCGGTGGTCCGGAAGAATCCACAGGCTCGAACGTCGCGATTCCGGACGTCCTCGAGGCCATGACTTCGCTCGACGATCAGCTCGACAACCGCGAGGCTCAGCTCTGGGTGCTCGAGGGCGTGCTGATGAACGAAAGCCTGCAGGAACGCGTCTACCCGCAGGGTCGGCCCGTCACTTCGGGATGGATCTCGTCCTACTTCGGCAAACGAACCGACCCGTTCACCGGCAAGCCCGCGAATCACACGGGTATCGACTTCGCCGGCAAGATGGGCCAGGAAATCTCCGCCGTCGCCGATGGCGTCGTCACCTGGTCCGGCGATCGTTACGGCTACGGGATCATGGTCGAGATCAACCATGGCAACGGCTACTCGACCCGCTATGCGCACAATTCCGAGAATCTCGTCGCCGTCGGTGACGAGGTCCGCAAGGGCCAGCAAGTTGCCCTGATGGGCGAAACCGGCCGCGCGACCGGTCCGAACCTGCACTTCGAAGTGCTGAAGAACGGCCGCCGCGTCAATCCCGTCAACTTTATCCGCGAGTCATCCAAGTAAGCGCACCCGCTGGCGCCAACCGGACGCAGAGTCCGGTCCCCGGCTTGTGATCGCCGATTTCGCCCACAAATCCCGCAAAACGCCTGCGTGCGCGGATTCTAAAATCCTCTCCAAAACCCTAGAATAGGCGGCTTTGTCCGACCCGGCCTTGAGCCTTCAGGAGACCTTCGTGGCCAACTTTCTGACCCGTTTCTTCGGCAGCCGTAACCAGCGGCTATTGCGCGAGTATTCGAAGGTCGTCAACCGCATCAACAAGCTCGAAGAAGAGCTCAAGTCCCTGAGCGACGAGCGCCTGCGTGAGAAGACCGATGAATTCCGCGGTCGTTTCGAGAAGGGCGAGTCGCTGGACCAGCTGCTGCCGGAGGCGTTTGCCGTGGCCCGCGAGGCCTCCGTCCGAACGCTAGGCATGCGCCCGTTCGACGTTCAGCTCATCGGCGGCATGGTCCTGCACGACGGCAACATTGCCGAAATGCGCACCGGTGAGGGCAAGACGCTCGTGGCGACGCTGCCGGCGTACCTGAACGCCCTGAGCGGTGACGGCGTGCACGTCGTCACGGTAAACGAGTACCTTGCCCAGCGTGACGCTGACTGGATGCGGCCCGCCTACGAGTTCCTGGGCCTGACGGTTGGTGTTTCGAAGAGCGGCCAGACGCAGGACGAAAAGCGCGCCGCATACAACTGCGACATCACCTACGCGACCAACAACGAACTCGGCTTCGACTACCTGCGCGACAATCTCGCCTTCGCGACCACCGACAAGGTTCAGCGCGAAACCAATTTCGCGATCGTCGACGAGGTCGACTCGATCCTGATCGACGAGGCGCGGACCCCGCTGATCATTTCGGGTCCGGCCGAGGCGAGCACGGATCTGTACGCGAAGATCGACAAGCTCATCCCGAAGCTGTCGGCTCATGAGGAATCCGGCGAGCCCGCAAACTGGGATATCGCGGCGAAGAAAGTCGAGCTGTTCGAGCGTGGCGGCAAGCCGGCGGATATCCCGGACCATGACGGCAACGTCGTCGATCTCGAGGTCGCGGTCGAGTACGCGGCCGACCGCCAGGCCGATGTCGTGCTCGAAGACGACAAGAACAAGATTCCCGCGTGCCGCATCGTGCCGCGCGGTGATTACACGGTCGACGAAAAAGCCAAGCAAGCCTACGTCACCGAAGAGGGTAATGAGAAAGTCGAGCGTCTGATGACGGACGCGGGCCTGCTCGAGGCCGGCGACAGCCTCTATGACGCGACCAACATTCGTCTCGTGCATCACCTGAACGCCGCACTGCGGGCACATGCGATCTACGAAAAGGACGTCGATTACATCGTCAGTGATGGCGCCATCGTCATCGTCGATGAGTTCACGGGCCGGACGATGCCCGGACGCCGCTGGTCGGACGGCCTGCACCAGGCGATCGAGGCCAAGGAAAAGGTCGCAATCAAGCAGGAAAACCAGACCATCGCGTCGATCACTTTCCAGAACTACTTCCGCCTCTACAACAACCTGTCAGGCATGACGGGTACCGCCGATACGGAGGCCTTCGAGTTCCAGTCGATCTACGGTCTCGAAGTCGTCGTGATCCCGACTCACAGGGACATGGTTCGCGACGACCAGCCCGACCTCGTCTACCTCACGCAGAAGGACAAGTTCGAAGCGATCATAGAGGACATCACGGACTGCCAGGAACGCGGCCAGCCGGTGCTGGTTGGCACGACGTCCATCGAGACCTCCGAGCGCCTGTCGAAAGTGCTCGACAAGCGCGGTATCAAGCACAACGTCCTGAACGCCAAGCAGCACGAGCGCGAAGCGCATATCGTGCAGAACGCCGGTCGCCCCGGCGCGATTACGATCGCAACCAACATGGCGGGTCGCGGCACCGACATCGTGCTGGGCGGCAATCTCGACGCCGCCTTCGCCGACGCGGGCGAGGGCGCCAACGAGGAGGAGGTTCGCAAGGAATGGCAGGGTCGGCACGACACCGTGCTCGCCGCCGGCGGCCTGCACATCGTGGGCACGGAGCGTCACGAATCACGGCGTATCGACAACCAGCTGCGCGGCCGCTCGGGACGCCAGGGCGACCCGGGCTCGAGCCGCTTCTACCTGTCGATGGAAGACACGCTCATGCGTATCTTCGGCGACCCGGAACGCACCAAGTCACTGCTGTCGCGCGCCGGCATGCGCGAAGGCGAGGCTATCGAGAGCCGGCTGCTGTCGCGCCAGATCGAGCGCGCGCAGCGCAAGGTCGAGGCGCATAACTTCGACATTCGCAAGAACCTGCTGGAATACGACGACGTTGCCAATGACCAGCGCAAGGTCGTCTACCATCAGCGCGCCGAGCTCATGGACGCTGACGAAATCGAGGACTCCGTCGCGGCGATTCGTGAGGAGGTCGTGGCGAACACGGTCGACCTGCACGTACCGAGCGGCAGCCTCGAAGAGCAATGGGACACGGACGGCCTGACCCATGCGCTGGAGGCGGAGTTCGGGCTCGAGGCCGATATCTCCAAGCTCGTGTACGACGACAAGTCGATCAACGACGTGGGTATTCGCGAGTACTGTGTGAAGCTGGCCGACGAGGCCTATGCCGAGAAAGAGTCGACGGTCGGCAAGGAGCTGATGCGCAACGTCGAGAAGCAGGTCATGCTGCGGCAGCTCGACCACCACTGGAAGGAGCACCTTGCGGCGCTGGACCACCTGCGCCAGGGCATCGGCCTCAGGAGCTTCGCGCAGAAAAACCCGAAGCAGGAATACAAGCGCGAGGCGTTCGACATGTTCGGGTCGATGCTCGAGCAGGTCAAACACGACACGATCAGCATCCTCGCGCGGATCCGCATCCAGACCGAGGAAGAGCTGGCCGAAATGGCGGAGCAGCGCCGCAAGGCCGAGGAAATGCAGTTCCGCCACGCGCAAGCCTCGGCACTTGCGGGAGCCGGTGCCGGAGCAGGCGCCCAGCCGCAGTCGCAGGTCAAGCCGCCGCCGGGCGGCGCCATCCGCGGCGGCGCGCAGGCCGCGTCGACCGTCGAGACTTTCAAGCGTGAAACGCGCAAGGTCGGCCGCAACGAACCCTGTCCCTGCGGCTCGGGCAAGAAATACAAGCAGTGTCACGGCAAGCTGACCTGAGACGCCTCAACGTCGTCGCGGGGATCCTGAAGGACGCGACCGGCCGTGTTCTGATCAGCGAACGGGTCGGCGATGGCCCGTTCCACGGTCTCTGGGAGTTCCCGGGCGGCAAGATCGATCCCGAGGAGTCAGCCGAAGCCGCGCTTTCGCGCGAGCTCATCGAGGAGCTCGGCGTCGAGCCGACCGAGAGCGCGCATTTCATGAGCCTCGAGCACAGCTATCCCGACCGCCACGTCTCGATCGCTTTTTACCTGGTCACCGGCTGGCGCAGCGATCCCGAGGGCCTCGAAGGCCAGCAGCTGCGTTGGGTGAAGGCGGACGAACTCGATGCGGCAGAGCTGCTGCCTGCAGACCTGCCCGTCGTCGAAGCACTCAGGCGCTAGCAGATACTGAGCAGGAACGGGACGTCGTGGCCGGTCTGAACGGCGCGGCTGTCGATCGACGACCACTCGAGGAAACGCACCGTGAAGCGGTGCTGGCTGCCACTGATTTCCGGAAACAGCGAACTGTCGTCGGCAATGCTGACGCGCAAGAGCCGGCAGTGGGTGTCTTTCTGCATGCTGTGCTGGTACATGCCATTGATCGCGAGTTTGTTGATCGGCTCCGAGCTTTCGCGAATCAGCCACAGCACCTCCGTGACGCCATCGCACAGCGGCCTTATCGCGCCGATCCAGTTGCCGAGATCCTTTTGCCGGCGACTGTAGGACTGCCGCAGCCAGTGGCTGTACTCGGGCAGGTCGAATTCGCAGGTGCCGCCCGGGATGGCGCTGCGGTGCTTGATGGCACTCAGGAACTCCGAGTCCTTGAGCGGCTGCAGGTAGCCCGTGCCGATGCCGGCGACCTGGTCACGGCTGTCGCTGAGTGTCTTGACGAGTGTCTCCAGGCGGCCGCCGTCGACCCCCGGCTGGCTCTGGAATCGCTCCAGCGTGGCAAGCTGCTGATCGAGCTCCTTGTGGACCTCGCTGCGGACGTCGCCGCGCGACAGGATGGCGAGAACCTCGAGCAGCGTTGAGATGGTGGCGCGGGTAGCCCAATCGGTCTCGTGCTCGCAGTTGTAGAGCATCTGCTGGTAGAGAAACTCGAGACGCATGAACGTCCGCATCCGCTCGGACAGGGGCTGCTCGTAGAACGCGTGGTCCGCGGCAGTGTCGGCGTGCATGTTTCCCGCAGGTTTCACCATGGCGGGTATTCTGCGCTTATGCCCGGGCGCCGGCAAATCGCGGGGTCCTCGGGAGCTGTCGCCAAATGGCGACAGGGTCTCAGGAGGAGCTCAGGCGGACATAGCGTCGGTGCAGCTCATTCACCTGTGATTGCGTCGCATCCACGTCGCCGGCGTTGTCGACGACGTCGTCGGCAATGGCGAGCCGTTGCTCGCGACTGGCCTGTGCGGCCAGCATCCGTCGCGCCTGGCCTTCGGATTCGGCATCCCGGGCCATCAGCCGCCGAATCTGCGCGTCCTCGTCGCAGTCGACGACCAGGATCCGGTCGACCTGCTCCCGGATCGGGGACTCCACGAGCAGCGGCACAACGATGATCTGGTACTGGCCGCCCGCGGTGGCCGCCTGCTCGAGCGCGCTCGCGCGAATGCGCGGATGCACGATGGCCTCGAGCCGCCTGCGCGCATCGTCGTCCGAGAAGACCAGCCGACGCATCGCCGCGCGATCCAGCGAGCCGTCCTCCGCGATGATGGCGTCGCCGAACTCATGGCGTATTTCGTCGAGCGCGGGCTGGCCGGGCTCGACGACCTCGCGCGCAATCAGGTCCGTATCGATGATCGGCACGCCGAGCTCGGCGAACATGTCGGCCACCGTTGATTTGCCGCTCGCGATGCCGCCCGTCAGGCCAACGACGAGGCGCGCCCGCGCGGGGCTGTCGTCCACGTTCGCCACTCTAGAACGGCAGCCGCAGAACGCCCTGGATCTGCTCGCCGAATAACATGACGAGCCAGCCCGCTGCCGCGAGGAACGGCCCGAAGGGCAGCGGCAGCTGGCTGTCGCGTCCGCGCAGGACAATCAGCCCGATGCCGAGCACGGCGCCAACGATCGCCGACATCATGATGATCGTGAACAGGTACTGGTAGCCCAGCCATGCGCCGAGCGCGGCCAGCAGCTTGAAGTCGCCGTAGCCCATTCCTTCCTTGCCGGTAACGAGCTTGAACAGCCAGTAGAACGACCAGAGGCTGAGGTAGCCCGCGACCGCGCCGATGATGGCGTCGCGGCTGGGGATGAACAGCACGTCGGCGCCGGGCATCGGGTGAAACAGCGTCATGAGCAGCCCGATCCAGACCAAGGGTAGTACGACTGAATCCGGAATGAGCTGATGGTCGTAGTCGATCATCGTGATGACGACGAGGAACAGCGTCAGGACGATGCCCATGATCGCCTCCCAGCCGAAACCGAAGCGCCAGGCGACGATGGCGGCCAGCAGGGCGGTGACGGCTTCGACCACCGGGTAGCGAACCGAGATCGACGTCTTGCACTCGGCACAGCGACCGCCGAGCAGCAGGTACGAAAGCACCGGGATATTCTGGAAGGCCGTGATTTCCTTGCCGCAGCTCGGGCACCGCGAGCGCGGCACGACCAGGTTGAACGGGCCCTCCGGCAGGTTGCTGGGCGGTAGCTTCGAGGCTTCCTCGGCCTGTTCGCGCCAGTCCCGTTCCATCATGATGGGCAGGCGATAGATCACGACGTTCAGGAAGCTGCCGATCAGGAGCGCAAACGCGAACACGACGGCAACGAAAACGGCTGGCGATCCGCCGAGTAGTTCAGCCATGTACTACGTGCTCCGAACAGTTCATCCCGCGCCGATACGAAAACGGCGTTCGGAGTGTCCTCCGAACGCCGTTTTATTGCAAACGTCCTTGGCTGTGTGGTCTAGACGACCGAACCCATCTTGAAGATCGGCAGGTACATTGCCACAACCAGGCCGCCGACGAGGACGCCGAGGATCGCCATGATCATCGGCTCGAGCAGCGAACTCAGGTTGTCGACAGCGTTGTCGACGTCTTCTTCGTAGAAATCCGCGACCTTGGCGGACATGTCGTCGAGCGAACCGGATTCCTCGCCGACCGCGATCATCTGGATGACCATGTTCGGGAACAGGTCGGTGTTCTCCATCGCCTGCTGCAGCCGCTGGCCTGTCGCAACTTCGTCGCGCATCTGCAGTACCGCTTGCTCGTAGACGATGTTGCCCGTCGCGCCGGCGACCGACTCGAGCGCCTCGACCAGCGGCACACCGGCAGCGAACATCGTCGACAGCGTACGTGCGTAACGCGCGATCGACGCCTTCTGCATGATCGGGCCGATGACCGGGATCTTGAGAGTCATCTTGTCGAGGTTCTGGCGCAGCGCGCGCGAGCGCTTCTTCATGTACAAAAAGCCCGCAATCGCGGCGATGATCATGATTGCCAGGTACCAGCCTTTCTCACGCACGAACTGCGACAGGTCAATGACCATGCGTGTGAATGTCGGCAGGTCGGCACCGAAGCCCTGGAACAGGTCTTCGAAAGCAGGGATTACGAAGATCAGCAGGATCGTCGTAACGATGAAGGCGACGACGAGAACCGCGGCCGGATAGGTTAGCGCCTTCTTGATCTTTTTCTTGATCGCCTCGGTCTTTTCCTTGTACGTGGCGATCTTGTCGAGCAGCGTCTCGAGCGCACCGGCCTGCTCACCGGACTCGACGAGGTTGACGAACAGGTCGTCGAAGTACAGCGGGTGCTTGGCGAGTGCCTCGGCGAGTGCGCTACCGCCCTCGACGTCCTGCTTGATGGTCAGGATCAGTTTCTGCATCGCCGCGTTGTCGTGACCCGTGCCGACGATCTCGAAGGCCTGCACGAGCGGAATACCGGCCGAGAGCATCGTCGCGAGCTGGCGGCTGAAGATGGCGATGTCGCCGGTCGTGATTTTTGCGGCGCCGGCAAACATGCTCTTGCGCTGCTTGCGAATGCGCGTCGGCACGACGCCCTGGCGGCGCAGATCCGCGCGTACCGCGGCCTCGTCGCCGGCCATCGACTTGCCTTTGACCTTTTTGCCCTTCCGGTCCGTGCCCTCCCAGAGGAACGGTACCTTCATTACCGCTGTTTGTTCAGCCATCTCTCTCGTTTCCTAGCCGAGTGTGAAATCAACAACTTAGCTATTCAATTGTAACCCGGTTGACCTCATCAAGGCTGGTAACCCCTTCCTTGACTTTGTTCAATCCGGCCTGTCGCAGATCCAGCACGCCTTCCTTTGTTGCCTGGTCGGCGATCTGCATGGCGTTGCCGCCTTCCATGATGATGCGGCCCATGGCCTCGGACACTTCCATGACCTGGAAGATACCAACGCGGCCCTTGTAGCCCTCGTTGCACTGCTTGCAGCCTTTCGGGCCGAAGATCGTGACGCCCTTGTCGAGATCGGCGGCCGAAAAGCCTTCCTTCTCCAGCGCCTCACGCGGTATGTCTCTGACTTCCTTACAGTTATCGCAGAGTCGCCGGCCCAGTCGCTGGGCGATGATCAGGCTGACGGAGGTCGCGATCGCGTATGGCATGACGCCCATGTCGACGAGACGCGTGAGCGTCTTCGGGGCGTCGTTGGTGTGCAGCGTCGAGAGTACGAGGTGACCCGTCTGGGCGGCCTTGATCGCGATCTCGGCCGTCTCGAGGTCACGAATCTCACCCACCATGATCACGTCCGGATCCTGGCGCAGGAAGGCTTTCAGCGACGACGCGAAGGTCAGGCCCACCTTGGGGTTGACGTTGACCTGGTTGATGCCGGGGAGGTTGATTTCCGCCGGATCCTCGGCCGTCGAGATGTTGCGGTCCTCGGTGTTGAGGATATTGAGCCCGGTGTACAGCGAAACCGTCTTACCGGAACCGGTCGGGCCCGTGACCAGGATCATGCCGTACGGCTTGTTCAGGTGCTTCAGATAAAGCTGTTTCTGCTGCTCTTCGTAGCCGAGCACGTCGATGCCGAGCTTGGCACTCGACGGGTCGAGGATACGCAGTACGATCTTTTCGCCGAACAGCGTCGGGCAGGTGTTGACACGAAAATCGATCGCGCGATTCTTCGACAGGCGCATCTTGATGCGGCCGTCCTGCGGCACGCGGCGCTCGGCGATGTCCATCCGCGACATGACCTTGAGGCGGGCACAGACCTTGTTGGCGAGCACGACGGGCGGCTGTGCGACCTCCGACAGCACGCCGTCCAGGCGCGTGCGAACACGAAAGTACTTTTCGTAGGGCTCGAAGTGAACGTCCGATGCACCGCGCTTGATGGCATCGAGCAGGATCTTGTTGACGAAGCGGACGACCGGCGCATCTTCGACGTCGCTGACATCCTCTTCTTCTTCCTCGTCACTCGTGACCTCGAGGTTTTCGAGGTCGAAATCGTCGTCGTCGAGCCCGGCCGACATCATGCTCGTGTCGACAGCCTCGATCGCCTTGGTAATGCGTTCCTCGAGCTTGTCCTGCTCGACCACGACCGGGTCGATTCTCAAGCTCGTCTGGAACTTGATATCGTCGATGGCTTGCAGGTTAGTCGGGTCGGAGATGCCTAAGAACAGGCGCTGGCCGCGCTTTACGAGCGGCAGGACGCGATGCTTGTTGATCAGTTTCTGGTCAACGGCCCGAACCACTTCGAGATCGATTTCGACGGCGTCGAGGTCGAGGAGGGGTACACCGAATTCGTGCGATGCGGCAACGGCGATGGAGCGGGGTTCCGCAAGATCCTCGTTGACGAGGAAGGCGACCAGCGGGACTTTCTGTTTGCGCGCCGTTTCGGTGGCTTCAGCAAGCTTGTCCTCGGGGATGATCCCGTCCTGCACGAGACGCCGGGGCAGGCCTGCTAGATTCGTCTGTGATGCCGTTGCTGCCATGAAACCTTGGGGTTGTTGTCACGCCTGTCCGAGCATCACAGTCTCACTGATCGTCCGGACCACTTCAACCGGATTTTGTGCGCCCCATCACAAATACGAACTTCGATTAAGTCAAACTCTCGAAAACCCGGATTTTCGAGGCTGTACAAGGGCTTCAGGGCGTCGCTACTGGCGACAGACAGCCGGCAAATAACGATTCGCGACGGTCGGCATCGCGTGGTTTGCACCACCGTTCAGGAGAGCTCCTCCGGTGGGTATGCCGGCGCCTCCGCAGCGCCAGACGATGGTATTGCCGACCGTCTCGTATGGCGTCAGCGAGACAGTCTGGCCGACGATCTGGGCATTGGCGAGCGGCCCGCCAAACGTGATGTCGACGCGGCCGTCGATGATGGCGACCTGGCTGACGTAGTTGCCGCGCGTGTCGGTCGGGTCGGGCGTCAGGCCGGCAGCGGCGCGGTCGGCGGGTGCCACACCGTCGTTGGTGTAGGCATCCGTAATCGGCACCTTGGCACCGGCGGCCATGTTCAGGCCTTCGGCGATTTGTGCACGCACGGTATAGGTCTGGTAAGCGGATATGGCGAGTGATGCCAGGATGCCAATAATGGCAATGACGATCATCAACTCAATCAGTGTAAATCCGCGATCAAGCTTCGGCATTGTTGTTGCGACTCCCCTTAATCCCCCAATTGTACGCGGCCCGCATTTGGTCGAAAAGTGTGATCTGGTGCACATTATCATCGAAATTGTGACAGACCGCTCAATTCTAATATCCGGATGCAAAAAAGCCCCGGGCAAGCCCGGGGCTTCGTTCGTCAGATGACGATGTCGCTTAGCGGCAAGCAGCCGGCAGCCACTTGTTCTTGAGACCTGCGTTGTTCGCGCACGTCCAAGAAATCGAACCAGCGTTGTCGGTCGCGCTCAGCTTGAGCGACTTCGCGGCGATGTTGGCGTTAGCCTTGTTGCCGTACGTTACCGTGATGACGCCGTTAGCGTTACCAACAGCAACCTGCGTGACGTACTGACCCGTGATGGCGCCAGATGCTTCGATACCAGCCTGGTTGTTGTCAGACGGGAAAGCACCCTGGTCCTGGTAGTACTCGGCAACAGCTGCCTTCGCGCCAGCCGAAAGGCTCAGACCTTCCGAAACCTGTGCACGAATCGTGTAGTCCTGGTAAGCCGGAATTGCAATGGCTGCCAGGATGCCGATGATCGCGACAACGATCATCAATTCAATCAGCGTAAAACCTTGCTGCTTCTTCATCTCTATCTCCATGAATGAGAGTTTTATTTCAACGCAACGGCGAAACCGCCCGTACGCGTATAAAAGCAAGGCGCGTGCCAAGTTTCTGTGAATTCGTTCAAGTTATTGATTGCCGTTCAATTTCAATTGACAGCGGCGATCAGAGGGGCGTCGGCAGGAAGTGACAATCGGACACTGATTGGCGGAAACTGTCACAAGCTGACAATTTGTGTCACCTGCGTCGGCAAACCCCAACGGTTGTTATGACAATTCAGTACTTTGCGGCTGTTATCTGCGGACCTGGGTCACGTTTCTTATGTTTAATCTGTGATTAAATCTCGGCGTTTCCCGTCCATCAGAGTACTGACTCAATGACTGACAACAATCCTGCGCAAGCAGCCCAAACCGCGCCGGCCGCGGGCCTGAGGTTAGCCGCTCCGCGCTCGTTGTACTTTGCGGTGTTCACGATTTCCGGGTTTTCCGGCCTGATCTACCAGTCGATCTGGTCGCACTACCTGAAGTTGTTCCTGGGACACGCTGCATACGCGCAGTCACTCGTACTCATTATATTCATGGGCGGAATGGCCGTCGGTTCGTGGGTCGCGAGCCGCTACTCGGCGCGCCTGCGGATTCCGATTCTTGCCTACGCCGTGGTTGAAGCCATCGTCGGCGTCGTGGCACTCGTCTTCCACGACATGTTCGCCGGATTGATCGAGGTCTTCCACTCAACCGTCCTGCCCGGCATGGGATCGCCGTTCCTCGGCATCACGTCGAAGTGGCTGGCCGCCAGCCTGCTGATCCTGCCGCAGTCGATTCTCCTGGGCACAACGTTCCCTCTCATGAGTGCGGGCATCATCCGCCGCTTCCCGGACGCGCCGGGCGGCAGCATCGCGATGCTGTACTTCACGAACAGCATCGGCGCGGCCGTGGGCGTGCTGGCGAGCGGCTTCGTCATGATCCGCGCGTTCGGCCTGCCGGGCACCATCATGACGGCCGGACTCCTCAATATTGCGCTGGCGTTGGTGGTCTGGATGCTCGTCAAACTCGACCCCGAGCCTGAGACCGAACCGCTGGTCGAGCCTGAGCGAACGAGCGCTGGTGACACGCTGACCCGGCTGTTCCTGGTCGCAGCCTTCATCACGGGCATGGCCTCCTTTATCTACGAGATAAGCTGGATTCGCATGCTCAGCCTCGTGCTCGGCGCGACCACGCACTCGTTCGAACTGATGCTGAGCGCGTTCATCACCGGTCTCGCCTTCGGCGGCCTGTGGATCAAGCGCCGTATCGACCGGGTCGACGACCCGATCCGATTCTCGGGCTATGTGCAGCTGATCATGGGCGCGTTCGCATTGCTGACGATCCCTGTCTACGTAATGACCTTCGACTGGATGACGTGGCTGCGCGAGGCGCTGCAGGCAACGGAAGCCGGCTACTCGGGTTACAAGCTCGCGAGCCATGCGTTCGCGCTGGCGGTGATGCTGCCAACGACGTTCATGGCCGGTATGACGCTGCCGTTGTTTACTTACGTGCTGCTCCGCAAGGGCAGCGGCGAGTCGAGTATCGGCCGCATTTACGCCGCGAACACCGTCGGCGCGATCGCCGGCGTCCTGTTCGCCGTGCACATCGGTCTGCCGATGCTCGGCCTCAAGAACCTGATCGTGTTCGGCGCGCTGCTCGATATCGCGCTCGGCGCGTTCCTGCTGATGCGCTTCGTCAACATCGAATGGAGAAGCCCTCGCTTTGCCGTTGCCGGCGTCCTCGTCGCATTGGTCATGGTGACCACGATTGCGGGCCCGGCCATCGACAAGCGGCTGCTGGCGTCCGGCGTGTATCGCTACAAGCACACCGACGTGGCCACGGAAGACGACTTCCGCTTCTACAAGGACGGCAAGACGGCCAGCGTGACGTTCCGCGTTACGCCGGACGGTCTCGGAGTCCTTGCAACGAACGGCAAGCCCGATGCGTCGATCCAGCTGGATTCGGACGGCGGCGCCAGCCTCGACGAGATGACTATGATGCTCGCGGGTGCGATTCCGCTGGCCTACGCGCCGCACGCGAAGCGCATCGCCAACATCGGCATGGGCTCCGGCCAGACCGTTCACACCGTGCTCGCCGATCCGCACGTCGAACTGATCGATACGGTCGAGATCGAGGTCGAGATGGTAAATGCGTCGAAGAACTACGGTGACAGCGTTCGCCGCGTCTTCGAGGACCCGCGCAGCAATATCCACATCGAAGATGCGAAGACCTTCTTCTCGCTCAACAACGCGACCTACGACGTCATTATCGCGGAGCCGTCGAACCCCTGGGTTAGCGGCGTCGCAAGCCTGTTCTCCGAGGAGTTTTACGGCACTGTCCGCGACTATCTGGAGAATGACGGCCTGTTCGTGCAGTGGATCCAGTCCTACGAGTTCACCGACGAGCTGGCAATCTCGATCCTCAAGGCATTGAAACAGCACTTCGACGACTTCGACATCTACGTTTCGAGCGGTACCGACATCCTGATCATCGCGAAGAAAGAGGGACAGCTCGGCAAACCGCAGTGGGACCGTATCCTGACCGGTGAGCTCGGCAAGCTCCTCAACCGGGTCGACATTTACACGCCGTCGGACCTGGTCATTCGACAGTCCGCCAGCCGCCCGGTACTCGAGCCGTTCCTGGTGGACGTACCGGTACTGGCGAACTCGGATTACTTCCCGTACGTCGACCTCAACGCCGGCAAGGCGCTGTTCCTCGATACCCGTGCGGAAATGTTCATGGAGATGACCACGGCGCCGCTGCCCGTGCTCGAGATGCTGAATCGCACATCGATCACGTTTGCCGACATCGCACCGGAAGCGGCGCGATCGTCGCGGCGCCTCGACCTCGTCGGGAAAGCGCACTGGGTCCACGAGAAAATCACGCAGACCAAGCTGGTCGACCCGCCGTCGACCGAGACCTCGATTGACGCACCGGTGCTGTACCTGGCCGACTGGCTGTCGGCGTCGCAGCAGAACTGCCTGGCAGAAGCGAACCCGGACCGCTGGGCGGCCTCCGTGTTCGACCTGATGAGCTTCACGCTGCCAAATCTCGATCCGGCACGCGGCGAAGCGCTCATCGACGAGGCGACAACCGCGGCCTGCGGCGTCGCGACCGAGACCGATGCGCGTCGCTGGCTGCAGCTCTATCGGGACATCGCACGACGCGACGGCGGCTCGATGTACCGCTCTGCGATGACCATCCTCAGAAACAGCTCGGCACTCGAGGACTTTCGCGCCGACTACCTGATCAACGCAGCAATGCTCGGCGCGATTTCGACGGGTCGGCTGGAGGATGCGTACGGAGTCTGGGATGCCTGGGGCAAGGCGCACTACGCCAACACCGAGATGGCGGCGCACACGAAGCTGATGCTGAGTATCTCGGCGCGCTACGAAGACCTGCCCAGCGGGCAGGCCGCAGCGGGTCACTAGGCGTCAGGATTCGATGCCGAGTTTCTTGATCCGGTAGCGCAGCTGCCGGAACGAGAGCCCGAGCAGCTTGGCGGCGGCGGTCTTGTTGTAGCGCGTCTTCTCGAGCGCATCGATGATGGCCTGCCGCTGGACGTCCTCTACCTGTTCGCCGAGCTTGACGTTCGGCGCCATCGAAGCCGATGAGGCTGCCGTACTCGTTGCCCGCATGTTCAGGTCGTCGACGTTGATCGTGTCACTCGTGGACAGGGTCACCGCGCGCTCCAGCATGTTCTCCAGCTCACGCACGTTGCCCGGGAAGCTGTAGTCCCGCAGCGCATTCCGGGCAGCATCGTCGAGCTGCGCCCCCGGGCTAAGACGCTTCAGAATGTGGTTGGCCAGGATGAGCACGTCATCGCCGCGCTCGCGCAGCGCGGGTACGTGCAGCTCGATCACGTTGATGCGGTAGTAAAGGTCCTCGCGGAAGTCGCCGGCCGTCACCATTTCGGACAGGCTCTTGTGCGTGGCCGACAGGATACGCGCATTGACGGACTCTTCTTTTTCGGCACCCACTGGCCGCACGGTGTTCTCCTGGATGACGCGCAGGAGTTTCACCTGCATGGCGAGCGGCAGGTCGGCAATCTCGTCGAGGAACAGCGTGCCGCCCTCGGCGCACTGCACGAGCCCGACCTTGTCGTGGACCGCGCCCGTGAAGGCGCCCTTGCGATGCCCGAAGAACTCGCTTTCCATGAGTTCGGCCGGGATGGCACCGCAGTTCACCGGCACGAATGGGCCGTCCGCACGCGGGCCGCTTTCGTGAATGAGCCGGGCGACCAGTTCCTTGCCCGTGCCCGACTCGCCGGAGATGTGCACGGGCGCCTGCGAGCGTGCCACCTTGTCGACCATGAGCCGGAGCTCGTGCATGCTCGCGGAGTCACCGAGCAGCCGGGACGGCTCTTCCTCTCCCGGCGTGTCAATCTTGAGGGCGCTTTCGACGATGTTGCGCAGGTTGCCGAGGTCGAGCGGCTTGGATATGAAGTCGAACGCGCCGAGCTTGAGCGCCTGCACGGCCGTCTCGACATTGCCGTGTGCCGTGATGACTGCGACGGGAGTACCCGGGGTATGCTGCTGCATCCATTCGACCAGCTCTAGGCCGTCGCCATCCGGCAACCGCATGTCGGTGAGGCAGAGATCGAAACGCTTCTGCGCAAGCTTGGCCTTGGCGCCGGTCACGTCGGTGGCCGATTCGGTCTCGATATCCATGCGTCCAAGCGTCAGCGTCAGCAGTTCGCAGATATCGGGTTCGTCGTCGATGACCAGTGCGAGCGGTTGGCTCATTTACTATCCTGTCGTGTCATGCGATTCCCAGCGGTCGGGATCGGCAAAAACGATCCTGAAGATACTGCCCCCGCCCGGCCGGTCAAGATACAAGAGGCTCGCGCGATTGAGTTCGCAGAGTTCCCGCGAGATGTACAGGCCGAGACCGGTTCCACCCGAGCGCTCGGTATAAAACGGTTCGAAGATTTTCTCAGCGGTTGCGGGGTCCACGCCGTTACCGTGGTCACAGACCTCGAGATACGGGCGCTCCTGCGTGGCCATGCGCCCGGCCTGCAGTTCGACAAGGATGCCGCCGGTCTCGCTCGCGTACTTGACGGCGTTGTCGCAGAGATTCCACATGACCTGGCGCAGATGGCTGCGATCCATGCGGACCTCGATGTCGTCCGGCACGCCGCTGATCGACAGCTCACCTTCCTGCAGCTCCAGGGTGCGGGTGAATTCCTGCGCGAAATCCTCGATCCACGGCCTGAGATCGACGCGCTCGGGCTGCGACGACTCGCGCCGCGATAGCTGCAGCACGTTGTCGATGATGTGACTGACCCGGCCGGAATGCGTCTGGATGATCTCCGTCAGGCGCTTGTCGTCCTCGGTCAGCACCGGCGACTCGCCGAGCAGCTGCGCCGCGTGGCTCATTGCGCCCACCGGATTGCGAATTTCGTGGGCGATGCTCGCGCTCAGGCGGCCGAGCGACGCGAGCTTGGACTGCTGAACGCGCGCATTCATGAGGCTCGCGTCTTCCAGGAAGACGAGCATCGGGCCCTCGCGGTCGTCGTTCTTGGCGAGCGGGGCCAGGTGAGCCGTCACGCGCGCGCTGCCGCCGTCGGAGACCATCGTCATCTCCGGGTGTGAGGACAGGCCGGGATCCACGCGCCAGCGCTGCACGTACTCATCGAGCGGCGCCGACGCGCTCTCGAGCGGGATCCCGCGGACGGCCTCGTCGGCACCGAGGAGCCGCGCCGCCGATGCGTTGCTCAGGCGGATATTGTTGTTGGCGTCGATGACGACGATGCTCTCGCGCAGGTGCTGGACGATGTACTCGTTGAGCTCCGACAGGTTCTGCAGATCGACGCCACGCTGCCGGGCCAGCGCCTCGCTGTCCTGGATGCGACTGGCCAGCGGCTTCGCCGCGAGCGCCATCGAGAACACGATCGCGCTCAGCAGGCCGGCGGCCGGGTAGTTGGTTTCGGCGCCGCCGAGGCCCGTGAACACTTCCGCACCGAGCAGGGACAGGGTCGCAGCCGCGGCGAGAATCGCCGGCAGCTGCGCGGGCAGGACAAGGCTGCCGGCACCGACGAAGACTACGAGCAGGCCGCCGAGACCCGACGCAATGCCGCCGCTCGTGTACATCAGCGAGGTGACCGCACCGATGTCGACGAGGGTCTGCGTGGTCGCCTGGACACGGATGTCGGCCCAGCGCTGCCGCAGCACGACGCCGAAGACCACGGCGAAGACGAGGTAGGCCGATGCCGTGGCCGAGAACAGGGTGGGGAAACGGTCGCCGAAAGCGCGCGGCTCGCCGCCGGCGAAGAACACCACGAGCAGCACGACGGCGACGAACAGCCGGAACACGTTCAGCGTGATTAGTACCCGCCAGGAAAGGTCCGGTTCGTCGACAGCCCGCGCCAGTAGCGCGTCCCGGCTGCCGCGAAATGTCCGCCTGGCCGCAATGTCGGTATTCGCCTGATTCATCAGTGATTTGTCGCTGCCCGTCGCCCCTTGATTGTATCTGCTTTGGCTTTGCTCCAAAATACGCGGGCTTCGCGCCCCCTGGGGCCCCGTCCCTCCTCAAACAACAAGATCGACAATGAATCTCCACGAATACCAATCGAAACGATTGTTCGCCGAGTACGGCATACCCGTGCCCAAGGGCCTGCCGGCCGAGACGGCCGATGCGGCCGTCGCCGCGGCCGAAGAGCTCGGCGGCGAACTCTGGGTCGTCAAGGCTCAGGTCCACGCAGGCGGCCGCGGCAAGGCCGGCGGCGTCAAACTGACCCGGACCCTCGACGAAGTGCGCGAGGCAGCGGCCGGCATGCTCGGAACCCAGCTCGTCACCCACCAGTCCGGCCCGGAAGGCCTGCCGGTCAACGTGGTCTATGTCGAGGAAGGCTCTGATATCGATCGCGAGCTGTACCTGTCGATGCTGGTCGATCGTGAGCAAAGCCGGATTTCGTTCATCGCCTCGGCCGCCGGCGGCATGGACATCGAGCAGGTCGCCGAGGAGACGCCCGAGAAAATCTTCACGGTCGCGATCGGCCCAGACGCGGGCCTGCAGGACTACCAGGCGCGGCAGCTGGCTTTCGGGCTCGGTCTCGACAAGCAGCAGATGCGCCAGTTTGGCGATCTCGTCACGAAGCTCTACAAGCTGTACCTCGACAGCGATGCGAGCCTGATCGAGATCAACCCGCTGATTACGACGAAGGCGGGCGACGTCGTCGCGCTCGACGGCAAGATCAATATCGACGGCAGCGCGCTATTCCGGCAGCCGACGATCGCCGAGCTGCGCGACCCGTCGCAGGAAGACGAGGCAGAGCGCAAGGCGGCCGAGCACGATCTCAACTACGTCTCGCTCGACGGCAACATCGCCTGCATGGTGAACGGCGCCGGCCTCGCGATGGCAACGATGGACCTCATCAAGCTGCACGGCGGTGAGCCTGCGAACTTCCTCGACGTCGGCGGTGGCGCAACCGCCGAGCGCGTCGCGGCAGCCTTCAAGCTGATCCTGTCCAACGAAAACGTCGACGCGATCCTGGTCAATATTTTCGGCGGCATTGTCCGCTGCGACCTGATCGCCGAGGGCATCATCACGGCAGTCAAGGAAGTCGGCGTGAACGATCCCGTGATCGTGCGGCTCGAAGGAACGAACGTCGACAAGGGCCGGCAGCTGCTCGCTGATTCGGGCCTCGACATCATCGCAGCCGATGACCTGACCGACGCGGCCAAGAAAGCCGTCGCGGCAGTCGCGTGACGGGGCAGGATTCATGAGCATACTCGTAAACAAAGATTCGAAAATCATTACCCAGGGCATCACGGGCAGCCAGGGTTCGTTCCACACCGAGCAATGCATCGAGTACGGCACGAAGGTCGTTGCCGGCGTAACGCCGGGACGTGGCGGCGGCGAGCACCTCGGCGTACCGGTATTCAACACGATGCGCGAGGCCGTCGGCGAGACCGGTGCGGATGTCAGCATGATTTACGTGCCGGCACCGTTCGCGGCCGATGCGATTCTCGAGGCGGCCGACGCGGGCGTGGGTCTCGTGGTCTGCATCACCGAGGGCATTCCGGTCAACGACATGGTCAAGGTGAAGTCCGCGCTGCGCGACTACGACTGCCGGCTGATCGGCCCCAACTGCCCGGGTATCATCACGCCCGATGAGGCCAAGATCGGCATCATGCCGGGATTCATTCACAAGAAGGGACGCGTCGGCGTCATCTCGCGGTCCGGCACGCTGACGTACGAGGCGGTCTACCAGACAACCACCAACGGTCTCGGCCAGAGCACCTGCGTCGGCATCGGCGGCGACCCTGTCCGCGGCATGAACTTCATCGACTGCCTCGAACTGTTCGAGGCCGATCCGGAGACGGACGGCATCATCATGGTCGGCGAAATCGGCGGCAGCGACGAAGAGGCCGCCGCCGAGTACATCGCCGGGAACGTCTCGAAGCCCGTCGTCGCCTACATCGCGGGCGTTACGGCACCGCCTGGAAAGCGCATGGGCCACGCCGGCGCGATCATCGCCGGCGGCAAAGGTACTGCGGCGGCGAAGTTCGAGGCACTCGATGCCGCCGGCGTCGCGACCGTGCGTTCGCCGGCCGAGCTCGGCAGCCGCATGGCCGAGGTGCTGGGCGCCTGAGCCCGGCGCCGGCGGGCGCGATTTCGGCTTAGAATGAGCCATGGCCGATACCGTCACACTCGCGCTTGCGCAGGTTGATCTCGCGGTCGGCGACGTCGCCGGCAACACGCGGAAGATTCTCGACTACTCGGCGCGGGCGCGCGACGAGCTCGAGGCCGATCTCATCGTATTCCCGGAACTCAGCATCTGCGGCTATCCGCCGGAGGACCTGCTGTTTCACTCCGGGCTGCGTCACGACGTCGAGCAGGCTTTGGAGACGATCCGCGACCAGGTGCAGGGCATCGCCGTCCTCGTCGGGTTTCCGGAATACGAGTCGAAAGGGACGATCTACAACAGCTGCGCCGTATTTCGTGACGGCGAGGTGCTGAGCCACTATCGCAAGAACAGGCTGCCGAATTACGCGGTGTTCGATGAGGAGCGCTACTTCACTGCCGCGAAGGAGCCGGCGGTGTTCACGCTCAACGGCATCCGCATCGGTCTCAACATCTGCGAGGACGTCTGGAATGCCTCGCCAATGCAGAAGGCGCGGGCGGCCGGTGCGGAGTGCATCATCGCGATCAACGGTTCGCCGTACGAGGTCAAGAGCCAGCGCAACCGTGAGAAAACGCTGAAGAAGCGGATCGCCGAAGTCGGCGTGCCAGTCGTCTATGTCAACATGGTCGGCGGTCAGGACGAGCTCGTGTTCGACGGCGGTTGTTTTGTCATGGATTCGGCGGGCGAGGTCGCGTTTCGCGCGCCTCCGTTCGAAAAGGGCCTGCACCGCGTAGTGCTGACCGCCAATGCATCCGGCGTTACCCCGCAGTCGGCGGATGTCGCGGCACTGCTACCGGTTGAAGAAAGTGTCTACAAGGCGCTCGTGACCGGCACGCGCGATTACGTGGAGAAGCACGGTTTCCCGGGCGTGATCATCGGCCTTTCCGGCGGCATTGATTCGGCGCTCGTGCTCGCGGTCGCGAACGACGCGCTCGGGCCCGACAAGGTGCGCGCGGTCATGATGCCGTTTCGCTACACGTCGAACATGAGCCAGGAGGACGCCGCGAAGCAGGCGGAAACGCTGGGCATCCGCTACGACGTTGTCCCGATCGCGCCGATCTACGACACGATCGTCGAGCAGCTGGCAGCGGTCTTCGAGGGCGCCGAAGAGGACGTCACCGAGGAGAACATCCAGGCGCGCGTGCGCGGGATCCTGCTCATGGCGCTGTCGAACAAGACCGGCCGTATGCTCCTGACCACGGGCAACAAGAGCGAGATGGCGGTCGGCTACGCGACGCTGTACGGCGACATGGCGGGCGGCTTCGCGCCGATCAAGGATTGCGCCAAGACGCTCGTGTATCGACTCGCGCGCTACCGCAATACGCTAGGGGCGTGCATTCCGGAACGCGTGATCACCCGCGAGCCGTCGGCGGAACTCCGGCCCGGCCAGAAAGACAGCGACTCGCTGCCGGATTACGAGATTCTCGACCCGATCCTCGAGGCCTTCATCGAAGAAGATCTGTCCGTCGCCGAGATCACGGAGCGCGGCTTCGAACGCGCGACCGTCATTCGCGTGCTGGAGATGGTGAAGCGCAACGAGTACAAGCGCCGGCAGGCGCCGCCGGGCATCCGTATCAGCGGCCGCGCGTTCGGGCGCGACTGGCGGTATCCGATCACGTCCCGATACAAGTTCCCGCGTGGCTGATACGCGTTCCGGAAAATACGTCGGAATGACGGTC